>Ga0209098_1000080_pt1 | contig 102449 bp, 68 predicted proteins | sample AD_JPNHW1_MetaG_FD_184429 | JGI IMG/M metagenome (GOLD analysis project Ga0209098, IMG submission 184429) | Active sludge microbial communities of municipal wastewater-treating anaerobic digesters from Japan - AD_JPNHW1_MetaG (SPAdes) (version 2) | ecosystem: Engineered > Bioreactor > Anaerobic... | reverse complement strand
TGAACCTTTCGGTTCGTTATCCCCCTGTTGAGGACAGGTTGCTCACGCGTTACTCACCCGTCCGCCGCTAAAACATCTTATATTGCTACTCGATGTCTCCGCTCGACTTGCATGTGTTAGGCACGCCGCCAGCGTTCGTCCTGAGCCAGGATCAAACTCTTATGTTTAATCCTGTATGCTCTTGATTCTTCCCTCAAGTACCATCTCTGCTGCTCTTGGGTCAAGCACATTTACTCAAATTTATTGACTGCGCTTTGCGTTTCTCTTTGCTCTGTATCATTTTCAAGGTTCGTCGCTCTCAAGCGAGCTTGACTATAATACCATTTGAACCTACCCTTGTCAACACCTTTTTCAAACTTTTTGAACTTTATTTGAGGAATTGCGGTCGATTCCGGTCGCTTCATCTATATATAGTATCAGCATTGTACGCCGGAGGGTTCAAACGGAAAAATCCCGCCCTTTACCCCCGAAAAAGGCTTGCTTTCTTCTCTGGCTTGACTTTTCCCGCCCGGTTGTGTATGATTGCTGATACGTCCAGCCGTGCGGCGCGCGTTCGCCGCCAAACGGGTCGGTACACAGAAAGGGGTGGGGATATGCAGGAAGCGGGTTTCGCAGCAACAGAGCGTTTGGCGATCCGTGCTTTCTTGCCGCCGGTTGCGGCAAGAGCTGCGGATTCCCATCCGCGTGCAGCAGCAAGGCAGGCAAGCCCCCGCGCATTGGCGGGCCGCCCCTGCCCGGCGCAGGCTCCTTTGCCGCAAGGGAGCGCACGCGTTTTAAGCTCCTTGCCGACCCCCTCTAAGCCGCATACCGTCACCGGCCCCAGCATTCGGGCCGAGCTGGCGAAGGCCGTCGCGGTCCCGTTTGCAACCGCGCTCCGGCAGGTTTCTCCGCAAGCCCTCCGCTAAACCAATCCTTTGATTGGCTTACTGGCGCGCGCCGCGTCGCTGTGGGGATCAGGTTCCCAAGGCTTCGCCGCAGGCTTACCGGTGTTTCGCGTCGCAAACGCGACCGTTTCCTGTGCAAACATCCATTTCTTCCGCATTTTTGAATAAGTACCGATCCGATACGCAATTTGAATAAACCGGCTTTACACGCCGCGCACGGTTGCATGGCCCGCACGGGTGGCTCAGGTTAAGCGTTGTCCCTCGCATGCGCGCCTGCCGGCCCATCGCGTCCATCGATCCCGCAACGTGAAAGTCTACCATAGAGCCAAATACCGCGCGGCGCTTCCCCCAGATGACGGGCGCGCAGCCCTCCGGCCCACACAATAACAGCTGTGCCGGCCGATGCTTCCTCATCCGCTGGCGCGCGTGCGGAATGGCTCTTCGACCCTGCATTCGCAGGCATACGGAGGTTCCTTTGTTCATCAAACATAATACGTATACACGCCTGACTACCTTCCTAAAGGAATGTTTCCGCTGGGATTCCGTCTTTACCAAATGGGTCGCGGCGGTCGCGCTGCCCATCATCCTTCAGGAGCTGATCGGCGCGTCGCTCCACATTATCGACAGCCTGATGGTTTCCGGTCTGGGCGACGCGCCCTACTCCGCCGTTACGCAGGCCAACCGGTTTTCCTTTCTGTTTAACCTGTTCTGCTTTGGCACGGTATCCGGCGGCGCTATTTTCATGAGCCAGTACTGGGGCGCGCACGATATCCCCCGCATGCGCCAGTCCATGGGCATCTGCCTGATTACCGTAACGCTGCTTTCCGGCCTGTTCACCGCAGCGGCGATGCTGTTTCCCGGCGTGATTATCTCCTTCTTTCTGCCGCCGGACAGCGCCAGCCACAGCTACGCGGTCACCTACCTGGTCACGGTCGCCCCAAGCTATGTGCTGGTAGCCATCAGCACCGTATATTCCATGTGCCTGAAGGCGGGGGAAAAGACCTACATTCCCCTGATCGCGGGCGTTACCAGCATCGCAACCAATACGGTGCTCAACTATGGCATGATTTACGGGCACTTTGGCCTGCCCGCCATGGGCGTGTACGGCGCCGCCGTCGCCACCGATATTGCCGCGATGGTGCAGTTGGTGGTTAACCTTGCCTTCGCGTATGGCAAACGCCTGCCCGCCGGCGCAACCTTCCGACAGATGATGGGCGCCGACCGGGGCTTTGTGCGCCGGTTTGCCAAAACGGTTACCCCCGTGATCTTCAACGAAGGGCTTTGGGCGCTGGGCGTTACCATGTACGGCGTATTCTACGGCCACATGGGCGATACGGCTGTCGCCGCCACCGGGCTATGCTCCACCATCGACAGCCTCGTGTGGGTGTTCATTTTCGGCATGATGCACGCGACCGCCATCATCGTAGGCAAAACCCTTGGCGCGGGTAAAAAGGAAGAAGCCTACCTGTACTCCAAGCGGATGATCGCCGCCGCCATGCTCATGGGCTTGCTGCTGGGCGGCGTGCTCATCGCTATCCGTCCGCCGATTCTTGCGCTGTACAGCGGGCTTTCGGCCGAGGTTCTGGCCAAGGCGCGCGTCATTCTCCTGTTTGGCGGCCTTACGATGTGGTTCCGCGCGTTCAACTGCATCAACGTTGTCGGCATCCTCCGCAGCGGCGGGGATACGGTGTTCAGCCTTGTGCTGGACGTTGGCAGCATGTGGGCGATCGGCGTGCCGCTTTGCGCGCTGGCCACCTTTGTGTTTCATTTTCCAGTGGAATACGTCTACCTCTGTTCCTTCGCGGAAGAAATCGTCAAGATGCTCATTGGCATACCGCACTTTATCGGTCGCAAATGGCAGCGAAATCTGACGGAAAAGAAAGGGGATTCTGTCCTTGAGGCCCATTGATCTGGTTATCAAAATCGGCAGCATGGCGCTGGTGCAGCGCGACGACGGCGCAATCGACTACAACATTTTTCAGCGTCTGGGGGATGATCTGCACCCCGGCATGGCTCTGGTGACCAGCGGCGCTACGGAAATCGGCCGGCTGGATTACATCCACCGCACAGGCCGGGAACTGGTGGGCGACCCTGAACAGGACAAGGCCGATTATGCCGCGCAGGGCCAGATTGTACTGATGGATACCTACCGCCGCTTTGTGCGCCCGGAATACGGCGTTCGCCAGCTGCTGGTGGAGCATACCCATTTTAACGACCCCATGAAGCGCGAGCACATCCAAAAGCTGCTCCTTCGGACCGCCGAGCAGGGCTGCATCCCGATTATCAATTACAACGACCCCGTGAGCGACGAAGAAAACCGCAAGATGGAGCTTGCCAGCCGTCGGCTGATCGGCGAGCAGGTGGTGGAATGCGTGGATAACGATGAAACCGCCGCCGTGATCGCCTCGCTTGTGGGCGCGAAAACGCTGATCCTGCTCACCAGCACGGAAGGGATTTATCTGGACCGTAACGACCCTTCCACGCTGGTGCGCAGCGTGATCTGCCCGGATATCGAAACTCTGCGCGCCAAGGTGGCGGAGCTGATGACCCACTGCACCGGTGCAAGCCGGGTCGGCGCCAACGGCGCGAGCGCCAAGCTGGCCTATGCGCTGCGCGCCGCCGAAAACGGCAGTCACGTCATCATCGGGCACGCGCGGCATCATATCGCCGCACTGATGGACGGCCGCGCGCCCTGCACGCACATCGGCGTGGAAACACCCGCCGCTTGCTGATTTCCCAAACCTAAAGGAGGGTGCGCTCATGAACTGGTTGTGGATCGGGATCACGCTGATCTCCGCGCTTGGGATGGGCGGGTTTTACTACCTGATGGAGCTTTCCCCCAAGGGGCTGCGCGGCATGCAGGTTGAGGGCAAACCCTTCCAAATGCCCGATATGCGCCTGCATTACGGGGCCGAAGCCCTGTACGCCGGCTTTGCACAGGCGGGCGACAACCGCCCCCGCATGCGCCGCTACTGGCTGCTCGACTTTGGTTTTATCGTTTGCTTTCTGGGCGTCATGCTGGCCATTGGCCGCAACATTGCGCACGCAAACGACACGCTGCGTTGGTGGATGGCGGTCGCCGCCTGTGCGCGCGCCGCGCTGGACATTCTGGAAAACCTGCTGCTGCTCTCGCTCCTGCGCGCCTACCCGGCCTGCCGGGACGGGTGGGCGGCGTTTGCGGGCTGGGTGACCACCGCGAAGTATCTCTGCCTGTTCGCATGGGTCGCGGCGCTGTTTGTGAACCTGTTCGGATCCGCGTTCGGCATCCAGCTTTAACCCGGGCAACTGTGCCCGCATCCGGGTGTTACGCAATTCCGCGCCTCGCAAAATCTGCCGGTCGCATGAGCACGCAAGGGTTCAGCGCCCCACCGAAAGTGCCGCCCGGTCACGGTTTTCATGGCATTTTGCACCCAATGAAAGCAACCCGTGCGTGCCTGTAGGGCAGCGCAACGGGTTGCTATTTCATTTACAGCGTTTCTCCGCCCCTAACGCCGCACCACGCGTTGCTTTGCTTTTCCAGCGCGGTGGCCAGCACGATCAGCACGCGGTGGATGTCAATGGGTTTGGCAATGTGATCGTTCATCCCGGCTTCCATCGCCTGCCGGATATCCTCGGCAAACGCGTCGGCTGTCATGGCGATAATCGGAATGCGCGCCGCGTCCGGGTGGCTGCTTGCGCGGATGGCGCGGGTAGCCTCGTAGCCGTCCATCACCGGCATGCGAATATCCATCAAAATCGCGTCATAGGTTCCGGGCGGGCTTTGCGTAAACCGATCGAACGCCTCGCGCCCGTTGCTGGCCCCGTCTATCTGGAAACTTCCCTCCTGCTTGAGCAGTTCGGTGGCGACTTCCATATTCATATCGTTATCCTCCGCCAACAGCAGGCGTTTGTTGGCAAAACAGAGGTTGCTGTCCGGCTGGGCAGCTACCAGATCCTTCTTTTCGGTGTCGATGGCAAAGGGCAGCTCCACCGTAAACGTCGTCCCCTGCCCAACTGCGGACTGTACAGAAATTTCTCCGTCCATCAGAACAACCAAATCCCTGGCAATGGTCAGCCCCAGCCCGCTCCCGCCAAAATGGCCGGCGATGCTGGCGTCCTGCTGCGTATAGGCGCTGAACAGTCGCTGTTGAAATTCCTCGGACATGCCGATGCCGGTATCGCGCACACAAAAGCGCATCCGCACGCGGCCCGCCCCATCCGGCGCCTGGCTTTCGCTGAGCGTCACGCTCCCGCCGCGGGGCGTAAATTTCATGGCGTTGGATAACAGGTTGACCACCACCTGCTTTACGCGCAGGTCGTCGCCAATCAGGTAGCGCTCAGGCAGATCGTCCGCCTCCACCGTATAGCGGATGCCGCGCACGCGCGCCTGCGCGTTATAGATGGAAGCCAGCGTATCCATCAGCGCATGAACGTCAAAACGGTCGCGCGCAATCTTCAGCTTGCCGCTGGCGATGGACCGCATATCCAGCACATCGTTCACCAACGCCAGCAGATGGTTGGCCGCGTATTCGCTTTTCGCAAAGCAATCCAGCAGGCGCTCCGGCTGCCCGATGCTGTTTCTGGCAATGTTGAGAAACCCCAGCACCGCGTTGAGCGGCGAGCGGATTTCGTGGCTGATGTAGGCGGTAAAACTGCTGTTGGCCGTGCTGGCGCTTTCCGCCGATGCCAACGCCTCCTTCAGCTGTTGGTTTTTCAACTCCTCGGCGCGCACGGTGTCGTCCACGTCCATAATGTACACCATCAGGCACATGGGGTGCCGCTCGCTTTGCAGCATGCTTTGAAACACAATGCGCGTCCAGCGGTACGCGTCGCCGATCATCAGGCGGCACTCCAGCCGGTCCTTCCGCTGCGCCTTCACAAATTCCTCGGAGATGGTTGTGCGGATACGCTCGTTCAGTTCAGGCGCATCGTCCGGGTGCACAAACCGGTCGATCACTGCCTGCGTCAGGGGCTGTATGGGGGTGCGAACCACCTCGTTGTTTTCGATCCGGTAACGCCAGCGTTTTCGGGTCAGCACGTTCAACTCCCACACATCGTCGTTGCGGTGGTTGGCGTAATCTAGAAACGCCACAATTTCCGTGGCGCGCGCGTGTTCCCTGTGTGCGCGAACATCCCGAAGGATCACCAAAACCAGCAATATCAGTAAAATCGCGGCAATCGCCATAAGCGCCGCCGCCACGTCCGAAGGCATGCGGTCCGTGATCACGGAAAGGTTGATCGCCTCGTTGTCCAGCGTGGAGGCGATGATAAAGCTGTTCATTTCGGAAACGCTGGTATGCCCGATCAGCTTATTCAGCGTGCTGAGCAGCTGCGGCTCGGCGTCGGCCCGCACGCCAAAGCAGGCGTTCGTATTCGTGCCTTCCAGCCGGTGGGAAACCATTTTAGCGTAGCGGTTGTTCTGGAGCAGGTTGGCGGTTTCGTAACTGTTGAGCAACGCCGCTTCGCATTCGCCGGTAAGCACCGCGTCCAAGCACTCGTGTGCGCCATGGTAGCTGATCCGCTCAGCCTGACGCACAATCGGATCAGCCGTAGCAATGTCGATAGCCGCCCCTTCATCCACGGCGAGGGTTTGCGGAGTACTTACCGTATCCTGAAACACCAGCATCATCGGCAACGTTAAAAACGCGTCGGATTTCACCCAGTCTGCGCTGTCCGATTTTGCGTTCCCTTCCGAAACCCCGCACAGGATGTCGCCCCGGTCAGCGTTTTCAAGGGGCACATAAACCATCTGCACGCCCGTCAGTTCCTCCAGATGGCGAAGGATTCGCGGCGCGACGCCCGCGGGTTCCTGATTCGGCTCAGCTTGCAGCACCGGCTCCCAAGGCTTGCCATAGACCACGGTTAACACCGGGTGTTCGGCAAAATACGCCTTTTCCGCCGTGGTCAGCGTAAAGTACTCAGAGGTTTTGCGGTTATATTTTTCCTGCAACTTTTGCTGAAAGCTCGGGTTGGTCAGGCGAATCTCCGCCATGGCGGCATTCAGGGTCTGCATCAGTTCCGGGCGCTTTTCCGTGGTCGCAAAATAAAAATCGCGCAAGGCAAAGCAGGAAAGCACGCGAAAAGCTTCCGATTCCACAAAGGCCCCGGTTACGCCCGCGTCCGCCCTGCCGCTGCGAACCGCCGCCTCCACCGCCTGCAAATGATCGCAGTAAACGGGCGTTACAGTAATTCCTTTATTTTTGCACAGGTCCAGCAACGCTTTTTCATCGGAGGAATTGTTCACAACCGCCACGCGCATGCCCTGATAGGCCGGGTAGTCGTTCTCCCCCAACGGACTGTCCGCCCTTGTAAACAGCGTGGAGTGGAACTCCCCCGCCGCCTGATCGCTCAGCTGGATGGACTGGGGCAGGCGGGTTTGCGCAAATTGCAGGCCGAGGATATCCAGCTCGCCCGATTGCAACGCGGAAAGCAGCGTGGCGTAATCCCCCGTCACAAACTGATATGTCCAGCCCGTTTGCTGCGCGATGGCCTGAAGATATTCGTACACATAGCCGCTGGGCCGTCCGGTGTGGTCTAGCTCCATGTAGCCGGGCTGGTTAAACCACCCGACCCGGAGGGGTTGGTCCGCCGCGCCTTCCGCGCCGCCCGCATATGCCTGAGCGGGCGCGGCCGCCGCAAACAGCAGAGCGAAGCAGCACAGCAGGCACAGCGCGCCAAGCGTTTGCCGGCCGCGAATCCGATGCTTCACGGCGTATCGCCCCCATCCAGGATCGGCTGATAAGTAATGAAGAAAAGCGAGCGCACATTATCTCCGGTCAGATACCGCACCTTAACGTGGTAACGCCGAATTTGCCCGTTCTCGGATACTCGCTTATACTCCCCGTCCACAGCGCCCTGGGATTCAAACGCCTGGTGGAACAGTTGTAGCAGGTAGGGCATGGTGCCTTCCGCCGCGAGCCTGCGCATGATAACATCGGTGGAATAAACGCGGTCGGGACTGTCGCCGGTCATGGCCATGTATTCGTGGTTGGTGCGGAGAATTTCGATGTTGTCCTTGTAAAGCTCGCACATGCTGGCTGCGCAGGGGATGGTTTCCAGCATCAGGGAAAAATCGCCGTCGATGCTCCAGACGCGCCGCACAGCCGCGCCGGGGAAGGAATCCGGCAGGTCGGTAATCGGCCGGATCGGGTGGGCAGCCAGCAGGCGCTCAAAATCTTCAACCGGCATCGGCGGGTAGTAGAAAAATCCCTGCGCAACCGTGCAGCCAATCGAGCTGAGGAACTGCGCCTGCTCCGCGTTTTCAACGCCCTCCGCCACAATGGGCAGGGACAGATACCGCGCCATGCGCACAATGCTGCTCAGGATGGTGCCGCCGCGCCCGTCCTGATCGTTGCCCAACAGGAAACGCATATCCAGCTTCAGCACATCGACGGAGATTTCTTTGAGCATGTTCAGGCTGGAATAGGCGCTGCCAAAATCGTCCATTTCCACAGGAAAGCTTTTCGTGCGCAGTTCCGTAATCAGGTCGGCCAGCTGTTTGGGGTCTTTGGCGTAGGCGCTTTCCGTAATTTCCAATTCCAGCATGCCGTGCGGAACGCCGTACCTGTCCGCAAGGCTGCAAAGGGTCCCCACCAGCGCGGGGTTGTAGATATCCACGCGCGAAATGTTCATGCTCACCGAAATCGGCGGTTTGCCGCCGTAGCGGTTCATCCAGCTTTGAAGCAGGATGCACACCTGCTCCCACACAAACGCATCCAGCTTCATGATAAAGCCGTTCTTTTCAAAGATGGGCACAAACGCGCCCGGCGAAAGCACGCCGCGGGTGGGATGGTTCCACCGCACAAGCGCCTCCGCGCCCACAATTTCCCCCGTGCTCAGCCGGCATTTCGGTTGCAGATAAATTTCGAACTGGTGTTTTTGCAGCGAGGCGGTCATGTTGTTCACAATATCCAACTCGTCCAGCAGCTCCTGACGCAGCTTCGCGTCATAATACGCGTAACGCTTGACATAGTTGCCCTTCACGGTGCGCTTGGCCATCTCCGCGCGGTCGTGCATAATGCTGACGGGCAGGGTTCGGTCGTCGATAATGTAGAGGCCGTAAACAAGCAGAATTTCAAACGGCAGGTCATACTCCTTTAACTCCGCCTCGTTTTCCTGCATGCGATGCTTGATGGCCAGCCGGTTGTACGGCAGGCACAGGGTAAAGTTATCCGCGTCAATACGGCTGTAGGTGGCGTTGCTGGCATAGAGAATCTGCATGCGCTGGGCAATGTAGCGCAGCAGCCGATCCCCTTCGTCATGGCCAAAAATGTCGTTAATCACCCTGAATTTTTCAATGTCAAAGGCGATCATCACATACGCCGTGTCGGGGTCCTTGTCGATCATCAGGCGCGTTTTATGGTAGAAGGTCGCCTTGTTGCAAATATTGGTCAGGGGGTCATGCTCGGCAATGTAGCGCAGCTCGTTCTGGTGGCGGCTCTCCTCGCTTTTTTGCACCAGCAGGTAGCGGTTCTGCGCGCGAAGCTCGTCCGCCTCCCGGCGATGGATGGCGTTCTTGACCCGCAGGCGCACCAGCACCGGGTCAATGGGTTTGCTGACAAAATCGGTCGCGCCAAGCTCGATGGCCTTGAGGCTGTACTCCGCTTCGTCGGCGGAGGAGGTCACGATCACCGGGATCGACGCAAGGTAAACGTCATTCTGGATTTTTTCCAATACCTTAAGCCCATCCATGCCGGGCATCATTAAATCCAACAGCACGGCGGAAATGGGATGTTCGCTGTTTTCCATCTGCTTCAGGCATTCCTGACCGCTTTCGGCCGTCAGCACCTGATATTCGTCCCTGAAAATTTCGCAAAGCATGTCGCGGTTCATTTCCACATCATCCACGATCAGCAGCGTGTGCCGGATTTCCAGCTGCGTTTCCGTGAGGGCCTCCATATCGGCCGGCTCGGTGAGCATGCCATGGGTCGAAGGGGCGTTCGTATCGCCGGTTAACAGCCCGTCATGGTAGAAGATGAATCGGTTTTTTCCGTGGTGCTTGGCGTAATAGAGGGCTTTGTCCGCCTTCTGGTACAGCGTGTCAAAGCTGCCGCCATCCTTGGGGTAAATCGCAAGCCCGGCGCTGCCGGAGATGGCCACGTCGTTGCCATACTGCTTGTTGAGCGTCTGGCAGATCAAAGCGGCGCGCCTTTCCAGAAAGCCGGTGCCGTCCCGCACGTTCTTCAGGCACACCATGTACTCGTCCCCGCCAATGCGCCCGATCAGGTCATCGTTGCGCATCATGGCGCGCAGGCTGTTGGCGATATCGATCAGCACCCGATCCCCAAACTGATGGCCGTAGCTGTCGTTCACCCGCTTAAAGCCGTCCACGTCGATCATAATCAGGGCGTGCACGTTGCTTTCTTCCGTTTGCCCCAGCAACGCGGTAAACTGCTCCTCAAAAGCGCTGCGGTTCAGCAGACCGGTCAGCGGATCGGTATTGGAGCGTTCGCGCACGCGCATTTCGTCCCGTTTGGCCGCGTCCTCGTCCTTCAGCAGCAAAAACGCCTGCACATCGCCGGAAAAGGGGTCGGTAATTAGCTGTACGCCCGCCGAGGTCCACAGCTGGTGGTTTTGGCCGTTGGCGCGCAAAAAATCCATCGTATCATTGCGTTCTCCGTGCGCAAAAGCGTTCAGCAATCGGTTCCGGTTAAAAAACCTGACAAAGCGTTCCACATCGCCGGGGGCAACGAAGTGCTCCGCCATATATCGCACGGCCGCCTCTATCGTATGCCGGGCTTCCTCCGGCAGGGCGGGCAGCATTCCCCCCGCCTCGCTGGCAAACGCGTCCCTCGTGAGGTTGTATTCGTAGTAGTTCATGCTGGTCGCGGGCATTTCAGCATACATCTGCTTCCATTTTTCATAGGCCAGCTCGCGTTCGCGCTGCTCCGAGATATCATAAAACGAGATTATCGCCTGCAACGGCTGGTGGCTGCTGGTGTAGATCATGGTATAATCCCCGCGGTACCAGGCAAAGTGACCGTCCTAGTTTCGCAGGCTTGCCGTCACCGCGCCCTCTTCCTTGCCGGCGATCATATCCTCAAAAAACGCCCTGAAATCGGCAATGCTTTCATCGCCCACCAAACCCTGCGCAATGGCGGATTCCGGCATATTGTTCAGGTCGAGATCCGGGTCAAATACCGGCGCCAGGCTTTCGCCCGGCAGAATGCTGCGGTTGGCCACGTCAAACCGGATCACGAACTTGTCGCTCTGCTGCACGGCAATCCGGTATTCCTCCTCGTGGATGCGCAGATCCTCCAGGTTTTGCATCTGCATCACCACATCCACATTGGCGTGCAGCACGCTGCCGGTGAGCGAAATGACCATCACCACCGTGCCGAAACGGAACACCGATACATTGTCGCCTAACGGGAACAGGTAAAAGCACATCAGGCTGACGCACCAGGAGCCGGTGAGGATCGCGGTGCCCAGAACCAACTCGATGTTGATGCCCTTTTTCGCCCTGTACATGAAACGCACATAGGCAAGCAGCGTGCCGAGGGTTGCGAGCAACAGCACGTGCGATTGAATGGCCGCGCGCCACAGCACAAAGCGGCCTGTTGCCAGTAAATAAACCTGCACAGCAAGCCCCGCAAGCTGCACGCCAATCAGGCTCACGCACAGGCGGCGCATTCTGGGCAGGGTGCTGCATACAAACAGCAGGAACATCAGCGGCATTAAAAAGTAACTTCCTACATATACATACAGGTAGATCGGATTTGCCAGATAAAACGCCCCGGACACGTCCGAGTCGGTAAAAAACCAGGTGCATGCCAGCGCCACAAAGCCCATGAGGTAATAGTAGCTGCGCGAAATGCGTTTTTGGTAGCGCCGCGCTTCCATGATGGCAAACGTAAGCATCGCCAGCGAAAACAAGCTGATGAGGATGCTGAGAATCATCGAAAACATCCCCGCGTTGGATAGCGCCAGCTGCACCTTCGCCATCGGGCCAAGGCGAACGGAGTACACTTCCACAAAGGGTTTAAGGCCCGCGCCGTTAAACGTGAAACGCAAAGCGCGCCCCGCCATGTCAGGCGTCAGGCGAAGCGCCACCCAAGGCAAATCCGCATGCCAAAGGTTGCCGGGCAGCGATGAAAGCCCGACAACCGCAAGCGCCTGTCCGTCCACATCGGCGGTCACGGCCTGATAATCGGTTTTGATATACACATATTCATCGCCCGTCAGGTTTTCGGGCAATGTTTTGATCACGGAACGTTCCCCGGCATTCAGGCGCGCCGGCAAAAGAACAGAACGCGTATGGCCGTCCTCGGCCACCGCCTGCCAACCGGCGCTCCATTGCATGGGATCGTTTTTAGCGCTCTGCAACCGCGCGGGGGACTGGTCAGAAACCGACAGCCATGCCAAAAGCATCGCTACCAGTGCAAAAACGATTGGGAAATACCAATTTTTCTGTTTCATGCCTATAGCTCCACGATTCGCTTTGCGATAGCGCGCGCTGGCGCTCTGATTGCACGATGGAGTACGCACCGGCATTTTTTCATGAGCCTTATCGGTTTCTACCATTTGATTATACCGAACCGACCGCCGAAAAGCAAGGGTCATCGCGGGGGCCCGCGCGCATGGCCGTCTGGGTTATTGATGTTTGAATGTTCATTTACCCATGGCGTAGGCCGCGGCCAAAAAGTGGGGGCAAAGGGGTAAAAAAGCGTTGACACACGGCCTCCCGTATGGTATAGTTACCTTTGTAAGCAGAAGCCACCCGCTTCTCACCGCGCGAACATGTTTTGCGCAGGTCGCGGCACAAAAGACCGCGTCGGTGCGTGAATACGGCGGGTAGCATGCCCGGCGTTTTTTATTTTGCAGTCGCGGCAACCGCCGCGCCACAGCGAAAAGGAACCGTCCCCAACAAATACGGAGGTGTATGGATATCAACAACGAGCCGATGATTAACGAAGAAATTAACGACCGCGAAGTGCGCCTGATTGGCCCCGACGGCGAGCAGCTGGGCGTAATGAGCACCCACGCGGCGCTGGAAAAGGCCGAAGCGGCAGGGTTGGACCTGGTCAAAATTGTGCCCGGCGCCCAACCGCCCGTTTGCAAGCTGATGGATTACGACAAGCACCGCTTTGAACAGTCCAAACGCGAACGCGAGCTGCGCAAAAATCAGCGTATTGTGGAGCTGAAAGAGGTCCAGCTTTCCGCCACCATCGAGGAAAACGACTTGCAAACCAAGCTGAAGAACGCCATCAAGTTTCTGGAGGATGGCGACAAGGTCAAGGTGACCATTCGTTTCCGCGGCCGCCAAATCGCGCACACAAGCATCGGCATGCAAATCATGCTGGATTTTGCCAAACGCATTGAGGAGATCGGCAACGTGGAACGCCGCCCCTTGCTGGAAGGCCGCCACATGATTATGATCCTGGCCCCCAAGGCGGAAAAGAAGAGCTTTGCCGAGCGCTCGCAGGAACGCAAGGCGCAAAAGGAAACGCCCGCTTCGGAAGCCGACCGTCAGCCGGTCGCCGATGAAGCCGAGGACAAGCTTGCGCCCAAGGAGCAACCCAAGAAAAAGGTCAAGCGCGAAAGCGAGAATATGATCTGACCTAAGGAACCGTCGCATTGCCGGTCGCCGGCCCGCGCACGGAGCCTTCCGTAGCCGGGCGTTTGCGCCCGGAGCCGGAACCCATACGGAGAGGAGGAAAACCCCCATGCCCAAGCAAAAATCCCATCGCGGTGCTGCCAAGCGTTTCTCCTTCACGAAAAATGGTAAGGTGAAGCATAAGCAGATGAACGCTAACCATCAGGTGCATCTTAAAACCACCAAGCGCACCCGCCATCTGCGTGCGGACGGTATTGTGGATAACAACGCCGAAGCCCGTACCATTCGCAAACTGCTACCGTACCAATAAGCTGTTTGGCTGATTTTTCAAGGAGGAAAGAAACATGGCACGCATTAAAAGAGCCGTGAACGCCCACAAGAAGCGTCGCAAGGTGCTTAAACTTGCCAAGGGTTATTTCGGCGCTAAATCCCGGCAATACCGCGCGGCAAGCGAGCAGGTTGCCCGCAGCCTGCGCTATGCTTATGAAGGCCGCAAACTCCGCAAGCGCGATTTCCGCCGCCTGTGGATTACCCGTATCAACGCCGCGGCACGGCTCAACAACATGAGCTATTCCGTATTGATGAGCGGGCTTAAAAAGAACAACATCACCATCAACCGCAAGATGCTTGCGGATATCGCCGTAAACGATCCCGAGGCGTTCGCCAAGATCGTCGAGAGCGCCAAGTGATGCGCCTTTGGGCAACACAGGGAATCCGATAAAACCGCGGCATGGCAAATGCCCGGTTTTTTTATGCCCTCAGGCGATGCTATGGAGGCATAAAAATAAGCGAAGCGCTGTTCCGCTCGCCTCATCGCCCTGCGGGCGATTTGATTGCTTGTTGGGGAAACGCTGCGGCGTTAGGCTTGGGGTTCCGCCCCAACCCCCGGCAGGGGCCTCGCCCCTGCACTCCACAAGGGCTTCGCCCTTGACCCGGTTCCGCTGCGGCGGGGGTAGGTGTGCGCTTACCTTGGCAATGCGTTTTGCCGTTCGCCTCATAGCCCTACGGGCTGTTCGCTCACTGGATGGTTTCACGCTGCGGCGTTAGGCTTGGGGTTCCGCCCCATACCCCGGCAGGGGCCTCGCCCCTGCGCCCTGACAAGGGCTTCGCCCTTGATCCATCTCCGCTGCGGCGGGGGGTGCTCAAACAGTCAGGCTTGGGGTTCCGCCCCAAACCCCGGCAAGGGGCCTCGCCCCTGCACTCTGACAAGGGCTTCGCCCTTGACCCATCTCCGCTGCGGCGGGGGGTTGCTCAAACAGACAGTTACTCCATCAGCGCATAATTCTGACTCGGGGTCATATCATACACCACACGGGTCACCTGCGGCAGAGTATGCAGGATTCGTTCCACAACGCGCTCCAGTAAATCATATGGCAAGCGGGATGCGCAGGCGTCGCCGCCGCAGGCCTGACAGGCGCGCAGCACCGCTACGTAGCCTTCCTGCCCCTCCCGGTTCTCGCCCAGGCTGGCATAGTATTGCCATAGCCGCCGCTCATGGCCGCCCGCGCGCACTTCCTCGCTGAATATCGCGTCCGCCGCCCTGAGCAATGCCAGCCTTTCCTCGGTAACCTCTCCGTAAATCCGCACCGCAAGGCCGCTGGCGGGAAACGGTTGCCTTTCGGCGATGCTGCCGGGCAGGGACAAAGCTTTGGCAATGCGGCGAATTTCATCCTTAAAAAGCACTCGAACCGGTTCGGTAACCCTGAGCGCCGCGCCGCCTGAAGCCTCGGGCAGAAGGGCGGCGGGCTGCGCGCCGTACAGCGTGTCGTTATAATTGGTACCCAGCACCAGCGTGCGCGCGTCCGGTATCTCGGTCAGCTGTTTATAATAGACCTGCCGAAGCAGAGAGGAGACGATCCGCTCCTTCTCCAAAACGGCGGTTACGCCTTCAAGCGCGTGTAAAAAGGCTTTTCTCGCGTCCACACGCACAACCGGAAGGCCCAGCGTGTCCAGATAGTTTTGAATGACCTCGTCCGGCTCGTCCCGGCGGAACAACCCGGTATCCACAAACACGCACGTCAGGCGATCCCCAACGGCCTCATGGGCCAGTTTTGCGCACACGGCGCTGTCCACGCCGCCGGATACGGCGCACAGCACGCGCCCATCGCCCGCGATGTTTCGAAGCGCGTCCACCGCCTGCTCCACAATGCGTTCCTCCGTCCAATCCGGGGTAACGCCGCAGATCAGGCAGGCGAAATTGCGCAACAACTGCACCGCGTCGGGATCGTTGCGCTCAATGGGGTACTGCACGGCATACAGCTTAGCCGGCACGTCGTAAAAACCAATGCAGCGCTCGGTAGCGGTAGCCAGACAGTTCAGGCTTTCCGGCAGGGATAAATCGCTGAAGCTGTGAAACACGCGCTCGCCGCCGCTCATGCCGTCAAACAAAGGATCTTCCGCAAGGCCAAGGGTGATGCTTTCATTTGGCCCTTCCTGCGTTTGCGTGGCGCCCCCGAAATGGGCGCACAGCGCCGGCACCATGCCGCCCAACGCAAGCACCGGAAGCCCGGCTGAAAGCAGCGCTGTGTCAAAGGCGGAAAGGTCGGGGGCGGGGTCGGCGCGCGCGGCAATGATGATGCCGCAGGGCGCGTTTTGCAAAGCCGCGTCCTTCCGGATGCCAAACGGCGCAAGCTCGCAATAGACTTGCTGGCTGCGCAGGGTACGGGCGATCAAACCGGCCAGCGCCGTGTCCTGATCCAGTATTAACACTGCGTTTTGCATTGTCAGCCTCCGATGATTGGTATCGTTCGCTTATGCGTTCCACACACAGAAGGGAAAACCCTCTTTTGCCGCCCGAAAGACGAACGGGAAGCCAAAAACCGTCCGTTTAGTTCGGTTGCCGTGAGCAGCTTCCAAGCCGTCGCCCGCATTGCGGCGGGGATGGCGCGGCACGGCAGAATAGGGCTATTCAGTTGACGCGCCTGCCTGCGCCCGGTATAATCGTTTCAGAAAGCGCGACCCACAGTAGCGTACTGACGCGGCGGTTGGCGATCCGCAGCGCAGGAATGCGGGCATGCCTCTGGCTTTCGCGGCTTGGCCGTTTTCACAATCACGCGCGCCCGACGGGTGCGCTTCGCACAGGGAGGAAACGCTATGAACGAGATCATCCAAAGCCTATATACCCGAAAATCCGTGCGGGTGTTTGAGGAACGCCCCATCGCGCCGGAGGAAAAGCAGGCGATCTTGCTGGCCGCCGCGCAGGCGCCGACCGCGGGCAACCAGCAACTGTATACCATTCTGGATATTACCGATCAGGCGCTCAAGGATCGGCTGGCCGTAACGTGCGATCATCAGCCGTTTATCGCAAAAGCGCCGCTTGTGCTGATCTTTTGCGCCGATCCGCTGAAATGGACGCAAGGCTATGCGGATGCGGGCTGTCAGCCCCGTCCGCTAGGGAAAGGCGATCTGATGCTGGCCGTAACGGATGCGGTGATTGCGGCGCAAAATGCGGTGGTCGCGGCATGGAGCCTGGGCATCGGCTCGTGCTATATTGGAGATGTGATGGAAAACTGCGAAGAACACCGCGCGTTGCTTTGCCTGCCGGATTCGGTTTTTCCGGCGGCGATGCTGGTGTTTGGGTACCCAACGCCGCAGCAGCAGGCGCGGCCCAAGCCTGCTCGGGCGGAGCTTCGGCACATTGTGCAGGAAAACGGCTACCGTGTTTTGGAGAAAGAGGAGCGTCGGGCGTTGTTCGGCGGGCATCTGGAGGGGCAGGAGTATGCCGAGTGGATGCAGGCGTTCTGCAAACGGAAGTACGGATCAGATTTTGCGCGGGAAATGAACCGCTCGGTCGAGAAATATCTGGAGGCTTTTCCACCGGCGGAGAATAGCTGACAGAGTTGCCCCCTCCCCCCGCCGCGGCGGAACCGGGTCAAGGGCGTTAGCCCTTGTCAGAGTGCAGGGGCGAAGCCCATGCCGGGGTCTGGGGCAGAGCCCCAAGCTCCACGCCGCAGCGTGAAGTTAACAAGCGAGCGAACAGCCCGCAGGGCTATGAGGCGAGCGGAACCGCGCTTTGTTGTTTCCAGCCTGCCCCCACCCCCCGCCGCAGCGGACCGGGTCAAGGGCGTTAGCCCTTGTCAGGGTGCAGGGGCGAAGCCCATGCCGGGGTCTGGGGCAGAGCCCCAAGCCTCCATGCCGCAGCCTGAAAAGCAAAGCGAGCGAACAGCCCGCAGGGCTATGAGGCGAGCGGAACCGCGCTTTGTTGTTTTCAGCCTGCCCCCTCCCCCCGCCGCGGCGGAACCGGGTCAAGGGCGTTAGCCCTTGTCAGGGTGCAGGGGCGAAGCCCATGCCGGGGTCTGGTGCAGAGCCCCAAGCCTGCATGCCGCAGCCTGAAAAGCAAAGCGAGCGAACAGCCCACAGGGCTATGAGGCGAGCGGAACCGCGCTTTGCGGCTCAAACCAAACCGTGTCGATAAGCTCCGCCGCCTTGTAGCGTCGCATCCGAAGTCCCCGTCTGGCCAGGAACAATCCCCCATTGCTCCCCTTCCCACCCTGACCGTGACTTCTCAGCCATCCGCGCCGCAAAGCATAACGCTTTACGGCGTTTTTCTGACCCGCCTTCCGCCTGTTCACCAGCGGCTGTTGCATCAATTCAGCTTTCATAAAAAACAAACATAAATTATGTATATCAATAAATCGTTCGGATTTATGTTGACATCAAAGCAACCCTCCTGTATAATGAAAACTGTTCGTTTCCCGCGTTGGCATTTTTTATGGGTTCTTGAACCGTGCTGCCCAAGCCCTCAAGATCGCCGTGAACGAAACGAACCTGAAAACACGAACAAATAGCGGCCTGTACATACAGGCTGCGCTGTTTTGGAGGGATTGCCAACCATGAAGAAGGTCGCCGTGATTATGGGCTCGGATAGCGATCTGCCTGTGCTGAAACCGTGCTTTGAACAGCTGCGCGAACTGGGCATCCCCTTTGAAGCGCACGTGTTCAGCGCCCACCGCACGCCCGACGAGGCGGCCGCTTTTGCGATGAACGCCGCGGGCCAAGGCTTCGGCGTGCTGATCGCGGCGGCCGGCAAGGCTGCGCACCTCGCGGGGGCATTGGCGGCGCGCACCGTGCTGCCGGTGATCGGCATCCCTGTGAAGGCCTCCACCCTTGATGGGCTGGATGCGCTGCTTTCCACCGTGCAAATGCCCGCCGGGATTCCGGTGGCGACCGTTGCCATCGACGGGGCGGCCAACGCCGCCATTCTGGCCGCGCAGATGCTCGCCATGGCGGATCAGGATCTTTACGCAAAACTGCTGGCTGCGCGGGAAACCATGCGCCAGGCCGTACTCCAAAAAGACAGCAGGCTCGCCGTGGATTGATACGCGGCGGGCTTTCCTAACTGTGCGGTGAAACGCCGCAAACCATTTGAAACAACAGGAGGCATCCCCATGGAAAAGCGGGAACAGCTCTACGAAGGCAAAGCCAAAAAGGTGTACGCAACCGACGACCCCACGCTGGTGCTGGTGGATTACAAGGACGATGCAACCGCTTTCAACGGCCTCAAAAAAGGCACCATTGAAGGCAAAGGCGCCATCAACAACCGCGTAACCAACCACCTGATGAAACTGCTGGAGCAGCACGGCGTACCGACCCATCTGGTCCAGGAGCTTTCCGCGCGGGAAACGCTGGTGAAAAAGGTGCAGATTGTGCCTTTGGAAGTGATCGTGCGCAACGTGGCGGCCGGCTCGCTTTCCAAGCGCCTTGGCCTTGCGGAAGGCACACGCCTGCCAAAAACGGTGCTGGAATTTTGCTATAAAGACGACGCGCTGGGCGACCCGATGGTGAACGATTACCACATTGCCGCCATGGGTTGGGCCACACAGGAGGAAATGGCGACCATCTGCCGTTATTCCCTGAAGGTGAACGAAGTGCTCAGCGACTATCTGAAGGATCTGAACATTGAGCTGATCGACTTTAAGCTTGAGTTTGGGCGCACTGCAGACGGAACCATCGTGCTGGCGGACGAGATTAGCCCCGACACCTGCCGTTTTTGGGACACGGTCACGCATGAAAAGCTCGACAAGGACCGCTTCCGCCGGGATTTGGGCGGCGTGGAAAACGCCTACCACGAAATTCTGAAACGCCTGTTGGGCGAGTGAGCCGGCCGCGAGGCCCGCGCAGGCGGTGAAACCGGGCGTTGCCTCCGCTTACCGAATCGTACCGGAAAGAAAGGGCGAACCAATGAGCAAGCTCCACGAGGAATGCGGCGTTTTTGGCGTTTTCCTTCCCAACGGGCAGCAGGGCGTTGTGCACCCCGCCTACCACGCGCTGTACGCATTGCAGCACCGCGGGCAGGAAAGCTGCGGCATTGCCGTCAATAACGACGGCGTGATCGATTGCCATAAGGATGTGGGCCTCGTAGGGGAGGTTTTCACCCGCGATGTGATGGAAAAGCTGACCGAGGGGTCCATCGCGGTGGGGCACTGCCGCTACGGCACCACCGGCGCGCAAAACCGCGGCAACGCTCAGCCTTTGTTGGTGAACCACCTCAAAGGCGGCATGGCGCTTTGCCACAACGGCAATTTGGTGAACGCCCACGAACTGCGCGATAAGCTGGAGCGCGGCGGCGCGATTTTCCACACCACCAGCGACAGTGAAGTGATCGCCTACACCGTAACGCAGGAACGGCTGACGGCGGAAAGCATTGAGCAGGCGGTGCTCGCCGCCATGAAGCGCATCCAGGGCGCCTACTCGCTGGTGGTCATGAGCCCCAGCAAGCTTGTGGCCGCGCGCGATCCGCATGGCTTTCGCCCGCTCTGCATGGGCGCTTTGGAAAACGGCGGCACGGTGTTTGCCAGCGAAAGCTGCGCGCTGGACGCGATTGGCGCGGCCTTTGTGCGCGACATCCGCCCCGGCGAAGTGGTAGTGGTAGATCAGGACGGAATCCGCTCCCTGCAGTTGGACGAGCCTTGCAAAAGCGCCCTGTGCGTGTTTGAGTTTATTTACTTTGCCCGGCCGGACAGCGTGATCGACGGCAGCGCCGTGCACACGGCTCGCTTGCGCGCGGGCGCTTTCCTCGCGCTGGAACACCCGGTGCAGGCGGATGTGGTGATCGGCGTGCCGGACAGCGGCATCGACGCGGCCATCGGCTACGCCCGCCAGAGCGGCATCCCCTACGGCGTGGGGTTCATCAAAAACCGCTACGTCGGGCGCACGTTTATACAGCCCGGGCAGCAGGCGCGGCAAAACGCCGTGCGCATCAAGCTGAACGCCGTGCGCTCCACGGTTGCGGGCAAGCGCGTGGTATTGATTGATGATTCCATTGTGCGGGGCACTACCAGCGCGCGCATTGTGAGCCTGCTGCGGGAGGCGGGGGCGACCGAGGTGCATATGCGGCTGAGTTCGCCGCCTTTTCGGCATCCCTGCTATTTTGGCACGGATATCGACTCCACCGATCACCTGATCGCCGCCAACCATACCGTGGAGGAAATCCGGACGCTGATTGGCGCGGACAGCCTTGGCTACCTGCCGGTGGAGTGCCTGGATAAACTGGCGGATCACAGCAGCTGCGGCTTTTGCAAGGGCTGCTTCACCGGCAGTTACCCCGTGGAACCGCCCCGGGACGCAAGCAAAAACAAGTTTGAAACCCATATTGGCCAAAACAGACGGGATGCGGAGGGCGAAGGCGAATGAAAAGCGAAAGCGAAAGCTACAAGGCCGCCGGGGTGGACATCACCGCCGGTTACCGTGCTGTGGAACTGATGAAAACCCATATCGCGCGCACCCTGACCGCGGGCGTGCTGGGCGATGTGGGCGGGTTTGGGGGCCTTTTTGAGCTGGACGTAACCGGCATGTCGCGCCCCGTGCTGGTCAGCGGCACCGACGGCGTGGGCACCAAGCTCCGGCTCGCCTTCCTGATGGATCGCCACGATACCGTGGGCATCGACTGCGTGGCAATGTGCGTGAACGACGTGATCTGCTGCGGAGCCAAGCCGCTGTTCTTTTTGGATTACATTGCCTGCGGTAAAAATGTGCCGGAAAAAATCGCGGCGATTGTTCAGGGCGTGGCGGAAGGCTGCGTGCAGGCTGGGTGCGCGCTGGTCGGCGGCGAAACCGCTGAAATGCCAGGCTTTTACCCTGTGGACGAGTATGATTTGGCCGGCTTTGCGGTCGGCGCGGTGGATAAGGCGAAAATTCTGGATAAAACCGCCATGCGCGCGGGCGACGCAGTGATCGCGCTGCCGTCCAGCGGGTTGCATTCCAACGGCTTTTCGTTGGTGCGCAAGGTGTTTGATGTGGAAAACGGCGGGCTTGCCGCAACCTATGCGGAGCTTGGCGGGGAAACGCTGGGGCAGACGCTGCTTACCCCCACGCGGATTTATGTGAAGCCCGTGCTGGCTTTGATTGAAAAAGTGGACGTGCGCTCGCTGGCGCACATTACCGGCGGCGGGTTTTACGAAAACATTCCGCGCTCGCTGGCGGCGGGCTTTACGGCCAAGCTGGAACGCGGAGCCGTGCGGATTCCTCCTGTGTTTGACATCCTCGCGCGAGAGGGCAACCTGCCCGAGCGCGATATGTTCAACACCTTCAACATGGGCGTGGGCATGGTGGCGGTGGTGCCCGCCGGGCAGGCGGACGCGGCCCTTCAGGTGCTCAGCCAAAACGGAGTGGCTGCCTATACGCTGGGCGAGATTGTCGCCGGCGAGGGAGGCGTGCGCCTGTGCTGAACATTGCCGTGCTGGTCAGCGGCGGCGGCACCAACCTGCAAGCCTTGCTGAACGCGGAGGCGAGCGGCGCGCTGCACAGCGGGCATATTTCGCTGGTGGCGAGCAACCGGGCGGACGCCTACGCCCTCACCCGCGCAAGCCAGGCGGGCGTTGCGACGGCCACGCTTGAAAAGCAGCGGGGTGAAACGGCAGAGGCGTACGGCGCGCGGCTGGTGGCCCTGCTCAGGCAGCACGGCGTCGGGCTGGTGGTGCTGGCGGGGTTTTTGCTGATTTTAGCGCCCAACGTGATCGCGGCGTATCCGGACCGGATTGTGAACATCCACCCAAGCCTGATCCCCAGCTTTTGCGGGGAGGGCTACTATGGCCTCAAAGTGCATGAGGCGGCGCTAAAACGGGGCGTCAAAATAACCGGCGCCACGGTGCATCTGGTGAACGAGGTGCCGGACGGCGGGCGCATCCTTGCGCAAAAGGCGGTCGCAGTGGAACCGGGCGATACCCCGGAAACCCTGCAACGCCGTGTAATGGTTGAGGCGGAATGGGTGTTGCTGCCGCAGACCGTGGAGTGGCTGTCGCAGCGGATTGCCAGCGGGCAGGAGGCGTGAGCGGAAACCCGCGATGCTAACCGCTCCCGGCTTGGGTTTGGCTGCCCTTCCCGCCGGGCGGTTTTGGCATACAGGGCGGCATTCCCCGGCGAAAACCTTGTGAAGCCTTGGGCAAAAGTGCTATGATATCAGGGGGCATACGGGGGTTTTCCCTGCCGGGCGGCGTTTGGCCGCACCGACCCCGATACCGAAGGAGGCGCACCTGCATATGAAACGGACAGACCCTTGCGAATATTTGGCAAAGATCGACTATCCCGGCCGGGGTATCCTGCTGGGCCGCAGCGCGGACGGTGAACGCGCGGTGATGGCTTATTTTATCATGGGGCGGAGCGAAAACAGCCGTAACCGGGTGTTTACCCCCAAGGATGGCGGCATTGTGACCGAGGCGGCCGATCCCTCCAAAATGACGGACCCCAGCCTGATTATCTACGCGCCCGTCCGATTGGCCGGCAACCATATGACGGTTGTCACCAACGGCAACCAGACGGATGCGGTAGCGCGCGGGCTTGCCGAGGGCGAAACCTTTGAAGCGGCCCTGCGCACCCAAACCTTCGAGCCGGATGCGCCCAACTACACCCCGCGCATTTCCGGGCTGATGGAGGCGGGCGACTGCGCCATGAGCTATCAGCTTTCCATTGTTAAAAGCGATGACGGCAACCCGGACAGCGTGCAGCGGTTCTTCTTTGACTATCCGCAGCCCCGCGCCGGGGAGGGGCACCTGATCCATACCTACCGCGAAAACGGCGACCCGATCCCCAGCTTTGAAGGGGAGCCGGTGGGCGTCAGCCTTTGCGGCGCGGACATCGACCAGCTTGCGCTGGCGCTGTGGAACGCGCTGGACATGCAAAACCGCGTAAGCCTGTTTGTGCGCACCGTTGACCTTGCGGATGGGCACACCGATACCCGCATCATTAACCAACGAAGCTGAGGAGGCCATACCGCCATGACGGAGCTGGAACTCAAGTACGGCTGCAACCCCAACCAGAAGCCCGCGCGCATTTTTTCGCAAACGGGCGCGCTGCCTTTGGCGGTGCTCAACGGCAAACCGGGCTACATCAATTTTTTGGACGCGCTCAACGGCTGGCAGCTGGTGCGGGAGCTGAAACGCGCAACCGGCCTGCCGGCGGCCGCGTCCTTCAAGCATGTAAGCCCGGCCGGCGCGGCGCTTGGCCTGCCGCTGACAGCCACGCTACGCAGCATCTACTTTGTGGCGGAAAACGCGGAGCTAAGCCCCCTCGCGTGCGCCTATGCCCGCGCGCGGGGCGCGGACCGCATGAGCAGCTTTGGGGATTGGATTTGCCTTTCGGACCTCTGCGACGTTTCGACAGCCCTGCTGATCAAGCCGGAGGTGAGCGACGGCGTGATCGCCCCGGGTTACGCGCCTGAAGCGCTGGAGATTCTTAAAGGCAAACGGCAGGGCAACTACAACATTGTGCAGATCGACGAAGGGTACGAGCCGCCCGCGCTGGAACGCAAGGATGTGTTCGGCGTTACGTTTGAGCAAAACCGCAACGAGCTGCGAATTGACGACGCCTTTTTTGCCAATGTGGTTACGCAAAACCGCGAACTGCCCGCCTCCGCCAAGCGCGATCTGGCGGTGGCGATGGTCACGCTCAAGTATACGCAATCCAACTCCGTGTGCTATGTGAAGGACGGGCAGTGCATCGGCATCGGCGCGGGCCAGCAGAGCCGCATTCACTGCACGCGGTTAGCGGGCGACAAGGCGAACAACTGGTGGTTGCGACAGCATCCTCTTACGCTGAGCCTGCCGTTTTTGCCCGGGATCAAAAACCCGGACCGGGACAACGCCATCGACCGCTACATCAGCGACGAGAGCGAGGAAACCGTGCTTTCCGAGGGGCGCTGGCAAACGCTGTTCAGCCGCAAACCGGAGCCGCTAACGCAGGCGCAGAAACGCCTCTGGCTCAAGGAGCTGACCGGCGTCAGCCTTGGCAGCGACGCGTTTTTCCCCTTCAGCGACAATGTTGACCGCGCGGTGCAAAGCGGCGTGCGGTATATCGCGCAGCCCGGCGGCAGCAAGCGCGATCAGGAAGTGATTGACGCCTGCGACGCTTACGGCGTAACGATGGCGTTCACAGGGTTGAGGCTTTTCCACCATTGAGCCGGGCCGCTCAGGTTCGGCGGAGGCATCGCCCATTCTCCCGAAAAGCAGGTAAGGAGAGGATCCCATGAAGGTGCTCGTTGTGGGCGGCGGCGGCCGCGAACACGCCATCCTCCAAAAGCTGAGCGAAAGCCCGCTCGTTAACCGACTGTACTGTGCGCCCGGCAACGGCGGCATTGCCGCGCTGGCGGAGTGCGTGCCGATCCGCGCCACGGAAGTGGAAGCCATTGCCGACTGGGCGCAGGTTAACGGCATGGAGTTTGTGGTCGTCGCGCCGGACGATCCTCTGTGCCTTGGGCTTACGGATCTGCTGGCCGCGCGGGGCATCCCCGCGTTTGGCCCCAGCAAGCTGGCCGCGCGCATTGAGGGCAGCAAGGTGTTTGCCAAAAAACTGATGCGCAAGTACCATATTCCCACCGCGGAATGCGAAATTTTTTCAGATATGGAGCTGGCGCTCCGCTACATCCGCATCGCGCCCTGCCCCATGGTGGTGAAGGCCGACGGACTGGCGCTGGGCAAGGGCGTTGTGATTTGCCAAAACCGGGACGAGGCCGAGCAGGCGGTGCGCGATATGATGGAGCGCCGCAAGTTTGGCGATTCCGGCAGCCGCGTGGTGGTGGAGGAGTTTTTGCAGGGGCCGGAGGTGAGCGTGCTCGCCTTTACCGACGGGGTTACGCTGCGGCCGATGGTTTCCAGCATGGATCACAAACGGGCGAAGGATTTCGATCAGGGGCTGAACACGGGCGGCATGGGCGTGATCGCCCCCAACCCCTGCTACACGCCCGCCATTGCCGAGGAATGTATGCGCACGATCTTTTTGCCGACGCTGGAGGCCATGCGCTTGGAGGGTTGCCCCTTTCAGGGTTGCCTGTATTTTGGGCTGATGCTGACCGAGAACGGCCCGAAGGTGATTGAGTACAACTGCCGTTTTGGCGACCCGGAGGCGCAGGCGGTGCTGCCGCTGCTCAGCAGCGATCTGTTTGCGATCATGCGCCATGTGGCGGCGGGCACGCTCAGCGAGGCGGAGGTTACTTTTTCAAGCGGGGCGAGCTGTTGCGTGGTGCTGGCCTCAGGCGGGTATCCGGAAGCCTACCGCACGGGCCTGCCGATTACAGGCATTTCGCAGGCCGAGGCCATGCCGGGCGTGAGCGTGTTCCATGCCGGCACCCGCCTGACCCAAACCGGGGAGCTGGTCACCGCCGGGGGGCGCGTATTGGGGGTAACAGCCGTGGGCGATACGCTTTCGCAGGCGATCCGTAGCGCGTACCTCGCGGCGGAGGCGATATCGTTTGAAGGCGCGCATATGCGCGGGGATATCGGCGCGCGGGCGTTGGAAGCGGTGGCTTTGGCGCAGCCGGAAAACGTGGAGCGCGTTTAGCGGCCATTGGCCGGCCCGTCCCCTGACGAAACGGAACGGGGTCAATGGCAAAGCCCCGCGGGGCGCAGAGGCAAGGCCCTTTGCCCTGCCGGAGGCCCACAGCGCGGCGAGGTTGAAACAGAAACGCCGCGAGCGCCGAAGGCGCAAGGGTCAGGGGCCGCGCGCAGGGTTTTCTAAACGCCATGGACGGCGGCAATGCCCCAGCCGGCGAAGGTTTTGCGCATTCGACTGATAATGTTTCAGGAGGTAGTTATGGCCGTTTTTCGCGTTTATACCGAAAAAAAACCCGACTATGCCGTGGAAGCGAAGGCCCTGCTGCACGAGGTGCGGCACATTCTGCAAATCCGCAGCGTAACCGGAATCCGGTTGCTGAACCGTTATGATATTGAAGGCGTGGGCCGGGCGCTGTTTGAACAGTGCCTGCCCATCGTTTTTTTTGAGCCGCAGCTGGATTTGCCTACCTTCGACCTGCCCCGGACGGATGCCGCCGTGTTTGCGGTGGAACCGCTGCCCGGGCAGTTTGACGCGCGGGCAGCGTCCTGTGAGGAATGCGTGCAGCTGGTCAGTCAGGGGGAGCGCCCCACGGTGCGCGCGGCGCGCGTGTACCTGATCGAGGGCGCGCCCAGCGCGGAGGAACTCAACCGTATCAAGAAATACGTTGTGAACCCCGTGGAAAGCCGTGAAGCCGATCTGGCGGAAAAAGCGACGCTACAGCAGAGCTACCCAAGCCCCGGCGCGGTGGAAACGCTTACGGGCTTTTGCGCCATGGACGCCGCCGCCGCCGAGGCGTTTGTGGCCCGCTACGGCCTCGCCATGGACGCGGACGACGTCGCCTTCTGCCGTGACTACTTTGCCACCGAGCGCCGCGACCCCACGCTAACGGAAATTCGCATGATCGATACCTACTGGAGCGATCACTGCCGGCACACCACGTTTTTAACCACGCTGGACCGGGTGGAAGCGAAAAAACCGGCGGTTGAAAAGGCATTCGCGCGCTATCTGGCTCTGCGGGCGGAGCTGGGGCGCGAAGAAAAACCCATGAACCTGATGGATATCGCCACCATCGGCGCAAAGGCCCTGCGCGCGCGGGGCGGCCTTGCCAACCTGGACCTGAGCGAGGAGATCAACGCCTGCTCCATCGTGATTGACGTGGAGGTGGACGGCGTTGCCGAGCCGTGGCTTTTAATGTTCAAAAACGAAACGCACAACCACCCCACGGAAATCGAACCCTTTGGCGGTGCGGCAACCTGCATCGGCGGCGCGATCCGCGACCCGCTGTCCGGGCGCACGTATGTGTATCAGGCCATGCGCGTAACCGGCGCGGCCGATCCGCTTGTGCCTGTGGCGGAAACCATGCGCGGCAAACTGCCCCAGCGCAAGCTGGTAACCACGGCGGCAGCCGGCTACAGCGCCTACGGCAACCAGATTGGCCTTGCGACCGGCTTGGTGGACGAGCTGTACCATCCCGGCTATGCGGCCAAGCGCATGGAAATCGGCGCGGTCATCGGCGCCGCGCCGGTTCAGAACGTGCTGCGGGAGCAGCCTGTGCCCGGGGATATCATCATCCTGCTGGGCGGGCGCACGGGGCGCGACGGTTGCGGCGGCGCGACCGGCTCCAGCAAGAGCCACAAGCTCGAAAGTCTGGAAACCTGCGGCGCGGAGGTACAAAAGGGCAACCCCGTGGTGGAACGGAAGCTGCAACGGCTATTCCGCGACCCAAACGTAACGCGCCTGATTAAGCGTTGCAACGATTTTGGCGCGGGTGGCGTAAGCGTGGCGATCGGGGAACTGGCGGATGGCCTGATGATTGATTTGGACCTTGTGCCCAAGAAATATGAAGGGTTGGACGGCACGGAGCTGGCCATTTCGGAAAGTCAGGAGCGGATGGCCGTTGTGGTGGCCCCCGGGGACGCGGAAGCACTGATTGCCTTTGCCAACGCCGAAAACCTCGAGGCAACCGCCGTGGCAACCGTTACGGAGGAGCCGCGGCTGCGCATGCGCTGGCAGGGCCAGACCCTTGTGGATATCAGCAGGGATTTTCTCAACTCCAACGGCGCGGAAAAGCACGCGAGCGCTTTGGTGCCGGACGACGGCGTGCGCACGGTGCCGTTTACGGGGGAAACCTTCGGGGAGCGGCTGTTTTCAATGGTTACCGATCTCAACATCTGCTCCAAACAGGGGCTTTCGGAACGGTTTGATTCCACGGTGGGCGCGGCAACGGTGCTGATGCCCTTTGGCGGGCGGCGGCAGCTGACCCCCGCGCAGGCGATGGCGGCCAAGCTGCCCGTGCGCCGCGGTGAAACGGATACCGCCAGCGGGATGGCCTACGGCTTTCATCCGCAGATCATGGAACAAAGCCCTTACGAGGGCGCGTACCTGAGCGTAGCTGAAAGCCTTGCTCGCCTGACCGCCACCGGGTTTGATTTCCGCAAGGCCTACCTGACGTTTCAGGAATATTTTGAGCGTATGACGGCTGACCCCCTGCGGTGGGGCAAACCCCTCGCGGCGCTGCTGGGCGCGCTGGATGCGCAGTTGAACTTCGGCGTTGCGGCCATTGGCGGCAAGGATAGCATGAGCGGCAGCTTCGAAACCCTGAACGTGCCCCCGACGCTGGTGAGCTTCGCGGTGGCCCCGGGGTTGGCTTCGCAGGTGATTTCTCCGGAGTTGAAGGCCGCTGGGCACACCCTGCGCTACCTCTATGCCGATCCGTTTGACGCGCCCGTTTTTTGCGCCAACCTTGACCTGCTGTACCGCCTGATCCGCGAGGGCAAGGTGGTTTCCGCGTGGGCGGTGGGTTTTGGCGGCGTGGCGGAGGGCCTGTTTAAGATGGCGCTGGGCAACGGAATCGGCGTGCGGGTTTCCGACGCGTTCACGCGCGATATGCTGGCGCAGCAGATTGGCGGCGTGATTGTGGAGCTTTCGGACGGCGCGGCGGACGCGGCGCTTACGGCGGCCAGCGAACCGCTTGGCGAAACCGTGAGCGACTACGGGCTGACCATGCGGGGCGCGCGGTATGCGCTGGCCCCGTTACAGGACGCGTACGAGGGAAAGCTGGAAAAGGTGTTCCCCTACCGCAGCGCCGGCGGGGAAGCAAACCCGGAAAAAGTGCCCGCTATCGCCGCCGGGTTCTCCGGCTGGGCAAAGCCCGCGCTTCGCACGGCAAGGCCGGTCGCGGTGATCCCGACATTCCCGGGCACCAACTGCGAGGTGGACACTGCCCGCGCGCTGGAACGCGCCGGCGCGGAGCCGCGCATTGTGCTTGTAAACAACCTGACCCCCGCGCATGTGGCGCAGAGCGTGGCGCGGATGCGGCAGGAAATTCTGAACGCGCAGATGATCGTTTTCCCCGGCGGTTTTTCCGGCGGGGACGAGCCGGACGGGAGCGGAAAATTCATTACCGCGTTTTTCCGCAACCCCGCCATGACGGAGGCCGTGCATGCGCTGCTCAGGCAGCGCGACGGGCTGATCTTGGGCATTTGCAACGGCTTTCAGGCGCTTATCAAGCTGGGGCTGGCGCCGTTTGGCCAAATTGTGGATACGGACGAAACCTGCCCCACGCTCACCTACAACACCATCGGCCGTCACCAGAGCATGCTCGTGCGCACGCGGATTGCCAGCAACAAAAGCCCGTGGCTGCAAAAATGCCGCGTGGGGGATGTGCACACCGTGGCCGTCAGCCACGGCGAAGGGCGGTTTGTGTGCGGACGGGAGATGCTTGAACAGCTGGCCCGGAACGGGCAGATTGCCACGCAGTATGTAAACGAGGCCGGCGAACCGGGCATGGACCTGCGGCTGAACCCCAACGGAAGCGTGTGGGCAGTCGAAGGCATCACGTCGCCGGACGGGCGCGTGCTGGGCAAAATGGGGCACACCGAACGCGGCGGCAGCAACCTGTTCAAGAATGTTCAGGGCAATCAGCTGCAAAGGCTTTTTGAAGGCGGCGTGGAATATTTCCGGTAAAGGTCGCCCTCCGGTTTGCCGCGCTTTTCCGGCAACCGCGTTTGCGCGCGCGGCGCGGAAGCTTGCCGCATAACGAACAACGCGTTGCTACCGGCGCGCGGCAGATTGCGGCCCGCATAAACGCGGCGGTTGCATTCCGGCCCTGTTTTTGCTAGTATGGGTTCGGCGGGCCGCGCCGATTCCCTTGCCTTTGGCCCGCGCCGGCTCGCCCGCGCGTTCGCCCCAAACCCAACGCTGTTTCCACACAGGAGGTCACTATGGACGATCATTCTTCGTATATCAGCCCCTTTTCCACCCGCTATGCCAGCGCGGAAATGCAGGCGGTATTTTCTGAGGATCACAAATTCCGCACCTGGCGGCGGCTGTGGATCAGCCTTGCCAAGGCGGAGAAAAAGCAGGGTCTGCCGATTACCGATGAGCAGATTGCCGAAATGGAAGCTCACCGGGACGATATCAACTACGACGTGGCAACCCAACGCGAGCGCGAGGTGCGCCACGATGTGATGAGCCATGTGTACGCCTACGGCGTGCAGTGCCCAAGCGCGAAAGGGATCATTCACCTTGGCGCAACCAGTTGCTACGTAGGCGACAATACCGATGTGCTGATTATGAAGGAAGGCTTGGAAATCGTAGGCCGCAAGCTTCTGAACGTGCTCGCGGAGCTGCGCGGCTTTGCCGTTCGTTATCGCGACCTGCCCGCGCTGGCCTACACGCACCTTCAGCCGGCGCAGCTGACCACCGTGGGCAAACGCGCCACGCTGTGGATGAACGAGCTGCTGATGGATTATGAAGAGGTGGAGCATCGCCTTGCGAGCCTCGCGCTGCTGGGCAGCAAGGGAACCACCGGCACGCAGGCCAGCTTTATGGAACTGCTGAACGGGGACAGCCAAAAAATCAAGCAGATTGAACGGGACATCGCCGCCGATGTGGGCGTGAACCGCGTGGTGCCGGTAAGCGGGCAAACCTATAGCCGCAAAATGGATTATCAGGTGGTCAGCGTGCTGTCCGGCATTGCGCAGAGCGCCAGCAAATTCAGCTATGATCTGCGGCTGCTGCAAAGCTTCAAGGAAATGGAGGAACCGTTTGAAAAAAGCCAGATTGGATCCTCCGCCATGCCCTACAAGCGCAACCCCATGCGCAGCGAGCGCATCAGCGGCCTGAGCCGCTACGTGATGGTGGATACCTTGAACGCCGCCATCACCGCGGGCGCCCAGTGGTTTGAGCGCACGCTGGACGACAGCGCCAACCGCCGGATCGCCGTGAGCGAGGCATTCCTTGCGACAGACGCGATTTTAAACCTGATGCTGAACGTGTGCGACGGTCTGGTGGTGTACCCCAAGGTGGTGCGCGCCCGCGTGATGGCGGAGCTGCCCTTTATGGCAACGGAAAACATCATGATGGACGCCGTGAAAAAAGGCGGCGACCGGCAGGCCCTGCACGAGCGCCTGCGCGTGCACAGCCAGGAAGCGGCCCGCGTGGTCAAGGAGGAAGGCGGCCTGAACGATCTGGTGGACCGGATCGCGGGCGACCCGGCCTTTATGGTTACCCGGGCGGAAATTGAAGCGATTCTGGAGCCAAGCCATTTTATTGGCAGAAGCGCGGAGCAGGTTTCGGAATTTGTGGAGGATTGCATTGATCCCCTGTTAGCGGCGCATGCGGCGCAACTGGGCGAGAAAGCCGTTTTGCAGGTGTAAGACGCGGGCGCGCAACCTGTCTCGCCTTTATCCAAACAGAACCCCGGCCGCAGCGGAACCGGGTCAGGGGTATAGCTCTTGAAAGTTAAGAACGCGCGGAGGCGAACCCCCTGCCGTGGCTTGGGGTGTACCCCAAGCGCAAACGCCGCTCTGAAAAAACAAGCCGCACAAACCGTCCGCAGGGCCAGGAGGCGCGCGGCTTAACGCTTAGCCGACTTGTTGACGCCCTCGCGCGCCCCTTCCTTGAACATGCGCCCGCCCCCTGAAAAAACCGATAATGCCTTTTTCAACGCTCCGCTGTGCCTTCAAGCGCCCGGGGCGCTTGTGTTTTAATGCGACGGCGCACAGCTTCCGGCAGGCGACGGGTAACGCCGCCCAACCGGCAAGCGCGCACCCCCGCCCCGCCCCTTCAGCGCCACGTGGAGTTTGGCCGCTAACCCTCGCGTTTTCAGCGCTTTGGGCATGGCTTTTCAAACCGGCGGTTTTTTGCTATACTATCGCGTATGAAAGCAGGTGATGAAATGCTTCGCTTTACGAAAATGCACGGAATTGGGAATGACTATATCTACATCAACGCCTTTACGGAACAGCTTCCGGAGGATTTGCCCGCGTTGGCGGTGCGCATGAGCGACCGCCGCTTCGGTTGCGGCGGCGACGGCATCATCCTGATCGCGCCCAGCCGGCAGGCGGATTTCCGCATGCGCATGTTTAACTGCGACGGTTCCGAAAGCGAAATGTGCGGTAACGGCATCCGCTGCGTCGCCGCGTACTGCCATGACCGGGGGCTGACCGAGCGCACGGAGTTTGACATTGAATCCGGCGGCGCGATCAAGCATATGCGCCTGACGCTGGACGCGCATGGCGCGACCGCGACCGTGCGCGTGGATATGGGCAAGCCTGTAACCGACGGCCTTTCCATTCCGAGCGTTTTCAGCGGCGATCCGGTTCGGCTGCAGCCGCTGACGGCGCTTGGGCAAACCTGGCCCGTAACGCTGGTGAATATGGGCAACCCGCACGCCGTAACCTTTGTGGAGGATCCGGACACCGCGCCGGTGACCACCGTGGGGCCGGTTTTGGAGCTGGACCCCGCGTTTCCCCGCAAGTGCAACATCGAGTTTGTGCGCGTTACGGATCGCGGGCACATCCGGATGCGCGTATGGGAGCGCGGCGCGGGCGAAACGCTGGCCTGCGGTACCGGGGCGTGCGCGTCCGCCGTGGCCAGCATGCTCAACGGCTTTACGGACCGCGCGGTGGAGGTGGCGCTTCGCGGCGGCAACCTGACCGTGGAATGGAGCGAGCAGGACGGGCATGTTTATATGACCGGCCCGGCAACCTTTGTGTACGACGGTTTGTGGCTGTCTGACTAACCGTTGGGCCGGGCCTCGCGCCCCGGCCGCGTTTTCGCGGCGCGCTTTGCCGCCGCGGGCGGGTTATCCCCCTGCCAAAGGGCCTCACATTTCCCGCCGGAGGGCGGCATCAAAGGAGGTTGTTCCCTTGCACGTGAACCCGAACTATGAAAAACTGCCAGGCTCCTACCTGTTTGCCGAGATTGCGCGCCGCGTAAAGGAATATTCCGCGGCAAACCCGGCGGCGGACCTGATTAAGCTGGGGATCGGGGACGTGACCCTGCCGCTGGCCCCCGTCGTGGTGGCCGCCATGAAGGCCGCCGCTGATGAAATGCTGCTGCCGGAAACCTTCCGGGGCTATGGGCCGGATTTTGGCTATGATTTTTTGGTAAACGCCATCCGCGAGCAGGATTATGCCCCGCGCGGCGTTTCGCTGGCGTTTGACGAGGTGTTCATCTCCGACGGCGCTAAAACCGACACCTCCGCCATTCAGGAGCTGTTTGCCGCCGATACCCGCATCGCCGTGACCGACCCCGTGTACCCGGTATATGTGGACAGCAACGCCATCGCGGGCCGGTTGGGCGATTTTGTGGGCGGCCGGTGGAGCCGGCTGGTTTACCTGCCCTGCAACGCCGAAAACGGCTTTATCCCTTCCGTGCCCAGCGAGCCGGTGGACGTGATTTACCTTTGCTACCCCAACAACCCCACGGGCACAACGTTAACCGCCGCGCAGCTGAAGCCCTTTGTGGATTACGCGAAAAAGAACCGCGCCATTATTGTGTACGACGCCGCGTATAAGGCGTTCATCACCTCCGACGTGCCCCACAGCATCTACGAGGTGGAAGGCGCGCGGGAAGTGGCGATCGAGTGCTGCAGCTTTTCCAAAACCGCGGGCTTCACCGGCACCCGCTGCGCCTACACCATCATCCCGCACGAGGTGACGGGGTTGGGCGGGCAGGGCCAGACCGTGGAGCTGAACGCGCTGTGGAAACGCCGCATGGGCACCAAGTTCAACGGCGTCAGCTACCCTATTCAGCGGGCGGCGGCGGCGGTGTTCAGCCCCGAAGGTAAGGCGCAGTGCGATACGGCGGTGCGGTACTACCTGCGCAACGCCCAGCTGATCCGCGACGGGTTACAGGCGGCGGGCTATACGGTGTTTGGCGGCGTGGACGCGCCGTATGTGTGGCTTAAAACCCCCATGGACAGCTGGAAATTTTTCGACACTCTGCTAAACCGGGCGCATGTGGTGGGCACGCCCGGCACGGGCTTTGGCCCCAGCGGCGAGGGGTATTTCCGCCTGACGGCATTCAACACCTACGAAAAAACCGCCGAGGCGCTGAGCCGGATTCAAAAGCTGTAACAAGCGTAAAACCGCATCAATCAGGGCGCGGAGCCGCATAAGCTCCCGCCCTTTTTAGTAAGCTTGCCGGGTTGCCCAAAACGCCTTTCATGGTATAATCAAGTCGCAATCCATTTTTTCGGAGGCACGGTTTTGAAAAAACTACTGGTATATTTGCGGGACTACCGCAAGGAAAGCATTTTAGGCCCGCTGTTCAAGATGCTGGAAGCGGCGTTTGAGCTGCTGGTGCCGCTGGTGATGGCGGCGATGATCGATCACGGCATCGCGCAGCGCGACACGGGCTATCTGGTGCGGATGGGGCTTTTGCTGGTGGGGCTGGGGGCGCTGGGGCTCACTTCGTCGGCAACGGCGCAGTATTTTGCCGCCAAGGCGGCCACCGGCTTTGGCCTTCAGGTGCGCCACGCGCTGTTTGAGCATATCCAGAGCCTTTCGTATGCGGAGTTGGATACGCTGGGCGCTTCGACCCTGACCACAAGGATGACCAGCGATATGAATCAGGCGCAAAACGGCGTGAACATGACGCTGCGCCTGCTGTTGCGCTCCCCCTTCATTGTATTTGGCGCCATGGCGATGGCTTTCACCATCAACACGCCGGCGGCATTAACCTTTGCCGTGGCGATCCCCGTGCTTTCGGTGGTTGTGTTTGGCATTATCCTGTGGTGCATTCCGCTGTACCAAAAGGTGCAGGCCCGTCTGGACCGCGTGCTGGTGAGCACCCGCGAAAGCCTGACCGGCGCGCGCGTGCTGCGCGCCTTTTGCAAGGAAGAGGAGCAGATGGGCGAGTTCAGCGCGCGCAACGCCGAGCTGACCCGGCTGCAAAAGTATGTGGGCCGCATATCCGCGCTGATGAACCCCTTAACCTACGTCATCATCAATTTGGCGATTCTTTGGCTGATCTGGACGGGCGCGTGGCAGGTGGAGGCGGGCATCCTGACGCAGGGGGCGCTGGTGGCGCTGTATAACTACATGTCGCAAATTCTGGTGGAGCTGATTAAGCTGGCCAACCTGATTGTGACCATTACGCGCGCGGTGGCGTGCGGCAACCGCATACAGGCGGTGCTGGACATTCAGCCTTCCCAGCGGTGGGCGGCGGAAGCGCCGCAGGCCGTGCCCGGGGCGGCGGCCATCGAGCTGAACGGCGTCGGCCTGCGCTACCCCGGCGCGGCGGAAACCGCGCTTACGGGCGTAACGCTGAGCATTCCGCGCGGGCAAACGGTGGGGATCATCGGCGGCACCGGCTCGGGCAAAACCTCGCTGGTGAACCTGATCCCCCGGTTTTACGACGCGACCGACGGCGCCGTGAAGGTGAACGGCGCAGATGTGAAGGACTACCCCAAAGACGATCTGCGGCAGAGGATTGGCGTTGTGCCTCAGCAGGCGGCGCTGTTTCAGGGCACCCTGCGCGAAAACCTGCGCTGGGGCCGGGCGGACGCGACGGACGCCGACCTGTGGGAAGCGCTCGCCGTGGCGCAGGCCGCGGACGTGGCGCAGGATAAGGGCGGGCTGGATTTTGCGGTGGAGCCAAACGGGCGCAACCTCTCCGGCGGCCAGCGCCAACGGCTGACCCTTGCCCGGGCGCTGGTGCGAAAGCCGGAAATCCTGATTTTGGACGACAGCGCCTCGGCGCTGGATTACGCGACGGACGCGGCGCTTCGCCGGGCCATCCGGGAACTGCCGGACAAACCGACGGTGCTGATCGTTTCGCAGCGGGCGGCCTCCATTCAGCATGCCGACTGCATTGTGGTGCTGGATGACGGCAACGTGGTTGGCGTGGGCAACAGCGAAACGCTTTTGCAAACCTGCGATGTGTACCGTGAAATTTACGAATCCCAGTTTCCCAGGGAGGAGGCGGTAACGGATGCGCGCGCATGACCAACCCCGAAAGCCCCGTACGGCCACCCTCCGGCGGGTGCTGCTCGCGGTGCGGCGGTATTGGCCGCTACTGATCGCCTCCGGCGCGCTGGCCGCGGCGACCGTCGCCCTCACGTTGTATGTGCCCATACTGATTGGCGCGGCAATCGACGGCATTGTCGGGCCGGCTCAGGTGGATTTTCAGGCCGTGCTGCAAAAGCTGTGGACCATCGGCATCATCGTAGGCGTTACGGCGGCGCTGCAATGGATCATGAACACCGTTAATAACCGCGTCACCTATCAGGTGGTGCGCGACATCCGCCGGCAGGCGTTTGAAAAAATTCAGATTCTCCCGCTCCAATATATCGACGGGCACCCGACCGGGGAAACCGTGAGCCGCGTGATCGCGGATGTCGATCAGTTTGCCGACGGGCTGCTCATGGGCTTTTCGCAGCTGTTTACCGGCGTTATCACCATCCTTTCCACGCTGGCGTTCATGGTGTCGCTTCAGTGGCAAATCGCGCTGGTTGTGTTCCTGATTACGCCGCTTTCGCTGTTTGTGGCGCGGCTGATCGCGCGCAAAACCTACGCGATGTTCCGCCTGCAATCCGAAACCCGGGGCGAGCAGACCGCGCTGATCGACGAAATGGTGGTTCACCAAAAGGTGGTGCAGGCGTTTGGCCACGAGCAGGCCGCGCTGAACCGCTTTGACGAAATCAACGGCAGGCTGGCGCACTGTTCGCTCCGCGCCACGTTTTTTTCTTCGCTGACGTTCCCAACCATGCGCTTTATCAACGCCGTTGTGTACGCGGGCGTGGGGTTGGTGGGCGCGCTTACGGTGGTGGCGACGGGCGGCGCGTTTTCCGTGGGGCGGCTTTCTGTGTTTTTAAGCTACGCCAACCAGTACAACAAGCCTTTCAACGAAATATCGGGCGTTATTACGGAACTGCAAAACGCGCTGGCCTGCGCCGGGCGCGTGTTTGAGCTGATCGACCAGCCCGCGCAACCCGCCGACGCAAGCGACGCGGAAACCCTGACCGATGTGCGCGGCCAGGTGGATGCGGAGGATGTTCGCTTTTCCTACACGCCGGATCGGCGGCTGATCGACGGCTTTACCCTGCACGTGGAGCCGGGGCGGCGGGTGGCGATCGTCGGCCCCACGGGCTGCGGAAAAACCACCCTGATTAACCTGCTGATGCGTTTTTACGATGTGGACGGGGGCAGCATCCGCGTGGACGGGCACGACATCGGCCGCGTAACCCGGAAAAGCCTGCGCGAAAGCTACGGGATGGTGTTACAGGATACATGGCTGAAAACCGGCACGATCCGCGAAAACCTGCTGATGGGAAAGCCTTCCGCAACCGAGGCAGAAATGATTGCCGCAGCAAAAGCCAGCCATGCGCACAGCTTTATCAAACGCCTGCCCAAGGGGTATGATACCCAAATCGGCGAGGATGGCGGGAGCCTTTCGGAAGGGCAAAAGCAGCTGCTCTGCATCGCGCGCGTGATGCTTTGCTTGCCGCCGATGCTGATTTTGGACGAGGCGACCTCCTCCATCGACACCCGAACGGAACGGAAAATTCAGGACGCGTTCGCCCGCCTGATGCAGGGCCGTACCAGCTTCATTGTGGCGCACCGGCTTTCGACCATCCGGGAAGCGGATGTGATTTTGGTGATGCGCAACGGCAACATTGTGGAGCAGGGCACCCATGAGGCGCTGTTGCAGCAGAACGGTTTTTACGCGCAGCTGTACCGCAGCCAGTTTGCGGCGTAGGCGGCTCAGCCGGGCGGCGGCGTAAAACCCTGCCATCGGGCAGCCGCCTTCTTTCCCAAGCGTGAAAGGAAAAACACACGTCTGGCGCGAATAGGGTACCGTAATGGGAACAGACCGTTGGAAAGGAGCGACCGGCATGCAAAAAAAAGCGTCAGCTTCACGGATGATTCGCGCCGCCCTTGAAAAAGCGCGCGCGGCATTCCGCGCCCCGGCGCTCAAACGGATTGCGCTTGGCGCGGTGTGCGTGTGCGCATGCGCCGTGCTCACCGGCTGCGCCGCGCTGCAAAGCCTGACGGCCGCTTTGCCGGCGCAAACGCAGGCGAGCTCAGGCCCCAACCTTGATTTGCTCGCCCTGCCCGCCTATGAGGATCAGGAGGGCGGCGAAAGCGCGGCCAGCGACGGCGGCACAGCCTACGGCGCGGTGGATTTGTGGCTGGACGCGACCCAAAACGCCGGGGGCATCAGCGCGCTGACCACAAGCATGTATCCCCATGCGGGTAAAAAGTACCGCGAAGGCGGTTTCCATTACCGGTACGGCACGCAAACCGGATGGTATGAAAGCCTGCTGCGCGATTTTCTCACCGCGGCCGGCGATACGCGCGTGCGAACCCTGCGCAACGGAAACGAAACCTTCCCGGAGGGCGTTCTGGAAGGGTTCGGCCTCGCGGCGGCGGACGCGGAAGCCGGCGCTTCGCTGTGGCGCGATCTGCACACCTGCGCCGTGGATACGCAGGCGGGGCTTTTCAGCCAGTTTTCCGCGGAGGAAATGGCCAACAGCTTTTACAGCCTTGGCTCCGCGGTATGGAACAACCGTTTGAACGGGCTGGACACCCAGTTGCTTGAGAACTCGACGCTTTCCGGCGCGATGAGCGCCGCCCTGACCGCGCAGACGGAGGCGATTGCGGCCGGCGACGCGGGCTATGTGCTGGCTGCCGGGAGCGATGGTCAACAGTGCGCGTTTTATAACGCTTTGGAAAATCTGGACCCCGAAAGGCTCAGCATCATCACGGTGGACCCTGCCTCGGTGCGCAAGGTGAGCGGCTCGGACGCGGACGGTCAGCCCGTCGCGTGGTACGAGCAGGCGCTGCGGGAACGCGGCGTGTTTGACCGGGGGCTATGCGTGGGCGTGCTGGATTTTACGCTGGACTATCTGGGCCAGATGTCCAGCGTGGGCATAGCGGACCTCAGCGAGCCGCTCGTTTGGGGACGCGTGATTTTGGATGAAAAAAAGCAGACCTTTGAAAACCTGGGCGTGATGCCCCGGCAGATGCTCACGTTTGTGATTGGTTCCAAAACCATGGTGAACGGCTTTATCCAGCGCCTGAAGGATACCATTGACGCGGACCGCTCTCTGCGCGGCCTGCGCGGCCCGCAAAACGGCGAGCTTACCTATACGGCCAACGGCCAAACGGTTACGCAGCAGCCGTTTTCGTTCAGCTGGCAGGCGACGGTGATCGCCCGCCCCGGCATGGGGTATTATACGCAGCACACCGAAGGGACGGCCTTCGCCGAGGTTTCATCGGCGGCGCAGGCGGAGGAAACCGCTGCCGCCACAGGAGCCGACGGTTTGCCGCTTTTTACCCTCGTCAGTAGCGCGGACGGGAGCCTGCCGGATTACACGCTCAAGATCCGCTTTCCCATCGCAACCAGCGATGACGGGGCCAAACTGGATGTGAGCAAGCTCAGCGGCGCGAGCGTAGACACGCTCAGCACACTTTTGCTGACCCAAACGCTTGCCAACACCGCCGCAAACCGCGAAACTGCGCCGGCGGGCGCGCAGGTGATACCGTACCGGGACAAGCTGTATGTGTTTGAATCGGGAAAGGCGGACGGCGCTTTTACGCTGGCCGGCGTCGAGCAGGTGGGGGACGAGCTGGTCTGCTCCGTGCAGGCGAACGGCAAAGCGTTGCAGACCGGGTATTACCGCCTGCGCCTGTCCGCGGATGTAACAGCCGATCAGGTGACGTGGGAACAGGTGCCGTGGATTGACGGCGAGGACAGCCTGAGCGTCTCCATAACCGACGCCGACGCGTATGCGTGGGAAACCTTCACCGCCGCGATGACCGAATACGACCGGGACGCCAAGGGGATCCCCAAGATGTTCCAGCACGCGTGGGGAAGCTACACGGATAAGCTGTACCACGGTTTGCGGGTGCCGGATTTTCCGCCGGTGTACAAGGCGTTTGCGCTGCGGGAGCTGACCGGGCAGGTCCGCGCGGCCGCTGCTTCGGACACCAGCCCGCTGATCCGCTGCGCGTTTGAAGTGTTTGTGCCCGGCCGGTAACGCGCCCTCCTTGCGCCGCGCCGGATGCCCCTTACCCTCGCCATCCTGTGAGAAAGGATCGCCGCCATGCCGAACAAACTGTTCTTCCGCATCCCAACCCACAACCGCACCAAGGTATTGCTGTGCTACCTGCTGGCATGGGGGGTAGCGTTGCTGTTGCCCTATCTGGGGCTGACGCGGCTGTACCCGTATAAACTGGCAGGCTCCGCGCCGGAAGTGTCCCAGAGCGTGCTCAGCCTGCCGTTGGCGTTGCCCGGCACGGTCAAAGAATTGCTTACCGCCGCGCAGTTCTCCTCGGACATGAGCCCTGCAGCGCTCAGCGTGGCAATCGCGGCCCGCGACCGGCTGTGGCGTTACGCGGTGGCCGGGGTGATGGCGCTGGCGGCGCTTTTAAGCCTGCTGTGGCAACTGCTGTGGCGCGTTCGATACCGCAGACCCAAACAGGCGGCCCGGGCAGCCATGAGGGCCGTTATGGACTATCATCTGTCCATGGCGGGGATTATCGCGCTGAACGCGCTTATGGCGTTGGCGCTGTACCTGCTGGGCGTGCGGTGGATCGGCGGGCGCACCGTGTGGGATTATCTGGTGTATTTCAGCGGCTTTGTGCTCAACCCCCTCGCGGCGATGGTCTGTTTTCGGCTGGCCGCGCCCCCGGCCATATCGGGCAAACACGGGTTTTTCAGGCGGCTGTAACGTTGTGCGGAAGCGCGCGCCGAAACGGGGGTTTCCGCTGTGCCTTGCGCACGGAAACGCCGGCGGCAGGCGGCTCGCTTTCTGATCCTTGACCGACAGGAGGCCCTATGTCCAACTATCTGCTTGCCATTGGCGGCACCGGCAACAAAATTCTGGAGGCGCTTGTCTATGCCTGCGCGGCGGACGCCCTCTATACCCTGGATGAAGATCGCCGCCCGGTTCCGCTTGCGGAGGTGCGGGCGCTGATTGTGGATGTGGACGCAGCCTGCGGCAACACCACCCGCGCCAAGCAGGCAGCCGAACATTACGAGGCTGTGCGCGGGGCTTTCGCCGCGTCGCGCGTGCCTCATCGGGGCTTTCATACGGCGCTGAGCGTGGAGCGCTGGAACATGAACCTTGCCAAGCGCGCAAGCTCGGTCGCGGGCATTACGCAAAACCACCGGCGGGATCGCCTGCTTGCGGACAGCCTTTTTTCCCGCACAGAGGCCGAGCTGGAATACAGCGAAGGGTTTCGGGGGCATCCGGACCTTGGCGTGCTTTTTTTTGCGGATTTGCTCAACAATCTGGACGCGTTGGCCGCCGAGGGCCAGCCAGACGAGATGGTCACGCTGCTTAAAACGATTCGCGCGGAGCTGGACGCGGGCGAAACCGTGTCGGTGATGCTGGCGGGGTCCATATTCGGCGGCACGGGCGCGAGCGGCATCCCCAGCATTTCCCGCTTTCTGCGGGAACGCTTTCGGGACCGCGCGGACCGGTTTGTGCTTTCGGCGGTGCTGATGCTGCCTTACTATGAGGTGCCGCCCGCCACCGCCGACGAAACGATGGAAATCGTCGTCAAATCCTCAGCGTTTTTGGACAAGGCCCGCACAGCCCTGCAATATTACGGCATGGAAGGAATGATCCGCGCCGGGGAGGACGACGCGCGCGGCGTGTACGACGCGCTCTACCTGCTGGGCCTGCCCCGGGAGGCGTTTGTGACCCAGCGCATCTACTCCACAGGCTCGCAAAGCCAGGAAAACGACGCGCACCTGCTGGAATGGCTGGCCGTGCGCTGCGCCGCGCAGTTTTACCGCACGGGTTTCCGCGGGGCGGACGCGCACAACATCGACTGCTATTATTACCAGTGGCACAGCCGCGATGTGTCCTGGGATTGTTTTGACGCGGAAAGCGCCCTGTACAAAAACGCCTACGGCGGGCTGATGAAAAGCGCCGCGCTGTTTTTTGCCGAGTGTTACCCCACGCTGCGCGCCTGCATCCGGGAGGAAGCCAAACGCGAAGCCCGCACCGTGAATTACTGGACCGCCTATTTTTATGACGCGCGCCGGTTAAACGGCGCTCAGCGCGCCCAGCTGGAAAAACTGATCGACTCGCTGTACCGGCTTTTCGCGTTTTACGCCAATTGGATGTGGCAGGTATTGCGCACGCTTCCGCCAACCCTTCGCCCGGAAAAACCGGGCGAGGCGGACGCGCGGGCGCTGGCGGAGCTGTACACCCGCCTGATTGACGCGCGCGGCGTGTTAGCCCAGTACGAAACCGCGCCCGCCGCCCACACCGCCGCGGAAGCGGAAACCTTGCAGGGCGAGGCGGCTGCTTTGGGCGAACAGCTCAACCGGCAGATCGTAACCGCCGGGGGGCACGCGTACCTCACGGCGGTCAAGGCGGAAAAAACGCGGCGCGCCGGGCAGCTGGAAAGCCAGCGGCAGGCGCTGCGCGAGCAGGAGGAGCGCATAGCTCTTTGGGAAGGGGAGGACGCGCGCTATATGGACCCGCAAACCCTCCAGCAGGAAAAAGCCCGTTATGAAGCCATGCAGCGGGCTTACGCCGGCATGGCGGACCGGCTTTCGCTGGTGCAGGAGGACGAAATGCGCGCCGTGGAGCGCCGCGTGGCCGATACGCCCGCGCTGGCGACCGATCTGGAATTGCCGGATAACGGGCTGTTTGAGCCGGAAGCGCTTAATGCCCTGCACGAGTTGCTCACCCTGTACGGCGCGGGGGAAGAAGCGCGCGATATGCGGGCCGTGGAGGCCCTGCGAAAAACCCTGTGGGAGCGCCTGCACCGCCTGATTGCCCAACGCGTGCCCGATCGCCTGACGGCGGTGCAGGCCGTCGCGGGCATGGGCGGCGGCAACCGGATGGGCGAAGGCCCGCAGGCCGCGTTTGCAAGCTTTACGGCGGCTTTGCTGGCAGCCGTTGTGGAGGAGGAAAACCCATGAAGCGTAACCGCAAAGATGAGCGCAAAGCGGAGCTGGACCGCAATACCTCCTACCTCACGCTGCTGCCGACGATGGACGAAGGCTTTCATACCGGGTACCAGACCCGCGCGGGCGTGGTGAGCGATGGAAACCAGAAGCCCCACGAGTGGCTGGAAAGCGTCGCCCGCAACCTGCTGACCCCGGGGGAGGACGTCGGTTACGCCATCCCGGATGTGCTGGCGGGGGAAGCCCAGCTTCGCCGCCTGATGCGCCTACCCTTTGAGGACGCGATGCGCCATCAGGAGATGCTGGATTGGCGCGGCGCGCTAGCAACCTTGCTGCTGTGGGACGGTTGGGCGCAGGACGACACCTGGCCCCAGCTGGCTTGCGAAAACATGCTGGACGGCGAAAGCGGCGATTTTATCAAAAGCGTGCGGGCCGCTCTGCCGGCCGGCCGCGAAAAGTTTGGGCTGTGGCTGTTTACCCTGTCGGTGGAGCGGGACGGCGTGCCGGAACGCAAGGCGATCGGCATGCTCTCGCCCACGGTCGCGCTGGCGCCCGCGGCGAACCCCGGCGACCTTTCCTCGCTGCTGCCGGAGTGCGTGCGGTGGTACAACCGCAAGCGCAAACGATTTGAGGACCCCTGTTCCTGGCTTGGCGAGGCGGACCGCGCCCGGCTGGTGCAGCGGTTGCGCTATTTACAGGCCCTCAACGAGCGCGCGGAACTGAAAAGCGTGCTGTATGCGGCCGACGCTTCGCTATGCGGGTTGCTCGACCATTTTGTGAGCGATTTGATGGCGCGGCGCGGGTCGTGGCGGGAAAGGCTGGAAGCCGGGGACCCCCGTGCCGAGCGCGAGCTGTACATCCGCACGCTGGCGGTGTACGGGCTGGGTGAAATCAGCGTTTTACCGGGGCTGACCCGGCGCGATGATCCGCTTTCACTTTCAGAGCTTGCGCAAAACCCGCTGCTGGCGCGCCTCGCGCCCACAAACACCGTAGCGCCCGCCGAGCTGGGCGGCGCGAGCGCGGTCACCTACAGCTATCAGGGCAAAGCGTTTGCCATGGAAAGCCCGCTGTACCTTCTGGAGCCGGCCAACGCGCCCGAGGAAATGGACACGCTGCGCCAACTGTGGCAGGAGCTGAGCCTGCCCGCCCAGTTTGACGGGGAGTGGAACCGCCAGATTGCCCGCCGTTTTCTGGCGTTGGCCAACCGGCTGACCGGTCGGCTGGGAGCCAGCCGCAAGGTGATCGCCATGCTCCGGGAATGGAGCCAGCGCCACGCGGCCTACCGGGAATCGGGCGACCGCTCCGTGGCGTTTCAGCTGCCCCTGAAGGACGCGCCCGCCACGCTGGCCGGCCTGAGCGCGGAAATGATCGGCCTGACCGACCCCAGCGTGCTGACCGGCGCGTTTTCAGACTGTCTTTTGCTGTGCGAGGGCGTGATGCCTTTCCATTTGCCGGTGCTGAACGATCGCTGCGCCGTGCGCGGCGCTGAAAACCTCTACGCCGTGCCGCCCATCAGCTCCGCGCTGGCGCTGTGGCTTTCCGAAACCGCCGGCGACGCGCAGGAGGATTACTTCCGCCCGACGCTGCCTGAGGACGCGTTTGCCTTTGAGGCGTTTGAAGATGAAGAAGGCCGCAAGGTGCGGGCGCATATGCGCCTGACCCGCCGCCGCCGGGCGGAGGGCGCGGCGTTCCAGAACCGTATTGAGCTGACGCGCGTGTACCGGATGGGCGCGGAATTTGCGGAGGGGATGGCGGTGCCCGTCGCCGCGCGTGAATTGCCCACCGTGCGCTTTTGGCCGGCCGCTCGCCTCGCCGCGGGGCAGTGGAGCGCGTACTACGTGCTGTCCCAAAAACCGGACGCAGTGGATGTGGCGGTGCCCACCGGGAATGGGTGGGCGCAGGGCGAACCGCGCCGCGCCGTGGACGACAGTGAGCGCAGCACGCCGACGGAACGCCGCTGGCAAATAGCCCGCACCGAGCGCTGGCCGTTGTATGTGGGGCTGATGCGCGGCAAGCTGTGCCTGGGCGCGCTGCCCAACGACGAGCCGCTTTCTCAGTTGAAACGCGAAGGCCCCGCCGCCGTGGCCATCGACTTTGGCTCCAATGCCACCACGGTGATGATGCGTCAGGGCGAACATATCCGGCCTGCGGCGCTATCCCCCAGGTTGCTGAAAACGCTTTTGCAGGGGCGCTCCGGGGATGATCTGCTCCTGCCGGACGAGCTGTTGCCGGCCGTAACCTATCAGGACGAGGCGCGCCCCTCCACGTTTGGCAGCGTGATGGACCTGTTTGGCGATGATGAAGAAAAATGGAACGCGCCGCTGATTGACGGGCATATTTACTACCCGCGCGATCTGGCTTCGCTTTTGCGCAAAAACCCCAATACGCTGTACTATGACCTGAAATGGGGCGACGAGTCTTATCAGGTGCGCTGTTTACGCCTGTTTATCAAGCAAACCATGCTGCAAGCCTCGCTGGCGGCGCGGCTGAGCGGTTCCCCTTCGGTGAGCTGGCGGGTGTCCATGCCCAACGCCATGCCCCTGCCCCGGCAGGAAGCCTATCTGGAAACGGTGCGCGGCCTCGCGCGGGAGGTGGCTGCCGAAACCGGAATGCCGCTGACCCAGGGTGTGCCCGCGGCGCTTTTTGCCAGTGAGAACCAGGCGGATGGCCTCTATTTCCGCCGCCGTAACGAGGTGAACGCCCGCAGCGGCTACCTGAACATGGATGTGGGCGGCGGCACCACCGACCTGAGCGTGTGGCTGGGCGGCGCTCCATTTGCGACGCTGGAAACCTCGCTGCTGCTGGGTTGCCGGCAAATCCTGTTCGAATCGCTGAGCGCGCGCCACCGCGACGAGTTCGAAGCGGATTTTGCCCGCGCGGAGGATGGGTTGAAAAACCTTGTGCGGGATTTGACGCGCGCGTTTGCGCGCGGCGACGCCTCCCTTCGGGCGCGCCAGAAGAATGTGTTTTTGCTGGACGCTTTTTTTGCCGGATATGGCGAGAGCGTCGCGGCCATGATGGCGCAGGCGCGCGCGCAGGGTCGCGTGAGCCTGCTGGAAAGCCTGCTTTTGCTCAATTTTGGGTTTCTGTTCCGGCTGTGCGGAGAAATGCTGGACCGTTGCGACCGGGCGGAGGAAAGCCGGGCGCAGTTGCGCCCGCGCATGGAAATCTGCGTTGCGGGCAACGGCGGGCAATTCCTGAAGTATTTTGACGAGGACGCGCGCAATAAGCTGTTCCGGCTGGCGCTTTCGGGGCTGAACCCGCGCCACCCGGTGCAGGAACTGTTGCTGGTGCAAAGCCGCCACCCGAAACAGGAGGTGGCGATTGGTCTTTTAGCGGACGACAGCCGCCTGCGAAGCTCCGTGCAGGGCACAGAAGCGATCAGCCCCGCGCAGGCGGCGGCCGCCGATCCGGACAAACGCCGCCACTTGCTCAGGGAATACCTGCTGGCGTTTTACGCCGCGTTTCCGCAGGCGGGGGAAAAGCTGATGGGCAACGCCTTTGACCCGGAGGGCGGCGCGCGCCTTGTGCGCCTGAAGCCCGCCGCGGAAATTGAGCTGGAAGCGATTTTGGATAACGAGTTGAGCGAGGGCGACGAGTTTTCCGGCTACGTGCGCGCCTTTGCCGGCATGAAGCGTTTGTGGGGCATCTGAGCGGACCTTGGAAGGTTCGGGTCACCCGCCGGCGGATCGGAACAACGCAGCCATACTGTAAGTCAGACTGCTGAAAAACCCTCGCCGCAACGAAAAGGGGTCAGGGGCAATGCTCCTGTGGGGCACGGCGGCGAGGCCCCCTGCCCGTCGGAGCCCTTATGCGGCAACCTGTAAACACCACGGGTGCCGAAGGCACAATGGGGTGCGGCTTATGGACTCTATCCGGTCTGCCAACGGGCTGGCTGTATGAAGTTCCCTTGGCTAAAGGATAACCCTCCGCGCCGCCGATTGGCGGGCAGAAAACCGCAAGGGCTACAACGAAACAACCTGGGCGCAACGCCGGCCGGCAATGCCTCAATACCGCGGGCTATACCGTTTGCACCCCGAAGCATTTGCGAGAGCCTGCAACACGCAACGCCTTGGTTTGCGCCGGAGGCGCGCCCTGTGCGCCCCCGGTTACGCCTTTTCCAACCCAAGCGCCAGCCGGGCGGCTTTTTCGGCGTGCACAACCGTGGTGTCTAAAAGCGGCACCGGCGTATCCGTTTGGCTTACCAGCATGCCGATTTCGGTGCAGCCGAGGATCGCGGCCTGCGCGCCCGCGTCCGCCATGCGCCGGATCACCCGGAGGTAGGCTTCCCTGCTCTGCGGCAGCACACGGCCAAAGCAAAGCTCGTCAAAGATCACGCGGTGCAGCATCTCGCGCTCCTCCGGCGTGGGGATATCCACCTGAAGGCCGCGCGCGCGGAGGCGTTCCCGGTAAAAATCCTGCTCCATGGTGTAGCGCGTGCCCAGCAGCGCCACGCGGGCGTAGCCGGCGGCGAGCGCTGCGTCGGCGGTCGCGTCCGCAATGTGGATGAAAGGCACGCGGATCGCTTCTTCAATTTGCGCGCAGCTTTTGTGCATGGTGTTGGTGCCCAGCAGCACAAAATCCGCCCCGCCGCATTCCAGCCGCCGGGCCGCGTCCGCGAGCAGCTCGCCCACGGCTGTCCAATCCTCCTTGCGCTGCTCGGCCTCCACCTCGGCAAAGTCTACGCTGTACAGCAATATCTTTGCGCTGTGGTACCCCCCCAGCGCCCCGTTTACGCGCTCGTTGACAATCCGGTAATACGTTTGGGTGCTTTCCCAGCTCATGCCGCCGATGAGTCCAATGGTTTTCATGCGCAACCCTCCCTGTTGGTAAATTGCAGGGATTGTACAGCGAAACCCGCGCCGCGTCAAGAGGGATGTTTGACAAACCGCCCCCCGCATGGTATCCTTTGGCTGATTGTTCCGCCTGTTCAAAAAACGCGCTTCGGAGGCGTTACCGATGAAAATTGCCGTTCTGGTGCCCTGCTATAACGAGGCGAAAACCGTTGCCCGCGTGGTAACGGACTACCGCGCCGCGCTGCCCGAGGCCGATATCTACGTGTATGACAACAACTCCACCGACGGCACCGACGAAATCGCGCGCGCCGCCGGGGCGATTGTGCGCTACGAACGGCGGCAGGGCAAAGGCAACGTGATCCGCACCATGTTTCGGGAAATTGACGCCGACGCCTACCTGATGATCGACGGCGACGATACCTACGCCGCCGACAACGCGCGCGAAATGGTGGAGCTGGTGCTGAACCGCAAAGTGGATATGGTGGTGGGCGACCGGCTCAGCTCCACCTACTTTACGGAAAACAAGCGGCCTTTCCACAATTTTGGCAACACGCTGGTGCGCTCGCTGGTCAACCGGATTTTTAAGGGCAACATTGCCGACCTGATGACCGGATACCGCGCGTTCAGCTACCAGTTTGTCAAATCGTTCCCCGTGCTTTCCAAGGGGTTTGAAATCGAAACGGAAATGAGCATCCACGCGCTGGACAAAAACCTTTCCATCCAGAGCGTGCCCGTGGGTTATAAAGACCGCCCCGCCGACAGCCCCAGCAAGCTGAACACCTACACCGACGGCTTTAAGGTGCTGCGCACCGTGGCGCGCCTGTACAAGGAATACCGGCCGATGTCATTTTTCGGGATTTTTACGCTGGTTTTCGCGCTGGCGGGGGGGGTTTTGTTCCTGCCCGTTCTGGCGGAATACCTGCGCACGGGGCTTGTGCCGCGTTTTCCGACGCTGATTGTTTCCGGCGTGCTGATGACGCTGGCCATCCTGATGCTCGTCTGCGGCCTGATTTTGGATACGGTGGCCAAAAAGCACCGGCAGCTGTTTGAAGTCAACCTGAACATTCTCCGGCTGCTGCACGGGCGTTCCGACCCGCGCTGAGGCGCGTGGCACGCCCGGAAAGGAAGGGTTATGCCAGCAAAACAAACCCTGACCCTCCATCGGTTTTTGCGCCTGGCGGGCTGTGTGCTCGCGGGCGCGTTGTGTATGCTTGCCTTTACGGTGCCGCCCGAAGGGTATGTGGGCATCAGCGACCCGCCCCTGAGGGCCGGCAGCACGGTTTGGTGCCTGTACGCCGCCGCGCTGGCCGGGCTTTTTTGGCTGTATACCGGCAAACGCCGGGCGCGGCTTTCCGCCGGCATGATGCTGACCGGGCTTTTATTTGGCGCGGTCAACTTTCTGGCGACCACGCTTTTTGCCTATGATACCTGGGACACGCTCGCTTCCGCGCCCGCCTTGATCCGCGCGGCGCTGTGCGTATTGGGGCAGGCCGCCGTGATGGCGGCGGGCCTTGCGCTGGTGTGCGAGTGGCTGGAGGGCGTTTGGGACAGCCGGGACAAGCGCCCGTCGGTAGCCTTTGCGCACGCCCGGCCGGACGCTCCGGCAGGCCATGCGCAAAGCAGTGCGGATTGCCTTCCTGCGGACGCAAGCGATGATTGGAACGCTGAGCCGGACGCGGCGCATATGGCAACCCCGGCGATGGATTTGCCGCTTCCTGTTATGGAACCGACGGGTGATTCAAGCCCAGCGGGGCGTGTTGCGGATTGCCTTCCTGCGGACGCAAGCGATGCCTTGAACGCTGAGCCGGATGCGGCGCGCGCTGTGACCCCGGATCGGTTTGGGCTGCGGCGGCGGTATAGGCGGCTTGCCGATCGCTTCCCGAGGCTGGACGCGTGGCGCAGACGCCATCCAGTGGCCAGCGTGGCGTTGCTGCTGCTGGTTTGCTGGTCGCCATACCTGATCGTTTTTTACCCCGGCACCATCATTTGGGATATGGGCGAAATGCTTGGCATGCTCTACGGCCTGCGGCCCATGACCACGTGGCACCCGGTGTTTGCCACATGGCTGTTCGGGGGCGCGGTGGCGCTGGGCCGGCTGTTTGGCAGCGACAACCTGGGCGCGTTTCTGTTTACGGCGCTCCAAAGCGTCGCCATGGCCTACGCGCTGGCGAGGGTTATTCGACTGCTTCGAAAATTTGGGCTGGGGCCGGGCTGGCGACTGGCGGCGCTTGCGCTTTTCGGGCTGACGCCGATTTTTGGCTCGTTCGCTCAGGCGGTGGGCAAGGACACGCTTTATACGGCGGCCATTTTGATGGTCACGGTGTACACGGTGGAAACGCTACGCTTCGGCGCGCCGCGCGGCAGGGCGCTGATGGGTTATGCAGCGTGGACCCTGCTGGCCTGCCTTGTGCGCAATAACGGGCTGTACGTGGCGGCCGGCGCGGCGGCGCTGGTGGTCGCGTTTGGTCTGCGGGGCCGCGCAAGGCTGCGGGTAGGCGGCGCGCTGGCGGCGGCGCTCGGGCTGGCCATCGGCTTTTCCGGCGTGCTGGTGCCCGCGCTTGGCATCCGGGACGCCACGGCCTCGGGCCTGTACTCGGTTTGTTTTCAGCAAAGCGCGCGGGTGTTGCGCGACCACGCTGATACCGTGACCCCGGAAGAATATGCCGAAATTGACCTTGTTTTGGACGCGAAAAACCTGCCGACGCTCTACGAACCGGTGATTTCCGACCCGGTCAAGTATACCTTCCGGCAATACGGCGAAGGCCGCGAAGCCGAAACGGCGGCCCTGACCCGGTACCGCCAAACCTGGCTTTCGATGCTGCGCAAATATCCGCTCACCTATTTGGAAGCGTTTGTGGCGGGCAACAGCGGCTATTATGCCTTTACCCCGAAAATTGACGCGGCCCGCACCTACAACCAGCAGGGCGGGATCCGTTTTGTGTTTGAAACCTACGAGCTGGGCGCGGACGCGCGCTACCTGCATACCACGCAAATTGAGGCGCTGAAAACCGCGCGCACGCTGCTGGCGGCCTATTCCCGCGGGTGGCGGCGCGTGCCGGCCTTGGAGCTTTTCCTGTTTTGCCCGGTGTACACGTGGCTTTTGGTGGCGGCGGGGCTGTCGCTGGCGCGGCGCGGCTATTGGCGGGCGCTGATCGCCTTTGCCCCGGCCTTGCTGAGCCTTGGCGTGTGCCTGCTGTCGCCGGTGGATGATTATTTCCGCTATTTTTTGCCGATTGTCGCCATGACGCCGCTGCTGTTGGGCCTTGCGCGCACGGAGAAAAATACGGCCGCGTAAACGCGCGCCCGGCGCACTTAAAAACACGCTTGGAATGCCGGAAGGGCCGTCGAGCGGCCACTAAGCTTCGACTCAGCGCGGCATCCGCCATAGCGCGGCGTTTTTTGGCTTGTGCGTTCAAAAATCAGGATCGGTCGATCCGGACAAAGCTTAGCAGCCTAACAGTAATGGGGCAGGCCGTCGTCCTCTGTGGGCAGAGGGATCTGCAAACCCAGCACGGCGGGCCATTCGCCGCGCTCGGCGATGATGAAGCCCATCAGCATCCCCAGATGGGTGTGCAGGTGGCGCATCTGCCCCACCATCAGCGTAAGCCGTGAGTAGGGGCTGCCTTCGGGGCAGGCGGTCAGCGCGCGGTCGCTGAGCGCGTTCAGGTAGGCGCGAAGCCGAACCGTAATTTCCGCCAGATAGGTTTCCAGCGACAATGGGGAAAGCGCGGGGCCGTCCACGGTCAAATCCAGATTGTTCAGGCCCGGCCGGTGAATGGCAGGCTCATGGATTTCCTGCGGGTTGATAAACCAGTGATCCAGCGAATGCAGCATATGATAGGCGTGCCGCCACAGGGGCGCGCCGCAGTATTCCCGCTCCCACAGGCCGCTGTCCGCGGCGCAGCGGAGCACGTTTCTCACCTCCCACAGGGCGCGTTCCGTCAGTTCCGCGAGGGTGTTTACCTCGCTTCGGGCGGCGGAATCCGCCGGGGACGCGACAGGGAGAGCCTCCGCCTGCGCGGGCCGTGGCTCCGCCTGAGCGATGCGGGCGGCCTCAAAGCGAAGCCCTGCCGCGCGGAGGCCCGGCATCGCCGCCTGTCGCTTGTCTGAGCCATCGGCTTCCGCCTGCGTAGCTTGCGTGCCCGCGGGGGCAATGCTTGCCTCGCCGGGGCAGTCCGCAGCGGCGACGGCCCCCGCGACTGCCTCGGGAGCGTCGCTGTTTACAGCGGAATGCACACGGTGTTTTTTCCGGAATCGCTTGCTGTAGCGCTCCTCCTCGCTGAACACGCAACCGCAGTATTTTTGGATGTACAGGTTCAGCGCCCGCGCCTCCTCCTGCCCCTGCCGAAACAGCGGGCGAAAATCGCGGTATAAAAACGCCACCCCAAACTCCTGCGCGGCCTGCTCGGCGGCCGCGCGGAGCAGCTCGTGGTTTTGGTAAGGGCTGATGAACAGGGTGCTTGAAAAATGCGTGAAGCCGTGCTCCGCCGCATAGCGGGCGGTTTGCCGCATCCGCGCCGCGTAACACACGAGGCAGCGCCCCGTGATGTTTTCCGCCACGGCCTGGGTAAAAGGCCGCAGCCCGTATTCATCTTCCAACAGTAATGAAAGGCCGATGGTTTTGGCGTATTCCACAAGCGTATCCCGGCGCGCTCGGTACTCCGTATAGGGGTGAATGTTTGGGTTGAACCAGTAGCCGGTCGGCTCCAGCCCCTCGCCGCGAAGGCTTTGAATGCAGGCAACGGAACAGGGCGCGCAGCAAATGTGCAGGAGTAGCTTCATAACGGTTCGCCTCCACGCCTATTGTAGCACAAACCCCGCGCTGGGCAAAGCGCGGGGTCGGCATGCGATTGCTCCGAAAAAACCAACGCCCCGCCAAGCCGGAAGGGCGCGGGTTCGACTCAGTCGTTTTTCCGTGAATATCGAAAGCGTCTGACCGGCCCGTGAATGTAAAAAACCTTACCAAATGCGCGGGAGTGGGCGCAAAACTGTTCCGATTCAGGCGGCGTTATGCTATACTAGGGATACCCAAAGGAGATGGATGGACATGCGAAAACCGCGCAACGCGCTTTGCCTTCTGCTGTCGGCTGTTCTTTTATGCACGGCGGGCACGGCGCTGGCGGGAAATCAGGACGCTCTGTTTGAGCAGGCTGCCGCCGCGTTGCTTTCCCCCCGGGAGGCCGCGCTGCAAAGCGGCGCGTACACGCTACGCGCAGGCGCGAGCGCTTATGTGCCCGACGTTGCGCCGGAGATTACCCCTTATGATCAGTTGGACGCGCTGACCATGCCGGCGGTAAACGGCACATTTGACTCCTCCGACCCGGCTGTGGTGACCGTGGACGCAAACGGCCTGATGACGGGCGTCGCCGAGGGCGAGGCGACCGTTACCTACCGCGCGGCAACGGGGGACGTAAGCTATGCCGTAACCGTGCGGAAGGACGCGATGCCGGAGCTTGCCAAGGCGATGGTGTACGTGGCCAAGCATGAGTTTTACACCGTAAAACGCGCCCGTTTGCCGAAATATAACCAATATGCCAAATGGTATTACGGTAAAAAGAAAGAGGTCGGCTGGTGTTCGGTGTTTACCATCTGGTGCGCGAACGCCAGCGGCAACAACCCCTTGCAGGAAGAAAGCCTGACAACCCTGCCGGATACGGACGTGGTGTATTTCCGCGAAGGGCAGGTTGGCAACCAGTATGACGGCTTTATGAAGCTGAACCGTTTCGTGAGCGTGCCGCGCCCCGGGTATCTGGTGATTTATGCGGACATGAGCAACGGCTACCGCACCACGCATATCGGCGTCGTGGTGGACGCGGTGGACCGCGGCGACGGCATCTATCAGGTAACCACGGTGGAAGGCAACATGAGCAACACCGTGAAAAGCTATTGCTACCTGTATGACAGCAACGCCGCCAACAACACCGTGGGCGTGGAAAAGGGCCAAAAGCTCAAGCGCAACATGAGCGAGCTTCCGGCGGCGGAACAGACCGACCCGCTGGAGCAATACACGCTGCATACCGATCACTGGAGCGTGTTCGGCTTTGGCGCAAGCTGGCTGTAAAGCGCCCGAGCGCAAGGATAACCCGGAAGGGCCGCACAAGGGCGCGGGTACGGCATGCCGCCCGCGCGAAGCAAGCTTTCCCCCAACCGGGCCGATCAGGCGCGCGCGGAAAGCCCACCAGCGCAAACCCCTCTGTGAACCCATTCCTGAAAACCGTGAATCAATATAAGGAGGAACCATCATGAAGGAACTGAAAGGAACCAAAACCGAAGCCAACCTGCAGGCCGCGTTCGCAGGGGAAAGCATGGCGCGCAACAAGTACACCTACTACGCCTCCAAGGCCCGGAAGGATGGGTATGTGCAGATCGCAGACCTGTTTGAGGAAACGGCCAACAACGAGAAGGAGCACGCGAAAATCTGGTTTAAACTGCTCCACGGCGGCGATGTGGCCGCCACCGAGGATAACCTGCTGGACGCGGCGCAGGGCGAAAACTATGAGTGGACGGATATGTACGTGCGCATGTCCGACGAAGCGCGCGCCGAAGGGTTTGACGTGATTGCCGAGCTTTTCAGCCGCGTGGCCAAAATTGAAAAAACCCATGAGGAACGTTACCGCAAGCTGCTGAGCAACATCAAGGACGGCCTTGTGTTCAGCCGCGACGGGGATCAAATCTGGGAGTGCTCCAACTGTGGGCATATCATCGTTGGGAAAAACGCGCCCGAGCTTTGCCCGGTTTGCAAACACCCCAAGTCGTTTTACCAGATCAAGGCGGAAAATTACTGACGCTCCCCGGCTTTCCCCTGCCGAAACGATGGGTCGGCTGGGGAAATCGGCTGGGCGAAACCGGCCTGAAACCGGCCCGAACCTCTCGCGTTCGCGGGGATGCGGGCGGCAACCCGCCAACGGAGCAGTAGCGGCGCTTGGCGCGCGCGCCTGCGACTGCCGCTCAAACCTCCACAGCCATCCCCCTGCCGACGTTTTCGAAACGCGAAAACCGCATGCGGGGTCGCCGCGCCTCCCACGGTGAGCGGGCGGCGATTTTACGATCAGGTTCAGGCAACCGTCGGGGCTGGCAACGGACAGCTTTTGAAACCATACAAACGCTCGCCCTGCCAAAAGGCGGGGGTTTTCAGCGACCTGCGGCGATTCTTCGCCGCCTGCCGGGAAATGCGTTTCGCCCGGCCCCCTTTGAAAGGAGGGTACCTCCATGGTGGAAATATACCCCTACCGGCCCGAATTTGAGGAACCCGTGATGCAGCTGATTTCCAACGAGGGCGATGAGTGGTCCATCTATTGGCAGGAGCCTAACAACTGGCACTATCAACGGCTGCTGACCGATTCCATCACCTATGTCGCGCTGGCGGAGGGGCAGGTGTGCGCTTTTCTGCGCGCGCTGGACGATGTGCTCAACCTCTATGTGTGCGATTTGCTGGTGGTGGAGCCACAGCGCGGGAAGGGGCTTGGCAAGGCGCTGATCGACCGCGTGAAGGAAGATTATCCGGAAGCGGGCATCTACATCCTGTCCGGTAACGACGAATATTATGACCATATCGGCTGCACGCGCGACGGCGCGGTGTACCGCTACTGCGCGGCCGATGCGCAGCCCGCGGCGGAAACGCCCAAAGCCTGAGAAAGCCGCGGCTTGCGTAAATACCAAAGGGAGGCGCCGCCCATGCGCGTGGCTCACATCAACGTAACATCGGGGCTGAGCACCGGCCGTATTGCGACGGACATCTGCGAGGTGCTGGGAGAGCTGGGCCACAAAGGGCTGCTGTGTTACTCGCGCGGGTATCCGCCGCAAACGACGCCCGGTTACCGGATTGGCAACCGGGCGGATTTGCTTTTGCACGCGCTGGCCGCGCGCCTGACGGATCGCGCCGGCTTTTTCAGCCGCGGGGCAACCCGCAAGCTTGTGCGTCAGTTAACCCTCTATAAACCGGATGTGGTTCACCTGCATAACCTGCACGGCTACTATCTGGACATTCGCACGCTGTTTGCCTATCTGGCCAAGGCGGGCGTGCCGGTGGTATGGACGCTGCATGACTGTTGGGCCTATACGGGGCATTGCGCCTATTATACCATGGCGCGCTGCGACCGGTGGCGCAAGGGGTGCGGCCATTGCCCCAACCTGCGCGCCTACCCGGCCAGCTTTGTGATGGACCAGAGCGAGCGGAACTGGAAGGAAAAGCGCCGCGCGTACGAAGCATTGCCAGACCTGACGCTTGTGACCCCTTCCGTGTGGCTGGGCAACGAAGCGCGACAGTCGTTTTTAGGTAAGCGCCCCATCCGCGTCATCCCCAACGGAATCGATTTGAACGCTTTTCGGCCCTGCGACGAACCGGACCTGATTCGCGATATTGTGAAACGGTATGCGCTGGAAGAACTGGGCGACAGGCGGATGCTGCTGAGCGTGGCCAGCCAATGGGACGAACGGAAGGGTTTGCGGGATTTGATCGCGCTTTCCGAAACCCTCCGCGAGGATATGATGATCGTCGTGCTGGGGCTTACGCCGTATGAATGCCGGGAACTGCCCCAAACGATGCTGGGCATCCCGCGCACGCAAAATTTGCGGGAGCTGCGGGCGCTCTATACTGCCGCTGACATTTGCCTGAGCCTGAGCCATGAGGAAACGCAGGGGATGACGCTGCTGGAGGCGCTGGCCTGCGGCACGCAGGTGCTGTGCTACGATGCGACGGCTTTGCCGGAAACGGTTACGCCGGATGTGGGCGCCGTGGTGCCGGAGGGCGATATCAAGGCCGTCGCGGCGGCGTGCGCCCGGCTGTGTGACCAGCCCAAAGAGCCGCAGGCATGCCGCGAGCGGGCCGAGCGGTACGAAAAACGGCGGCAGTATGCGCAATATGTAGGTTTGTATGAAGAATTGCATACTTTGCGCTGATGCGCATTGCCAAAGTTAACGCACATTCAACCCTCCCCCCGTCGCAGCGGAACCGGGTCAAGGACAAAGCCCTTGTCAGGGTGCAGGGGCGAGGGCCCTGCCCGCCGGAGGCCCAGCGTTGCAACCGCTAAAAGAAGGAGCGCCCCGAGTGCCGTAGGCACAATGGGGCGCGTTTTATCATTCATACAGTATATAAGCTTGCCTGCCCCAATTTTCAGGCTGGGGGCGGGGCGACGTCCGTATTTCCGCAATGCGCCATTGCCGCTCGCCTCATAGCCCTGCGAGCTGTTCGCTTGCATGATGGTTTTTCGCTGCGGCGTGGGGCATGGGACTCCACGCCAAACCCCGGCAGGGATTTCATCCCTGCACCCTGACAAGGGCAACCGCCCTTGTCCCGGGTCCGCTGCGGCGGGGGCTTTCATCATGAACTACTGTTTGTTGCCGGACCAGTGCGCTTGCTCGATGGCTAAATCCCGATGCGTCACGCTCGCATGCTTTCCCTGCGCCTTCAATTGCTCGCAAAGGTATTCCGCGATGGCTACGCTGCGGTGCGCGCCGCCCGTGCAGCCAATGGCAATCACCAGCCGATGCTTTCCCTCGTTTACATAGTTCGGCAGCAGAAAATTGAGCATATCCATCGCCTTGGTCAAAAACTCCTGCGTAACCGGGTGGCTCAGCACATAATCGCGCACATCCGAATCCAAACCCGTATGATGCCCCAGCTCCGGAATATAAAACGGATTCGGCAAAAACCGCACGTCAAACACCAGATCGGCGTCCCTCGGGATCCCGCGCTTGAAACCGAAACTCAACAGCTCGATGCGAAGGGTTGGCTCGTTGCCGGCCTGGGCGACAATCTCGCGCAGTTTGGCCTGTAAAGCGCTGGTTTTCAGCTCGCTGGTGTCAATCAGGTGGTTCGCGGTTTCACGCAGGGGCTGCAAGCGGTTGCGCTCGGCAGCGATAGCGCTTTCCAGACTCATGCCCTCGCCGGACAGCGGATGGTCGCGCCGCGTTTCCTTGTACCGGTTCACCAGCATCGAATCCCGGGCTTCAATAAACAGAGTGTCGATCTGGAAACCCACGCTGCGGGCCTCGTCGATCATCTTCACAACCGCTTTCGCGTCAAAAAATTCACCGGAACGAATGTCCACCGCGATGGCGACCAGCGGCCTGCTGATGTTGGAGGCTTTGCACGCCTCCATAAAACGCACCAGCATCATCGGGGGCAGGTTGTCCACACACAGCGCGCCCAAATCTTCCAGTGTGCGGATGGCGACGGTTTTTCCAGCGCCGCTTAACCCAGTGACAATTAAAAATTGCATCCGGCAACCTCCCTTTTCTCCCGGGGCCGAGGCGATGCGTAAGCGGCCCCTCCTGCAAATCCGCGCGGTCGCGTTGCCTGCCGCGCGGGGTTATTCGTTGCTCACAGGGGGATCCTCCCCAACGATGTGAACCTCCGGCTCCAACCGCACGCCGGTTTTTTCCAGCACAATGCGCTGCACCTCGTCAATCAGGGCTAAATAGTCGGACGCAGTGCCCTCCTGATCGTTCACCAGAAAACCCGCATGGCGCGTGCTCACGCTTGCGCCGCCGACCCGCAGGCCCTTCAGCCCGCACTCGTCAATCAGTGTGCCCGCAAAACGCCCCGGCGGGCGCTTGAAGGTGCTCCCGCAGCACGGCAGGGTCAGCGGCTGCTTTTCCCGCCGACGGGCGTTAAACTCCCGCATGGTAACCCGGATGGTTTCCGGATCGCCGGGCGGGAGGGCAAAGGTAGCGGAAACGACCAGTTCAGGCGCGGCGTCCGTGCCGCGCAACCGGCTGTGACGGTAGCCAAAAGCCATCTGCTCGTTGGTATAGTGTTGAAGCGTGCCTGTAAGGTCCACGCAGGTAACGCTTTTGACTACGTCCTTCATTTCGCCGCCGTAGGCTCCGGCATTCATGGCGACGCCTCCGCCCACCGTGCCGGGGATGCCCGCCGCAAATTCCAGCCCGCTCAGCCCCGCGTCGGCGGCAAGGTTGGCAAGCTTAATCAGCGGCGCGCCTGCCTGCGCGGTCAAGGCAAAACGGCCGTCGGCAAGCGCGTCCGGGCCGGTGACCTCCGCAAAGTGCTCGCTGATGCGCAGGGTCAGCCCCTGCCAGCCGCCATCGCGCACCAAAAGATTGGAGCCATTGCCCAGCACATTGACCGGCACGCGCAGCCGGCTGGCGATCCGTAACACGGCAATCAGCTGATCCAGTGAGGAAATTTCACACAGCAGTTCCGCCGGGCCGCCAAACCCGAGGGTTGTGTAGCGGCTCATGGGCGCTTTTTCCTGGAGGTCCTTCTTTTTTACAAAAGGATGCAGGGCATCCAACAGCTCCGTACGGACAGCCTCCTCCATGGCAAAGCCCCCTTTTAGCAGTATAGGTTCATTGTATCGCACTTCGGTATGGCTGTCAAAGCCTGAGGGTTCCACAGCTAGGTTTTTACAGTTCGCCCCGCGCCTTGCGCGGCCGCGCGGCATGCCCGCAAGCCTTGACGGCGGCGCTTTGCCTGCGATACAATGACCCTGTGCTCAATTGAAAGCAGGAAAGGCCGTGCGGTTATGTTTCATCAGCTAACGCCGGAATACCATGAAATTTGCCTGGAAGCGTGTAACCCTGATAACCTGACCGTTGGAGTTATCGGTGTGGATGAGTTGGAAGAAACCCGCCAGCATTTTGGTTTTAGCCAGCGGGTGATTCAGGAATGCCTGTCCGAGCGCGGCCGCTACCGGAACAGCGTGGATGTGTTTGACGATTACACTTTTTGCGTGGTCACCGTGGTGGACGCCGCCAACCCGCTGACCCACTCCGATAAGGTCGCCTTCTTTTTTAAGCGGAACCTGTTTTTAATGGTCAAGCTTGACGATACGGACGGCAGCACGGAAATGCTGTTTATGGGCGCCGCCAAGCGCTACCGCGCCGAGGCCGCCACCATGGAAAAGGTGGTTTCCGCGGTTTTTGAAAGCTTTATTGACCGCGACGGAGACATACTCGCCTCTATGGAGTTTGACATTACCGCCATGGAGGAGGAGATTGCCACCGGCAAAATTGACCGCGCGTTTTACACGGAAGTGTTTGAACGCCGCAAGAAACTGTTGATCCTGCGCAACTATTATGAGCAGCTGATTGACATTGGCGAGGAATTGCAGGAAAACGAGAACGATATTTTTGAGGAAGGCTCGCTGCGTTATATCGCCATGTTCACCGGCCGGGTGCAGCGTTTCAACGCGAGCGTGCAGCTGTTGCGCGATTCGCTGACCCAATTGCGGGAAGCGTATCAGGCGGCGATGGATTATCAGCTGAACCGCGTGATTAAGATGCTGACGGTTCTGGCCACGGTCTACCTGCCCCCGACGCTGATTGCGGGCTGGTACGGCATGAATTTCAAGCACATGCCGGAATTGAACTGGTGGTTCGGGTATCCTTTGGTGATTGTGTTAAGCGTATTGTTTGTGATGGTCAGCATGATCTATTTCAAGCGCAAAAAGATGCTGTAAAAATCAACCCAGCGCAACCTCCGCCGCAGCGGAACCGGGTCAAGGGCGAAGCCCTTGTCAGGGTGCAGGGATGAAATCCCTGCCGGGGTTTGGGGCGGAACCCCAAAGCTCAACGCCGCAGCGTAAAGACAACAAGCGAGCGAACAGCCCGCAGGGCTATGAGGCGAGCGGTTAAAACGCATTGCCGAGGTTTGCGTATCATCTTTCTCCCCGCCGCAGCGGAACCGGGTCAAGGGCGATGCCCTTGTCGGGGTGCAGGGGCAAAGCTCCAGCCGGGGTTTGGGGCGGAACCCCAAAGCTCAACGTCGCAGCGTAAAGCCAACAAGCGAGCGAACAGCCCGCAGGGCTATGAGGCGAGCGGTTAAAACGCATTGCCGAGGTTTGCGTATCATCTTTCTCCCCGCCGCAGCGGAACCGGGTCAAGGGCGATGCCCTTGTCAGAGTGCAGGGGCAAAGCTCCTGCCGGGGTTTGGGGCGGAACCCCAAAGCTCAATGCAGCAGCGTAAAGCCAACAAGCGAGCGAACAGCCCGCAGGGCTATGAGGCGAGCGGCAACAGCACATTGCGGAAATCCCAGAAACCGCCCCATCCCCCGCCTGCAAATCAAAACGCGCAATCTATTCATTCCAAATAAACCCAAAAGCGCGCCCCGAGTGCCGTAGGCACAATAGGGCGCGCTTTCTTTGCTTAATGTTTGCGACGCTGATCCACCTGCGGGCATGGGGCAACGCCGATACACCCCATCAGGCCTTCGATCTTGACCCATCGCCGCCGACGCGGGGGTATCGCTATGATTATCCCTGATCCCGTGCCTTATCCAAAGCGGGATTCGCGCGGAAACCCCGAAACCCTTGCAGCAGATAAACCCCTAACACAGCCGTAAACCCGGTAGCCGCAAAGACGCTGCACCGTTCCGTTACGCCAAACAGGTCTTTGGGCACAAGGTTCATGCCCACCGCGCCCAGGCACATCAACCCAAGCGCAACCGTGGCCCACACCGCCAGCGAAACATACGCGCGTCTGCGGTATCCGCCTGCCATCAGCGTTACCAGCGAAGCAATGGACAGCATAACCACCGCGGCGGTCACCGCCAGGTGCATCCCATCCTGAAAGGTGCCCGCATAACCGCTGTCGGTCAGGGGGAACATCGCGTAGCCGACCGCGCTGATCCACTGCATCAGCGTGAAGGCGTAAAGCCCGGTGCGCAATGTTCGCGTCAATTTGCCCTGTACATACACGCAAATCATCAAAAGCGCCGCCGACCCGCACAGGTTGTACAGGCTCGCCAGCTGGTTCCACAGCGTGCGGGAGGGCGCGTTGTTTGCGCTCAGGTCGCTGACCGCCTGACGCATCCACTGATAGCCGGGGTAGGCCAGCGGCGCGAACAGCACTGCCGCCGTATACGAAATCAGGCTCACAATCCCCAGAATGCCCATGGCCCGTAACGCCTTTTCCCGCTTGATGTCCGTCATTTTCATCCTCCGCTTTCGACAGCGCGCCGCCGCGTGATCCGGGTTGCCACCCTCCGCGAGCGCGCCTCGACCCTGCCGGACGCGTTTAAAAGGAGTGGCCACTGCTACGCGCCAGAAATAACCGCCTTACGGTTTGTAGAAATGATCGATCTTAACGCAGCGCCCGCCGCTCAGCTGGTACTGAAGCACCCACAGCTTGTTTTCAAGGTTGGTGCAGGTATATTGCACGGTGCGGGTCCCGTCCGCATTGTTCAGCACAACGCCAACGTTCTGCCCTTCGTAATACAGGTTACGGCTTCCGTCCTGATTCACCGGCATGCCAAAATCCTTAAACGCGGCGGTGATTTCACCTTCGGAACTGCCAATGCCAACGCCGCGCGGGCCGGTTGCGATGTCCCGGTTCATTTCAATGCGCACCAGCTGCCACTGGTTGCCATCCAGTAAAAACACGGCGTAACCCCAGTCGTATTCCAGATGCTGCGCCTGCATATCCAGCGTAAGGTAAGTGGTATCGGTCGTGGATTTCGGCTCGCCAAACTGCGTTTTAAAATCCTCGATAACCGTATCGTTCAGCGCAAAGCCGGAGAACGTATCCTCGCCGCCGTACATTTCCAGCGGATACGGTTTCACCTCAAACTTGTAACCAACCTCCATGGTGCTGGACTGTTTGCCGTACCCGTTGACGGCAATCGCGCGCAGGGTAACCCTGCCGGAAGGCAGCGTGATGGGCGTTCCGTCAAACTTGGGGCTGATGGCCGGGTCCGGCTGGGAGCCGTCGATGGTGTAATAGAAGGTCTGATTATCCTCCATGGCCAGCTGTTCCTTGGTTTTTTTGCGCCGTTGCTCCTTGGTGTCGGTGCTGTCGCCAGCGCGGATGGAGACGGTTTTCAGCTTGGTGTAGGTGTTGGGGGCAAGGTTGCTCTTAGGCGCGGAAGGGGTTGGGTAATAAACGGTGTAGGAGACTTTCATTTCATCGCTGACCAGATCCTCCACCACACACACAGCGCGCAGGTTATACGTGCCCTCGGGGATGGTGACGGTGTTGTTGGTCACCAGCTTGCCATCCTTGGGCAAAACAGCGCTGTCATCCAGGGTGTAATAAATATCATACCCCTGCGGCGAGGTGACCGTGATTTGCTGCTCCAGCTCATAGCGGCCGGAGGTATGCGCCGTATCCACCTGAGGCGAGTTGGGGATAAAATCCTTGCGCTGCTGCCGGAAGCTGTCCTTATCGGTATTGTTGTAGGCTTCCAGCATCACCGCGGCGGCTTCGGGATCGCGGTTATTGTCCAGATAGATGTTGATGAGCGCCGTATAGGCCTCGGAACGCGCGGGGCTGACGGTATCAATCAAAGTTTTGTAAAGCGCCTCAGCCTGATCGTCCATATTGTTCAGCTCGTACGCGGACCCCAGCAGCATCAGCCCATCATAGTTTTCCGGATCGATCACGTTGGCCACGCGAAAGGCCATGATCGCGTCCTCCATGTCGCCCATATCCATGTATTCTTGCCCCACAAGCCAGTAGGCCTGCGCCGGAGCGTCGTTCCAATCCTTCAGCAGGGCGTTACGTTCGGTTTCCCGAACGGCGTCGGTGCTTGCGGCCAGCTCCAGCATCTGCTCACTGGCAGCCATGACGCGCTTGCGCGCGGTCATGCGCTGGCCGGAATCCGACGAGTTCAGGTACAGCAGGTATCCGCCGGCGGCCGCGATCAGCAGCCCCACGCAGATCACGCCAATCAGCATCCAGTTAATCGGGTGCTGCGATACCACCTTCGCCTTGCCGTGGTGGGAAACCACCTGCCGCGTGCGCACATTACCGCGCACCGGCACGCCCCGGTGGGTGTTGGGGCGGCTGGCAAACGTGTCCAGCGTAGGTTTGGCGGGCTTGGGCGGTTTGCGGCGCACGCCGCGCTCCTGCTCCACCGGAAGCGGCGACATATCATAATCCCCATATTCGGGAATATCCGCGCGGGATTCGTCCGGCAGGGGCGCGGGCGAAGCGTTGCGGCGGCCCTGCCGGATGGCCCGCACCCCGGTTTCGCCGGTGTTGCTGCGGCGGTGCGGCATCGCGCCGCACACATCGCAGAGGATCGCGTCGTCGGGAAGATAACTTCCGCAGCGTTCACAGATCATGGCTGTACGTTCCTCGCTTTCCAGAAAAGGCTTCGGGGGCCGATGCGCGGCTCAACCAGCCGCGACCCGCGAAATCGGGAGGCCTCCTTGTATAAACCGATCGCGCGCGGATGGAAGCGGCCGGAGGCCCCACCGGCATGCGGCTATGCCCGCGCTGTACGTTGCGCGCTGCCCGTTGCGGAGCGTAAAGTACGCGCCGTCCGATACGCGCCGCCCGTTGCGCGCTTTTGGTTGCATGCCATCCGTTGTGCGGAGTAGGTTACGCGCCGTCTGTTGCAAGCTGCCGGTTGCGCGCCATTGGGTAATTGCCGTAGTTTGCACACCGTCAACTGCGCGCCTCCGCTTGTCCCCTACGGCGCGACGGTCACCTGCGGTTCGGGCGATTGGTTATTCACCGCGTGGCCGTTGATGACCAGCTGAAACTCCTGCCCCAAAAAGGCGGCCGCTTTTTCGCACATAATAATGCGCGGCATATAAATACTCAGGTATTCCAGCACGCTGCTGGAACGGTCCATTGTCAGCGATTGCCGGATCAGCTTGGCCTTGCGGTCAACCGTTACCTCGTTTTGCTGTATGGAAAAATTGACGCGGTCGTGCACATCGGTCGGGTCCGGCCGGCCGTTGCGAACGCGGCTCTTGTGCGCGTCGCTCTTGTCGGCAATCACCAGCGCGGCGCTCACAGCGCTGGAAATGCTGCCGCTTTCCTCCTCATGGTTGCCTACGGCGGTGATGATTTCCACCGTATCCGTAATGCTCAGCCCCACATCCTTCAGGATGGGAAACAGCAGGATGGCTCCGTTAGGGCCGTGATCGTGCCGGTTGATGCTGTTGCCCACATCGTGCACCCAGCCGGCGATGGCGGCCAGCTCAATTTCACGCTCGCTGTACCCCAGCGCTTTCAAGATGTAGCTGGAAATCCGGCTCACATAGCTTAAATGCCTCGGGCCGTGATCGGTATACCCCAGCGCCTCCAGATACCGGTTGCCGGCCTTCACCAGCGCGCGGATGCTCTCGTTCTTCTTTACTTCTTCTAATGTAATCATAGTACCTCCCAGTACAGGTTGCGTTGCCGGCCGCGCAAACGCGCGCGGTCGCGGCATCCTTGCCCTTTTCAGGGCGATCGTTGCAGTTCTGCGGCAATGGTTCCGGCCGCGCGAGCAGGGCTTCTCTGAAAGCCCTATTTCACGCCGGTTCGCCGCGTAAAAGGTTCGACCCGCGCAGGGCAAAACCCTGCCGCCGCCATTGTCATGCCATTCCCGAAAGCCGTATTTACACGCTTTTTACCGGATACGGCTTGCCTGTTACAGCTTTTGCAGCCGTTTCACGGCGTGATAGGTCGGATCGTCGAAATCCCGGACAGGGGCTTCGCCGCCCAGCCGCTCGATCGCGTTGCGAATTTCGATAAAATCAATGTAGGATAGCCCTTCGGCCTCCGCCATGTCCATCAGCGGCGCAAGGGCGCGGTCGTCCTCCATTTTGCCCAGATAGCCGGCGTACAGCGCCCGCTTTTCCGGCACAGCCTGAAACTGGCGCAGGGCAAACGCGAGCGCGTCCTCGTCGCAGGGTAAAAAATCGGCCAGCACGTCCAAAAGCGCCTCCTTGCCGGCGTCATCGGCGGCGACAAAGGCGATCTTTGCCGGGCGGCGCACCTCCTCGCCCATGCTGCGCAGGCTTTCCAGCGCGTTATCCAGCAAATCTTCATCCTGTGCGCGCTCCACCTGCCAGCGGATGTAATCCACCATTGGCGCGCGGCTGTCCAGCTGCCTAAGCATGTCCACGGCGTGCATGCGCGCCTCGCAGGGCGCGGCTTCGTCACGCAGGAGCGCCAGAATGGGCGCTTCGTTGTTCAACTCCTCCAGCCGGTCCAGCAGCAGGTCGGGAATGGGCGTATCGCTGTTGGCATAGGCAAGCAGCCAGTCCGTCAGCATCTTCGCATCGTCAAACCGGGCGAAATAATCGATCGGCGCAACGCCGCCAAGCCAATCGGCCGGCGTTTCCAGCCATGTCTGGTACGCCTCCGGCGCGGCGTCCTCCATAGCTTCGGCATTTTTAAACCTGGCGCGGTTTGCTTCGATCCACTCGCTCAGGGTCTGGCTGAAATGGGCGTCGAAATCGATCAGTTCCATATAAGGGGGTCCCTCCTTCTCAGATGCGCCCGCCGTGACGGGCAGTCAGTTACCGCGGTTCGGGGGCAGAGGCACCAGTTTGCACATCATGTGAAACGCCGCGCGCACCCGCCGGCGCGTGTCCGCCGCGTACCGCAGCAGGCCCTTGAGGCGTTGATTGTCCGGCAGTTGATAGGTGATGAGGTAATGTTGCTCCAGCGCGGCCCGGAAAACGCCGTCGGCATCGCGCACCACGCCAAGCCGCCTGCGCGCGCCCATGCGGCACAGGATGTGCAGCGCGTGCGTCATCAGGCGAAAATCACCGGTTTTCCGTTGAATATCCGCCATGCGGCGGATCAGCATCAAGCGGGAAAAGCTCACGCCATGCCGGTTGTGCACCGAAGGATCAATCTCGGCAATCCGCCCAGCGTGCCACACCACAAACGGCGGGTTTGCCCCAATGCGGATCAGGGACATCGCGGCAAACCGCTTCACGCTGTCACCCTGCGTGGGCTGCACAAGCACCTCCCGCAGCAGGCGCTCGGCAAATTCGCGCGGCAGGTTGGCCGCCAGCATGGGAATCAGCCGTTCCACCTGATGCTCCGGATTGCCCAGCTCGTACAAAAGCACCCCGTACAGGCTATCGTCCGCCTGCAAACGCTCGCAGAAGGCTTCCACGCCTTCGTTCAGGGCCTGCGCAAGCTGAGCGAGGCAATCATTGCTGGCCGCCGGGGAAAGCAGCGGATAAAACGGGACTGCCTTGGCGACGGTGGCCGCCTGTTTTCCGTCCAGCCCCAGGGCGCGCCATTGCTCCATCATACGCGCCGTGAGGCGGGCGGGCACATCCGTCGGGTCCAGATCGCGGCACTGGTGGATCAGCGGCTCCGCGGCGTCCATCCGCCCCAGCTTCAGCATGGCCACGCAGGCGTTATACACCGCCGGCAGCCGGTCCGGGCTTACCTTGAGCGAACGCCGAAGCACGCAAAGCGCAAGCTCGGGAAACCCAAGGCTTACGGCGGAATAGCAAAACAGCTGTTCATCCTGCGCGGTTTCGCAACGTAGCGCGGCCGCCAGCAAAGCGGACGCGCCTCTGGCGCGCCTGCCGGCCATGCAGTACGCCCCGGCCAGCGTGCAGCGGGCGCGGGCGCTCATGGGGTTACGGCGGCAGGCGCGGGTCGCGCTTTTCATGGCCGCCGCTTCCTCGCCCCTGGCCTGGTACAGCAGCGCCCAGAGCGAATCGTACCGGTCATCCGCGTTACGGGTTGGCCCCGCGCGCCTGAGCGCGCGCTCCACCCCGGCAAATTCGCCGCTCGCAAGGCGACGGCTCGCAATTTCCAATTGGGTTTCATGCCTGGCCCGCAAATGGAGCGGATCGGCTTCAAACGCTTCCAGCTGGTCCAGTTCTTCGTCAAATTCCGAAACCCCGCCGGATTTCTTCACTGCCCACAGGTAGCGGGAAAACGCGTCCATCGCCTCCTGCTCATACCCCAAGGCCAGCATGTTGCGCCCAATCAGGCCGTAGCAGGCATAGCGGCGGGGGTCCAGCGTAAGCGCGCCAAACGCCGCGCGGTTGCTGGCTTCGTAGCATTCCATCTCCTGAAGGGTGCGGGCGTATTCCAGCCGCAGATCGCTGTCCGTGGGGGCAAGGGCAACCGCGTGCCGAAGCAGCGCCGCCGCGCGGCGGCGGTTGCCTTCCCGGTGATGGCGAGCCGCGCGCCCCACCCAATAAGCGCTGGGGCGCTGCAATTTAAACACTTCTCCGATTTTTTCACTCATTGCTTTCTCCTTGGCAGAACGGGTTTCGCGCGGCAACGCAATTTCGGCTCAGCGCGCGCGGCATCGACGTTTCAGTCCAGCGCGCCGTTTCAGCCTCGCCCCTGAAAAACAGTGATCTTACGCTGAATATGGAAAGGGTTATCGCCTTGTCCGCCCCAACCGCAAACGGCAAGGCGTAAAACGGCGCCGGCATTTTACGCCAAGCGGATGCGATGGCCAGGCCGTGATCTGGCAAGGACTTGCCTGTCGCGGGTTTCGGGGCCGCCTGCTTTCAGTGAATCCGGTTGAGCAAGCGCAACAGATCCTGCGTGGAAAACGAATACTTCGTGTTGCAAAAATGGCACACCAGCTCCGCGCCGTTCACATCGTCGGCGATCATCGTTTTCAGTTCCTCTTCGCCCAGCGAAATCAGCGCTTGTTCCATACGGGAACGGGAACAGTGGCAACGGTAGGCCAGCGGCCGGGTTTCCAGCGCAACAGGGGTAAGGCCGTTAAACCATAGCCCCAGCAGCGATTCCAACGGCTCGTGCTGCAATTCCGCAGCGATATCGCCAAAGATGGGGGAACGAAGCTCCAGCTCGTCCACCACGGCGTCCGGGCAACCCGGCATGGGTTGCAGCAGCAGGCCGCCCGCGGAGCCCACGTCCGTATCGGACGCGATTACGCCGAGGCTCACCAGCGAGGGGCTTTGCTCGCTTTGCACATAATACCATGCCAGATCGGCCGCGATTTCTCCGGTTTGCAATTCAATCTGCCCAATGTAGGGGTTTTTCAGGCGCAAATCCTTCACGACCCCAAGACGGCCTTTCCGGCCCACAGCGCGGCCCACGTCCAGCTTGCCGTTGCGCAGCGGCAGGCTGACCGCCCCGTTCATCACCATACCGCGGACGCTTTCGCCATCCCCGACGCATAAAATTTTGCCCAGCGGGCCGTCCCCATCCACGGTGAGCGTCACGGAGGAACCCGGCTCCTTCAGCGTGGCCGCGAGCATCGCGGTCGCGGTAAGCGAGCGGCCGAGCGCGGCTGTGGCCACGGCGCTCAGGCTGTGCAGGCGTTGCGCCTCGCGTGTTGTTTGCGTGCTTTGGATCAAAAGCCCGCGCACCGCGCCGTCCGACAGGGTAAAATGAATCGTTCGGTCTTGGTTTTCCATGATTTCTCCTTTAACACTGGGCTTAGGTTCGGGTAACAGGGCGCGCGCGGGTCGGCCGCCCTCTCCGCCGCGTCATTCTGCCGGGTCGGCATCCTGCGGCACGGGTTTCCGGGCGGCGATATGCCAGCGCTGCTCGCTGGGCGCGGGCGGGGCGAACGTGCCGTCCCCAAAGATGCGGATATCCGCAAAGCCCGCCCGGGTTAAAAGCGTCTCAAAGGTTTCGATGCTGTAACCGTACTGCGTTTGCTGTTCGCTGATGCGCTGGTAGGTTTCCCCTTCCTGCCGGGTAAAAATGGAAAGGGCCATTTCCACGCTGGTGTTTTCAGGGTTGAACGCGTTCTTCCACAGATAGGCGATATCGGCGGTTTCATCGCCCACAAAATTGTCGCCAAGCACGCACTCCATCTTGTACGGGGTGCTCACGTCGAAAATCAGCGCCCCGCCGGGCCGGATGGCCGCAAACGCCGCGCAGAAGAACGCCAGCACATCCTCGGGGGAAGGCAGATAATTGATCCCGTCGCAGGTGCAAAGCACCCCGTCCATCTGGCGGTGCAGCCGAAGGCTGCGCATATCCTGCCGCACAAAGGGGATCATCGCGCCTTCGCGGCGCGCTTTCTGGCTGGCTTCAAAAAGCATCTCCTCTGAAATATCCACGCCGGTCATCTGATACCCCATCGCCGCCAGCGGAAGGGTCAGCCCGCCGGTGCCGCAGGCGCATTCACACAGTTTTCCGGAGCGCAGGCCATACAACGAAAGCAGGGTCTGATAAAAACCCGCCCACGCCTGATAGTCCACATCGGCCATCAGCCGATCATAGACGGATGCGAAGGCTGTATACAAAAGCGTCACCTCAAAATCAACATACTGTGCCCACGCACGCAAGAACCCACCCGCCGCAGGGCTTTTCAGCGCGCCGACGTAAGCCGCAAAGGGCCGGCAGGCGCGCGGAAACACCCTGGAAGGCGTGTGGGAAAGCCGGGGGTTCGCGCCGCCGCTCAGGGCGCGCGGGTGGCCGGGCCAGCCTCCGCAACAGAGGTTGCCGCGCCGTTACGGTTCGGTCGGGTTAATCTTCGCGGCTGGGATTCCCGCAAAGTTACGGTTCGGTCGGGTAAAGCGCTTTAGCGGGGTTGCCGCGCCGTTACGGTTCGGTCGGGGGGTTGGAGCCGTCGGCGTCCTCCCCGTCCTCGTCGTCGTCCTCCTCCACGTACAGGCCGCGGTTCACCTGCGCGCCTTCGATCTTCACGTTAATGTACTTGTCAAACACGGCGTTGGTAAAGCTTGCGCCCACAAAACGGCTGAGCGCGAAACCGAGCGCGGCGTAGTAGAGCAGGCAAATCAGCACCGCCCATTGCAGGTACGGCGTAAGCACGCTGACCACGGCGGCGATCACCACCGGCAACACCGACAGCAGCTTGAACCCAAGCGTGCCCGGCAGGCGGCCAATGGTCAACAGGATGCTGTTGCGCAACACATCGCGGTATTTCAGCTGGTAGGTAACGATCAACGGATAGGTATACAGCAGGCTCATCATCCACAGCGCGCCCAGCGTCAACGTCAGCACCTGCGGAATCAGGAACAGCGCATTGGTGGAGGCGAACTCGCCGTAAAACATCCAGCACACATACACCACCATCGGGATCAGACCCGTGATGGCGCTGGTGGCCAACGCCTGTTTCCAGTTGTCCCGCACAGCGTCCTTAAAATCACTCCAGATAAAGGCATGCTCGTCGCGCGCCCAGTTGCGGGTAATCAGGCTCAGCCCGGCGGTAAACGGCCCGGTAATCGCAAGGCAGGGGATCAGGTACAGAAGGCAGCGCAGGATAATCGCCTTCACCGCGTCCGAAAAGAGCGCCTGCTGGGTGGCAAACGCCGCGGCGGTCAACGTGCCCGCATCCACTTGGGCCTGCAAATCCACCAGCCCGGACATCACGGAATAAAACACCATCACATGGTACGCGATCACCGCCATGGTGGGTATCCAAACCAGCATGTAAATCAGGTTCAGCCGCACCAGACCGCTGAAACGCGCGCGCAGCATTTCCCGGAACAGCTGCATTCGGGTGCTTGGCAAATCCTCCTTGGTGTAATCGCCTTTGCCGCTTTTACCGTAGAAATAATTATTCATGAACTTTCCAAACATCGGGTTTCCTCCTCTGCGCAGCCTGTCCGGCAGCGCGGGGCCGCGGCACAAGGCGCGATACGGCCCTGCAAAATACGCGCGCAACCGTCGGCTTATTATACCACAACTATGCTGCTTTGCCACCACCCACGGCGGGGCGGGGCTTTCCACACCTGTAAAATTACGCGCGCCGGGCGGTCAGCGCCGCCGCTGGCTAATCATCAGCCCGATCAGCGTCAGCGCCGCGCCCACGATCGCCAGCGGGTGGATGGGATCGTTCAGGATGAGCTTAGCAAAAAAGATGGTCACCGCAGGCGTCAGATAGATGTACGCGCTGGTCCGAATCGGCCCGATCAGCCGCACCGCCGTGTTCCATGTCACAAAGCAAAGCGCGCTGGCGATCAGCGCCAGAAACAGCACGCTTATCAGCGTATTGGGGTTGAGCACATCGGCAAGCTCGATATGGTAACCCATCAGCGGCGCGAGCGGCACAATAAACAAAAGCCCGTAAAGAAAAATGCGCCGCGTCACCAGCAGGGTATTGTACCCGTACCCTTCCAGTTTGCGAATAAACACCGAGTAGAATGCCCACGAAACCGCCGCCAAAATGCAAAGCCCATCGCCCAGCGGGTTCAGCTTCAGGCTTTGCCCGGCGAAGGATACCAGACACACGCCCGCCATGGCTACCGCAAACCCCCAGAAAAACGAGCGGCTCAGCTTGGCTTCATTTAAAAACAGCCGGCTGGCGATCGCCACAAAAAAAGGCGCGGTGGAAATAATGACGCTGCAGTTGGAGGAATAGGTGTACGTGAGCGCCAGATTTTCGAACAGAAAATACAGCGTAACCCCGGACAGCCCCGCGCCCAGCAGATACCATTCGTGCCTGCGATCCACCAGTTTCAGCGGGCGCGGGTTTACCGCCAGCAGCACCAAAATGGCAATCGCCATGCGCAGGCTGAGCAGCTCGAGCGGGGAAAGCGTGCGAAGCGCCACTGTGGACGCGATAAACGTGGCGCCCCACACCAGAATGGTGCCAAACGCCAGCGCGTGCCCGCGCCCCGCGTCCGATAAGCTTTGCCTTTCCATGCCGGCCAACACCCCTTTCCCGCTGCGCATATGCAAGGATGATACCACGCCCCGGGAGGTTGCGCAAGCGAAACGTCACGCGGGCAAAGCCCCACGCCGTCGGTTCAGGCCGCCCTGAGGCCCGGCGTGCCCCTAATCCAGCTCAACCGAATCGGAAACGTAGCAGTCAAACCCCTTCTGCCGGCAGTACGCCTGGATTTCAGCAATCAGCTTCGCATTTTTGGTGTATTCCAGCAGGTATACCTTCCCGCCCAACGCGGCGACCCGCTCCACATAGGCGGTAAAATACGCGTGATCCTCCTTGCCGGCGCGGGAAAACGTGCCTTTGTCAAAGTGGATCGCGCTGAAAACCGTTTCCTGATTCACCCCCGTCATGATATCCGCAATGCCGCCGTACCGGCGGGCATATTCATCCACATACACGTCGCCGCCGTTGATAATCACGGCTTTTCCGGTGTCCACAAGAGCGCGGAGCACCGCCGACAGGCCGTTAAAAACAGCCTCCGTGGGGTACAGGGCATACACGTCGCAATTGTCAATGAAAAAGCCGTCCACTCCGAGTTCCAGATCCGTTTTGGCCAGCGTGTCCGTCAGGAAGGTCTGCCATGCCACGCTGGACACATCCATCCACCGCTCCTCCTCCCAGTGCTCGTAGGGGGCGAGCGTGTCGTTCACAAACCGGTCGTAATACGGGCGAAAGCTTTCCAGCGAGCCTACATTCAGGTAGGTGAACACCGTATGCCCCGCGCGGTGCAGGGCAGCAATATCCTTCGCGGTAAAATAGGCCGCGTCGATCACCACAGTTTGGTAGGGGGCGAAGCGTTCCGCCTGCGACGCGTCGCAGCTTAAAAACACGCCGTAGGCATGGGCAAACGAGGCAGGCGCGGGGGTACCGGCCGGCATAACCGTCGCGGCGGGCGCAGCCGCAGCGGCGGGCAATGCGCTCGCGGCCCGCGCCCCCGGCGCGCACCCCGCAAACCATAACAGGCAGAGAAGCGCCGCCAACCAACGCGTCAACCGGTATGGATTCATACGCCTTTCCCTCCTGCCAATTAGGCTTTCTCGCAAGTGAACCGCCAAGCGGGTTTGCGGCCATGAAATAAACAGTTTGCGCTTCCCGCACCCAAGCGCGGCTATGCGCGCTACCCCGCGCCTGATAACCCCCGGGCCGGTTACAGCTGTGGACTGCGCGGTTTGCGCTTCCCGCGCCCAAACGCGGTTATGCGCGCTACCCCGCGCCTGATAACCCCCGGGCCGGTTTACGGCTTTGGGCTGCGCAAGTTGAGCCTCCCGCACCCAAGCGCGGCCACTTTGCGGCGTGCCCCCCGCTCCACGGGCTTTCATACCGCCACGCGGTTTAACCCATCCCCTTGGATCAACGCCGAGCGCCCAAGGCGCAACCGGCGCAACCGGCGCAACCGGCGCAAGCTGAGCAAGCCACGCCGAAAAACCCGACGGCGAGCCATAGCAAACGCCCGCCTGAACCAACCGGCAGGCGGGCGTTAAACGGAAACGGTTGAGGCATGCCGGAGCCCCGGCCGGCCCGGCGCCGGTTCAGGGGTTCGCCCCCGAACGGTTGAGCTTGCGGATGGAATCCGCCACATAAAACCCCAATGCGCACAGCGTGCACACGACCGCCGTCCACAGCAGGATCAGGTCGGGCGTCATGGGCCAGCCGCTAAACCGAGCCGCCAGCCAATCATGGAAGAACGTGGCCGTAAGCCCGGCGATAAACAGGCAGTGCGCCGCTTTTCCAATAAAGTAGGAATACACCACAATGTTGCGCCTGAGCATCAGCAGCCCGCCCAGCATCAACAAAAACTCCTTGCCCAGCAAAATGCACACCGCCGCCCACGGAACCACCGGCGGGATGGCGGCGTTGCCAATCGCCATGGAAAACATCACGGTCAGGATCATCAGCTTATCGGCCAGAGGATCCAGCAGCTTGCCAAGATTGGTGATCTGGTGGTACATCCGGGCAATCAGCCCATCCAGCAAATCGGTAAGCGAAGCGGCTAAGAAGATGATCAGCGCCGGATATTTCATCCCGTTGGAAAACAGGATCAGGTACAAAGGGATCATCAGCATGCGTATGAGCGTTAACGTGTTTGGCACGTTGAAGTTCTGCTTGAAGTATTCTTTCAGGGTGACCCTCATCAACCCTTTCCTCCTCGCGTAAACGCCACCGTCAATAACGGTTCATTCAGTTTCGTAGCATGATTATACCATGCGCCGGCCACGGCCCGCAACTGCCATCCTGACCGTTTTGTGCAACATGCGCCCGTCGGCGCGCCGTTGCCCGGCGGGCCGGGCGCAACACAGCGGCGCGGGCTGGCCGTTCAGCTCGGGGCGGGCTGGCCCCAGCCTTCCGCTCTCCGTCCGCCGCGCGCGCGGTTCAACGCGATTTGATACCACGCGTTAACCGGTGATGATGCGCCCCACGTCCCGGAAGGTGAAAAAGATCATCAACCCCAGCAGCAAGGCATACCCAACCAGATGAACCGTGTTTTCAATTTTGCGGTTGATCGGCTTGCGGCGGATCGCTTCCAGCAGCATAAACACCAGCCGACTGCCGTCCAGCCCGGGGATGGGCAGCAGGTTCACTAAGCCAAGGTTGATGCTGATAATCACCGCGAGGTTCAGGAATATCTCAAACCCGCCCTGTTGCGTTTGCTGCGCCACCATCTGCACCACGCCCACGGGGCCGGCGGCGTCGTTCGCGCCCTCGCCGGTGGTCACAAGCTTACCGAGCGAATCCAGAATCACGGTGGACGCATACACACAGCTGTTCCACGCGGCCGGGATCACCTCGCCCGCCTGCAAGCGCGCGTATGCCTGAATGCCAATGCCGATCCGGTTGCGCTGGGCGGATTCATCATACACCGGGGTAACAGTCAGGTTCAGGCTTTGACCGTCGCGCGTTACCGTAAGCGTCACGCTTTGCCCGGCGGGCGCGGCCGAGATGGCCTCGGTCAGCCCGTTCGCGTCGCCAATGCCGATCGATTGACCGTTCACGGCGGTCAGCACGTCGCCGGGCTGCAAACCCGCCTCCGCCGCCGGCATGTTTACCTCCACGTTATCCACAAAGGGTTGCGCCACGGTGTAGCCGTATCCGGCCATCAGGCACAGCGCGACCGCGAAGGCAAGCACAAAGTTCATCAGCGGGCCGCAAAACACCGTGAGCATCCGCTTCCAAACAGCCGCCTTGTCAAACGCGCGGGGATCGTCCGCGTTGCCCTGATCGGTTTCATCGCCGTAAAACATGCAGTAGCCGCCCAGCGGAAAGGGGCGCACGGTAAACAGCGTTTCATGCTTTTTGCTTTTCCACTGCACAAGCTTGGGGCCAAAGCCGATGGAATACTCCTTCACGGCGATGCCGGTCAGGCGCGCGGCCACAAAATGGCCAAACTCATGCACCGTAATCAGCACGCCCAAGAGCACAATCGCCAGCAAAACATACAGGATGGTCATCCGCAATCCCTCCATGCGGCAAAATACGCCGCGTCGGTTTTGAAAACTCGGCTTCCGGGGCGCGCGCACGGGCCGTCCCACCGCCATGCGCCCGTTGTCACTTCAAAAACTCAGGTCAGCAGCGCGCGGGCAACTTCCCTTGCGCGGCGGTCTGCCTCCAGCACCTGCCCAAGCGTGCCGGCGGGGAGGTTGCCCACCCGTTGCAGCGTTTCCTCCACCACGGCGTAGATCCGGCCCACCGTCACGGGCGACGGGCCGTGATCCCGTAAGAACGCGCCAACCGCTTCCTCATTGGCCGCGTTGAGCATGCAGCAGGCCGCGCCGCCCGCCGCGAGGCATTCATACGCCAGCCGCAGCGAGGGAAAACGCACCGGATCGGGGCGTTCAAACGTAAGCTCCTTCAGGGTAAAAAAGTCCAGCTTCGGGCCGCCCGTCGGCAAGCGGTCCGGGTAGGCCATCGCGTACAGGATGGGCAGGCGCATGTCCGGCGTGCCGAGCTGCGCCAGCACGGCCCCGTCCGCAAAACCGACCGCGCTGTGCACCACGCTTTGCGGGTGAATCAGCACCTGAATCTGCGATGGTTCCACGTGAAACAGATAACGCGCCTCGATCACTTCCAGCGCTTTGTTAAACAGCGTTGCGCAGTCCACGGTGATCTTTTGCCCCATGGTCCACGTTGGGTGCCGGAGCGCCTGCTCCCGGGTGGCGCGGTCAATTTCCGCCTTGCCCAAAGTGCGGAAAGGCCCGCCCGAGCAGGTGAGGTAGAGGGTTTCCATGGGGTTTGAGCCTGCGCCCTGCAAGCACTGAAAAACGGCGCTGTGCTCGCTGTCCACCGGCAGCAGGGTGTGTTCGCCCGCCCGCGCCGCCGCGTCCGTCACCAACTGGCCGCCCGCGACCAGCGCTTCTTTGTTGGCAAGCAGCACCCGCTTTTTTTGCGCCAGCGCGGCCAGCACGCTTTCCAGCCCCGCCATACCCACCACGGCCACAAGCACATCCTGCGCCTCGGAAAGCGCGGCCGCCTCCAAAAGCGCGGCCCGGCCGAACGACCAGCGGCAAAAGCGCAAATCCTCCGGCACATCCGCCATGGTAAACCGCCCGTCCGTGAGCGCCGCAAACGCGGGCCGAAACGCCCGCACCTGCTCAAAAAGCTTTTCCCGGTTTCCGTGCGCGGTTAACGCGACCACCTCAAAGCGCTCCGCATGGCGCGCGGCCACGTCCAGCGCCTGTGTGCCGATGCTGCCAGTACTGCCAAGCACGGCTAAACGGCGTTTGATCTCCATATCCAAATCCTGTTCTCTCTGCCGCGCGCTTTGGCGGCGGCAAAGGCATTTGCTGATTCCTTGGGCCAGCGTCTGACCGGCCTGCGCGGGCCGCGCCGTCAATGCGGTGAAACGCCTTGCGCAACGCTGCCAAACCCTATTGTAGCGGTCGCGCGGCAGGTTGTCAAATGATCCGGAAACACATGCGTTAACAGCTTCCCATCCAGATGATCATGAGACGCGCGCGGTAAGCGTCTTCCCGGCAGGCGCGGGCCACAGGGGGCAAGCCTGCGGCATACGGAGCCGATACCCAGCGCCCAAAACCCGCCCGCGCCTTCGCCGCCCGCTCCGGTATGCGCCTCTGCCCCCATTGACCATCAGGAGCAACAGGCCGCAAGGCGATTCCCGCCCGCGCCATCAAACGCTCCTATATCATCCAACACTGAGTAGGCGGCGACGCATCCCCTCCGCCGGGGAAAAGACCGAATTGTACTTTTACGCGGCAAGCGCCCGGTTCCGTTGCGCGCGCGCGGGTTGGCGAGTATAATAAAACTGTTGTCGCCCGCGCGGCCTACGCGCCACAGTGAAATCCGCATGCCCCGCAAAGCGCGCCCATCGCAACCGCGCTGCCTCGGCGCGCCGCCCCCGGCAACCCCTACCGTTAAAGAAAGGCGGTACCTGCATGGATATCCTTACCTATCTGCAAGGGGCAAGCACGCAGTTCGGCCCCAGCGGGCACGAGTACGAAACAGCCCAATGGCTGAAAACCCGCTTTGAACCCCTGTGCGACAGCGTGGTGATCGATCCGCTGTTTAACGTGCTGGCAACCCTGAACCCAACCGTCAAACCCGCGCGGGGCGGTCGCGCCCCCAAAATTCTGATGTGCGCCCATATGGACGAAATTGCCCTCATGGTCACCGACATCCTCAAGGACGGTTCGCTTCGCATGGGCAATGTTGGCGGGGTGGATCCGCGCATCCTCCCAGCCGCGACCGTCACCGTGCATTGTCGCCCGGACAGCGGCAAGCCCCAGAACCTGACGGGCGTGATCGGCGCCAAGGCCCCTCATCTGCTGACCGATGAAGAACGCAAGCAAAACTACAGGCGGGACGATCTGTACATCGACCTTGGCTTGCCGGTTGAACGGGTGCGTAAGCTGGTGCACATCGGCGATCTGGTTACCCTGAACGGCCCGGCCATCGGGCTGCTGAACGGCCTCGCCGCCGGAAAAACCATGGACGACCGCGCCTGCGTCGGCGTGATGCTGGAAGCCGCCGAACGGCTGCAACACCTGAGCCACGCTGCGGAGATTGTCTTTGCCTGCACCACGCAGGAGGAGGTTGGCTCCCGGGGCGCGAAGGTCGCGGCCCACACCGTAAACCCGGATTTGGCCATTGTGATGGATGTTAGCCACGCGCCCATTCCAGCCAGCCGCCCGGACACCACCGTGCCGCTGGACGCGCCCGCCGCCACCTACGGCCCCTTCATTCAATACCGCCTGCTGGAACGTTTGCAGGAAACCGCAAGCCTCAACGGCATCAAGCTGAATACCGAGCCGGCCGAACGCTCCACCGGCACCGATACCGACAATGTGCAGATCGCGCGCGAAGGCATCCCCTGCGTGCTGATTGATTTGCCGCTCAAGTATATGCACACCACCGTTGAGCTTTTGGACACCAACGTAATCCGCGAGTGCGGGCGGCTTTGCGCCCAGTTCGCCGCCGGAATTGATGAAGGGTGGGACGATTCGCTATGGATTTGAAAACCCTTTGTGAGGCGCAGGGCTTGAGCGGACGGGAAGAAAAAATCCGCCGCATGGCGCTGGACGCCTGCGTAAAAGCCTTTGGGCAAAGCGCCGTAACGCTGGACGGCCTTGGCAGCGTGATCGCGCGGCGCAAGGGCGCGAACAGCGCCAAGCCCACCGTGATGCTCGCCGCCCATATGGACGAAGTGGGCCTGATGGTGATTTCCGCTACCGAGGAAGGGTTGCTCCGCTTCCGCGCCATTGGCGGGGTTGACGCGCGGGTGCTGGTTTCCAAGCGGGTGCGCGTGGGTTACGAGGCAGAGGGCAAGCCCTCGCTCCCCGGGGTTATCGGCGCGCTCGCCATCCATCTGCAAACCGCGGAGGACCGTAAAACCGTGCTGCCCATTGAACAGCTTTACATTGACATCGGCGCCAAGGACAAGGCCGAGGCCGAACGTTTAGCGCCGGCCGGCACGCTGGTCACGTTTGATACGCCCTATACCCCCTTTGGCGACGGCTGCGTGCTTGCCAAGGCGTTTGACGACCGCGTGGGCGTGTATAATCTGTTACGCCTGCTGGACGCGCCCTATGACGGCGATCTGGTTTTCGCCTTCACCAGCCAGGAGGAAGCCGGCTGCCGGGGCGCGGTGAGCGCCGGTTACAGCGTGCAGCCTGATATTGCGCTGATTTTGGAATGTACCTCCGCCAACGACCTTGGGGAAACCCCGGAGGCGTTGCAGGTGTGCCGCGTGGGCCAAGGCGTATGCGTTTCCTTTATGGACAACGCCTCCATCGGCGACGCGGAACTGTACCGCGCCCTGCTCGCCACCGGCGAGGCTCAGGGCATTCCCCACCAGATCAAGCAGTTTGTTTCCGGCGGCAACGACGCGGGTTCCATTCAGCGTTCCGGCGCGGGAAGCCGCACGCTGGCTCTCTCAGTGCCCTGCCGCAACATACACAGCCCCGCGTGCGTCTGCTCTGTGCGCGATATCGATTCTCAGGAAGCGCTGACCCGCGCCTACCTGCAAAGCCTGTAACATTCATTCGGAAACACAGCCATAGAAAGGATGATTCTTCGTGGAGGAACTCATCAGAAAGTTAACCGCCGCCTACGGCCCCTCCGGCCGCGAAGGCGAAGTCGCCGACCTGATTGAAAGCTTACTGAAAGGAAAGGTGGACAGCATCCGCCGCGATGCGCTGGGCAACCTTATCTGCGAAAAAAAGGGCACCGCCAAGGATGGCCGGCGCATCATGTTTTCCGCGCACATGGATCAGATTGGCCTGATTGTAACCCATGCGGAAAAGGAAGGGTACCTGCGCGTGAGTAATGTCGGCGGCATTTTCATCGCCAACAGCCGCATGCGCCACGTGCGTTTCCAAAACGGCGTGCACGGCGTTTTGGTGGAGCAGCCCCTCAAGCCGGGGGAAACCAGCTCCATGCGCACCTATTACATCGATATTGGCGCAAACAGCGCGGACGAAGCCCTGCGCAAGGTGCAGCTGGGGGACGTCGCCATTTACGCCGAGGAGTGCTTCACCCTTGGCGAGCGGCGGCTGGCCGCGCCCGCGATGGACGACCGTTGCGCCTGCGCGCTGCTGGTGAGCCTGATGCAGGCCCTGCCGCCCTGCAAGGATACCGTGATCGCCGTTTTCAGCACGCAGGAGGAAGTGGGCTGCCGGGGCGGCAAAACCGCCGCGTACAGCGTGGAGCCGGACGTCGGCATCGCGCTGGACGTGACGCTCTGCGGCGATCAGCCGGAGGACCGAAAGCTCGCCATCAACCTGGGCGAAGGCCCCGCCGTCAAAATCATGGATATGCTCAGCATCAGCAACCCGGAGCTGGTGCAGGCTTTGCTGGCCGCCGCCAAGCGCGCGAAGATCCCCTGCCAGCGGGAAGTGCTGCCCTTTGGCGGCACGGACGCGGGCGCCATGCAGCTCACGCGCGGCGGCATGCCGGTGTGCACCCTCAGCATCCCCAGCCGCAACGTGCATTCCAGCTGCGAAATCGTGGATCTGAATGACCTGGAAAACGCGCAAAAGCTGTTGCTGGCGTACCTGAAAGGGTAACTGGCACGCGGGGGATTTTACGGGATCAGGCGAGGCGCCAAAGCATCCCTGCCCAAAAAACAATCATCGCGGAGGCGGCCCGTTTGCGGGTCGCCTCCGTCAGCTTATTAAAAAAGGTGGGATTCTAAAGGGCCGAAGGTCCTTTAGCGGGGTTTGGGGCGGTGCCCCAACGTTCCAATCGGCGTAGCCGTAAGCATCTCAGCGATGCCGCCGCAGGCGGCGAGCTACGTTGCAGCTGTACAGAACAGTTTCTTTGACAGTCTGGCGGAGGCGGCTCGTTTGCGGGCCGCCTCCGTTTCAAACCTCTGATAAACCGAATTGAGTTCATAAGCCGCGCCACATTGTGCCTTCGGCACTCGTGGCGCTTACGTTGAATGCGTTACCCCATCAGGCCTCCGGCGGGCAGGGAGCAACGCCGATGCGCCCACAGGGGCTTTGCCCTTGACCCATATTCGCTGCGGCGAGGGTTTTTCAGCAGCCTAAAACGGAGGCGGCCCGTTCCCGGGCCGCCTCCGCACCTATTTCGCCATGCTCTCAGGCATTCAAAAGCTTCGTCGCCTCCTGCGTCAGGTGGGTCAGCAGCTTTTCGGCCTCCGCGCGTTCCCTGTGGTTCACATTCACATACAGCTTAATTTTCGGCTCGGTTCCGCTGGGGCGCACGCACACAAAGTGCCCGCCCTCCATGGCAAAATAGAGCACGTCGCTTTCGGGGTAACTCAGCTTTTCCACCTTGCCGGTGGCAACCTCGGTGCGCGTGCCGGCAAGAATGTCCAACACCTGCGCAACCTTTACGCCGCCAATGGCACGGGGCGGATTCTTCCGGATGCGAGCCATGGCTTCGGCCATCAGCTTCAGGCCGTCCACGCCGGGCATGGTGGTGCTTTCCACATGCTCCAGATAGTAGCCGTAGGTTTGGTAAATCTCGTTCATCACATCGGCCAAAGTTTTGCCCTGCGCCTTGTAGTAGGCGGCGGCTTCGGCAATCAGCAGGCTGGCGTTCACGCCGTCCTTGTCGCGCACAAAGGTGCTGGAAAGGAAGCCATAGCTTTCCTCAAAACCAAACAGGAACGTATGGCTGCCGGTATCCTCAAACTGCTGAATCATTTCGCCGATAAACTTAAAACCGGTCAGCGTGTCAAACAGCGCTACGCCGTGCGCATCGCAGATGGGCTTGGCCAGCTGGGTGGACACGATGGATTTGACCACCGCGCCGTTGGCCGGAAGGGAGCCGTTCGCTTTTTTGGTGGAAAGGATGTAATACATCATCAGGCAGCCGATCTGGTTACCGGTCAGCAGGCGGAACTGCCCGCTGTGTTCGCGCACGGCCACACCCAACCGATCGCAATCCGGGTCGGTGGCAAAGCATACCTCCGCGCCCACCTCGTTAGCCAGCTGAATGGCCAGGGTAAACGCGTTGGGGTCCTCCGGGTTGGGCACCTTGATGGTGCTGAAGTTGGGGTCCGGCATTTCCTGCGCCTTCACAACGCTTACGTTGGTGATGCCGATCTCCTTTAAAATCCTCCGCACGGGCACATTGCCGCTGCCGTGGAGGGGCGTGTAGACAATTTTCAGGGTTTTGCCCTCGTCGCGCACAATTTCCGGGTTGATGGAAAGGGTTTTAACCCGGCGAATGTATTCGTCGTCCACGTCGGCGTTGCCAATCAGGGTCAGCAGACCCTGCGCACGGGCGGTATCCGCGTCGATCTTTTTGGCGGCGGTGTAATCCAGCGCCTCAATGGCGGCGGTAACCTCGTCGGCTGTTTCCGGGCCAATCTGCGCGCCGTCCGGCCCATACACCTTGTAACCGTTGTACTGCGGCGGGTTGTGGCTGGCGGTAATCACCACGCCCGCGTCGGCTTTCAGGTGGCGCACCGCGAAGGACAGGATGGGCACCGGGCGCAGGGCGTCAAACAGCTTGGCATGCACGCCGTTGGCAGCCAGCACCAGAGCGGTTTCCATGGCAAACTCCGCGCTTTTGCGGCGGCTGTCATACGCGATGACCACAGTAGGTTGGTTTCCATGCGCGTTCAAATAGTTGGCAAGCCCCTGCGTTGCGCGGCCGACGGTGTAACCGTTCATCCGGTTGGTCCCTGCGCCCAGCACGCCGCGCATTCCGGCGGTGCCAAAGCTTAGGCTGCGGTAGAAGCGATCTTCCTTTTCCTTTTCGTCCCCGGCAATCGCCCTGAGTTCCGTGACCGTTTCCGTATCCGAGGCAAATTGATTAAGCCAGGCCTCGTATTGATCCCGATAGCTCATCAGCAGGCTCCTTTCCATGACAGGCATGGTGTTTTTTACGGTGCGGCACAGCCTTCCCAACACGCGCGGCTGATGCGGAACGCTTTCGCGGTGCGTTTCGGCCTCGCGGCTCCCCGCGTGCCGGTGGAGGCGGGTCATTCAGTTTTTCCCGCAGTCGGCTGTCGCTAAGGTTATTATAGCCGTTTCGGCACAGCTTTGTAAACACTTTTCAACCCGGGTAATCAGCCGCCCGCGCCGTAAGTCAAGCGGCCGGGAAGGCGGCGGTTAAAACCGCAACCGCCTTGCGCGCGCCCCCGTTATGGCGTACAATATTCATCAGCCGATATCCGTCGGCAATCGCTGCTCAAAGGAAGGTTTCTCTATGGATGTAATCGTCATCGGGGCCGGGCACGCAGGGTGCGAGGCCGCGCTTGCCTGCGCGCGCATGGGGCTGGAAACGCTCCTGCTCACGCTGGATATTAACAGTGTCGCCCTTATGCCCTGCAACCCTGCTGTCGGGGGCACCGGAAAAGGGCATCTGGTGCGCGAGCTGGACGCGCTGGGTGGGCAAATGGGTTTAGCCATCGACCGCACTTTTTTACAAAGCCGCATGCTCAACATCGGGAAAGGGCCAGCCGTGCACAGTCTGCGCGCGCAGGCCGACAAGCGCCGCTACCACGAGGAAATGCTCAACACCCTGTTTTCTGCCGAACACCTGACGGTGCGGCAGGGCGAAGCCATGGACATCCTGACCGCAAACGGCCGGGTTACCGGCGTAAAGATCATGACGGGGGATGTGCTGCCCTGCAGCGCCTGCGTGGTGTGCGGCGGCGTGTACTTAAAAAGCCGGATTATCATTGGGGAATATACCAAGGAAAGCGGCCCACAGGGCCTTCTGCGCGCCGAGGGCCTCAGCCAGTCGCTCACAAACCTGGGTTTTGTGCTGCGCCGCTTTAAAACAGGCACGCCGGCGCGCATCGACGTGCGCTCCATCGATTTTGACCAGATGGAGCCGCAGGACGGCGACGACCCCATTACCCCGTTTTCTTTTCTGACGGCGGCGGAAGTTCCGGAAAGCGGGGTCGCCTTTCCGCTGGTCAACCGCCGCCGGTGCTACCTGACCTACACCAATGAGGAAACGCACCGCATCATCCGCGAAAACCTGCACCTGTCCCCCATGGTGCGCGGGGAAATCAAGGGCACCGGCGCGCGGTACTGCCCCAGCATTGAGGATAAAATACGCCGGTTTCCGGATAAGGATCGCCACCAGATTTTTCTGGAGCCGGAAGGGCTTGCCTCGCCGGAGTGGTATGTGCAGGGCATGAGCACAAGCCTACCCGAACGGGTGCAATGGCCGATGTACCGCACCCTCCCGGGGCTGAAGCGCGCGGTGCTCACCCGCCTTGCCTACGCGATCGAATATGATTGCATTGACCCGACGGAACTAAAACTCACGCTGGAAAGCCGCCGAATCGGCGGGCTTTACTTCGCAGGACAGGTAAACGGCACCAGCGGCTATGAAGAAGCCGCCGCGCAGGGTTTGCTGGCAGGCATCAACGCGGCGTGCCAGCTTCAGCAAAAGGAGCCGCTGATTCTGACCCGCTCCATGGCCTACATCGGCGTAATGGTGGACGATTTAACCGTGAAGGGCGTGGACGAGCCGTACCGTATGATGACCGGCCGCGCCGAGTATCGGCTGCTGTTGCGGCAGGATAACGCGGATTTGCGCCTGACCGAGCTGGGTTACAGCCGCGGGCTGGCGTCCCGGCAGCGCATGCGCCTGATGGAACAAAAGCGGGCCGCGACCGATACGCTGCTCGAACAGCTGAATAGCCTGCGGTTCAAGGCAACGCAGGAGCGAAACCAATGGCTTGCCGACCGTGGCGAAACCCCGAACGAGCTAAGCTATACCGCAACCGAGCTGTTGCGCCGCCCCAACATTGGTTTGGACGCGCTTGCGGCCCTCGCGCCCCAGCTTTCCGAAGCGCCCGCCGACGCGCAGGCGCAGGCGGAGCTGACGGTAAAATATGCGGGTTATCTGGAAAAGGAACGCCAGCAGATTCACCGCGCGCAGGAAATGGAGCATTGGCTGATCCCGGATACACTTGATTACGCCGAGATTTCCGGCCTGCGCATCGAAGCCCGGCAAAAGCTGGAACGGAACCGACCAATGAGCCTCAGTCAGGCGGGCAGAATCCCCGGGGTGAATCCGGCCGATATCGCGGTGCTGATGGTATGGCTTAAAAAAATCAGGGACGAACAGGCGCGGGCAGCAAACAACCCCTGACCCGAACAAACTCCGCAGCGGCAAAACCGGCTCAGGGGCAAATGCCTTGTCGGGGTATTGGGGTAAAACCGCTACCGAGGTTTGGGACAGCGCCTCTGGCCCCATGCCGCAGAATCACGCCAACCGGCGGGCAAGCTGCCCGCAGGGCAACGAGGCGAGCGCTCAAAACTTTGCGGAACGGTTTTAACATGCAAAAACGCCGTATGGATTTCCATACGGCGTTTGCGGCTGATCCCTGCCGGCCAGTGCCGACATCGGTTGCCCTTGCATGTCAGCGGTTGTCCGGCACCTTGAGCACCCAACCGGTGCGGATAAAGTTGCGGTCGGTGATGATCGGGTTCAGGTCCACGATCGCCTGAATCGACGTTTTGAAGTAATGGGCGATCCGGGTCAGGTTATCGCCGTGCACCACGGTGTAGTAAGCATAGCGCTGGCCGCTGCCACCATCAACGCCTTCGAGCTGCGCGTCGTTCAACTGCGCGTTCTGATTCATTTTTTCGTTATCCGTCATAAATACCGTCCTTTCTTTGCCAAAGCGGGTTGTGAGGATGTTTGATCCTTTTTACAGGTTGAGTATATCAGGCGCGCCGTAAAAAAAGCGTAAAACCCAACAATCGCCTGAAAAATCTGGTTGCAGCCTCAAAATCCTTTCCGCAAAAGGGTTTCAAGCTATCGCCCCGGTTCGTCGGTTGAAACAAGCGGCGTTATTCCTCAAAAATCTTTCAAATTGAATCCGTTTCGCGTTTTTTCCGCAACATTTATCCAATGCCGCTGCTATCCATCCCCTTGACGCGTTTGGGTTATCCGTTCACGCGGACAAGCTTTCTTTGCCTTAGAAACATCATCTGAAATCAAACCAACGGTCACGCCGGAATCACACCAAGCACAGAAAGCCCTGTTATTCTGTTTACGGAAATTCGATGGAGGTGTTTTGGTTTATGAAGAAATGGCTTGCACTGTTCCTTGTGCTTGTAACGATTTTCAGTGCGTCTGTAACATTTGCGGAAACCAACGGATCAACCGAGATAACGCAAACCCAGCCTGCCGGCAACCCGCCCGCCCTGCCTGACGGACAGGCCCCGGGCGGCGCGGCTCCCGGCGGCACAGCTCCCGGCGGCGCGCCCGGCGGCCAGAGCAGCGCGCCCACCGCGTACAGCGCCGCATACAGCTATGCGGAGGATACCACGCTGAGCGCCGGCAATTATGATTCTACCGGCACCGATGAAAACGCCATTCTCGTAACGGCTGGCACCACGACCATCGACGGCGCGACTGTTACCCGCGCCTCGGCGGACAGCACCGGCGGCGACAGCTCCAGCTTCTACGGCGTTGGCGCGGCGGTGCTGGTGACCGGCGGCACGGCAAAGATCACGAACAGCACCGTCACCACCGACGCGGCCGGCGGCGCTGGCGTGTTTGCCTACGGCGACGGCGTTGCCTACGTAAGCGATACCACCATCACAACCAGCAAGGACACGTCCGGCGGTATCCACGTGGCGGGCGGCGGCACCCTTTATGCCAAGGACTTGACGGTTACCACCAGCGGCGGCTCGGCAGCGGCCATTCGCAGTGATCGGGGCAGCGGCACCATGGTGGTGGATGGGGGCGCCTATACTTCCAACGGAACCGGCTCTCCCGCCATCTACTGCACGGCGGATATTACGGCTAACAACGCGACTCTTACAGCCAACGGCAGCGAAGCGCTTTGCCTGGAAGGCTTAAATACGGTGCGCCTGTTTGATTCCAACCTGACCGGTAACATGCCTGATCTGGAACAAAACGACAACACCTGGACGGTGATCCTGTACCAGAGCATGTCCGGCGATTCGGCGGTTGGCGAAGGCAAGTTCGAAATGGTCGGCGGCACGCTGACCTCCCAAAACGGCGGCTTGTTCTACACCACCAACACGGAAAGCGAGTTCATCCTCTCGGGCGTAACCATCAGCGCGGCGGCCGACAGCGAGTATTTCCTGCGGTGCACGGGCAACAGCAACCAGCGCGGTTGGGGAACCAGCGGGGCCAACGGCGCAGTTTGCAAGTTTACCGCCATCAACCAGCACATGACCGGCAATGTGATCTGGGACACCATTTCCACCCTGAACCTGTATGCCACTGAGGGTAGCCAGCTGACCGGCGCGGTACTCGACGATGAAACCAACGCCGGTTCCGGCGGCACGGGCGCATGCACCCTGTACGTGGACGCGGATTCCAGCTGGGTTGTCACCAGCAACAGCACGCTGACCACGCTCAACTGCGCGGGTCAGGTAACCGACGCGGACGGCAATGCCGTATCCATCATCGGGACGGATGGCACCGTGTACGTGCAGGGTACCAGCCAGTACACCGTGACGGTATCGCAGTACAGCGCGAACTGCGATACCAGCGACGCGGGCGTTACCTCCAATTGGAGCGATTACGCGGTAGAAATGTAAGGTTTTCGATCTGGTATCCATATAACCCGGGGTTTTGGGAAAGAGGGCCGCTTAACGGCGGCCCTCAGTCTGCCGAAAGAACCTTGCAGCCGCGATCATGGGTCAATAGCTAAGCCCTTGCGGGGTGGATCGGCGTTGCCCCATGCCCTCCCGAGGCCTCATGCGGCAATCAATACAGCGTTAGCACCGCGAGTGATATAGGCACAAAAAAGTGCGGCTTACGGACTCATTTCGGTTTGTCAACAGTTTGAGGGCTGCTTAACAGCGGCTCTCTTTTTCAGTTTTAACCTCCTGCCACAGCGGAGAAGAATCCGGAGACAACCTTAGCGAAGGGCTTTGCGTAGCCCCAAACCCGCCGGGAGCCTCACGTCGCTACCAATCACGGCATGCGCCCTGCGCTCCAAAGGCGTAATGCGATCCGTTTATCAGCCTGATTTGGTTGTGCAACAGTGTGCGCCATTTGGGCCGTTCATTCGCTTGGCTTAGCATACGGCTCCACAGGTTTTTTGGTTCTTCCCCGATCCGCAGCAGGGGTTACCCTTTTGTTTCGGTTCCGCTGTGGCGGTCGCTTTACGCAGGCATGCGGGTTCCTTCCATTTTTCCCTTTTTCGCCAACCAAAAAGGGCCGCATGCCAGCGGCCCTTCAAACGATGTTACCCATTGATACCGCGCCATACCCGGCAAATACATCCGCGGTTTCCCGCTTTCCCGGCCGTGGCAGGCAGACTCTACCGTCCCTTACCGGAAGCGGCCACGCGAAGGTCAGTCTTTCCCGTTGCCGCCCACATGCTTGAGGTAGGCGGTCGGGCTCATCCCCACAACATGCTTAAACTGCTTGCTGAAATGGTATGGATCCGGCATGCCGATTTCCACGCCGGTCTGCTTCACGTTCAGCCCGCCGCGCAGCAGCGTTTTGGCGCGTTCCATTTTCAAAAATTGCAGGTACGCCAGCGGAGGGATCCCCAATTCCGCGGAAAAACGCTTACGGAACGTTTCCACCGGCATCCGGCTGATGGCCGCCATATCCGCCAGCGAAAACGCGTCCCGGTACTGGCAGGCGCGCAGGGTGTCCACCACGCGGGCGATCTCATGGCTCAGCGTCGCGCTCATGGCCACGCTTTGCCCGCTGTGCGCGGCCAAAAGGCCCCACAGCAGCTGGCCTAGCTGATAGCTGGCGTCCCCGCTGCCTGTGTGGCGCACCAGCACCTGCACAATTTGCCGGGAAAGCAGCACCTGAGAAGGCAGCGTGCCCTGTTTGGCCGGTACGTCGCTGAGCGCGTTCATTTGCTTTAAAAACTCGGAGCTTAACGGGCCGTCAATCGTGAGCCAGAGGATGCGGGCATCCTTGGCGTCCTTCAGCCCGCAGCCATCCATGCTGGGGGGAATGACGACGCACTCGCCCTTGTTCAGGTCAAATTCTTCTTCTTTGCAGGTAAAAGTGATCGCGCCGTCGTCCACAATCATCCACAGCCATTTGTCGCAGGTATACAGGCGATAGTTCTGCTGTTGCAGCATGGCGCTGCCGGCGCTGTGGATCCACACGCCGCTAAGTTCAACCAGAGCCACCGGGGTATGCGTACCCTGCACAAAAACGCCCGGATCACCGCCGTCGATCACCGGCGGCTTGGGAATAAACTGAACGTAGGACACGCCGTTCCCTCGCTTTCCTGCCACTTGGACTACGCAAAGCGCGTAGCGCCGCTTACCCGATCCGGCACAACAAACTCATGCCATTTTAGCAAGCAGCATCATTATACGGTGTCAATATCCGGTTGTCAATCCATCCATGGGGATGAACACGTGTTTATTTTCCGAATGTTACAGCCATTCCACGTCCTTCCATATGTGCCAAAAATCATATATATCAACAAATGTTTAAGCACATGCGAAAATGTTCTGTAAATATGGGCAGTTTGGCGGTATTATTTGACATTATACCGAATTATGGAAAGTTATTCCATAATATCCGCGTGTAACGCGTTTATGCGAATATTTAATCTCTTTTTATTCATTTTCGGGGAAAATTCCTTTCAAAACCGCAAAGAACCGGTTGACGAACCTCGCCAACCGGTCCCCCAAACGTTTTGATACGCATGCAGCGCAACCCTGACCGCTACCCAAAGTCTGACCTGCCCAGACCGTTGACAAACCGAATAGCGTTCAAAAGCGCAACGCATTGTGCCTTCGGCGCTTGCGGCGCTTACGCTGACAGCGTTGCCACACAGGGCATCCGGCAGGCAAGAGTCAACGCCCATACGCCCCGCATGCGCATGACCCTTAACCCCCTTTATGCTTGAACGAGGGGTTTTCAGCAGCCTGTCACAGCGGGCAATTCCACCGCGTCTGTCCGTATGAGTCAATCCGCTTACGGCGCGCTTGTCGCCTCCGGTTCCTCCGCCACAAGCCAGGGGTCGGCGGTCACATGCCGCCCGTCGATCAGCTCCTGGTAACACAGTCGCAGCACCGCGATGCTCAACATCCCCACATCCTGATACATGGGGCGGTTGTTGCAGCCGTTGGTCAGCATCACAACGCCTGTGCGGTCCTCAGGGTCAAAATAGGCGGCGCACAGCATCCCGTTTGCCTTTCCCCCGTGCCCGTAAAGCGTGCGGCCTTCCAATACCGTACCGTCAAGGATGTTCATGCACAGGCCCCGTTTGCTGTCGCATTCCACCGAGCCTGTGTGGTTTTGCGGCGTGCGCATGAGCAGCGCGGCGCTTTCCGAAAGCACGCGCACATCCCCTTGCACGCCCCCGTCGCACAGCGCGATCACAAGCTTTGCCAGGTCCGGCGCGGAAAGGGTCAGCTTCCCAGCCGTCAGGGTGTAGGCGGATTCCGGGTCCCAATTCTCTGTCGCCGTATCCCGCACCGTCGCGGAGAGCGTTCGCGCCGGCATCTTGAACATATCTGAAACCACCGCGTCCGCAGGCAACAGCGAGCTTTGGTAGGCGGCGCGAATCCCAAGCGGGGCAAAAATTACGCGGTTCATGTACTCATCCACCGTTTCCCCCGTGACGCTTTCGATCAGGCTGCCCAACAGCCCGCCGCCAAAATTGGAGTACTTCGATTCCGTGCCCGGCGCAACCCCGGCGATGAACTGGAAAGCCGCAGCGTTTCCCGAAAAAAGTTTGGTTAACGGAGTCACCTGCCCCCGCAATGCCAGCGTGTAATACCCGCTATCCCGAAAGCCGGCGGTATGGCTCATCAACTGCCGAAGGGTGATGGGCGTATCGGGATACCGCGGATTGCGAACCGTGACCCCCAAAGCCTCGGAAAGATCGCCATCCAGCGTAACCAAACCGTCGTCCACAAGCCGCATCACGCCCATGGCCGTGACCATTTTACTGATGGACCCAACCCGGAAAAGCGTATCCGCCCGCATCGGTTCTCCGCCCGGGCTTAACTCCCCGTATGCGTAGGTATGGCTGACCGCGCCGTTCTCCACCACGCACACCACGGCGCCCAGCGTTTTATAGCGCGTAAAAACCGCATCCAGCTTCGCTTGCAGGGTCAGGCCCGTATCCGCCTCCAAGGTGGCAAGCTCCTGCACCGTTCCGGCAACCTGTTCAGGGGTCAGTTCTTCAGTTTCATCCTCGGAATCCTCCACGACAGGCTCGCCGGTTGGCGATAGTGCAGTCGAATCCGGCGTTTGGGAGGGCTGGTTTACCGGATCGGCAGAAGCCTGAGACGCGGCGTTACCCTCCGTGACCTGTGTGCCCTCGGCCGAGGCATCCGCCGCCATGGGGTTCATAACCCGCAAAAACCAAGGCGTTTCAGGCCCTTCCGAAGGGGTTTGGCCGACGGGGCTTCCCATGCAGGCAAGCCCCCAAATTGCCAATAACCCCGCGCAAGCGGCCTTCATCCGCCGGGTTCGGGTTTGCCGATCCATCCGCTTATCGCCTCCAGTATCTTTGCGTATTGGGATTCCAACCGGTCGGGAGGCTTGCCGGAGCTTTCAATTCAACCGGCAACCGGGTTTTCAACCCCAACCGCCAACTCCGCGCCGTCGCTTAATTCCGCGAAGCAACGCAGGCTAGCGCCATTACACCAGCCGGGTTTGAACCGGCTCCCGTACCCCCGCCGCGCGGTTCACCGCGCTAAAGGTGCTCAGCAACCCCAGACGGTCGCACTCCCGGGTCAAAAAATCACTCAGGGCTTGCGCATCCGGCGTGGCGCACAGGTAACGCAACCCGAAAGCTTCCGAATAGCGCGCCTTCAGGCCCGCAAAACGCAAATCCCCGTCCAGCGCGCGGTAAAAATACTCCCTGTCGCCCTCGCGCAGCGTAACGCCAAAGTGGCAAATGGCAAACCGCCCGCCCGCATCAGCCGTGCGGGTCAGCACCGCGCGGATGTTTTCGGCGGTATCCGTCAGGAAGGGCAGCATCGGGTTCATCCATGTGCCTGTGAAAACCCCGGCTTTGGCGAGCGCCTCCATCGCGGCGAAGCGGGCGGAAGGAGGCGGCGCGCCCGGTTCCAGAAATGCCGCGAGCGTCGTGTCGGCTGTGGTCAGGCTGAAAGCTACGCAGGCATAACGCGCCTTTGCGATATCCCCCAGCAAAGCGGCGTCGCGGACAATCAGTTTGCTTTTGGTAGGGATCATCACGCCAAAACCGTACCGTAGGAGCAGCTCCAGCGCCGCGCGTGAAACCCCGAGCGACTCCTCCAACCGGTTATACGCGTCGCTGGCCGCCCCCATGGAAACCACGCCCGCCGTTTTTTTAGCGCGCAGTTCCCTTTCCAGAAGGGCCAACCCGTTATGCTTTACGCGCACACGGTCAAAATCCTCCAGATGATAGCACACGCTTCTGGAATCGCAGTAGATGCAGCCATGATTGCAACCGTGGTAGAGGTTCAGCGTCCAATCGGAGCGAAAAAAGTGCTCCGCGCTGCCGCCCGTAGGCATCAGGAGTTTTTTGCACGCAATTTCGCTCATCTTTGGCCCTCCCTCCGGTTCCGCGTTGCTTGCCGCTACTTCGATTGAGTTCAAGCTGCCGATCCCCGCAAACGGGTTATTTTCTGTTGGCAGCCTTCTGCCCGACAGGCGCGAATGATCAATCCGTTCAAGTTTTGCGCCTTTGCCCCTAAAACGTTGGTGTTCCAACAGCCGATTGCCAGCCGGCTTTCTCACTGAGCCGCTTTTTTCCCCCGAATAAGGCGAAAGGCCGGATTGCTCCGGCCTAACGTTGTCAGGGAATGGACGGGGAAATGGCGTCGCCCGCCTCATCGCCCTTCGTGCGGTTCGCTCGCTGTTTGGCTCGCGCCGCGGCATAAACTTGGGGCTACGCCCAAACCCAGGCAGGGCTTTCATTCCTTCGCCCAGACAGAGGCCATGCTTCTGTACCGGGGTCGCTGCGGCCGGGTTGGCGTGGTTTGCCCTGATAGCTCAGGCTTATACGTTGCACGGAATGGCATTGCTGCTATACAGGCGGCGTTGGGTTTCCTGCCCGGCTACGCCGTCCATGGTCAGACCGTTCACCTGCTGGAACAGGCTGACCGCGCTGGCCGTCGCGTCGTCATACTTGCCGGTGATGTTGCCATCGTAATACTTCAGCTCATACAAAGTATACTGGAGGTTTTTCACATCCGTGCCGGTGGAACCCAGTTGAAGCTTGCTATAGGACCCGCTCTCGCTGGTGCCGCCGTAGAGCAGCCGTTGCGTGCTCGGCCCGGCGCTACCGGTTACGCGCAGGCCCTTGGCTTCCTGGAAAGCCTTCACCGCGTCCACGGTACGGGTGCCATAATCGCCGTCCAGCGCGCCGGAATAGTAGTTGCTGCTGGAAAGCGCGCTTTGCAGCGCCGTCACGTTGGCAACGGAGGAATGGCTTGTGGTGGTAATGGAGGAATAGCCGTTGGTTTTAACGGAGTCCACGTACTTTTCCGGTGTGGTACCGGAACTGCCGCCCGTGCCGGTGGAGCCGTACAGCGCGTTCAGGGTCGCCTTGCCGGCAACGCCGTCCGCCGTCAGTCCGTTTGCGGTTTGGAAGGCGACAACCGCCGCCGTAGTTCCGTCGCCATAGTCGCCGTCCACCGAGCCGGTATAATAACCCAGATCCTTCAGGCGCTGCTGTAACGCGCGCACGCCGCTGCCGGACATGCCCTGCTTGAGGGAGCCTAAGTTGGCCACAACGGAGCTGGCCTTTTTAGCAGAGGAGGAATACAGCTTGGTGAGCGTTGTCGGCCCCGCAACGCCGTCCGCGTAAATCGAGTTGCGCTTCTGGAACGCCACAACGGCCGCCTCGGTTGTTTCGGCAAAGGTGCCGTCCGCCGTGCCGCTCATGTACCCAAGCGTTATCAGCCGGTTTTGCAGAATTTTCACCTGCGCGCCGGTAGAGCCAAGTTTTAAGTAGATATCCGTTTTGCCGTTGGTGTACTTGTTGGTGGAGGACGATGAACTGCCGGAGCTGGAAGAGCTGGACGAACCGGAAGAACTGCTGGAGCCGGAAGAACTGCCGCTGTTGCTTTTCTTAACAGCATAGTAGCTGTAGATGGCTTCCTGCGTTTTGCTGCCGGCAACGCCGTCCGCGCTCAGGCTGTTGGCCGCCTGAAACGCCTGCACGGCGCTCACCGTGCCCGCGCCGTAGCTGCCGTCCACAGAACCGGTGTAGTAGCCCAGCTCCTTCAAACGCTGTTGCAACTGCTTAACCGCCGTGCCTGTGGAGCCGGATTTGAGCGTTGTGCTGGTGGAGGTGCCGGTGCCGGGCGTCGGGCTGGGCGTGCTCAGGCCCACCGTAACGTTGGGCGCAGTGGTCCCGTTGGCATCGTTGCCAATGGTAATCACATTGCCCGGCGGGTTCGTGGCCGTATCATTGCCAAAATCCCAGTTAGACCAATCCACCTGCTGGCTGCCTTCCGTGGCGGAAGGCACAGGCGTTGCCGTCACTTCCGGGGTGGGCGTAATGACCGTGTCAAACTGTTGGCCCCCGGTGGCAACGGTCAAGCCGTTGTTGTCATCGACAATACGGTCCGGCTCCATGTAACAGCCGGTCATAATGGACGCCGCCACTAAAAGCGCAGCCAAAAGCAACAGTTTACGGGCATGCCCCGCATCCTTTTGTTTGAAGCGATTATTTTTCACTCGAAACACTCCCTCGTCAGGTTCAGGCGGCTACGCCCGAAAGTACGGCCGCCCAGCCGGGCGACACCGATATTGTACTAAGAAACATGGGGGAAAGCAAGCGGTATTTCATTTCTGTAACCCCGTGGTTTCCTATTTGTCCAACGATAGGACGAGCGAACGAATCATTTTGTTCCCCATTTGCAACAAAATTGTTACAGCAGTTTTGCGACATTCGGCCTTGGTAAGTGTGGACGATTGCCCATACCCCATTCCCGCGCAGCTTAAATACGAATCCGCATTGGAAAAATCACCAGCGATGTTCCATGCCGCGCAACCGTTACCGCGAAAGCCGCTGTTCGAATTGCTTCTATATACATATTCATATTCAGACACATCCGAAGTTCCCCATGCGAAGCATCCTGCTTTTACAGCTTTGCACTTTCCTCGGCCGCGCCTCGGCCCAGTGACAGCGAGAACAGCGTCGTTTCCGCAACCGGCATACCGGAGGCTTCAGTGAGCGCCCGGCGGTAAATCGCCATCTGGCCGCCGTAAAGCGACCACAGTTCCTGAGGGTCCTTCACCGCGTCGGTTTTATAATCCACCAGCGACCACTGCCCGTTTTTCAGGTAACAGAGATCGATCACACCCTGCACAATCAAGCCATCCCGTTCCGGCATGCGCAGGTTGAAGCTCCATTCGCGGTGCACGGTGTCCGCGGCGAGCGCTTCCCGGCCCGTCTGGCTTTCCAAAAAGCGGGCGACCGTTTCCGTTTCCACCAAAGCTCTTTCTTCCGGCTCCAACAGACGGCGCAGTTGCATCTGATTCAACTGCCGGTTAAGCTCCAAACGCAACGCATCCGGCGCGTCCACCGCAGCCCCGAGGGGAGAATATTCCAAAAGCGAAAGCGCTTTATGCGTCGCAATGCCTCGCCTGAGGCCCGTCTGTTCTGCCGGGGCGCGTAAAAATGCGGGCATCGCGGGCAAATCGCTCATCAGCCGCGGCCGGGCCAGCGGAAGGGGCAGGCGTTTCTGATCCGCCGTTTCAACGGCGGCGGCGTCCTCATCTTCGGTTTGGGTTCGAAAGGCGCTGTTCGTTTCGCGTTCCGCCCGAGCTAACGCGGTCGCGCCAATTTTGAACGGACGGTGCGGAAAATATAAACTGGGCGCTAACGGATCGCGCGGCGCTGTGTCCAAAGCTGCCGATAAGCCAACTGTAACTTCATATCCCGCGCGGTTGGGGGCAAGGTTCATCGAGCGTGCGCGCGTTTTACCCCCGCCGATAGCTTGCGCATTTGCCGCATCGCGGGCATTGTCACCCTCGCGTTTCAAGGGCCCGCCTTCCGGCGCGAGCCGTTCCTCGCTGCCGAGGTCAACGGCTTCCGACTGCTCGGCGGGATTCTGCGCCGGTTGATCGGCTTGATTCGCCAGCCGACGCGCGTCCTCAGTTAGCGCATTCAGGCGCGCGCGCCGCAGTTCCAGCTCGCTCAGGCCCTTGTTTCCTTTCGCATATCGCAAAGCATCCTCCAATTCCGTTTCGGAATTGTGGAAAACCACGTTCCAGCAGTCCTTTTTTTGTGGATTGTCTGTGGATTGTGTGGAAAACCCACCGTCAAGCCCGGTTGTCCTCAGCGGATTGTCGGAAACTCCGTTCTCGTCCGCAACGCTCATCGAATCCGATGGCTTCACACAGCCGCACACCCAGTCGAGCATCTGACCGGCGCTGAACACCGCGTAGGCGGATTCCTCCCGGTTGGGGATAAACCCCTGCGCAAATGTCTCCGGCGCAAGCTGCGTGCCGCAGCCCACCAAAAGCAGTTCCTCCCGGGCGCGGGTCATGGCCACGTACAGCAACCGTGCGCGCTCCGCTTTTTCTTCCGCCGCAAGCCGCAGACCAATCGCGCTTTCCAACAGCGTGGAGCCTGTGGTGCGGGCCGTTTCATTCACATACGGCAAGGCAACGCCCAACCGGGGATGCAGCGCCAGCGATGAGGCGCGGCGCGAGCCAAACGGAGCTTCCAACCCCATCACAAACACAACCGGAAATTCCAGCCCCTTGGATTTGTGGATGGTCATCACCCGCACCACATCCTCCCAAGGGCTGAGCACGGTCGGGCTGGCTCCGTCCTGCACGCCGGTCTGGGCCTGAACGCCGTCCAGAAAATCCCTCAGTTCCCCGCCCCTGCGCCGTACATGCTCTCCGGCCTTTTCGCACAGCATGCGCAAATTCGCCTGCCGTAACTTGCCGTTTGGCTGGCAACCGTAAAACGCGTACAACCCCGAGCGGTTCAGCCACCCCCACAGGTATTCGTGCAGCGGCGTTTCCGCAAGCAAAAACCGTTCATGGGCAAGCGTTGCCAATGCATCGGCACAGCGCCGGCCCAGCGGATCAGTTGCGCGGGCCGCAGCCTGCACCGCCTCCAAATACGGCCCCTCGCCCTGCCGCAACCGGATGGCCGCCAGTTCCCGATCATCCATCCCGATGGCCGGGCTGCGCAGGCATGCCAGCAGGGCGATGTCGTCCGCGATGTTATCCATCAGCCGCAGGTGGTTGAGCGCCTGTGCAATTTCCTCGCTTTGCATGGCAGGGCCGCGATCCTCGCAGTATACGGGTATGCCCATTTCGCCGAGCGTGCGTTCCAGCACGCCGGAAACATCCTTCATTTTGGACCCCAGAATGGCGAAATCCCGAAACCGCAGCGTGCCGGCCGGATTCCCCTCCCGGTCCAAAACCGGTTCGCCAACACGCCTGCGAATTTCCCTGCCGATGGCGTATGCTTCCAGCCGCGCTTTATCCGCCGAGCGCACCGGCTGGGTAAACAGATGCAGGCTCACCGGCGGGTCGCTTTGGCTGGGGGTTCCGGGGTAAAGCCGCGCTTCCCGGTCATACTCAATTTCCGTAACATCGGCGCGCATCACCCGGGAAAAAACGCGGTTCACGCCAGCCAACACCGCCTCCCGGGAGCGGAAATTCGCATTCAGGCTGATTCGGCGCTGGGGGGCGTTTTCATCCGCCGAAAACGCACGCGCTTTTTGCATAAACAGCGTGGGGTCCGCCTGACGGAACCGGTAAATACTCTGCTTAACATCGCCCACATAAAAAAAGTACTGCGGCGGTTCGGATGTTCCACGTGGAACATCCCTGCGTACGGCGTTCAGGATGGCTTCCTGAATAGCGCTGATATCCTGATACTCGTCCACAAACACGCCGTCGTATCGGGCGGATACCTCCGCGCGGATGGCCGGGTTGCGGAGGATTCGAAGCGCCATGCGCTCCAGATCGTGAAAATCCATCAGCGCGCGTTCCCGTTTCAACTCCGCATACCGCTCGTCCATCTGGCGCGCAATGCGGCTGAGGCCCATCAGCGCCGGTTGCATGGTGTTCAAGTGCTCAATGGCGGTTTCCGGCTCGGCTGGCAAATGCGCCGCAACAGAAGCCGCCCCTTTTTTGATCTGTTCCCGAAGGCCTTTATACCGGTCGCGCAGGGCTGCTTCTTCCCCCTCCAGGTTACGCACGGTGGGTAACCTTTCCAGGCTAAACTGCCTCGCCGCCTGAATCACCGCCGGCAGACCCGCCGCCATGGAAGCCTGAAAAGTTTGCACCGCAATCCCGTCCGATTGAATGGTTGCTTTATATCGATCCGGGAATAGCGGTTGTTCAGCCAGCGCGTATCCCTGTTCCAGCAGTTCCGCGATGCCGTCGATCAGCAGCCGACAATCGGCAAGCAAAGTCTGGGCCAACAGCCCTTCCGAAAGGTCTACGTTGGAATACGTGCGGTTCGCGCAAGCGTCCAGCCATTCGAAGGGTTCCGGCAGCGCCATTAAAAAAGGATAGATTTCATCCAGCATGGCTTCGATCTGCCGATCCTCAAATTTTGCGGTTAGCGCGCAAGTATCGCTTTCTCCCAGCGCGGCGCGTTCGTACAGGCTTTCCATCGTTTCAGTTTTGGCCTGCGCCTTCAGGTTGGCGTTGATGGTTTCATCCCCCAGCATCGCTTGGGGATCAATGTCCACTTCCTGAAAATATTCGCGAACCAGCTTTTGACAAAAGCTGTGCAACGTGCTGATCTGCGCGGTTTCAAGCAGCTCCGCCTGCCTGCGCATGGCGCGGTCGGTCGCGGCGGCCTCGGCAATGCGCGCTTGCAGACGCTCCCGCATTTCAGCGGCTGCGGCGTGGGTGAACGTGACAATCAGCAGCCGATCCATGGATAGGCCGTCATCTTGCAACATAGACGCGATCCGCTCAATCAGCACACGCGTTTTTCCGCTGCCGGCGGCAGCGGATACCAGTAAATCCGGGTTACGAGCATGGATGGCGGCTTCCTGCGCCGGCGTAAAGGGCATAACGATCACCTCACCGTTTCATTGTAACGCGCGGGGCCGGGGAAGGCAAGCTGAAACACGCGCAACAAAGCACTCGCCGTTCTTTGAAAACGCTGCTTCTATGAGCTGAGAAATGCGTCGGAAACGTTACAGCGCAACAGGGTCGTGCAACGGTTGGAAAGCGTTGTTTCACGTGGAACATTCCTGTCCCTTTTCCAGCTCAATTGAACAAGTTGCCCCAAGCATTTTTCTGCTATAATCCCCGTTTTCTCCCTGTGTGTGTCTGCTTACTCGTTATTCGTTCCCGCTCTGCAAAGTGAATCCGTATCGGTTTCGTCGTTCAGTGTTTCACGTGGAACATCCCTGTTGATTTCCGCGTTTCTTCCCTGTTCTTTCCGATGGCTCGAATTGTCAATCTTGAACGGCCATGCTATAATAAGCGCATTCCACAGAAGGAGGAGTTTTATGCCGGCCACGAAGTTCGATGTTGAAGGCATCAAGCAAAGCATTGTCGGTAAACTGCAGCGCTACTACGGCGTTACCACCCAGGGCGCATCCTTGCAGCAGTTATACAAGGCGACCGCTTCTACCGTGCGGGATCAGATCATGCAAAAATGGATGATCAGCCGTGAGGAGCGCGCACAAAGCCAGGGCAAACGGCTATATTATCTTTCCGTTGAGTTTTTAATGGGCCGGAGCCTGAACAGCAATTTGATTAACCTTTGCAGTCAGGAAAATTACCGTCAGGCGTTAAGCGAGCTTTCCATTGATCCGCTTGCGCTGCTTGCGGAAGAACCGGAGCCCGCGCTGGGCAACGGCGGTTTGGGGAGGCTTGCCGCCTGCTTTTTAGACAGTCTATCCAGCCTGAACATCCCTTCCATGGGGTGCACCATCCGCTACGAATACGGGCTTTTCCGGCAAAAAATCGTGGACGGGCAGCAGGTTGAACTTCCCGATACATGGTTGCAAAACGGAAATGTGTGGGAGATTGTCGCCGCTGAGGACATCTGTCAGGTTCAGTTTGGCGGCGAGGTACGGGAAGTGGAAGTGAACGGCCGAAAGAACTTCAGCCTTGAAAACGCCTACACCATCGACGCTGTGCCCTATGATATGCCAATTGTCGGGTATGATACGGATTGCGTGAACACCCTGCGCACCTGGAGCGCCCGCAGCTGTGAAGTGTTTGACCTGAAAACCTTCGGACGCGGCGAATATGACAAGGCGATGGACGAAATGAAAATGGCCGAAGTCATCAACAAGGTGCTTTATCCGGAGGACAGCCATTGGGAAGGCAAAATGCTGCGGATGAAGCAGCACTACTTCTTCACTTCCGCTACCCTCCAATACGCTTTGAAGGATTTTAAGCGCCAGTACGGCAATAATTTCGATCTGCTGCCGGACAAGGTTGTTTTTCACATCAACGACACGCACCCGGGCCTTGCCATTCCGGAGCTGATTCGCCTGCTGATTGATCAGGAGGGGCTGGGCTGGGAAGAAGCGGAAAGCATCACGCACCGTTGCATGGCCTACACCAACCACACCGTGATGCAGGAAGCGCTGGAACGTTGGCCGCAAAACATGATGAAGCAGACGCTCCCCCGCATATTCATGATTTTGGAGGAGTTGAACCGCCGCCTTTGCGAAAAGCTGTTTAAAATCTATCCGGATCAGTGGGAGCGGATCGGTCAAATGGCGATTCTCGCATACGGGCAGGTACACATGGCTAACCTGTGCGTTGCCATCGCCTTCAGCGTGAACGGCGTAAGCCAGCTGCACGGCAAAATCCTGACGGACGGCCTTTTCCATGATTATTGGCTGACCGACCCGGGTAAGTTCAGCGCCATCACCAATGGCATTACGCACCGCCGCTGGCTGTTGTCCGCCAACCCGGGCATGCGGGATTTAATTGCGGAATCCATTGGCACCGGCTTCTACCGGGACGCGCAGGAGCTTGAAAAGCTTCTTCCGTTTGCCGACGACGCCGCCTTCCGCCAGAAGTTTGAACAGGTCAAACAGCAAAATAAGGAACGTTTTGCCCGCATGATTGGCAAGCGGCAGTGCGAAACGCTGGATCCCACTTTCATTTTTGACGTTCAGGCGAAGCGGCTGCACGAGTATAAACGCCAGCTGCTCAATGCCCTGCATATTCAGGTGCTGTATAACCGCATTGTAGAGGATGCAAATTTCAGCGCCCAGCCAAGACTGTTCCTCTTTGGCGCGAAGGCCGCGCCCGGCTACTACCGCGCAAAGCTGATTATCCGCTACATCAACGCGCTGGCCGCGCTGATTGACAGCCACCCCCGCGCCCGCAAATTTCTGAAAGTGGTTTACATTGAAAACTACGACGTTTCCACCGCCGAGCTGCTGATGCCGGCGGCTGAAATCAGCCAGCAGCTTTCTACGGCCGGCAAGGAAGCCAGCGGCACCGGCAACATGAAGTTTATGATGAACGGCGCTTTAACGCTGGGTACCATGGATGGCGCGAACGTTGAAATTTACGATCAGGTAGGCTCGGAAAACATCTATATTTTTGGGATGCGCGCCGAAACGGTTGAAGGGATGTACAAGGAAGGCTCCTATAACCCTATGGGCATTTTTGAAACCAACGCGGAGCTTCGCCGCGCGCTGAGCCAATGGCTGGACGGAACACTTTTCCCCGACGAGCCCATGGCCTTGCAGGACCTGTACCACATGCTGCTGATGGGAGATTACGGCGGAATGCCTGACGAGTATTTTGTGCTCAAGGATTTTGGCAGCTACTCCATGGCGAACCGCCGGATGATGGAGGATTATGTGGACCGTGATAAGTGGCTGAAAAAATCCATTATCAACGTTGCGAAATCCGGCTACTTCTCCTCCGACCGCACCATTGGGGAATACAACAGCAACATCTGGCACATCAAACCCATCTGAGCGCGCCGTGGGGGAGGATGCGTTTCCGTAATGGACGCCTCCCCCATGAATCTGTCTGGTAAAGGAATACTGTAAAGCGTCTCCGGCTGCCACATTGCGCAACCAGGGACGCTTTGGTTATGAATTTGTGCCATGCGCGGTGGTTGTATGCCTGATTGCCCTTCGAACGGTTTTCTTTCATTTGCGGGATGCTCGCTAGTTCTGGAAAATCTGTTCTGAACCCCCGCTATTGACAAGTCGAGTTGAAGTTATGTTTCACGCTG
>Ga0209098_1000079_pt1 | contig 102483 bp, 104 predicted proteins | sample AD_JPNHW1_MetaG_FD_184429 | JGI IMG/M metagenome (GOLD analysis project Ga0209098, IMG submission 184429) | Active sludge microbial communities of municipal wastewater-treating anaerobic digesters from Japan - AD_JPNHW1_MetaG (SPAdes) (version 2) | ecosystem: Engineered > Bioreactor >... | reverse complement strand
AACGCCTACACGGTGACCTGGAAGAACTACGACGGTTCGATACTTGAAACGGATCTGAACGTAGCGTACGGAACAGACCCGAGCTACGATGGACTGACCCCGAGCAAGGCAGCGACGGCGCAGTACAGCTACACCTTTGCAGGCTGGACACCGACAGTGGAAGCCGTAACCGGTAATGCGACCTATACGGCGACCTTCACCGAAACGACCAACGCCTACACGGTGACCTGGAAGAACTACGACGGTTCGATACTTGAAACGGATCTGAACGTAGCGTACGGAACAGACCCGAGCTACGATGGAGCAGAGCCGAGCAAGCCCGCGACGGCTGAGTTCACTTACACGTTTAACGGATGGACGCCAGCGGTAAGTCCGGTGACCGGAGAAACAACCTATACTGCGACTTATAGCGCAGTACCCAATAGCTATACTATAACCTACGTGATAAACGGAAGCTATTTCACCAATTCATCGTATGCGACGGCAAGCTACGAGTATGGAACGCCGTTAACGGCAATAGCGACCCCGAGCCAGACTGGCTACACCTTCCATGGTTGGACAGGAGTACCGGCTGCCATGCCTGCAAATGACGTGACGGTTACCGGTTACTTCACCAAAAATGGTGGTGGCGGCGGCGGTGGTGGTAGCACAGAAGAAACCATCACTATTGAAGAAGAGCCCGTTGCTATTCCCCTGAACAAGGATGACCATTTTGCATATGTTGCAGGTTATCCAGACAATACAGTGCAGCCGGAAGGAAATGTCACAAGAGAAGAAGTTGCGGCAGTATTCTACAGGCTCCTGGATGCAACTTACAGAGATACTGTCAAAACAAATACCAACAACTTCACGGATGTTGGCAGTGACAGATGGTCATCCAAGCATATTAGTACGCTGTCTGCGATAGGTGTAATAGTTGGTTATCCGGATGGAAGTTTCCGGCCTGGCAGTAGTATCACCAGAGCTGAGCTGGCTACAGTAGCCTCCAATTTTGACAAGCTGAGTCCGTTTACGAGTAACAGCTACTCAGATATAACGGGGCACTGGGCTAACCAATATATTAACTCCGCCGCTCAGAAAGGCTGGGTCACAGGGTATCCTGACGGTACCTTTAAACCGGATCAGGCGATTACCAGAGCAGAATTTATGACTTTGGTGAACAATGTTCTGGAGAGAAGAGTACTGAAAGAAAATATTCTGCCGGATGCCAAACAGTTCCCGGATCTGAGCTCTGAAGAATGGTATTACGAAGAAGTTCAGGAAGCTATAAACAGCCACTATTACGAAAGAGCAACCCAGGAAGATTACGAAATCTGGACGGAGATCTATTTCCCGACATTGGATATGTAATAAGTAACAATGTTCCTGGTTAGCTTTATAACACGGATTCACACAAAGAGCAGCCCCTTATAAAAAGGGGCTGCTTTTGTATCTGGATTAAACTTATTCGAAATGAATTGCCAGCCATATGCAGGGCGGATCCTGGCTGGTTTTTTCCACCCGGTGCGCCAAATCTGCCGGCAAAAAAAGATAATCGCCGGTTTGGAGCTCAGTTATTTGCCCGTCCCGGTAGGATATGACAGCATCTCCCTGCAAGACCAGTACCCATTCGTTGTGTTCCTGTTCATACCAGAACCCGGGCGGGGAACATTGACCAGCAGAAATTATGCGCTCGATCATAATACTCTCATTTTTAAAAAGCTGATCGAAAATTTCTTCGTCTGGTAAATCTTCACTGAATTTTAATAAGTTAATTATGATTTCTCCTTCTTTTACCATATCACTGCCAAGCCAGCTTAAATCATCTGCCTGATACGCCCGGGCCGTGATCATCTTTGGTCAGGCTTTTTTGATATGCCTTCCAGCCAGGACAAAATTTTGTGTGCCAATACCATAATCGGCTGGAAAACTTTTTGGGAGCGGCTTCAGCGCTTTTTCTCCAGGCACAGGATGCACACTTATAAGTTTCCATAGTTAAATCCCTCCAAATAAAAATTAACGCTAACCTTTAAGCATACGGTGTTCTACCATTATGCAGCAATCTTTGATCAGTTTCATGTTGTTGGCTTTAGCCAGCTCTATTGTATCCTCACTGCATTCGATTCCTACCTGAACCCATACCGCAGGGATTTTTAATTCCCGGGCTGCTTCTACAATTTCATGCACTTCTTCGCTGCGGCGGAAAATGTCTACGATATCAATATCATAAGGAACGGATTTTAAATCGGGATATGAATTTTCCCCCAGTACTTTTTCCAGCAAGGGGTTGACGGGGACGACCCGGTAGCCCTCGTTCTGTAAATATCTGCCGATTCGGTTGCTGGGACGATTGGAATCATCAGACAAACCTACAACAGCTATTATTTTGGCACTATCAAGCAACAGCTTTTTTTCCTGACTGAGCAGTATTAATACCCCCTTTTAAGAATATTATTCAACTTGTTTTAATAATAGCATCAATATAATATTTACCGTTATATTATGCTGTTAATATTATAACAGTGTTGAATGAATGGCAACATCAGTATATAGGCATAACTTGTATATTTAAAACATAACTTCTATAATGGAAATAATTATAAAAGGGGGGGTATTTTATGGATTTCAAGACTATTATTTACGAAAAAGGTGAAGACGGAGTAGCAACGGTTACATTTAACCGGCCGAAAGAAATGAATTCTACTAATCAACTGGTTATCGATGAGATGACATTGGCAGTTAACGATGCCAATAATGATGATGCGGTAAGTGCAGTCATAATGACTGGCGGACCCAACATATTTGCTGCCGGCGGGGACATCAAGTATATGTCCGAAGTGGGTCCGTTGGAAGCAGAAGCCTTTATTGGCAAATGCCATCGTATGATGGACAGTATAGCAAATTCACCTAAACCTTACATAGCAGCCATCGGAGGCCTGGCTTTAGGTGGCGGCTGTGAAATGTCTCTGGCCTGCGATATCCGGATTGCTGCGGAGAATGCTGTTTTTGGCCAGCCCGAAATCAACCTGGCTATTATTCCCGGAGGCGGAGGAACTCAACGCTTAAGCAGAGTTGTTGGTTCCGGCTGGGCCAGACATCTTATTCTTACCGGCGAAATGATAGATGCCCAGACAGCTTTTAAGATCGGCCTGGTAACTAAAGTAGTCCCGGCTGATGAATTATTGGCAACGGCTAATAAATATGCCAAATCTCTCGGGCGTAAAAGCAAAGGTGCCATGGCTGCGGCCAAAAAGTGCATGCTGTTAAGTGACACTACTGATTTGGCAACTGGCCTGGCTTATGAGCAAAAGGCATGGGCTTTCCTGTTTGGAGGCGAAGATCAATCAGAAGGCATGAAGGCATTTTTGGAAAAACGCCGTCCGGTATATACAGGCAAATAGAACTCTGGAAAATAAATTAAATGAATAAATATAAAGCAGTACAGGCTCAATGCCTGTACTGCTTTTGTTGCGGCTGAAAGTTAGATACCCAGGGCATTTTTTACCATAGTCAGTGTAGCAATAATTTTCTCGTCGGTGAAGGTAGTTTGAAGCGCTTCCCATTCAAATTCATCTATTTGCTGACGCATAATGCTTGCTGCGTTTTTGCGATGTATATACTTCAAGCCAATGAAGGGGCGTCCCGGGGTGTCGATAAGGGCAGAGACTTTGGCTTTGGCTTGTTCCATCAACTGGTCATAGTCATCAACTAACTGGTCAAAGATACCGCGGTTAACTATTTCATTGACAGACATCAACTCGCCTTTAAAAATAATGTCGCGATAATTTTTCTCACTGTCCAGACCCCAGCGCATTAAGCAAGCTTCGGCAGGAGTTAAGGAAAGGCCGATTTTGATTTCTGTCATGCCGATTTTGATCTTAGGATGATTGATCGCTATGCGCCAATCAGCTGCCATGGCTACAATCATGCCTGCTGCAGTTGCGTTACCGTTCACAGCAGCAATTACTGGTTTGTTACAGGTAAAAAGCTTATATAAAACGTCTTCTTCAATCTTAAACCAGTTCAGGATTTCCTGGCCATCCTTGAAGCTTACGAATTCATTCAAATCAAAACCGCCGGAAAAAAATCTATCTGTTCCTACCATTATAAGGCCTTTAACGTCATCTTCGTTGTTTACCTTATCCAGAGCCATATCCAGGCCTTTCAGGGTTTCCAGGCTGATGGAACTGAGCTTGTTGCTTTTAAACTGGAAGATGATTGTGTTGTCTTCGATCCGCATTTCATAAGCCATTATTTTATCGCGCTCCTTTTTAATATAATTTTTGCATCCGATAATCCAACATCGTAATGTTGGTAATTTAATTATCTCACTAATTAATAGGGTGTCAATATCAGCTTTTATAAGCAAAGCTTTCATTTGAACTGCCAACAAAAGCGGTTATTGTCGTAAAAATCAGCGCTTTTCATAATTGCTCAGGAAATTTTCCAGCCGCTCTAAACCGGTTTTTATTGCTTCTATTGAAGAAGCATAAGAAAGCCTTATATAGCCTTCACAATTGGGACCGAAATCTATCCCGGGTGTAACTGCCAGACCTGCATTTTCCATGATTTCGAAAGCAAAGGAATACGAATCATTGCTGTATGCTTTAATATTGGCCAGTGCATAAAAAGCTCCCGTAGGGTCTACTTTCGTAGCAATATCCATCTCATGGAGGCGGGAGAGCAAGAAACGGCGGCGTTCATCATATGTTTTGCGCATTTCTTCCACATGTGAGTCACATTCCCGCAAGGCTGCTATTCCGCCTTCCTGAGCAAAGGAAGCGGCACAAATAAAAAGATTTTGCTGGACTTTTTGCATAGGACGGATATATTGCCGGGGGGCAATTAAATAGCCAAGCCGCCATCCGGTCATGGCATATAGTTTGGAAAATCCATTTATGACAAAAGCGTCGGATGTAAACTGCAGGACAGTATGCTCCCTGCCCTCATAGACAAGGCCGTTATAAATTTCATCTGATATTATAAAAGGACTCAGGTCAGTTAAAGCGCGGTAGTTATCTGAAGAAAAGACAGTGCCGCAGGGATTGGAAGGCGAGTTTACCAAAACTGCTTTAGTTTGCGGGTCAATATATTCAGCAACTGTTTCAGGCCGGTATTTAAATCCATCTTCTTCATAGACCGGAACGAACCGGGGATTGCCGCCTAAAAATTTTATAAAATTTGGATAACAGGCATAGCATGGGTCAGGAAGAATCACATTTTGGCCGGATTCAACCAGAACAGACAGGATCAATAACAAAGCGGGCGAAGTCCCGGAAGTAACAATTATTTGGTCAGGGGACACGTTTACCTGATATTTATTCCAGTAGTAGCGGGAGATTTCTTCCCGCAGTTCGATTTTTCCCAGGCTGTGGGTATAATGAGTATCACCTTTCTGCAAAGATTCAACAGCTGCTGCCTTGACGGGTTCTGGAGTTGGGAAATCCGGTTCACCAATTTCCATATGGATAATATCATGTCCCTGAGCCTCCAGAATTTGAGCTTTTTCCATTACATCCATAACAATAAACGAAGATATTGAATCAGTTCGTGTTGGCAGGGGATTATTTTTCAATGTTATTCTCCTTTAACGATCAAATTTTTATAAAATCAAGTTGTTGTTATTCAATAGTATAATGCAAAATTTTGTCCCCAGCTAAACTAATCCCATATCAAATTTCCAGCGCCATACTTTGCATTTGCCGATTTAGATAAAAGGCTGAGAAAGAATTAAGCCCCCAAAAAAGTTGGCTATTGATTATGAAAGGACAGAAGAATTTAGATTTATAGGCTGCCAGAGCAAAAAATAAAAATAAATTAAATTTTTTCTTGCTATTATTTGACAAAATAAATTACATGATGGATAATAAGCTTAATCCTTTTTAATCCTTTATTAAAAAGTACTATCATCGGGGGAGGACAATCAAATGGCGGACTATAGTATACTGATAAGCGGGCATTCCAAGGAATGGCGAAAAAATCTGGTAGCAGCTTTTAAACAGAGCGGTTATGAAAGAATATTTACTGAAGACCAGGGCGATTTAATGCAGTATGTACGCGAAATCTATCCGGATGTACTGCTGAGAAGAGTTGAAAATCATGCCGAAGCTGTTGAACAAATCAATATGCTTAAGGAAGTATCGCCTTTTAGTATAGCTGTTATTATTGTCGACAACCCGGATTCTTATGATATTCCTGAATTAATTTCCTGCGGTATGATGGGGTGTCTGCCTATACGGCTAAGACCGCGTCAGATAGTAGCGGCAGTTGAATTGATTGTTGCGGCAGGGATTATTTGCATGCCGCGTCTAAGTCCCAGAGATATGGAACAGTATCAAAACAATGATCTGGATTTAATGTTGCTGTTGACCAGCAGAGAACAGGAGATTTTGAATATGTTGGGACAGAATAAGTCCAATCAGGAAATTGCTGATGAATTGTATCTGTCTATATCTACGGTTAAAACGCATTTACGCAGTATATTTCGTAAATTGGGACTGAGAAGCCGTCGGGATGCGCAGGAATTATTGAGAACAATGGGGTCTGATGACAGAAACGGTGCTGTGAGGCCAAAAACAAATAAAAATACTGTTACTGCAGATAGAATAAATGAGACTGCCAGATTGCATATTATAAAATAATTTCAATAAATAGAATTAAAGATAAGCCGGCCATCTGAGATGAATGAGGCCGGTTATTTTTTCAATAATCGAGGAATATGAGGAATGTAATGAAGTTAGCGATTTTTGATTTTGACGGGACCCTTCTGATAAAAGACACTTTGCCTTTGCTGGGCCAGGAATGGCTGCAGCAGGGTAAATCAAAGTTGACCTTCATCAAGATTTGGATTTTATGCTTCCCATATCTTATTTCTTATAAATTGGATTTAATGGAGCGTGAAAAAATGAAAGTAAAAATTTTAGCCAAATTTAACGCGCTGTTTAAAAATATGACCCGGGAAGGTATAGACCAGTTTTTTATTAAAGCTTATCCGGCCATGGCCAATTATTTTAATCCTCGTGTATTGGAAGAAATACTTAAGGCGCAGCACCAGGGTTACCACTGTGTGCTGTTATCAGGTACTTATGCTCAGCTGTTGAATGTGGTGGCAGAAGAGTTGGGATTTGACACAGTAATAGCGGCAGATATTAATTACCAGGATGGAAAAGTTGATTTAAAGCGCCCCTTAGCAGCAATTGACGGACAGACCAAGTTGCTGCTGCTTAAGCAGGTATTTGCCGGAGAAAATATTAACTGGCTGCTAAGCCGTTCTTATGGCGACAGTTATGCTGATATACCGGTAATGCAAATAACCGGGGAACCGATTGCGGTGAATCCGGATGAGGGACTTAGGGTTTATGCCCGGGAAAAAGGCTGGAGAATAATTTAATTGCCGGTTTTTAACCGGTTTATCCTGTCATCTAAAGAGGGATGACTGGCCAGCAACTGAGCCAGGCCAATCTTTTTTTCACCGCTGATTTTAAAAGTCTGCAGAGCTTCCTGGCTGTTATCGACTAAAGAAACGGTGGATTTCAGCGATTCCAAAGCGTGGATCATTTTCTGCCGGCCGGCTATCTGCGCACCGCCTTGGTCAGCGGCAAACTCGCGGTGACGGGAGAATGCCATTACGGCAATACTGCCAAGTATGGAGAAAAGTATCTGAAATACGATTACCGATATGAAATGCACTATGCCGGCCATTTCTTCGCGAACCAATGAAGAAAGCACATAAGATACGATCCTGGATAAAAAGACTACGAATGTGTTTATTACCCCTTGCAGCAAGGTCATCGTTACCATATCACCATTGGCTACATGAGCTATTTCATGGGCCAGAACTCCTTCAACAGCATTTTGATCCATTCGGGCCAGGAGTCCGGAGGATACTGCTACCAGTGAGTTATTCCTGCTTGGGCCGGTGGCGAAGGCATTTACTTCATCAGAGGGATAGATACCGACCTCAGGCATTTTTTCGATACCAACCTGCTGGGCAAAACGGTAAACAGTATTAAGCAGTTTCTGCTCATTTGCACTCATATTGCCCTGCGGATTTATGACTTTGACTCTCATCATGGTTTTGGCCATAGTTTTAGACATGAGCAGAGATATGATCGAACCTGAAAAACCGACGATAGCTGCAAAAATCAGCAGACTGAAGTAATTGATTCCCTGCGCGTCAAGATAGCGGTTGACCCCCAGGACCGATGTGACGATTACAATAGTAGTCAGCACTAATATATTGGTAAACAAATAAAGGCCAATTCTTTTCAATTCAAATAACCTCCTGAACACAATCATAAGCAATAATAATTAAATCATATTCTAACATAATTAATAAGAACGCTCAATTATTGCCGTTTAATTTAATATATGCATTAATTATGAAACGCTGTTTATGCTAAAATATAATCATAATGATCAGGGAAATATGCCATCAGGTAAGGGTAGCACCAGCTATAACTTAATCTTTAAAATATATGGGATTAAGGAGAAGCATATGAATGCAAATGTGATCATGCAGCTAGTTGATGTAAGTAAAACCTATATTATGGGTGAAGTTGAAGTTAAAGCCCTGAAGCCAAGCACTTTAGAGTTTTACAAGGGCGAATTGGCGGTTATTCTGGGCCCCAGCGGCTCGGGAAAAAGTACTTTGCTGAATATAATGGGCGGCATGGACCTGCCTACAGAAGGCAAAGTGATCTTTGCTGACCAGGACCTCAGTACTGCTGATGATAATGAGCTTACCTATTTTCGCCGCAATGAAGTAGGTTTTGTTTTTCAGTTCTACAATCTCATTTCTGATTTGACTGCCCGGGAAAATATTGAACTGGCTTCTGAATTAGTGGATTCACCGCTTGCAGTTGACGAATGCCTGCAGGATGTGGGACTGCTGGACCGCCGGGACAGTTTTCCTTCACAGCTCAGCGGCGGGGAACAACAACGTGTATCGATTGCCCGGGCGGTAGTCAAAAACCCTCGTATACTACTATGCGATGAACCTACTGGTGCACTTGATTATAAAACCGGCATCTTAATACTGTCTCTTATACGGAAAATCAATCAAAAAAGTGGCTGCACTGTAGTTTTGATTACCCATAACAGTGCTATTGCAGCCATGGGGGACCGGGTCATTCGTATGCGCAGCGGTGAAATAGCTGATATAACCGTTAACCAGAATCCGATCGATCCGGAAAGGATTGAGTGGTAATGAGTATCCTGACTAAAAAATTACTGCGGAATCTTACCAGGAAAAAAGGCCAGTTCTTTGCGGTAGCAACAGTTGTGGCTATCGGAATAATGGTATATGTTGGCATGAGCGTCAGCTACCAGAATTTACGCAGCAGTCAGGAAGATTTCTATAACAAAAACCACTTTGCTGATTATTATATACATGTGGTCAAGGCACCGGACAGGATCGTGAAACAGATAGAAAAGATTGCCGGAATCAACAAAGTTACCGGCAGGATAATGACTGACTTGACAATTGTCAAAAGCAATGGCGAAAAAGCAACTGCCCGGGTGATCACTTACGATACAAATGATGAGGACAGCCTGAATACAATTCATATGATGGCAGGCAGAATATTCAGCAGCAATTCGCCAAGCGGTGAAATAGAAGCAGTTGTTGACCCGCAGTTTATGACTGCCAATAAGCTGACCCCGGGCGATACATTTGATCTGGTAAATGAAGGCCGGCAGTTTAATGTTAAAGTGGTAGGAGCGGCAACCGGGCCGGAGTTCATCTATGTAGTTAAAGATGCTGCTGCCATGTTTCCCGAGCCCCTTAATTTCGGTATTTTTATATTACCTGCCCGCCAGGCCCAGCAGGTATTGAATATGTCTGGTGAAATCAATCAGCTGCTTATCGACTTTGAGCCCGGCGTTAATGAAAAACAAACAGTCGAGGAGATTGAGACTATATTAAAGCCTTATGGGGTCCTGGCTTCCTATCCCCGTGACGAGCAGATAAGTCATGCTATGCTGGAGGCGGAATTAGACGGCCTGCGTTCCGTAATCAATGTATTGCCAGTCATTTTTTTGCTTATCGCGGCGGCGATTCAATTTGTTATCCTAAAAAGAATGATAAAAACTCAGAGCCTGCAAATCGGAATAATGAAAGCTATAGGATATAATAATTGGGAAATAAAATTTCACTATATCATTTATTCGGTTTTGATAGGTTTAACAGGAGTTATTGCAGGTTCTGGGTTAGGTCTGCTTTTGTCGGGGTATATGACCGATACGTATAGCCTGTATTTTAATTTACCGCAAAAGCTGGCCGGCTATAACTGGGGAGTAATAGGCAATGCCTTTCTATTAAGCATAACTGTATCAGTTTTAGCCGGATTAAGCGCTGCAAATGCTGTTACTGTTATTAATCCGGCCGAGTCTATGCGCCCTGAATCTCCCAAAACAGGAAGCCGCAGTCTGATCGAATCGCAAAGATTTATAAGGCCGCTGCTTTCTCCGCAATGGAAAATGAGTTTGCGAAGCATTCACAGAAATCGCGGACGTTTTTTACTTTCTTTTTTTGGAGTACTGGTGGCGATTGTTTTGATAATGATGGCTCTGGGGACCAATGATTCAGTAAATTATATGATATCAAGGTATTTTGATCTGGATCGCAAATATGACCTGCAGGCTAATTTTTCTGCCCCGGTCAAATCAGCCGATTTATTGGAGATAAGCCGGCTGGATGGAGTCTTAAAAGTTGAGGGTTTATTTGAACTGCCGGCTAAAATCCATTTTCAGGGCCGCAGCGAGAATGAGCTTTTGACAGCTTATCCTGCTGATTTATCGCTGAAGATCTTGTTTGATGACAATAGCAAACTGATAAAAGTGCCGGAAACCGGAATCCTTATTAATAAGAATACTGCTGCCAAATTAGGGGTGAAACCAGGTCAGGAGGTAACGGTGGAAACACTTTTGCCAATGGGGTCCACGCATTTGGAAAAAGTTAAAATAGCTGGAATCAGCACTCAAATGTTTGGAGGAGGTTCGTATATTAATATAGAAGAAGCCAACCGTATTATTAAAGAAGCCAATCTGGTTACCGGGGCCATGATCAAAATAGAACCGGGCAAAGAGCAATTGATTGAGAAGGAAATCAGTCAAATGACGCAGGTATCCTCAATACTTAACCGTGAAAAAGAACGGCAAAATATTTTATCCATGATGGGTACAACAATATTTGCCGTAGCTATTATGATCATATTTGCCCTAATTTTAGGCTTCGCGGTTATATATAATTCTTCCGTCATCAGCTTTAATGAAAGGGAAAAAGAACTGGCTGTATTAAAGGTCCTGGGTTTTACTTCCGGTGAAGTCTCGGGAATGCTGCTCAAAGAAAATATCCTGCAGTGTCTTTTGGGTATTATAATTGGACTGCCGGCCGGAGGAATTTTAACCAAAATGTATATATCAGCATTAAGCAATGACTTATACGATATGCCAGCTGTTGTGTACCCTTTATCATATCTTATATCCGCCATGGGGGCGGCAGTATTTATTTTTACAGCCCACCGCTTCGCTATAAGAGGGATAGAAAAACTTGATTTGGTTAGTGTATTGAAAAACCAGGATTAGGGGAGGAGTAATAAATGAAAAGCCGCAGAAAAATTTATTGGGGTTTGGGGATTACCGTAATTATAATTTTAATTATCGCAGTATTGACATTTACAAAAGCTGTAGAGGTTGAAACCGTAAAAGCTGAATCAGGGGTGATTCAGCGCACGGTTGTGGAGAACGGGACGGTATATGCCAAATCCGGCCAGGATTTGTATACAGCTGCAGGCGGAACAGTTATTTCTCTTCCGGTCGAAGTCGGCCAGCCGGTAAAAACAGGAGATGTGATTGCTGTATTGGATAATCCTGAAATAGCGCTGCAATTAAGCAATGCCAAAACCCAGCTGGCTCAAGTTGAATCAGCTGTCACCAGCTATCAGGGGAGTCTTGATGGAATCAGGCTGGAACTGAGCGCAGCTCAAATAAACCTTGAAAGGATAGAAAAATTATATAATAGCGGTGCCGCCAGCCAGGCGGATTATGATAATGCTCTTTTAGCGGAGGAGAAGCTTAAAAACAGTATACAGGAGTTAACAAAAAACATAGCGGCTGCCCGGCAGCAGGAAACAAGTCTTGCCAACGCTCTTAATATAGCTGAGTTAAGTAATGAAAAATTAATAATTAAAAGTCCTGCTGACGGAAAGCTGATGTATCTGAATTGTGATGAAGGGCAGGTTATTATGCCCGGCGCTGCTTTAGCAGGTATTGCAGCCAGTGAAGAACTGGAAGTAAGGGTTGATGTATTAAGTGATGATATAGCAGAAGTTGCTGAAGGACAAAGCGCATCCATTACATCAACCGCATTGGAAGATAAGGTTTTAACAGGTCAGGTAACTAAAGTTTATCCGCAGGCAGAAGAAAAAACGTCGGCTCTGGGTGTTATACAAAGAAGAGTACCGGTAATAATCAGGCTGGAGGATGTACAAAACCTGAAGCCGGGATATGAAGTACGGGTGGCGATCAATACAGTTAAAAAGGAAAATGTCGTGATTTTGCCCCGGGATGCTATTCGTACCAATGCAGATAACCAGCAGGAAGTAATGGCAGTCGAAAATAATAAAATCATTATCCGGACAGTTGAAACCGGAATTTATGACAGTGATAATATTGAAATTATAAAAGGTCTTGATAAAGGAGTGATAGTGGTCAAAGATGCTGATACACAGTTGGCTGAAGGAACTAAAGTCAAAATAAGAGCCTGATGCTAAGACCGGCAAAAGACATTTAAAAAAGGGAGGGAGTTACCCCTCCCTTTGAAGTGCTATGGCATAAATATACCGCCGTCACAGTGGATTACCTGGCCGGTAATATAGGAGGCTTCATCACTGGCCAAAAACAGGCAGAGATCAGCTACTTCTTCGGGCTTTCCCGGTCTTGCCAGAGGGGTAATGAGTTTCATTATATCTCTGATATGTTCCGGTATATTATAATACATATCAGTCTCAATAGTACCCGGAGCAATGGCATTTACGTTGATACCTTTACCACCGGCTTCTTTGGCCAGTGAACGGGTGAATCCTACGATAGCTTCCTTGGAAGCAGAATAATTGGTTTGACCAACATTACCGAAGCGGCCAGCAGAAGAGATATTGATGATTTTGCCATAGCCTTTGTCCCTCATTAACTTTACTACCGCCTGGCACATATTGAATACGCCTTTCATATTAACGTTCATAACTGTATCCCAGTCTTCTTCTGCCATCTTGTGCAGCAACACATCTTTTAAAACGCCGGCGTTATTTACCAGGATATCTATAGTGCCAAATTCGTCCAGGGCTTGTTTTACCATGGCATCGATAGCCGACCGGTCAGTGACGTCGACTATAAAACCTGAGGCATTTCCGCCGCTCTTTTTAATTTCTTCAACTAAAGCCTCTATATTTGCTTTATTCAGATCGCAGATCACCAGTTTGGCCCCTTCAGCAGCGAACCTTCTGGCAATAGCTGCTCCTATTCCTTTGCCGGCACCGGTTATGATTGCTGTTTTGCCATTTAAACGCACAACTATCCCTCCAATTAATTATTCAGCCTGCTTATGAGATTTCAATTCTGCTTCAACTTCCTGCCGCAGGATTTTCTTTTCGATTTTACCCAGCATCGTCATGGGCAGCGTATCACGGAAAACATACTCACGCGGGATTTTATAACTGGACAGATATTCTTTTAAAAACTCTTTTAGTTCTTCAAGGTTTATCTCTTTACCGGGAATGGGAACGATATAAGCCCGGCCAATTTCACCGGCGATCTTATGAGGAACTGCCACACAGGCGCAGAACATAACGCCCGGGAAGCGCATGATAGCATCTTCAATTTCAGCCGGATAAATATTTTCCCCGTTGGTTATATACATCTCCCTGGAACGGCCCGCCATGAGAAGGTTGCCGTCTTCATCAAACCTGCCCAGGTCTCCGGAATAAAACCAACCTTCATTATCAAAAGCAGTTTTGGTTGCTTCAGGTAGTTTGAAATATTCTTTTATAACTGAAGTGCCGCGGTATGCAATTTCTCCAATTTCTCCCCGGGGAACTTCCCGGCGGTTATTATCTGTCAGTTTGAGTTCAAAATCGGGAGCAACTTTGCCAACAGTAAGATTCAAAGTCTTAAGGCTGTCACCAGGAGCAGTGTAGGTAATCAAACCTGAAACTTCTGTTAATCCAAGACAGTTATAACAGTTATCACACATCGTATCGCGCATTTGTCTGAGAGTTTCCATAGGAGCGGGGGCACCGCTGATTACAACTATACGCAGAGAAGAAAGGTCATATTTGCTGTAATCTGGCAAAGCGAATTCCATGGCAAACATGGTAGGAACCTGACCTAAAACGGTTACTTTATGACGTTCGATCAGCTCCAGGGTTTTAGCGGGATTGAAAGGTTCCAGAACCTGGGTACAATTACCGATGATTGCTGTTGCGCCGACTTCAGTGGCTCCGCTGACATGGTTGACCGGCAGGTGATTGATCCATATATCATCTGCAGCAGTGCCGCACATACCCAGTTCAACCAAACTCATATGGATGATGTTTTGATGTGACATCAAAGCTCCTTTTGGGACACCGGTGCTGCCGGAAGTATATACAATAATAAGGCCATCGTCAGTTGATACCTGCGATTCTCTTTCTAAAAGGACATTTTTAAACTCTGAATATTCACCTTCCATAATTTCATCAAAAGCGATAGCATTATCCAGTTCAGCTTCACCTCCAAATATTACCAGCCCTTTTACATCAGAGCATTCAGGCAGTATCCTGGCAAACCTCTCCTGGTAATCAAATTCGTACATGGAATGAAGAGTATATACGTAGGAAGCACCAGAGTTTTTAAGGACATATTCAATCTCCTTATCGCTTTGGCGGGTGCCGATACCTACAATTATGGCACCGATACGTGATGCTGCCATATAAAGATAGAAAAATTCCGGACGGGGAGTTGATAAATAAGCAATTCGATCCCCTTTGGCGATGCCGGTTTTGAGCAGATAGCAGGCCAGTTTTTCTGCTTGCCGATCGAATTGCTCATAAGTAATATTATTGTTACTGTATATAAATGCAATATGGTACGGCCTCTCGCGGGCACCTTGTTTGACATAATCGGATATGAGACGTAAAGCGCAATTGGTATGAATCATTAAATTCACTTCCTTTCTGATTGTAAGATATTTATTTTTTTTTAATAAAATTTATTCATGATTTAAAGCCATATAACTAATTGAAAAATAGAAATATTAAAATAATATAAAAAATATTTATAAAAAGTGTTGACAAAAAGTGGTGTTGAAGTAAAATGTTATTAAAGGCAAAGCTATCGAAAGGTAGTGGCGCAAAGCTAGAGGGGCTAAAGCGATAATATCGCAATGCCAGCCAGTTGCAGCGATGAATGATTTATAATCTGCTCGCCAGCTGGCGAACAGATTTTTTTTATTTATAAAATGAAACAATTTGATAAGGGCAAAACCGCCGAAAGGCGGCGACGCAAAGCTAAAGGGGCTAAAGCGATAATATCGTAATGCCAGCCAGTTGCAGCGATAAAGGATTATGATCTGTTCGCCAACTGGCGAACAGATTTTTTTTTCAATTAAAAAAACAATTTGATAAGGGCAAAACCGCCGAAAGGCGGCGACGCAAAACTAGAGGGGCTAAAGCGATAACATCGCAACGCCAGCCAGTTGCCGGATTAATATTTATGTTATTAACCTACCCGACAACTGCTGGGTAGGTTTTTTTGTTGGAGGAGAGTTGAGCATGAAGAGTAATTTTAGCAGACGGTCTTTAATAACAATAATTATGGCAGTATGTTTGTGCTTTGCTTTTTCTTCCAATGCCTTGGCAGCTTATTCTGTTGGCTTTTCTACGAATGATATTCAGATAATCGAACCGCCCAACGATGGTACTGAAGTGCATGGCACATTACCGATCAGCGGCACAGCAGAAGTTGAAGAAGTATGGTTCTGTGTACGCGGTCCGCAAAATGAAGTGGAAGCACAGTATACCACAGTTACCGACGGTAAATTCTCAATTGAGATCGCTTTACGTTTTGGACCTGGCAAATATACCATCTGGGCAGATGACAATAAAACAAACTTTGATGGGAAAATCAGATTTACTGCCTATAATATAGTGGAAGATAACCGGTATACGTCATCTTCGACTTATGTAGACAGCGATAATAATGAAATTATTGAACTGAGCAAGAGCCTGGTAAATGATGATATGACTGATATTGAAAAAGCAAAAGCGATCCATGACTGGGTGGCAGGGAATATAAAATATGACTATCAGGCTTATCTGGAAGGAGACTTGGGCCTTAAAACAGCATCAGCCACTTTAAAGGACGGAGCCGGGGTATGCAGCGGGTACTCATTTTTATTTGCTGCTCTATGCCGTGCGGCAGATTTGCCGGCCAAAGTTGTTTACGGCCAGATAAATGGCGGCGATGGCTGGGAAGATCAGAAACATGCCTGGAACGAAGTACAAATCGAAGGTGAATGGATAACCATTGATAATACCTGGGATGCTGGTTACATAAAAAACGGCAGTTTCGTCGCTGCTTTATCCGATGAATATTTTGACTCCGATCCGGCCACTTTTGCGCTTAGTCACACCGGCAAGGAAGACAAGCTTTACTAAAAACAAAAAAAGCGGGGGGGGCAAAAGCCCACCCGCTTTTTTGTTTTGTTATATTACATGAAACGTTTCCTGATTGTCAAACCAACTCCGCATAATCCCAGACCTGCTCCCAGATAGATCAGAACTGGTCCGCCTGTGTAAGGCAGTGGTTTCGCAGCCGGCATTTCTTCAGGTACATTGATTGTTTCTTCAACCGGCGTTGATGCAACTGGTACTTCAACATCCGCAGCCGCTGGTGCTGCAACCGGCGGTTCAGTTATTGTAATTGGTTCATCAGGTCCTGCCGGATCATCTGTTTTTTCCGGTGGGGTATAATCACCGCCGCCATTGTCCCCTCCGCCTCGGCTGAATACATTTGTTATGGTAATGACAGTGGTTTCGTCAGCCTTAACAACAGCAGACTGAGTTCGATTCCGGACTGAGGTTGCCCCGCGGTCTCTGGTTTCAATTACAGTGTAAGTTCCGGGTTCCAGTGTAAATGAATTGTCACCGGCAATTATACTATGTTCTTCACCATTTATAGTAATTGTAAATTCAGTATCACGGTCCGGTCTGTTGTTGCCGGTTAAAACTTTGCTGACAATTAAAATGCCATCGTCAGGTTCCGGATCTCCGCCGCCGGTATCGGTGTTAAATGTGTTGGTTATTGTAACAGTAGCAGTATCATTTTCTGCAATAACTGCTGACTGCGTACTGTAAGCAACAGAATCAGCACCCTGACTGTCAGTTTCTGTGATTGCATAAGTACCGGGAGCAAGGCTGAAAGAGTTTTCTCCCGCAATTATCGTTTCTGCCGTGTCACCGATAGTAACAGTAAATTCAGTGCCGTCTGCGGGTTGATCATTGCCGGCCAGGACTTTGTTAATTATCAGGATGCCGTTACCTCCTGGCTCAGGATCTCCACCGCCGGGATCAGTGTTAAAAGTGTTGGTTATTGTAACAGTAGTAGTATCATTTTCTGCAATAACTGCTGACTGAGTACTGTAAGCAACAGAATCAGCACCCTGGCTGTCAGTTTCTGTGATTGCATAAGTACCGGGAGCAAAGCTGAAAGAGTTTTCTCCGGCAGTTATCGTTTCAGCCGTGTCACCGATAGTAACAGTAAATTCAGTGCCGTCTGCCGGTTGATCATTACCAGCCAGGACTTTGTTAATTATCAGGGTACCGTTATCCGGTTCCGGATCACTTAAAGGAAGAAGACAGAATATAACATGACTGATATCTTTGCCTTCAGCAGCATATAAACCGCTGTCAGATTGAGTATCTTCATCATATAGGTAGAGGTAATTATAGTCGCTGCCAGCCTTCATCCAGACTGCATGAACATAATAGTCACCCGAATCATATGACCATTCCAGAGTATTGCCAGAAACTGAATAATTGACCGAATTATCCGTTATCCCACCCACGGGACTATCTACCTTGTCCCATACATGTGATATATCGGTTGGATCAATCCCGTAAAAATCACATGGATTAGTATTGCTGCCGCTGGACCAAGGGTAAGCTTCAGGGGTAACACCGCCTGCACTTGTATAAGCGGACAAATCTTCTTCTGCCAATGCAGTTATACCAGATGTTAAATTATTTACAGGGGCTGCCAGACTGGCGCAGAACAACAACAAAACTGCTAAAAAAATGGTTAAGAATTTCATCTTTTTAAGTTTAAACATCCCTTACTACCTCCTCTTTTACAACAATTTTCGCGTCGTGGGCAGATATTTATCAGCTGAATTATTGCTTGGGATAAACAAAGCAGCCTGATCTGCTGATAGTATTGTAACCCCCGGCAATACTAAATTTATATCATCCGCAGGGAGGAAAAATGGATGAAAATAAATATAAGGATTAATCCTGATAATTTTAAAGCTAATCTGATTATCAATATATAATTCGACAAAAAATAATATGGGATAAATGTAGTTATCTGATTGAAACCAGAGAGGCTCTTACGACAAATCTTTTCGATGAGCCTTCGGGGTGACAAGTAGTGAGGGTCAAAGCAGTATATTCCAAAGGTTCTGTTACTGACCAGTCAGTACTCTCAATTGTAAACAATTCTTTAACCTTATAACGATATATTTTACCATTGAATTTTAATAGAATAACATTGTCAACTTTTAGATTTTCAATCTTCGTGAATGCACCTCCGTACATGGAGCGGTGACCAGCAATTGCGGTGTTGCCATGACCGGGCAGCGCAGATTCTTCATACCAACCCGGCCCTTTGGCAAGGTTTTCAGCAGATGTTCCTTTAATTACAACAGCTGATAGATTTATTACCGGTATTTCCAACACTGCCATAGGTCCGCCAGGAGTAATCCTTGCAGCAGCTTCGGTATCATCAAGTGTAGGAATTTGTGAATGAGACGTGTTTTCTTCTTCAAAAGTATCAGCTAATTTTGCCTGATGGAAATTATAATATAAATCAGTCATAAAAGGATAAGCAAAGAATACGATACCGGCTATAATAAAAAGCCAGCTTAGAATGGCAACTATTCGTTTAATATTTGGCCGGATCATTCTTATCACCTTAATTGTTATTGGTTTGGAGCAAATAGCAGACACTGCAAGACCATTTTACTTATTAATAGATGACTTGCCTATATAATTTTCATTAATATAAGGCAGGCAATGTTTCAAATAAAAGTATTACAAAATATAATGCTTAATAATCATAGTAATACCTGAATCATATGGCTTTATATTATGATAATAAATCGTTAGAATCAAATTTGAAGCAGACATAATAATTGGAAGGTGCTTTAAATAATAATGAAAACAATCTATATGGATAATGCTGCTACCAGTTTTCCGAAACCTGAATGTGTATATCATGCAGTAGATGATTATAATCGCAATATCGGAGGTAATCCGGGACGCGGCAGCAATCAGAAAACATTGAAAGCCGGAACTGTTCTGGTCGAAGCCCGGGAAGCCCTGGCAATACTTTTTAATATAGCTGACTGTAACCGGATAGCTTTTATGTCCAATATTACAGAAGCACTAAATGTTGGGCTGAAAGGTATCCTTAAAAGAGGGGACCACGTAATTACTACCAGCATGGAGCATAATTCCGTAGCCCGGCCTTTATATTCTTTGAGCCAACAGGGTATAGAATGGACAGCGGTCCAGTGTGACAGGGAAGGCAGTCTGGACCCCATTGATATCGAGAAAGCCATAAAATCCAACACCAGGCTTATCTGTATTTTGCATGCTTCCAACTTGACCGGCACCATAATGCCAATTGAAGCAGTTGGAAGTATAGCCAAAGACAATGGCCTGCTCTTTATGGTTGACAGTGCTCAGAGTGCGGGGAGCCTTCCAATTGATGTGGAAAAGCAAAACATCGACTTGCTGGCATTTACCGGTCATAAAGGCTTGCTGGGGCCTCAGGGGACGGGAGGTCTTTATGTAAAACCAGGCCTGGCTATAAAGCCTTTGAAAGAGGGAGGCACCGGCTCTTTATCGGAATATCTGGAGCACCCGCAAATGATGCCTGATCTATTGGAAGGCGGCACCCTTAACACGCCAGGTATTTTCGGGTTATTGGCCGGAGCAAACTATATTGATCAGACCGGGATGAATAATATCCGTAAACATGAAACAGAAATGACCAGATTGCTCATAAATGGCCTCCAGGGCATTAGAGGATTGACTGTTTACGGACCCCAAAACCCCGACAAGCAAGTCGCGGTGGTGGCCTTTAATATTGAAGAAGTCGACTGCGGGGCGGTCAGCATGATGCTTGATTATGAATTTGGTATTATTACGCGGTCGGGAACCCATTGTACTCCCTTGGCCCATAATACGATCGGCACCATGGGACTCGGGGCCTGTCGTCTCAGTCCTGGATATTTTACTACTGAAGAAGAAATATCCGCCGTTATAGGAGCTCTCGAAATCATAGCGGCCAGAAAATAATTGAGTACCTGCTTTATTTAAATACAGGTACTCAATTTGTCTTGATTGCTGTGCTTAGGGGATGAAATTCAAGCGCTTAGCTTCAAACAATAATTCGTCCCGGAAATCAGGATGGGCTATACTAACCAGTTCCCTGACGCGGGTTCTCAAATTCTGGCCTTTAAGGAAAGCTACTCCGTACTCAGTTACCACATACTGGACATCAGTCCTGGAAACCGTGGTGAAAATCCCGTTGCTTAAAATTGGCTTGATTTTGGATTGTAAATTGCCTTCTTTGTCCGTATAGGTTGAATAAAGCGTCAAAAATGATTTACCGCCTTTAGAACGCCAGGTTCCCTGAACGAAATCAAGTTGCCCTCCGGTTCCGGTATATTGCCTGAAGGAAATGGACTCTGAGGCGCATTGACCGGTTAGATCAACTTCCAGAGTGCTGTTAACGGAAATCATTTTGTCATTGTTACCGATAATGCAGGGATCATTGACAAAGCGGGTAGTATGCATTTCAATCAGCGGGTTATCATCCATAAAATCATATAATTTCTGCGAACCGAGAGCAAAGGTGGCAATCCATTTATAGGGCATAAAATTTTTCCTGGCGCTGGTTATTACACCGGCATAATATAAATCGACCATGGAATCTGCCAGCATTTCTGAATGAACACTCAGGTCTTTCTTATCACGCAGGAAATTGGCCACGGCATTAGGCATACCGCCGATGCCTATTTGGATGCAGGAACCGTCTTCTACCATGTCAGCTATATATCTGCCGATTGCTTCATCTTTTTCATTTACAGGAATATCAGGCAGACAGACCAGAGGAATGTTGTTTTCAACTATCAGATCAACTTCGCTGATATGGATTTGGTTAGTGCCAAAGGTGCGGGGCATATTTTCATTAACTTCCAAAACCACATGCCGTATTTTTTCGCTTTTACTGGTCTCCCAACCCCAGTCACAGTTGGTACCGGTACTGAAGAAACCATGTTTATCCATAGGAGCGACTACCAGACCTACTATGTCACATTGACGGCATTTGTTAACCATGTCTACGGATTCACCAAGCCTGACCGGAGTGTAAGTAAATAAACCTTTGCCGACAAAGTCTCTTAGTACCGGGCCGACAAAACCGCTGTCAATAACCACCTTGCCAACTAAATCCGGATGATAAAGGTCAAACCATCTGACATCCACACCACTGATAAAACTGATGTCCCTCAAGTTTTCCTCGTTTTTTATTCTTTGGGCAACGGCATTGATAAGAGCAAGCGGCTGACCATTAGACAATGGAGAAACTATCATGTCGCCGTTTTTGACCAGCTTGGCAGCTTCATCCGGTGAAGTAAGTTTTTGTTTATACATTTCTTTCCATCTCTGCATTATATAACTCCTCCTTTTTTAATTGATCAGATAAAGACTTAAATCACCTCCTTTAAACATAGGAAGCAGAGCATATAACGAAAAATTTTCAGAATATTATAACAACTTAATTATATAACAAGATATGAACTTTTTGTTGAATGAACAACCAATAATTTTAAAGAATTTAAATATATCACCGGAGCCTGAGGAGTTCCTGGAGCAGGCAGTTAAAATACGGCGACTGAAGGGAAAAAGCTCAGGTTTAAATTATATTCCTCAGTATTGTATGTCATATCAGGCCAATTAAGAATAAAGGTATTTATTACCAGTAAAATATTAGAGACCGTTCACATACGCGCTGTACCGGCTGGCTGCCTGTTTTGATCCGTGGATGAGGATATCAGTTTATTTATTTTTTATAAACGGGAGCTTGCTATGGGGGCGAATTTATAATATAATTTAATTACGGTAGCGGAGATAAAAGTAGTTCCCAAACCTTAGTCAAGATTGATATAAAGCCCAAGGTAAATTTAAACTCTTAAAGTTCCGTTTTAACCGAATAAATCATAATTTAACAAGGTCCCGAACAAGGTGAAATTTCAGGTAGTTTATTCATTCACAAGAAGAGAGGTAATCTTAATTACAGACTCAGTGAAGATCTCCGCTACCGTTAAAAATGAATTATAGAATATCCTCAACACTTTGAAGTTGAGGATATTTTTTGTATTATTATAAAAAGACAAGGAGTAAACTAATGCAATCAAATTTAGCATTGGAAGGTAAAGTATGTCTGGTGACCGGAGCCAGCCGCGGCATAGGCAAGGCAATTACTGCTGCTGCTGCTGCTCAGGGAGCTATGGTGGCAGTTAATTATTGCCATTCTGCCGTGGAAGCCCGGCAATTTACGCAAGAACTGCAGGGGCAGGGATATAAAGCAGCAGCTTTTAAAGCAGATATCAGTTCAGCCCAGCAGGTTGACAAAATGTTTACAGAAATCGAAGCATTATGGGGAAAAGTTGATTTCCTGGTAAACAACGCCGGAATTTCCTGCAAAGCTTTACTGACCGATTTAAGCGAAGCAGACTGGTATAAAGTAATGGACGTTAATCTTAAAGGACCCTTCCTCTGCTCGAAAAGAGCAATGCCCAACATGATTTCTGCGCGCTTCGGCCGTATTATTAATATCGCCTCCATCTGGGGAGTAAATGGAGCCTCCTGCGAATCAGTTTATGCTGCATCCAAAGGTGGCCTTATTGCTTTTACCAAATCATTGGCCAGAGAAGCAGGTCCTTCAGGGGTGTTAGTCAATGCGGTTGCACCAGGGCCGGTTGTTACTGATATGTTGAATCATGAACTTGATGATGACGAAAGAAGAGAATTAACCGGACAAATACCCCTTAACAGACTGGGCACTCCGGAAGATATTGCAGCGGTTTGTATTTTCCTGCTATCGGCTCAGGCATCATACATCAACGGCCAGGTCATTACTGTTGACGGAGGCTGGCTGCCTAATTGAATACGTAAGCAGCTGAAGTATAATTATGGGAGGGAGAATCAGTGAACTTTTATACGCCTATGGCATTGCTGTTATTAGTAATAGGCTGTCTTTGCTTATTGGCGGCTATTCCGCAAATGGTTAAAAGTATTGAAAAAACGCTGACCAAAGCGGAAATGCCATTACCATCGCGTAAAGTACTTTTTTCAGGTATTGCCGTACAAAATCTGTTTATGCTGATGATAGCAGCAGCAATTGGAACTTTGCTGGCACCGGCAGCAGATCTCCAGGCTCCTGTATTAAAGGCGATTTTAACCGGAGGTTCAGTATGGCAGGGTATCAAACCGCAGCTTCTGCCAGGGGTAGTGGCTGGTTTGGTAAGTGCCCTGGCTTTTATTCCGGCCTACTACACATTTTTTTTGCAGCACCTGGATTTTCAGACTCTATGGGCAGTAGAAAACCATCGGCTTAACTTAAACTTGGTGGGACGGCTTTTATACAATGGTATATTTGAAGAAATCATTGTCCGCTGGGGCCTCATGACATTATTCGTATGGCTGGGCAGTTTGTTTTCGGGGGAAATAAGTGCGCTTATAGTCTGGCTGGCAATTTTTATCAGCGGGGCAGCATTGGCTTTGCTTTATCTGCCTGATTATTATGCGGCAGGCTGCCTTAAAAGCAGGCCTTTTTTTGCTTTTATCGCTTTTCTGTATATATGGAATGCGGCTGTTTTTGGCTGGCTGTTCTGGCAATATGGTTTTGAAGCAGCAATAATAGCACATATGATATTCCTTTTGATTTGGTATCTATATGATATGCGACTGAATATAGCAAAGAAAATTGAAGCATTAAATTAAACAGGGGAAGAAAAAGCTGGAGCGTACTTGAAGGAATAAAGACTTTACCAATAACCTGGAGATGACATCTTTGTACGGAAAAGATTTGGTATCCTTAATGGGCGGCGGGTTATTCAGGCGAAACTGCGATCTCGCAGCGAACTGCCGCGAAATCGCAGCTTATAAGTAATAAGTAAAAGTCTAGGCCAGAGCCCCGCCGTCAACAACGATGGTGGCACCGGTAGTGTAAGATGACGCGTCTGATGCCAGGTATAGTACGGCACCGCACATCTCGTCGGGCTGTGCAGCGCGGTGAAGCGGTATCTGCGGCAGCAGGAGCTTCTCCATCAATTCTTCGTTTTTCACCATCACCGAAGCGAACTTGGTATCGGTGAGGCCGGGGAGCAGCGCGTTTACTCTGACCTTATAAGGGGCCAGCTCCTTGGCAAAAGATTTGGTCATGGCGATGACTCCCGCCTTGGTGACCGAGTATACGCCCTGCATCAGGGCCGGCTTTATGCCGTTGATGGAAGCGACGTTGATGATGGACCCGCCGCCGTTTTTCATCATCAACCTGGCGCCGTGCTGACACATGAAGAAAGTGCCCTTCAGGTTGACCTCCATGGTCTTGTCCCACACATCCTCAGATGCGTCGATCATCCCGCCAAAATAGAAGTTCATGGCAGCGTTGTTCACCAGGATATCCAGCCTGCCATAGGTTGCCTCGATAAACTTGAAGAGATCGTCGATATCGGACAGGACGCCGTTGTGGCACGCTTTGGCCACCGCCTTGCCGCCGGCAGCCCGGATGGCTTCCTCCACCTCGGGCAGACCTTCCATGGTCTTGTTGGTGATGATGACTTCAGCGCCGTACTCAGCCAGGGTCTTGGCGATGCTCTCGCCAATTCCGCGGCTGGCGCCGGTCACTACCGCTATTTTTCCTTTTAAACTGAAATCCACGATCATATTATTCCCCCCTAATACTGATATGATTTAAAGATCCGACTTTTCAATGACCTGCAGCGCCGCTGCCTCCAGCGCTTTGATTGCGTAGATGAGCATCCCGAACCGCTGGTCCCTGGTCTGTCCGTGGTAGAACCGGTAGTATATCTGCTGGGCGATGACCGCCAGCCTGAACAGGCCAAAGCAGTAATAAAAATCGAATTTATCTGACTTTACTCCCATCAATTCACTGTAAAGAGCGAACTGTTCCTTCCTGGTGAGCATACCGTCAAGGTGAGTGGGCATCTGGCGGATGGCCTGCATGGCTTCCGGGTCATCTTTTTCCACCCAGTATCCCAGTGAAGAACCCAGGTCCATTAAGGGGTCGCCCAGGGTCGCCATCTCCCAGTCGAGAATGCCTATGATCTCCGTGGGGGTTAAGGGGTCGAGCACCGCGTTATCGAATTTAAAATCATTATGAATGATGCCTACAATGCCTGACTCGCCCGGCATTTTGTCGTGGAGCCACTGAATCACCGTTTCAAAGTCCGGTGCATCCGGCGTACGGGCATCCCGGTACCGTCCGCTCCAGCCTTCCACCTGGCGCCTCACGTAGCCCTCGGGCTTGCCGAAGTCCTTAAGACCCGCCTTGACGTAGTCCACTGAATGCAGCTTATACTGTACCTTGATCAGATTTTCACTTAAGGTGCGGGCTTCTTTAGCGTTCAGCTCCATGCCGGCTGGCAGGTCCCGGCGCAGGATAATGCCTGGTATACGCTCCATCACGTAAAATGGGCATCCCATCACCGCTTCATCCTCGGTATAGACCAGCGGCTGCGGGCAATAAGGGAACAAAGGCTTCAATGCGCTGAGCACTTTATACTCGCGCCCCATATCGTGAGCGGTCTTGGCCTTTTTGCCGAAGGGCGGCCTGCGCAGGACCATCTCCCGGTCCCCTACCTTTACCGAATAGGTCAGGTTGGAGAAGCCGCTGGGAAACTGTTTGATCTCGATCTCACCGACCAGGCTGGGGATACTGGCTTTTAAAAATTCCAGTACTACCTGGGCATCAAGTTCCTCACCGCTCCTTATGGATGTAGCGCGATCAGTCAAATCACTCATATCACACCTCCATAAATTATTTGATCAGCAGAATTGATTCTGCCACATGGCTTACAAAGTCTGCATAATCGTCCACTGACACTTTCCTGTTCTTGTATTTCCACCGTTTCAGGTACCAGTCCTGGAGCATGGCTTTGATCACCGACGCTGCCAGGATCACGTTTTCATCCCGGAACACCTTTTCCGTGATGCCTGCTTCGATTATATCGATAAATATTTTTTCGGTGTAAAGCTCGCTCTCGATAGCCCGCTTCTGCTCATCACGGGGCAGGTTCCTGGCCTCGATGTAGGTGAAGTAGAACCAGGTCTGCATGGCCTCGGAAAGATAGATGTGTGACTTGATGGCCAGCCGCAGCTTTTCCGCCGGGCTGCTGCCCCTGGCGATCTGTTCAGTCAAGACCCGGTTAGCGATCTCCCGGCCCTGGGACAGGATCAGGACCAGCAGTTCCTCCTTGCTGGTGAAATAGGAGTAAAGCGCACCACGGCTCAAGCCCGACGCGGCCGAAAGGTCCCTGATGCTCATGGCCTGGAAACTCTTTTTGCTGCAGATATCCAGGGTGGCATCGATGATCTTTATCAGATTTTCGATCACCTTCTGCTCCTTCTTGACCTTAATGGAGTCGCGGTTGTGCTCCAGGATCTGCCCGGAGATCTCTTCTTTGGAGATATTCACCATTTTTTTAAACTCACTGTAAATCATAAAAACCGTTCCTTACTTTTGCTGGGCATATTTTTTTAGTATGGCCTTGGCAACGTTCATCTTGTGTACTTCATCGGCGCCGTCGTAGATACGGGCCGCCCGCTCATGGCGGAAGAAAAATGCCAGTATGGTATCATCGGTCATCCCCAGGCCGCCGTGGACTTGCAGAGCCCGGTCAACGATGTTCTGCATCACATTGGCTACATAGAATTTGATCAGGGAGATATCGACTCTGGCTGCCTTCTGCCCCAGATTGTCAATCTGCCAGGCGGCGTTTAAGGTCATCAGCCGGGCTGCTTGCAGCTCTGCAGCCGATTCCGCCACCATGGCCTGAATGATCTGCTTGGTGGCCAAGGTCTGGCCGTCCGGCGACATGATCCGCTGGTTGACCCGGTTGCACATCAGTTCAAAGGCCCGGTTGCAGACGCCGATCCACCGCATGCAGTGGTGGATGCGCCCGGGACCCAGCCTTTCCTGAGCGATGACAAAGCCCATGCCTTCAGGCCCCAGGAGGTTTTTCTGCGGGACCCGGCATGATTGGAACAACACCTCGCCGTGGCTGAAATAACCGCTGCCTGCATGCCCCATGACCGGGATGTTCCTCACCAGGTTAAAGCCCGGATTGTCGGTGGGAACGATGATCATGCTGGCGCGCAGATGCGGCGGGGCCTCGGGATTGGTCACGGCCATGCAGATGGTGAACGCAGCACCGTCCGCGGATGAAGTGTACCATTTCTGGCCGTTGATGATGTAATCGTCGCCGTCCTTGACCGCCGTGGTGTCCATCATGACCGGATTGGAGCCGGGCATTTCCACCTCGGTCATGGAAAAGCAGCTGCGGATTTTGCCCTCCACCAGCGGCCGCAGGTATTGCTCTTTTTGTTCCTCGGTACCGAATTTGTGAAGGATCTCCATGTTGCCGGCATCCGGTGCCTGGCAGTTAAAGGCGTAATGCCCGATCGGCGTCCTGCCCAGAGCCTCGGATACCAGGCCATGCTCCACCAGGTCCAGCCCCATGCCGCCGTACTCCTTCGCCTGGTTAGGCGCCCAGAGTTCCATCTGTTTCACCATTCTGCGTTTCTCTTCCATCACCGGTTCCATCTCGGTGAAGTCCCTGGTAAGAAACTCATGCTCAAGGGGGATCAGCTCTTTGTCCACGAACTCATTGATCATGCCAATAATGGTCTTCATTTTGTCCGATACTGCAAAATCCATACGCTCCTCCTTATCTGTAGGTAATAAGTTCACCTGCCTGGTGATTTTCAAGGTGCGGGTAACTGTTAAAAGTATGCAAGATCAGGCCGGCGCTCCCGAACCTGAATTTTGTGATTGAAGTGTTGACCAATCCCCAACCTGTGCGCATCGATGCATAGGGAGTCATGCCGGTGGCGAGATGCAGGGCTGCCGATATCACCCCTCCCGAAGAGAAGATCAGGATCCGGCTGTGCTTATCGTTCTCTGTGGCGATTTGCTGGATGGAAGCCTCGACCCGCTCTACAAACCGGTTCCAGCCCTCGACCCCCTCCGGATCTTCCTCCCCCGCCAGCCACCGGTTGACAGCCAGGTCAAACAGGAGCTGAAAAGACCTTTTGTCGGTGTAGGCTTTTTCGACATGGGGGTGAAGGGAACGGTCCTCCTCCGCCAGCAGCGGAAAGTAATGGCGTATGATCGACTCAAAGGGGTATTCATTGAGCCCGTTGACCTTCCTAAGGGGAGGGGCCTCGGCTGAATTGGTCTGCAAATGCGCCAGGACCACCGCCGCTGTATCCACCTGACGGTTCAGCGTCCCCGAGTAAGCCCGGTCAAATGATAAGCCGGTATGTAATAAGTACTGCGCCGCCAGCAGAGACTGTTCTTTGCCCAGGTCGGAAAGAATATCGTAATCACCCTGGCCGAAAGAAGCCTGCCCGTGACGGATGAAAACTAATTCGCTCATATAATTTCTCCTCTGAATTCAGAATAGTTAAGTTTTGTAGATAAGTCAAGTAAAAAAAGACGAACGTCCGTTTTTTATATTGACATTTTTTTAGACCGGGAATATGATTGCTATAACTAAATCATATGCAGGAGAACCAATTAAACTTGCAAATTTTGCTGCGAAAAAACTGCTGCCCTTGTCCGGTATAAGCCGGGCAAGAGTGCAGAACCAACCGAGGACAGATATGAAAATACTGGTATGCATAAAACAGGTGACCGACCAGGAATCCAGGCTCACAGTAAATCCGGAAAAGACCTGGGCTGATTACGGGGAGAACGCGTCTTATTGGATCAATCGTTACGATGAACATGCCGTGGAAGAGGCGCTGCAGATACGGGAAAAGATTTCTTCAGCCGTGATAGACATCGTATCGATCGGCCCTGCGCGCGTCAAAACTGCCATCAAACGGTGCATGGAGATGGGAGCTGACCAGGGATTTCACCTTCGTTATGATTGCGAAGATTACCTTAGCCCCTCCCTAAAGTCACGCCTCATCGCTGAATTCTGCCAGGCCCGGGCTTACGATCTGATCCTGACCGGCGTAATGTCAGAAGATATGATGTCCGGCCAGACCGGGCCCATGACCGCCGCCCGGCTGGGGATTCCTTCCGCTGCCTCGGTAATGAAGCTGGAAGTCGATCTTGAAAAAGAGTGCCTGCAGGTGGAGCGGGAACTTGATGCTGGTCACCGGTGTTTAATGGAGCTTAAGCTGCCCGCCCTGGCTTCCGTCCAGTCAGGGCTCAACCGCCCCCGTTACCCCTCCTTGTCCAACGTCATGCGGGCCAAGAACACCGAGATCATAGAGATCAGCTGCGCTGATAGTCTGCCCGCTGCAGAATACGAAACGGTGGAAAAGATTCAGGAGGCCGGATCCGATCGAGCCGGGATCAGGCTTCAAGGGACTACGGCCGAAAAAGCAGCCGCATTATGGCAGCTGCTCCATGAAAAATCCTTGCTATAAAGGAGAACCGTATGAGCCACTCCATTATGATCATGTGTGAACAAAACGACGGCCGGATCCTCCCGGTCACCGATGAACTGCTGGCCTGTGCAGCCCGGATCGCTGGCTGTTATCATTCCAGAATCACCGCTGTATTGCCGGGAAATATAACTGATGCCGATGCCATATCCGGAGTTGAACTCCTGGTCATAAACAGCCCCGGCCTGGCCGAATACACCGGCGAAGGCTGGGAAAAAACAGCTATACTGGCCGCCGGGGAGATCAAGCCCGACATCATCATCATCGCCCATACCTCCACCGGTTACGATTATGCCCCCCGGGTGGCAGCCCGGCTTGACGGAAGCTGCATAACTTCCGTAAGCGGAATCGAAATTTCCGAAGGAGACATAAGCTACCGCCGCGGCGGTTTCCACGGCAAACTGGATCTGCTGTACAGAGCAGGACAGCGGCCCCTTATAATCACCGTTCTTCCTGGTGCTTTTGCTCCGTACGATCAGTCGGCAGCGCCTGGTATGGTCCGATATATAGATACCGACATCCATCCGGCTAATATTTCCAATGTGCATTTCAGCAGTTCCGACCAGTCCAACACCGAGCTGGAACACGCCGAAGTGATCATCGCTGCCGGTAAAGGCATTGGCAAAGCTGAGAATCTGGAGATGATCCGTGAAATGGCATCATGTTTCAAACGGTCCGCCATTGCCGGCTCAAGAGTGGCCTGCGACAACAGGTGGATCGAATATAACGCCCAGGTGGGGCTGACCGGTAAAAAGGTTGCACCGCTGCTTTACGTGGCCTGTGGCATATCCGGTTCCGCGCAGCATCTCGCCGGCATGAAGGACTCCAAAACCGTGGTCTCCATCAACCGCGACCCGGAAGCGGCAATATTCAGGCACTCGGATATTTGCATAGTGGAGGAACTGGAAAAGTTTATCCCGGAATTTATCCGTGAGGCGGAAAAACACAGGGTATGACTTCGGGGCAAAGCTGATTTTAACAGATATCTATGTTATGAACTTTTACCCCTTCATTTAAATAGTATTTTTCATTATCAAATATAACTTTGTCTAATGCAATTAAATGCTCCAGATGCTTAAGGATCATCATACATTCATAGAGGTAAAAAACTCTCTCGGGCTGGGGGAGTTTTTTATATATTGGCAGGTATGCAGCTAATTCTGGTATAGTATTCTTTCCCATCGCTAAAAGCTTAACTATTTCAAGCTCTCTGAACAGGATTATGTCCCGGTAAGCATCCAGTTGGGCGCTGATGTTTTTAGTTACCAGGCCGGGCCCGTGGCCGGTAATAATGGCTTCAGGTTTTATCTTTTTGAGCTTGTTTATCGAGGCTAAAAAATCTCCAACACTGGAATTAAGGTTGGCATACCAGGGAAAGGTACCCAGGTCAATGTCACCGCTAAAGACAAATCCGTAATGAGGAAATAAAAAAGCGCAGTGGCCTGCACAATGACCTGGAGTATATATGGTTTCCAGCAGGACAGTGCCGGAATTTATAATTGTGCCATCTTCAATTGATTTATCCGGCATCCGGCTTCGATACCCAATGGCAGAAAGAAAAACTGCCCGCACCGGTTCATCTTTGAATAAATCAAAACCTAATTCATGCAGGTAATTTTCACCGCAGGAAGCCATGCCGTGGTCATTTTTATGCATATATACATTGGCTTCAGGATAGTCAGGATTCAATAAACAATGATCCTGGTGTCCGTGGGTATTTACAATCATGTCAATATGTCTGCCATTAAGGTATTGTTTGCCTGTTTCATAAGGGCTTGAATCGACCAGGCAAGTAAGTTCGTCTTCAATCAAAAGGCAGTGACAAAAAGGATATTTAAACTGGGGTGCTTTTAATAGTTTTATATTTTTTGTGATTGATTGCATATTCTACCTCTGCATAGAGTGATAAATAGATATTCTTCCAATAACATATATATCCTGCCTGCAGAAGAAATATGGAAAGATGCGTTTATAAAATGGTTTACACAAAAGATGATGACCGATAAAAATATTCTATGGTATAAAGTCCGGTTTTATTATGTAAACACTGTTATTAATGAAACAAGTTATGGTAAAGTAGAAGTAATATTATTACTAGTTAGAATATTTGCTGTAGTAAATTATGCGGAAATATTACAACTAATTGTCCGGACAATTCTAGTAGTAATAAGTAATTTTATTAGGGGGGATTTTTAAATGTTCTTGGAGGAGTACAAAAGAAAATTGGTTTCAGCAGACGAAGCGGTAAAAGTAATTAAATCCGGGGATATTGTGGACTATGCTTATTTTAACGGCAAACCGGTAGAATGTGATATTGCTTTGGCCAAGCGCAAAGATGAACTGAAAGATGTAAGTGTCTATACTGCAGTTACTGTACCGCCGGTACCTGAAGTAGCCAAAGCCAAAGGCAGTTTTATCTATCATGACTGGCAGTTCAGCAAAATAGCCAGAATTTTGCAGTCCTTTGGCTTATGTTATTATTCTCCGATCCTTTATCATCAGGCCCCAGCCCTTTACCGGGATAGAATATGTCATGACCGCAGTGCAGTTATTTGCCGGGTATGTCCCATGGATGAACACGGTTATTTTAACCTGGGGCCGCAAAACTCGGAAACCCTGGCTAAAATTGAAATGGCCCGCACAGTTATAGTGGAAGTTAATAAACATATGCCGGTTTGTCTGGGTGGAGCAGAGGAATCGGTTCATATTTCCATGGTGGATTATATAGTTGAAGCACCGGACGATCAGGAACTGCCTGATTTGCCAGGTGTTGAGCCGAACGACACTGACAAGGCTATAGCCAATTATATTATGAAGTACGTTCAGGATGGTTCCTGCATCCAATTGGGTATAGGCGGCATGCCAGGTGCGGTTGGTAAGGCCATAGCAGCTTCTGATCTTAAGGATCTGGGTGGGCACACGGAAATGTTCGTTGATGCTTATGTGGACATGATCGAATCCGGACGTATGACTGGTGCAGCAAAGGAAATCGACCGACTCAGAGTGGGATATACTTTTGCTATCGGCAGTCACCGTATGTATGAATTTATGAACAACAATCCGGCCTGTGCATCATATCCGGTAAACTATACCAATGACCCCAGAGTAATTGCCCGGTTGAGCAAGTTTATATCGATCAATAATGCGGTACAGGTGGATATTTATTCGCAGGTAAACGCAGAGAGCATGGGACCGGTGCAGATCTCGGGCAATGGCGGAATGTGGGATTTTGTACTCGGTGCTCAATGGTCTCAAGACGGGAAGAGTTTCATCTGTCTGACGTCAACTTTCAAAGATTCCGAGGGGAATATCAAATCAAGAATCGTTCCCTCGTTTTCGCCCGGATCGATTACTACTATTCCAAGGCAGATGGTCGATTATATTGTAACTGAATACGGCGCCATCCGTCTCAGGTCAAAACCCACCTGGGAAAGAGCCGAATTGCTTATCTCAATTGCTCATCCTGATTTCCAGGATGAATTGATCAAATCAGCAGCGGAATTTAAAATCTGGACTAAAACCAATAAAATTCCGGAATAAGGAAACGATAAAAAGCACCACCTCAAAAAGGTGGTGCTTTCAGACCGTCAAAAAAAGCGAATCTCATTGTTACATCACAAGCCCCGCTCAGTCGCCGTACCTCAGTACGCCTCAATCGTGGGGCTTGCTCGTGCCTCGATCTTCACTTTTTTTCTTCGGCCTGCCAACTTATTTGACAAACTATAAGCACCACCTCAAAAAGGTGGTGCTTTTTTTAAGTAATTAACTTTAATTAATCTTATTTGGGAGCCATGCGGATTCCGCCATCAAGGCGAATGGTTGCAGCATTGAGGTAATTATTTTCAACAATTGCCTGTACCAGTTGTGCAAACTCAACAGGTTCACCAAGTCTTTGCGGCATCGGAATTGATGCAGCTAAGGAATCGCGGGCAGCCTGCGGCAGCTGTTGCAGCATCGGGGTGTTGAAGGTGCCCGGGCAAATGCAGTTGCAACGAATCAGATGTCTGGAAAGGTCTCTGGCTACAGGAAGAGTCATAGCCTGAACTCCGCCTTTGGATGCAGAGTAAGCAGCCTGTCCGATTTGACCGTCAAAAGCAGCTACTGAGGATACATTAATGATAACACCTTTTTCACCGTCTTCGGGTTCATTTTTATCCATGGCAAAAGCTGCATTGCTGAGCATATTGAAATTACCGATCAGGTTAACATCCATTACCATTTTAAACCATTCAATGTTCCATGGGCCATCTTTGCCAAAGGTTCTTCCCGCACTGCCCATTCCGGCGTTATTCACGAGTATGTGGAGACCGCCAAATTTGTCGACAGCAGCATTGATTGCAGCTTTAACATCATCGAGAGAGGAAACATTACATTTTACAAAAACGGCTTTGTCGCCTAATTTGGCTGCCAGGGCATTGCCTTTTTCTTCATTAAGGTCAGCTATAATTACATTAGCTCCTGCAGCATATAAACGTTCAACTGCTGCTTCACCGAGACCGGAAGCGCCACCGGTAACGATTGCTGTTTTTCCACTAATTCTCATTAATCCTTCACTCCTTCTGAAAAATTGTTGTTTCGTTAATCAAAACACAAAACGGTATTGGTCAATTTCACCCCCCCCTGTGACAGATAGACTGCCATACGTCAAAATGACTATAATACCATATAAGGATAAAAATGAAATTGTCTGGGCATTTAACAATTGCTGCAGATTCAGGTATTATAACTTCAAAAACAATGGCAACTGTAAAAATTCGATTATGTATATATATACTACTAAAATTGTCAGTATCCTTTAATTTGAATATTAAAAATAAAAATTTATGAAAGGAGAAATTTCTTTTGATGATAATACAGGTAAATCAGAATTGACTTAGTGCTGCCAAAAGCTGATCCCAATGAGGGCTGAAAGTTGAACTCCAAATGAATAACAATTATTAAGTACAGAGAATTATTAGCTTTAAAGCTGGTAAAGTTCTACCAGAGGTATAAATAAACTATATTAGTTGTAACTAACGCTTGGTTTATAGTAAAATCTCATTGACTCACTAAAGTGAGTATTTTAAATTATTAAAGTCAGTATTGTATAAAATGGGGAGGTAAATGGTGAGCAAAATTCGTATTTATGCAGATAATGCCTGTGACCTCGATAAAGAACTGATTGACAGCCTGGGAGTAAAACTCTTTTACCTGACAGTTACGATCAAAGATGTTATTTATCATGACCGGCTTGACCTGAGCCCGGGTGAATTTTATAAAATAATTGCTGAGCCGGGAGTAATGCCAACTACATCCCAGGTATCGATTGGGGATTTTCAGCAGGAGTTCCAGAAAGTTATCGATGAAACTGAAGATGAAATCATTTATGTTGCTTTTTCTTCAGGAATCAGCGGTACTTATCAGGCAGCCTGCCTGGCAAGAGACCAAGTAGATGCCAGCCGCATAACCGTTATTGATACTAAAAGTGCTTCAGTAGGTTACGGTCTGACAGTTATCAGGGCTGCCCGGGCAGCTGCTCAGGGTATGAGCAAAGTACAGATAATTGCTGAGATAGAAGATAATATCAAGAAAATGCAGCATGTATTTATTGTCGGCAGCTTTGAAATGTTAAAACGGGGCGGCCGGGTCAGCAGTACAACAGCTGCGTTAGGCAATCTTTTGAACATTAAACTGCTGCTGCATTTTGTGGATGGGAAAATAGTACCGCTGGAAAAAGCTCATGGTATTAAAAAAGCTAAAAGAAGATTATTGGATCTTATGGAGGAAAGAGGTTATGATCTGCCCGCCCAGACCATAGGTATCTGTTATTCAGCTGATCTTAAGGGAGCTTTGGAGCTAAAGGAACAGATCGCCCAGCGCTTTGGCTGTGAAAAATTTGTTATATCGGAAATTGGAGCAGTTATAGGTTCTCACGTAGGGGCAGGTACCTATTCAGTTTTTTTCCTGACTTCATAATATAGCAGTCAGGATAAAAAGTTTATAACACCCCGGAAAATGGCGCGCTGTCAGATTACGGGGTGTTTTGTAATATTTGCTGATATATTTTTATATAATTATCCACCATGATAGCCTGACTGAAATTATTCGCCACCCACTTACGACAATCAAATCGGCTTAGCCGAGCAATATCGGGCAGGCACTCGATTGCTTCGTCAATATCCTGTACTAAAAAACCAGTTTTGCCATCTGCAATAACTTCGGGCATGGAACCACGGTTAAAAGCAATTACCGGGGTTCCGCACGCCATGGCTTCCACTACACTAAAACCAAAAGGCTCGGCAAAATATATGGGATGCAAGAGGGCATAGGCATCACCAAGCAGTCTGTTTCGCTCTTCCGGACCGATTGAACCCAAATAAACGATTTGTTCATTATCGATCAAGGGGAGTATCTCAGTATTGAAATAACTTATATCCTGAATGATGCCGGCGATTTTAAGCGGCAGCCCGGCTTTTTTTGCTATAGTGATAGCAGCCGCAGTTCCTTTATCAGGATGTATCCGGCCAAAATATAAAAGATATTTCCCACACTTTTCTTGGTAAGTGAATTCTTCTGTTTCAATGCCATGATATATGGTGGCAAGGTAATTAAGACGCGGGCTGCGGTCAGCGTTACTGATGGAAACATAATGACAGCTGTCATTGTATTGTTCGTAAACCGGTAAAATCTTTGGTGATGAAAAGCCGTGAATAGTAGTCAGCAACGGTGAGCTAACCAGACGGCTGAAGGCTAAAGGGAGAAAATCAAAGTTATTATGCAGCAAGTCAAAGTTATTGGCCTGCTCAAAAAAGTGGCCGATATGCAATGCTTCGCAGGCTTTGGCATCGGTCCCGGGATCTTCTTCATAAGGTGAGCTGCATATCCATTCTAATTTTCCCGAAGTTATAGAATCGCCGCTGGCAAAAACGGTAACATCAAGTCCTTTTTTTACTAACCCTTCACTTAACAAGGAGACGAATCTTTCCCATGGGCCATAATGCCGCGGAGGGGTTCGCCAGGCAACCGGGGAGAGGATAGCAATTTTCATTATAACCTCCTGATAACTATTAAGTATTCCAGGTATAATTAATATTATTAAAATTCCCCGCCGGTTACAAAATATTCCTGTAAATAATAAAAAGGCTCCTTACAATCGGAACCTTTCGGAGGAAATTATTTAGAGCGCAAGTTTTCCAAATCGGCAATTAATTTGTCCAGATCCACATTATTTTCTCGGGCAGCCTGCTCGAGTGTCATCCATGCGGCAGATCAGCTTGAACATTTTGTCCCCAGCTCCATGAGAAGTTTGCGGGCACCAGGTGCCTGAATGAGAACATCTTTAACCAGAGTTTTTGGTGTAAACATTAACCCCAAATCCTTTACATAATGTTTTATTAATATAATTTATTTAACATCAACCAGTAATGCTACAACATAATCGCCAAAAACAGCAGTGAGCACTTTAAGGTCATTTTCCTTATTATTTTTAAACTTGAAGTCTGCTCCTTCCCACAGGACGGTTGCATCATATCCGGAGGCTACATAATTTACCGGCATGGTATGGGGATGCCTTTCCACTATTTCAAGGCCAGCTGTTAAAGCACTGTTATAGATTGTGCTGGAAACCTGGCATATACCGCCTCCGGTTCCGGTAACAACTTTACTGCCGACAAAAATACTGGCAGGAAGATAGCCATTGTTTAAGTTTCTGGGTCCGACGACTGCATTAAAAGAAAATATATCACCCGGTTTAACTAACGTACCATTAATCTGGCTGCAGGCTAAAACAATATTATTGGTGCGATTTGGCGGACTGTTATTAAGATGGGTGAAATAACCGCCGGCTATAGTATAGTCGCCCCACCGGGCTGCCAGTTCTGAATCAGGTGTTATGGAACCCCAGAGGCCAAGGCCCTGGGGAAATACAATGTCAACAGTCTTGAAATTTTCTGCTGACGATGAAACACTGTATAGCAGTACGGTTTTGGTTTCGGCATCATAACGGATTGTGAGGCCAAATTCTTCGGCTGCCGGGCGCAGGGGGATAAACAGATCTGATTCATTAATAAAAGGAGCGGCAGCCAAAGGAATTACCTGCTCGTTTTTTAAATAACCATATTGACCATTACGGAAAGAGATTGATACCTGATCATTACTTAATTGCACCTGATTGTTATCTGCCCAGTCCAGCTGCAAAGCCAATAATCCTGCCAGTTCACCGGCAGCAATCATTGTATAGCCTGATTGATTTATAAAGGGGCTGACTGCAGTAGATACGATCTTATCATCCAGGATCAAATTTACCTTATTTCCAGGCTGGCTGAACAGAGGCGGAGATGTATAGACATCTTGCTGGGCTTGTACAGTGGCAGGAAAAACCATAAATGCAATAATAAAGACCGGCAGCAGCAAGAAAAACAAGTTGCGTTCTTTCATAAGTTCCCCCTTTTTAGCGAATAATTTACTTAACCTATATTTACTATGAATTTATTTTTCTATGACAATTGGCTGCCTGAGACTGGATAAATATTTTAAATTATTAAGATTTCAACTTTTATGCTATATTAGATAAGTCGTTAAGAAATAATAAGGAGACAAAACAGTTTGGAAAACACTACTTTTGAACAGATGGGCCTTAAAGAGGACCTGTTAAAAATGATTGACAAAAAGGGATATGAGATTCCCACCCCCATTCAGAGACAGACTATTCCCATCGCCCTGCGAGGCCGTGATATTATGGGACAGGCACAGACTGGCACCGGGAAGACAGCGGCTTTTGGCATACCTATATTGAACAGCGTTGTAAAAGGAGAGAAAACACAGGCTTTGATTTTGTGCCCTACCAGAGAGTTGGCGGTGCAGGTAGCCAAAGAAATTGCTTTCCTGGGCAGGGGCATGGAAATTGCAGTAATACCTGTTTACGGTGGACAGTCTATAGATGTCCAGCTTAGATTATTGCGCAAAAACCCCGAAGTAATAGTCGGAACACCAGGGCGCTTACTGGATCATTTATCCCGTCAGACCATCAGCCTTAAGAGCTTGAAATTTGCAGTTTTAGATGAAGCCGACGAAATGCTGGATATGGGTTTTTTGCCTGATATCGAGAAGATATTGCAGGAATGCCCGGCTCAAAGGCAGACTTTTCTTTTTTCTGCCACCTTGGTCAATGAAATAAGGGCGTTAGGCAAAAAATTTATGCAGGATCCGGAAATAGTCCTTATTGAACCGGAGGAAAAAACCATATCTGCAGTGGAACAGCGCTTTTACCGGGCCAGCAGCCAGAATAAGGTTGAAACCCTGTGCCGTATTTTTGATTATGAGCAGCCGCCGGTAAGCCTGGTTTTTTGCCGCACAAAAAAGCGGGTCGATGAACTGGTAAGGCTTTTGAACAGCCGCGGTTATAAGAGCGACGGATTACACGGAGATTTATCCCAGCGAGAACGGGATAATATAATGAACGGTTTTCGTTATGGTGATATTAAGGTTCTGATCGCTACAGACATTGCTGCCCGCGGACTTGATGTGGATTTAGTTACCCATGTTTTTAATTTTGATATTCCGGAAGAACCTGATTCATATATTCATCGCATCGGCAGGACCGGCAGGGCTGGCAGAGGCGGCATAGCGATCACGCTGGTCGAACCTGCCCAGATAAGGCTGCTCAGGGCGATCGAGCGCCATATTGGTAAAAATATTGAACAGGCAATGCTTCCTTCTTTGGCTGAAACGATCGAACAGCAGGAAAAAGCTTTGATTGAGAGACTGGTTCGAACTGCGGCAGAGCCGGCCGCGGCATTGGAAAATTTGGCCGGCAGGATCCTGGCTGAATATGAGCCGCAAAAAATGATGGCAGCAGCTTTAAAAATAATTATAGCCGACAGCCCGGAATTGGAAATGGCGGATATCGATACCGGCGGCGGCAATACGGCACATATAGAAGTACCGGTTGGCAAAGCGCAAGGTTTTTATCCGCGGCGTTTAGTTGATTTCCTGGTGGAAAGAACTACTTTGTCCAGGAAACAGATAGGGGATATTGAAACCCACAGCCGAACATCTTTTGTTGAAGTTCCAATGAATACTGCTGATGAAGTATACGAGGCTTTCATCAATTATAAGCAGGAACGGAAAAAGCAATCGGGGTTTAAAAAAAGTAATAAAAAAAGTTAGTATTCACTCAAACCGTTGGGATGTTTATTTAAAGGAGGAGCTTTACCCTCCTTTTTATATTTTATAAGCATTATAATAAGAAATATCATAAGATGAAAGTTGAGGAACAGGCCGGTGCAAACAAACAGCGGGCAATTTTTCCGCTTTGAAAAAATATATCGCTGCTTTGAAACTGATGGTAAGTATCTAAAGGAGTCCGGACAGGTTGAACCCGGGCAGATTATGGCTGTGACCGGTCCTTCAGGTTCCGGTAAAAGTACACTGCTCAAAATTTTAACGCGCTTGTTAAAACCGACCAGCGGCGAAGTATTCTGGCATGACCGGAGTTGGCAAACTTATTCTCCCAATGAATGGCGCCGGGGAATACAATTGGTGACCCAGAAACCGGTTGTTTTCCCAGGTCTGATCAAAGATAATTTTGCCCTGCCCTTCAGCCTTAAAAAGCAGAAGGGTGACGAAGAACCCTATATTGAGCAAGTGCTATATTATATGGATAAAGTTGGATTATCCCGCCTGATGTTGACCCAGGAAGCCAAAACCATATCCGGGGGAGAAGCGGCCCGGGTGGCGCTGATCAGAGCCTTGATCATTGAGCCGGAAATCCTGCTTTTAGATGAACCAACCGCTTTTTTGGATAATGAGACCAGAATCATTACGCTTAAGACCATCAATGAATGGGTCAAAGAAAAAAATCGAGCGGCAATAATAGTATCACACCAGGAAGAAGATTTAAGATACCTTGATGGGCAGACGATTTTACATTTACCAGTCAGAAAGGCAGTTTGATTATGCTGGAAAACGGTTATATTCCAATTTCCAATGGACAGATGATATTAAGTTTGATTCTGGTTTTAATAACGGGCCTGGTTTCAATGTTTCTGAAATTAGGACTGTTAAAATCATTGGCGTGGGGAACAGTTCGGGCGTTTGTACAGCTGATGCTGATTGGGTATCTGCTAACCTTCATATTTCAGCTCAATAATCCGGCTGTAATAATTGCAATTATTTTACTCATGAGTTTTATTGCCAGCCGGGAAGCAACCCGGCGCATAACCAGGACTCCATTTAATCCGACTTTTTTATCCTTTATAACTTTGACGGCCAGTACTTTTTTGGTAGGAATTATCGTAGTGGCAATTATTATTTCTCCTGAACCCTGGTATGAAGCACGGATCATGATCCCAATTTTCGGAATGATCCTGGGGAATTCGATGAACGCCGTGGCGCTGGCCCTGGACAGGATGTATAGTGAAGTTTATGCTCATGTTGATGAAGTTGAACAGATGTTATGCTTCGGGGCTACTCCCTGGGAAGCTTCCCGGGCGTATATCCGCAGAGCAGTTCAAGCAGGTATGACCCCTACCATCAATTCTTTAATGGTAGTCGGTTTGGTAAGTCTGCCGGGAATGATGACCGGACAAATACTTGCGGGAATGGATCCGCGCGAAGCAGTCAGGTATCAATTTGTGGTAATGATCATGATAGCTGCAGCAGTTGCTATAGCTTGCCTGTTAATTGTAGGTTTGACCTATAAGAAAATGTTTAATGATGAGATGGCCTTAGCTGAAAGCATAACCAATAAATGAAAATGAAAGTAAAATGGAAGTAAAATGGAAGTAAAATGAAAGTAAAATGGAAGCATATGCTTCCATTTTTATGATCAAATTTAATTCAACTCAACTAACTTAACTTAACCTAACTGTGATTTAACCTCTTGTATTTGCTGAGAGCTGGCAGTAGCGGCAGGTTTATAAAAGCCCTTCTGGGTAGCCAGCTGATACAGCTGATATTGAAACTGTTCATCAGAATTTCTGATTTGCTGCAGGGTTTGACGTAATTCCTGATTAGATGTCTCGCCTATGGCAGTTGCATAATTGGTAAGACTGCTTTTGCAGCTGCTCAGTATATCATTTACCATTTCTTTGTCGTTCATATGCTGATTCAAGTATTATCTTCCTCCTTATCCTAAAAATGACATTAATTTTTGCCGGGTGTGAGACGCGGATTGGGCTGATTGCATAAACATCTGCCGGGCCTGACTATCCTGACACTGCTCGGCATAGAAATTAAGCTTTTTTTCAGCTGTTTCATGGGAACCGATCAAGTGCCTTAAAGTCTGTAATTCCTGTTGATTAAGATTCATTAAAACTCTCCTTTCATGATTGTTAAAACACATTAGTAGATTGTGCAAAATCATCATTAGTATTCATTGAAAATTTTTAAAAATAAAAAAAAAGCCAGCATAGCTGGCTGCAGACCGTCAAAAAAAGCAAATCTCTTGGTTGCTTCACAAGTACTGCTCAATCCGCCTTTATATATGGGGACATTCCCCTTCATTGAGGTGTGGGCCCCCGCACCTTATTACGCCCGGGTATTAAAATCATAATATTATCTGCTGCGGCGCCGGGTTGGTTTATTCTTTTTATTGGCAGTGCTGCCCGCGTCTGCTTTTGGCAGTGGAGTATGCTGCTCAGCAGCCTGACCAAGTAAATGCAGTTCGTTATTAGTAAAACGATGAGCAGCTACCAGATTGGCATCAGCATCCTTGCCCCAGACTGATACTAATACATTACTGGCATCACTTAAGATTATTTCAACTTCATACTGCAATACATCAGTTATTTCGAAAACATCATATTCTGAGGACAGTGCCGCAACTACAAAAGAACTGCTGGCAATTTGGGCTTTCTCCCCATTTAAACTATAGACTGTTACTTCCGCATTTATTTCACCAGCCGGATTGTTATTCAAAACCTTGACCCAGGTACTGGTTGAAGCATTGGCAGCAGCATTTTCGATTGGACCCGTTGATAATAATGAACTCATTATCTGTTCACCTTCCTTATTTATATACTAAAGTTGTTTAAACAGCAGTTTGAATAATGCTGACCATTAAATATCAGCTGACAAAATACCGATCAATACTTCCGGACCGGCAGGCTTGGTAACATTTTGAGAAGTTTCAGCCGTAATTAGGACTAAATCGAAAGCTTTTAAAACATTATTTGACGACTGGCCTGCCCAAACACCATTGAGGATTTTTTTCATATCTATAGCGGCAGTTTTATTGTTGCCGGCATCGATCAGCCAGGCTTTGTAATACGTGTATTGCGGGCCAAGGCTGGAAGGATCAGGCAGTTTGAGGGCAGAAATAATTATTTGGCTGGGCTGTAATTGAATACTGGCGACGCCAATTGCATATTCAGCATCAGATGTGGCATTAAGCAATAAATTAACCGGTTTGCGGTTTTTATCAGCAGGGAAATAAGAAGTTCCAGGGAATGAAGATGTTTCCGGACTGGAGTACTTGGCTAATATTGGTTCGGCCTGGAATTTATACTCCCCGGCAGTATCAGTCATTGCTCCTTCCTGAGCCGATGAAGCTTCAGTCAAGGAAAATTGACTTGAGTCTTCCGCAGTGATCACTGTTTCAACTTCAGCCGGCACCTCTTTTGCAGGATGTAAATCTGTATCAGTTAAGTCATTCTTTTTTTCAGTGATCAATAGTTCTTCCTCAGGAAGAAACTCTGCCGCTTCCGGGGTACTGATGTTTCCTCCCGCTGATAAAATATCTTCAGCAGCCGATACTGTTTCAGCAGCAGGGTCTGAAGATCCGGGTCGGGCACAGTTTTCTTCTGCGGCAGTTAAAGTATCATTTTCCGCCGCTGCTTCCTCTGCAACCGGCAATTCCATAGGCTCCGCCTGCTGGTTGCCGTATTCTTCAGATATAGTTTCTATATCATCAAAGACTTCTGCTTCATCACTTAATGCGCCATTGCTATTTGCAGAGGTATGTTCAAATAATTGTGAATCATTTGCCTCGGGTTCTTCATTATCCGGAAGGTCTTCACTGGTGATGGAAAGTACATCGGTATTTGCTGCTGTACAGTTAAGGGGCGGCAAGTTGGAAAAATCAATTGCAAGAATTGCATCACCGGCAATACCACTTAAAGAATTGAAGGGACGGATTAAAATCCGGGATTCGGGTGACAGGGAAGTTAAAAAAGGCAAATCGATACGGGCCGCCCAACTGGGGGGATCATCGGGAGTTGCAAATAATTGCCCTTCAAATATATTGTTCAATGTAACCGATACTTCAGCTATATATAAATCAAAGGCGCCAAAATATGAAGATGCAGGTAAGGTAGCTATAATACTGACTGACTGACCGCCTTCGGGACTAAGATGAATAAAAGCACCGCCTCCATGAGCAAAAGGCAGTTCCTTGCCGTTCAGGCTGAAAATTATGCTGGCCGGAAAAGGAATTAATCCGGGAATATGAATTTTTGTACCGGGCTGCAAAGTTTCGGCCGAGGTGATATGAGGATTAGCTCTTAATAAATCCTCTTCACTCATAGAAAAAAGACTGGCGAGAAAAGCCGGTGACTCCTCGGCAGCCACTGTATAATGGCCGTAATAACCTTCCGGGCAGCAACCCGGAAACAAAGATTTATCAATGTTCATAAAATTAAAGGACCTCCATTCAATAAATAGCAATCTTAAGCATGATTCTATATGGTTATAATATGAATGAAGGATGGAGGAATGTTACTATTTGCTCAGCACTTTATCAGCACTTTTTTAGAGCGCATGAGTTAAATAAAATATGCGGGCATAGGAGGGAAAATACTTGAAGGCCTTATTATTTTAAGCGGGGCTGGGAGTTTTTCTCTGCCTTAGCTTCAGTAAAACCCTGTCTTTAATTTCCTTGACCGCTAAACAGGTAAATAAAACTATTATAGCCGCCAGGAACCTGTCTCCGGGCAAGAGGGTGTTGCGTAGCGGATCCACCAGAAAAAAGTGACCCAGATAAATACCTAAAGTTCTGCTGCCAACATAGGATAAGAATTTTTCTCCAAAAGGTTTTTCAGTGCTGTAGTATATTGCCAGAGCAAAAGTGAGACCGATAGACATCGGGAATAGAGCAGCCTTATTGAACAGGTAACCTAGAGTATTGTTTAAATAGGGCTCGATCAGTCCTATGGCGAACAGCGCAATAAATCCGGCCAGAAATGGCTTGGCATGCTGGGTTATATATACTTTGATCTGAGGATATTCAGCAATAAGCATTCCCAGAGCCAGGAATCCCCACCATTTGACAGGGTTGGGTCCCGACCAGTGCAGGATGTTTACATGATAAGTTTTGGATATCTCCAGGATAAGGGTAACGGCAAAATTGCTGAAAATCATTAGATAAAGAGTGCCGATCCTGACCTTGCGCGGGAGATAATAAAGCAGCGGGACAAATAAGGCGAAAATTATATAGTAAAACATATAATAAAGATGCAGAGCAGTTTTACCATAGAGGATGTCCAACAGAGTAAAGGATTTACCGATGGTAAGCCAGTAGAAAATGCCATAAGCAACTGCCCAGTAAAGATAAGGGACATAGGTTTGTTTGATTTTATTCCAGCTGACTTGCCAATAATTTTGAGGTTTTCTCATAAAATAACCCTGCACCATAAAAAACATCGGCACACACCACATGGCAAGCTCTCTGACAAATACTGCAAACGGGTCAGTACCTCCCCGGTAAGTATGGCTTAAAATAACAGATATAATGCCCAGCCCTTTTAAGACATCAAACATGGCATTCCTTTGAGTGGTCATCAACATCCCCCCGCTGATTATCTATTAATTAATTAATTGAAAATATTCCTCATCAGGAAATATATACATAACATACCGGAGAAGTAAACCATTAATAATTATTTTTTCGATTTGCTCTTGGGCGGTTTTGCTTTTGGCAAGCTTTTTCTTTTCTGAGCTGCAGTCTCTAAAATGGCATTCAATTTTTGCGCTGTTTCTTCTTCCGCTTGCAGTTGCGCTTCCATTTTGGATTTTTTAGCCGCTAAATCCGCCAATACCTTTTTTGCAGCTGAGGAATTGGACATGGTCAAATATTTTTCAAATGCATCCGGGTAAAGAAAATGTTTTATCCCGGTTTCCCCGGGGAACTCAATGGTTATCCGTTTCTTATCCTGAAAGATGACAATTCCTGTTCCAAATACAGGATGCGTAACCGGTTCATTTTTTAAATCCACAATATTTCACGTTCCTCTCTTAGCCGTACCGCACCGATGGTGCTTAGAATTCAAAACAATCTTCTAAAGTCAGTTTCTGTTTTATATAAAAAAATATTTTTATCAGACATCATAAAAAATAATTTAAGTTATATTTAATCAGTTATACTTGCACAGAATTTAATAATAAAAAAGGCAGTTCCGACAACTGACCATAAGCAGTCGGAACTACTCCTTACATATATAAATTATAGCAAAAATTTAATTTTGATGTAATAGTTTTTTTAAAATTCCCATATTGCATTATTTTTTGGTACATTAATTATATAAATGAAATTAATGCATGAGGGGGGACAATTATAGTGGAAAACAAAAGAAATCCATTCGAAACGATCAGCAGTCTGGCACAAACTCAGATAATGTCGTTGGGCTCAGAACTCGAGTATCAGGCCGAAGCGCATACAAATAATCCGGCGATAATTTTTGAGGATCGCATTATTACCTTTGGCGAATTGAATTCACTTGCTAACCGCTATGCCAATTACTTCGGCTCACTGGGCCTGAAAAAGGGCGATGTGGTGGCGCTATTAATGGAAAACCGGCCGGAATTCCTGATTGCGGCTTCGGGCTTAAGCAAACTTGGCGTAATTGTTTCACTGATCAACAATGGGGTCCGCAAAGAGGTATTGGCCCATGCACTTAATATCTGCGGCGCCAGGATGCTGATCGTGGGGCATGAACTGCTGGAACCCTTCGCTGAAATAAGGAATCAGGTGCACTTGCAGGAGCCAGGGAAAATTTTTGCTGAGAATGAAGGTAAGGATATTTCCCTGTCGGGAGGGATTATAGACCTTAAACCGCTGCTGGACGGGGCATCAGACCAAAATCCGTCTTCTACCGGTACGGTCACCAGCGATGATGTCATAGTCTATATTTATACTTCCGGCACCACCGGTTTCCCCAAGGCCTGTGCAGTGACGCAAAAGCGCTGGTTGGTTTTGGGCAACTTGTTTACTATTTTTGGGCAGTTGAGTCCGGAATCGACACAGTACATGGTTTTGCCGCTTTATCATAACAGCGGCTTTGATATCGGTTATTCCCTGACTATTGTGTCCGGAACCGCCATGGCCCTGCGCAGGAAATTCTCGGCCCGCAATTTCTGGAGCGATGTACGCAAATATAATGTCAGCATTTTTATTTACGTAGGCGAGCTTTGCCGGTATATTTACAACCAGCCGGAAAAACCGGATGATGCTGATAATCCGTTGAAAATGATTGCCGGCAACGGGATGCGCGGCGATTTGATGGAACCTTTGCGTAAACGCTTTGCTATCGATACTATTTACGAAATTTACGGAGCCACCGAAGGGGTGGGCTCTTTTGTCAATCTTGAACAGATCCCGGGAATGTGCGGCAATCTGGATATGCTGGGGAGAAGGCAGGGCGAGATCATCAAATGTGATCTTAATACCGGTGAGATGCTTAAAGGTGAGAACGGTTTCGCCGTAAAGTGTGAAGTTGGTGAGACCGGGCTTTTAATTTGCGAAATCAACGACTTGAATGTTTTTGCCGGCTATGTAAACAACCCCACCGCCACTGAGGAAAAGATCATGCGCAATGTGCTGAGGGAAGGCGACTGCTACTTTGACAGCGGCGATCTGGTGTGCCTGGGAGAGAAGGATTATTTCTCCTTTGTCGACCGTATGGGGGATACCTTTCGCTGGAAGAGCGAGAATGTTTCCACCAACCAGGTATCGAATGTAGTTAATCAATTCGGGCAGATGGAGGATGTCAATGTTTATGGCGTCCAGGTTCCCGGAATGGAAGGACGCTGCGGCATGGCCGCCATTAAGCTGCTGGAGGGCGAGATCATCGACTGGGGTAAGCTGGGGGCATTTGTATGCGAAAAACTGCCTTCCTTTGCCCGGCCTTATTTTATTCGTCTGCGTAATACTATCGATGCGACCAACAGCTTTAAACAGATGAAAACTCAGTTGCAGAAGGAAGGATTTGACCCGGCAGTTATTAAAGATCCGTTGTATTTTTTAGATACGGATAAGTGTGTATATGTTGAACTTACACCGGAATTGTATGCCAAAATCGTGGATCATACCATTAAATTCTGATATTGAAATCAATAATCAACGAGAGTGTTCAATACTCATGGTTTACCCAACTAGTCTGCTGTCATTGTTATAAAGTCAATTGCTGGGATGCCGGAAAACGTTTTGCTTTTCCGACGTCTTATTATGGACATAAAAAGATTGAGAGTTTAGCTTTACGGCCATTGCTAAAAATATATACTTGAAGAAGGATAAAAACTATTAATGGTGAAAATTTCTATAAAAGATAAATTGTTATAAGGGTAGCCAGGATCGTATTCTAACCAGTACCGGAACAGCTTCATTGACCAGCTCAAGCTATGCGTACATTTATGAAGCAAGTCCATATGGAATAAAAAGCGTTCAGAAAGATTCAGACCCAGCCATAAGTTACAGCTATAATACCTTTGGCCTGGTTCAGAGCATCACGCATAACGGCCACCAAATAAATTACCAGTACGATATCGCAGGACGTGTAAGCGCCACAGGCATCGACAGCGGCAATTACTCATTAAACAAGTACTATAAAGACAGACTTGAAAAAGTCCAGACCGACGGCAGTCTGACCCCAAATAATTCAGCAGCCGCTAACGCCGTATTCAACTACAATCCGGACGGCACGTTGGAATCAGTAACATATCCAAACAACGGCAGCAATATAATAAAGACCACCTATACTTACAACGGATTAAACCGATTGATAAGCGTGACCAACAGCAAAGACGGAACCCCATTCAGCCAATATACCTATAGCTATGATAACAATGGAAATATAACCAGCGTTACCGACTTAAACGGCACCACCAGTTATGAATAAGACGTATTGAACCGTCTGATAGAAGTTATAAAGGGAGGAGCAACTACACAAGAATACACCTACGATGCAAGAGGAAACCGGGAAAATCAAACCGGGGTCACAGCAGAGACAAACGGGAATGAAACCTTAAGCTACAACCTGTGGAATCAGCTGGTGAGTGTTGCAGACAGCACCGGCACAACTTCCTTTGAATACGGACCAACAGGCTTAAGAGTCAAGAAAGGCAGCAAAAACTATATATATGATGTGAGCGGCAACCTGAAAGCAGAAGCAGACGCCAGCAACAACATAACCGCCACATATATCTGGGGCGGAAACCGTCTCCTGATTAAAAAACTGGCTGACGGAACACAGTACTACTATTTGTATAACGGGCATGGAGACGTAGTACAGATAACAGACAGTGCAGGAAATATAGTAAACAGTTACGAATATGATGAATGGGGCAATATTACCAGCCAAACCGAGACAATAGAAAACGAATTCAAGTATGCCGGCCAGATCTATGACAGCGAGACTGGACTGTATTACCTGAGAGCCAGGTATTATGACCCAACCACCGGCCGGTTTATATCCAAAGACAGCAATGAAGGCAGTATTGTTAATCCGCTTAGTTTGAATCTGTATACGTATTGTGTTAATAATCCCATTATATTTGTTGATCCAAGCGGGAATATCTATATATTTTCCGAGCCAATAATAAATACTGAGCAACAGTTAAAAGCGACGCTGGAATTTTTTAAACCGGATGAAATAGATTTCGCATACTGGCAAGCTGGTGGTAATCCTGGTTATGATGTTGTGACTGGCGTTGGAGGTTATGTTCTTCGCAGAGCAGGTAAAATAGTTAAACTTACCGAGCCTGTTTTGAAAGCTGTTAAGGGCGCGGGTAAGACTTATGCTAATTTTGCGAAACAAGCAACAAAAAATGCAAACTCAACGGAAGTTGTACTTGGAAAATATATTCCAGGCGGCGCATCATATACTGAAGTGGCAAAACAACGAGGAGCAACATATTTCCAATTAGATAACTGGGATAATGTTGTAAAAGAAGTCGGAGAGAATAATATATGGGAAATTAATGAATCCTTTATTAGACAACAAGCCAGCGCAAACAAAACATTTATTCTTTCGCATGACCCTGCACAAGCTACTGGTTACTTTGCAAAAGAGGTCAATTTACTAAAAAGTATGGGATATAGTTTCACGCAAGAAGGTTCTGTATGGAGGGCAGTCAAATAGAAATATACATTCATAACATTAGAGAGGATTATAATTCATGAAAAAAGAAGAACAGCAGTGGGATTTAATAGAAAAAGCAAAGACAATACTTATGAAATGGTCAGAGAATAATAACGCAAATCTTTTGGCAGTACATTTTGTTCCTATGTTTGACTTTTCACTCGAGGTATATATTTTTTACAAAAGCGATGCTGATATAAAACGAAACCAAAATAATGGGATTTCAGAAAAAGCTAAACAAATTTTTTTGAAAGCACTTAATGACATGGAATACATGAAGAATTTCAATGACAATATAACATTTACATTTGATTCTAATGAGAATGTTATAAACAATTATGAAGGGAGCTATTTCTTAAGGTTAAGATAACTTTAAGTATCAGTTTTTATTTTTCATAGGTCACACAGTTTAGATTGATGTGAACTTTCTTCCTCAACAAATTGCTCTAGCTATGTATTAAGAAGAAATAATAGATATCCAGATGTCTGGAATAATGACAGCGATGCTTTCGACCCATTTATTGGTGTCAAGTGCCCGAATTCCCTGGGCATCAACGAGGAGAACGGGATATAAATGTTAATCTTTAGATTGACATAAAGAGCAATAAAATGGGAGATTTTGTTTCAACAGTGTTTAGCGATTGGCTGATAACCGACCGAGTTGCTGAGATCTTCAAAGCACACAATCGGACGGGTTATAAGCTGCATCCTGTTAAAGTATGCAATAAAAAGCTTAGCTTCAATCTCTGGGAGCTTGTTGTAACCGCCAGGGCTGGAAAAGCACATCCCGATTCTGGCATATATGTTAAAGAGCATTGTGGATACTGCGGAAGCACGGTCTATTCACCGATAAAGAAAGGTGTAGGGATTATTGTTGACGAAACCCGTTGGGATGGAAGTGATTTCTTCATAATTACTGAGTATTATAAATTTGTTTTGATAACAGAAAAAGCAAAGAAAGTAATTGAAGAAAATAAGCTTAAAGGTGCCAAGATTGTGTTAGCATCTGATCTTGGATGGGATGAAGCATAGGGGATACAGCCACCTGTACAACACATATAAAAACGGCTAATAATTAGGAGTTCTTATCCTTCACAGCACAAAGCCGTTTTATAGCACCAGACAAACGTGGGGGCGGTTCGAGACTACTGGCCTTTTAAAGCCGCCTCTGTGTTTGCTCCAGTCAACCCCAGCTATTACTTATGGCTATAATACCTTCGGACTGGTACAGAGCATCACACATAACAGCCACCAAATAAATTACCAGTACGATACCGCAGGACGTGTAAGCGCCACAGACATCGACAGCGGCAATTACTCATTAAACAAGTACTATAAAGACAGACTTGAAAAAGTCCAGACCGACGGCAGTCTGACTATAAATAATTCAGCAGCCGCTAACGCCGTATTCAACTACAATCCGGACGGCACGCTGGAATCAGTAACATACCCCAATAACGGCAGCAATATCATAAAGACCTCCTATACTTACAACGGATTAAACCGATTGATAAGCGTGACCAACAGTAAAGACGGAACCCCGTTCAGCCAATATACCTATAGCTATGATAACAACGGAAATATAACCAGCGTTACCGACTTAAACGGCACCACCAGTTATGAATACGACGTATTGAACCGTCTGATAGAAGTTATAAAGGGTGGAGCAACTACACAAGAATACACCTACGATGCAAGAGGAAACCGGGAAAATCAAACCGGGGTCACAGCAGAGACAAACGGCAATGAAACCTTAAGCTACAATCTATGGGGTCAGCTGGTGAGTGTTGCAGACAGCACCGGTACCACGACCTTCGAATATAGCCCCACAGGCTTAAGGGTCAAGAAAGGCAGCAAAAACTATATATATGATACGAGCGGTAACCTGAAAGCAGAAGCAGACGCCAGCAACACCATAACCGCCACATACATTTGGGGCGGAGACAGACTGCTGATTAAAAAACTGGCGAACGGAACCCAGTACTACTATATCTATAACGGACATGGAGACGTAGTACAGATAACAGACAATGCAGGAAATATAGTAAACAGTTACGAATATGATGAATGGGGCAACATTACCAGTCAAACCGAGACAATAGAAAACGAATTCAAATATGCTGGGCAGATTTATGACAGCGAGACAGGACTCTACTACTTAAGAGCCAGGTATTATGACCCAACCACCGGCAGGTTTATATCCAAAGACAGCAATGAAGGCAGCATTGTTAATCCGCTGAGCTTGAATCTGTATACCTATTGTGTTAATAATCCCACCAAGTATGTTGATCCAAGCGGATGTTCACCTTATTTATCATATAATAAGTTATTCCAGAATTGGTTGGCAGACCAACTGCGAGCAGCAGATGCTGAATGGCAGATCCGATGGGAAGAAGTTGAAAAAGCCAGTCAAGATATTGTGAAGTTTTTAACTATTGATTGGGATGATCCCAATGCTTTGGAAATTGCCGGACTTATTTTTAAGCCTGCAAAAGCAGGCAAACCTGCTATCAAAGCTATTGCTAAAGTTGCGGGCAAGATTGAAACAAAGGTAATAGGGCACTTCCCTGATTATATTAATTTATCAAAAGAAATGGGAATAAAACCATTCGATATCCCTATTAATGTATGGAATAAAATGACTCCTGCTGAACAATGGGCTGCTAATACTAAGTTCCTAGATAGGGCTATTGCTAAAAATTCAGAGTTTGTATTGGCAACTCCAATTAAAGAGATGAAGCCAGGTAGTTATTTTGAAAGAGAAGTTGAGTATCTCTTTTCAAAAGGGTACAAATTAAGTAGTGATGGTACTAAATTAATAAAGTAAGGATGGCGAAACAATGTTTGATGAGATATGTATAAATGAAGCATTATCTTCTTTGATTCTAAAGGGTAACTACAATGTTATAAAAATGGACTATGATGAAAAACATTTTGGTAATTTTGTTATAGAACTTTCTAATAATAAGCTTTTTGATATAAGGTTTACAAGTGACCGAGGACAGTTATGGTGCGAAATAAATCAGGGTTCTACATGGATACTAATAAATGATATATTTACAGTTATGGGAGTTAAATTTTCTTATAATATAAATAATGAATATTGTAAGAGTATAGAAGTAATCTCAAATGAAATCTACAAAAATATAGATATGCTTAAAATGGCCTTAGATAAAAGCAATTCCAAAGCCACTTTACATGGGATTGAAGAGTTGAAACAGAAGCGAGCTGATGAGTTATTGAAGAAGTATAAAATTAAATAAGCATACTGTATTAACCTTAATGAAATGATAAAGATAGCAACATAGGGGTCAGCAATGGCCCCGTCATGCTCCTTGAAAAATGCGGATTTCCACAGGCCATAACCCCTGTTACGACCCCAAGGCCGTAAATCCGATCCCAGAGGTAATTGTTCTCCGACCCGCATTGTAGGTCAGTGTTCTCCGGAGCGGGGAAGCCGCGCGACTCCGCTCCTTTAACTGTACAGTTTTCGGTCCCAGAGTTGACCCTCTAAACAGGAGCGATTAAGAACAAATTCAGGAACCAGCTCAAGCTATGCGTACATTTATGAAGCAAGTCCATATGGAATAAAAAGCGTTCAAAAAGATTCCGCCCCCGCCATCAGTTACAGCTATAATACCTTCGGACTGGTACAGAGCATCACACATAACAGCCACCAAATCAATTACCAGTACGATACCGCAGGACGTGTAAGCGCCACAGGCATCGACAGCGGCAATTACTCATTAAACAAATACTATAAAGACAGACTTGAAAAAGTCCAGACCGACGGCAGTCTGACTATAAATAATTCAGCAGCCGCTAACGCTGTATTCAATTACAATCCGGACGGCACGCTGGAATCAGTAACATATCCTAATAACGGCAGTAATATTATAAAGACCTCCTATGTTTACAACGGATTAAACCGATTGATCAGCGTAACCAACAGCAAAGACGGAACCCCGTTCAGCCAATATACCTATAGCTATGATAACAACGGAAATATAACCAGCGTTACCGACTTAAACGGAACCACCAGTTATGAATACGACGTATTGAACCGTCTGATAGAAGTTATAAAGGGTGGAGCAACTACACAAGAATACACCTACGATGCAAGAGGAAACCGGGAAAATCAAACCGGGGTCACAGCAGAGACAAACGGCAATGAAACCTTAAGCTACAACCTGTGGAATCAGCTGGTGAGCGTTGCAGACAGCACCGGCACAACAACCTTTGAATACGGTCCCACAAGCTTAAGAGTCAAGAAAGGCAGCAAAAACTATATATATGATGTGAACGGCAACCTGAAAGCAGAAGCAGACGCCAGCAACAACATAACCGCCACATATATCTGGGGCGGAAACCGTCTCCTGGTAAAGAAACTGGCTGACGGAACACAGTACTACTACCTGTATAACGGACATGGAGACGTAGTACAGATAACAGACAATGCAGGAAATATAGTAAACAGTTACGAATATGATGAATGGGGAAACATTACCAGTCAAACCGAGACAATAGCTAATGAATTCAAGTATGCCGGGCAGATATATGACAGCGAGACAGGACTGTATTACCTGAGAGCCAGGTATTATGACCCAACCACCGGCAGATTTATATCAAAAGACAGCAATGAAGGCAATATTGTTAATCCGCTGAGCTTAAATCTGTATACGTATTGTGAGAACAATCCCGTCAACTACGTAGATCCGACGGGGCATATAACTGTAAACAATTGTGTGTATTTATATAATATGAAGTTCTACGATGCTGACCCAGGAAACAGGGAGTGGGCTCGTGTTCAGATTGAACAACTTAGTGTACCTGAACAAATAAAACTGGTTTTGGTTATTAGGTATATAAGAGCAAAACAAAACTATGTAGATACTGCAATAGAAAATCTCGGGCCTTATGCTGCACAAGCTGCTGCAGACGCCTTTGATGTTAGCATGGGTTATTTAGCTGGAGAAGCGGTCGGTGGAATTGCTACCCTTTCTAAGGGCGCGGGTAAGACAGATATATTGTCAGGTAAGACGCTAACAAACCAAACTGGAAAAGTAAATAATTATGTATCTGAAGTTAAAGGGAATGCTGCTGCTCAAGCAGATTTTTATGCAAAGAACCCAAGTAATGTGAGAACTTATTCAAACGGCACGGTTGTTGGTGATTTGCCAGATGGGACAACAATAAATATGCATCCATCGACTAGTCTTGGTGGAACCCCAACTGTAGAAATTTACAATCCTAATACCGGAATAAGCACAAAAATACGTTATTAAAGGAGACTAGCATGGAGAAATTGATAAATTGTAATATTATAATTGACATAGAATCTATAGAAATGGTATCTGGTGCAAATCAATATTTTGAAATGGTTTTTCTAACAAGTGAGAAAACGAAATATAAAATTATATTTGATTTTGTTTGGGACTTGAGATACTCAATAGAAAACGGCTATATTGATCGAGCCTCAAAGTTCTTGCATGAAGAGAGAGAAAAAAGTAGTGTGCTTATGATAGAAAACTCAGAATATGTAAAGTATTTTGAAGGCCAAGTATCGGGCACACGCCCTACAGCAGGCATTAGGGATTACATCTTATTTGACTCAGTTGATACGGTTGTCGAAGTTCTCACAATCAAGGAACCAGTGTTGATAAAAATTTAAATGTTTTTATAGAAAAAGATATAGAATTGGAAACAATTTGCTAGTAACATGCTGAGGAGGGGGTCGGCAATAACCCCGATATGTTCCTTAACAAATGCGGATTTCTATATAGCACAACCCCAGTTGTGACTCCATGGATGCAAATCCGACCCTGGTGAAAAATGTTCTCCGACCCGCATTGCGGGCTGATGTGGGCAGTGCCGGGGAAGTTTGCGACCCCGACGCTTTAACCTGCACAGTTTTCGACCCCATGGTTCACAATGTAAATTAAAGCGACATAGAACATTTTGCTCTGCGTTTCGAAGGGAACTACTCTTTCGTAGAAAGCCGTCAAATTTGGTTTTTGTTTTGCTGAATGAGCAAAACCTTAAGGCTGTTAACAAAACGCGACACAGCGGCACACAGTGGCCCACGTTGCCGGACAATGATATTAGTAAACTTGCCATCGGCATTAACCATTTGTGAGCCGGATAACGAGGGCATGTATGAAGCGCATAGCTTCTGTAGACTGCCGGTAACGAACATACAAATCGGCTTGTACCCTATGGTTCATGGTGAACCATGGATTTACAGGAAATTTGTTCTGTGGTAAAATTTGCGCCAGAGGGGGGTATAAGGGGGTAAAGCTTATCCTGTTCCCTCTCTTTTTCTTTTCTGCAGTTGACAGTTTTGATACAAGCGCAGAAATGACTTGCAATCCGTTTCAGACAGAGTTAACATCACACACCAAAGCAAATAACCTGTTTGAAACTGTGAGTCTTACGGTAGATAGGCTGTCGCGCCCTTGCCCTTTCTGAGAACGAAGGCTATCATCTGAGGTTGCCGGTACTCGGGCTTTATGTGGATGGCAGGATAAAAGAAGGGATGATATGCAGAGAAGAGAAAATTACCTCTATGTCGGTATGGACTTGCATAAAGACACCCATACCGCTGTTCTGGTTAATTGCTGGAATGAAAAATTGGATGTAATTGTTATCGAAAACAAGCCCAGCGAATTTAATAAGCTGGCAAAGAAGATTGATAAAGCAGCATTAAGACTGAATTTACTGCCGATTTACGGCTTGGAAAACGCCTACGGCTACGGAAGAAGCCTTGCGGTATGGCTCATTGAAAAAGGCTAGACCAAACAAAGGGACGGTTCTCTTGTTTGGTAAAATAAGAACTGGTATGATAGGGAAAATAGAAAGGAAATTAATATAATATGCCCAGACATGCCAGAGAAAAGAGCGAAACTGGAATCTATCATATAATGGTGAGAGGAATAAACAGGCAGGAGATATTCCATGACGCAGATGATTATCAAAAATATTTAGATACACTGAGCCGGGTAAAAGAGGAAAAACATTTTCAGGTACTCGGATACTGCTTGATGACCAATCATCTGCATTTATTAATAAATGAGGGAAAATCCGATATATCAGACATAATGAAACGAATCGGGGTGAGTTATGCCTATTGGTACAATTGGAAATACCAGCGAAATGGGCATGTTTTTCAAGACAGATATAAAAGCGAAAGCGTAGAAGACGACGCTTATCTGCTTACAGTTATCCGTTACATACATCAAAACCCAGTGAAAGCAGGAATAGTAAAAAGACCGGAAGAATACAGATACAGCAGCTGCCAGGATTATTACAACGCAAAATACCAGCATACAGGATTAACCAACCCAGAATTAATCCTGTCAATCTTTTCTGCCAACCAGCAGCAAGCTGTAGAAAAGTTTAAAGAGTATAACAGCGAACAGAGTAATGAGAACTGTCTGGATGATGAAGTTCAGAAAAGAAAAAGTGATGAAGAAATAAGAGAAGAGATAAGTAAACTGCTCAAAGGAAAGCCGGTAACAATTTTGCAGCAAATGGAAAGAGCAGAGCGGGATGAAATACTGCGTGAAATCAAAGGAATACCAGGCGGTAGTTTACGGCAAATAGCCAGGATAACCGGACTGGGGCTATTTGTAATTCACCAGGCTTAATTCAAAGGAAAGAATTAGCAAACAGCAGAACCGTCCCCCTGTTTGCACAATAAGATGAAAGACAGATCAAACAAAAATAGAAAGAATAAAAAATAGGAGGTAATGAGCTGGATGATAGAAATACTAAAAAAGTATATGTCGGTCGATTGTCCGGTAGCAATTTTTACAAATAGAAACGATTATGACAGGTTTGCTGTAGGTATTATTATTGCTGTAACAGCGGAGTATATCTTAGTAAAAAACATTAATTCGCGTGGAGAATTTGATGGATATTCTGTAACAAATACTTCCATGATTTACAGATTAGAATCTGATAGTAAGTACTTGAGAAAAATTAAAAAACTCTATGATTGTAAAAAAGGTGATGATGTTTTTAATATATGTCTAAATGGCAATCTGCTCATGAATATTCTGCAATATGCGATTGATAATAATGTAATATCCAAAATATGCATTGATGAGGATGCCAATGATATTGTTGGATATATCGACCAATTAAAAGGTGAAATAGTAAAAATAAACCAGATTTCTGATTATGGCGAAATTGATGGGGAAACAGTGTTTCGAATTGATGAAATATTAAAAATTGCTATAGCTGATTCTGATATTATAGACCTGGATTTGCTGTTTCGTTTTAAGGAAGGCAAATGATTGAAGGACGGTTTACTCATGTGTCAAAGGGGTCAGCAATGACCAAACTATGCTCTTTGCTAATATCATCTCATGGGTCTTGTCATCACTCCGTCATCACCAAATAAATCAAACCATATTGGGTAATATAATTTTATCTTTGAAATATAAGGAGGTGATGCCCATGAATAACACAAGAATGCCCAATAGACTTATAAATGAGAAATCCCCTTATCTTCTGCAACACGCTTATAATCCGGTTGATTGGTACCCCTGGAGTGAAGAAGCATTTGTAAAAGCAAAAACTGAAGACAAGCCGATTTTTCTTTCTATCGGCTATAGTACTTGCCATTGGTGCCATGTGATGGAACGTGAATCTTTTGAAGATGAAGAAGTCGCAGCGGTTTTGAATCGGGATTTTGTTGCCATAAAAGTTGACCGGGAGGAAAGACCGGATATTGATCATATTTATATGACCGTTTGTCAGGGGATGACCGGTCATGGGGGCTGGCCTTTGACCATTGTCATGACCCCTGATAAGAAGCCCTTTTTTGCTACAACCTACCTTCCCAAATCCAGCCGGGGCGGTATGAACGGAATGCTGGAACTGCTGCCGCGCATAGGCGCTTTATGGGCCGAGGACCGGCAAGCGCTGGAGGCTTCAAGCGAAGAAGTAAGTGCGTGGCTGCAAGAGACAGATAGAAGTGAAAGGCAGGCGGTCACCCCGGAAATTTTTGAGAAGGCTTATAAAACCTATTACCAGACTTTTGATGATAAATATGGGGGATTCGGACGGGAACCTAAATTTCCTTCACCTCACAACCTGATGTTTTTGCTGCGCTATTATTATTACACCGGGGAAAAGCAGGCTCTGCAGATGGTGGAGAAGACACTGGAAAAACTGTATCAGGGGGGGATCTATGATCATATCGGATTTGGCTTTGCCCGTTATTCTACTGATCGAATCTGGCTGTTACCGCATTTTGAGAAGATGCTTTATGACAATGCCCTGTTAGTTATGGCTTATCTGGAAACGTATCAGATCAGCCGGCGAGATCTATTTGCCAGGGTGGCAACAGAAGTCCTGGAATACATCCTGCGTGATATGACCTCTGCTGAAGGCGGGTTCTATTCCGCAGAAGATGCTGACTCTGAAGGCGAAGAAGGGAAATTTTATATCTGGAATGAAAAAGAGGTCTTGTCAATTTTGGGGCAGGCAGAAGGCAGCCGGTTCTGTGAAATTTATGATATAACTGACCGGGGGAATTTTGAGGGCAAAAATATTCCCCATCTGATCAAGTCAAAGGCTGATGAAAAGATCCGGGCTGAGACAGAAGCATCAAGAAAAAAGCTTTTTTCATACCGGGAAGCGAGAATACACCCTTATAAAGATGACAAAATACTTTGCGGCTGGAATGGGCTGATGATCGCAGCCCTGGCTAAAGCTTATGCAGTCTTGCATGAGCCGCGCTATCTTGATGCGGCCAGAAAAGCGATGGATTTTATTATGACCAGAATGTGCCGTCCGGATGGAAGGCTGCTGGCCCGTTACCGTCAGGGAGAAGCGCAGTACCCTGCTTATGCTGCCGACTATAGTTTTTTGGTCTGGGCCTCCATCGAGTTATATGAAGCAACGTTTGACAGCAGCTATTTGAAGACAGCGGTGGAGCTTAATGACGAAATGCTCAAATATTGCTGGGATGAAGAAAAGGGAGGTTTGTTTTTTTACGGTAAAGACAGCGAACAGCTCCTGGCCCGTCCCAAAGAAGCCTATGATGGTGCCATTCCTTCTGCCAACTCAGTTGCAACACTAAACTTTTTGCGTCTGGGTAAATTGACCGGGGATCATAAATTGGAAGAGCTGGCTCATCAGCAACTGGAAGTATTCGGAGAAACCATTAATGCACAGCCAACCGCCCACGGATTCTTTTTGACAGCAGCGATGTTTGCCTTAAAGCCAACCCGGGAAATCGTAATTACTGGGCATCTAAAGCGAGAAAAGACTGCAGCTATGCTAAAAGTGGTACGGGAGAACTATCTGCCTGATACGGTTACCGTTTTCAAACCGGCAGGGGATGGTGAAGCCATTTCAAGCCTGGCCCCCTATATAAAGGATATGGTGATGATCGACAACGAGGCTGCTGCTTATATATGTGAAAATTATACCTGTCAACAGCCGGTTACAGAAGCAGAGGGGCTGCGCAGCAGCCTGACCAGAGTGCTATAAGGGGGTGACCTCTAAGACAGGACGGCACTTGATCAACTATATTACTAGGTATGCATTTGTAAAAAAATCCTGCGGTTCAAGGCAGGATTTTTGTTATTTATAATTAAAAAGCGGGCAACATATTATAGATTTAAATAATGAAGCAGGAGGTTTGTCAGTGAGCAAGAAGTTACAAGTTTTATTTTTTATATTTATTTTATGCTGCTCTTTTATTGTTCACCCTTTCAGTACGCTGGCTCAGGAAATGCCACAGGAGGAAGCCGGGCTGGCTGAATTACCGATTGATAATACCGAATTTCCAGTACTTTACCTGAATGATCCGCTTTTGCACGGAGAAGCAGTCTGGATGCTGCAGGCGCGGTTAAAGGAGTTGGGCTATGATTTGACGGTCAATGGGATCTATTCGCCGGAAACCTGTACTATGGTCAGACTGTTTAATAATGCTGAGGGGCTTAAGGACAGTACTGTAGTAACCAGAGCAACCTGGGAAAAATTAATGAATTATTCTGCCACAGAGCCCTATCTGAGTGTTTTCGGCGATAAACCCCAGGGGAGTCAAGGGAGATTGCTGATCGTTATCGATATAGCAACCCGGAAATTAACTTTATATGAAGATGATAAAGTTATAAAGGAATACCCGGTGGCAGTTGGCAAAAGCAAAACTCCGTCACCACTGGGGGAATGGAAAATCATCCATAAATCACTGAATTGGGGCAACGGTTTCGGTACCCGCTGGATGGGTCTTAATGTTCCCTGGGGAATATATGGGATCCATGGAACCAATAAACCAGGCTCTATCGGCAGTTTTGCTTCCCATGGCTGTATTCGTATGTTGAATAAGCAGGTGGAGGAATTATATCCGCTGGTATCAGTTGGTACACGCGTACGGATAGTGGAGGACGGGCAGATATTTCCGAAAAACTTTACCCCGCAAAACTTCAGAAAAAAAGCCAGCGGGCAAAAAGTGGTGTATGTGCAAAGCAGATTAAAGGAACTCGGTTTTGAGTTTGATCATGCTGACGGGCGCTTTGGCAATATGACCGAACTGGCAGTAAAATATTTTCAGGCATGGCACTGCCTGCCGGTGACCGGTGAATTAAATGATGAGACTTACCGGGCTATGGGGATGATAGAGTAGGGCACTGCTTCCTGTTTGCCCGGATGCCGCTCCAATACCCATGCCCTTTTTTTCTATGTTATTGCAAGTATAAACGTTATGTTTTACCCTCCGCAGAACAATAATATGCCGGGAATTATCCTGTTTTTTCCGGCCCAACTTCCTGCGTTTATTTATAATACCCGCCCATATTACAAAAAGGCTATTATTATGCTAAAATTTCTTAAACTTATAAAAGGCTGAAATTATTTGAAAATTTTTAGTTGCCAGGTTTAATCCTGCAGTGTTAACATTCATAGGTACAGTTTATATTGAAATGAATACAATATCTTTAGAGGAGGATGGGCATGATTGACCGCGAAGAAATAAATTTCAAACAATTAATTGAAGAGCGGCAATGGCAAGTGCTGAAAGAAGAACTGAAAGCCGTGCCCATACCGGATATTGCCGATTTATTGATGGAACTGGATAAAGGGGAAAGGGTTCTGCTCTTCAGAGTATTGCCCCGTACCATTTCTTCAGAAGTATTTTCTTATATGATCCCGGAATTACGCAATGCCCTGCTGAAGGAATTAACCGATGAAGAGACCCGCAACCTGTTAAGCAATCTGCGCCCTGACGACCGTACAACCCTTTTTGAAGAATTGCCGGGGCAGGTTACACAGAAAATGCTTAATCTGCTCAGCCCCCAGGATATTAAGGAAGCTCGTTTGCTTTTAGGTTATCCTGAGGAAAGTGTCGGGCGTCTGATGACCCCGGACTATATTGCCGTACGTCCGGAATGGACCGTGGAGCAGTCTTTGCAGCATATACGTTTTAAAGGAAAAGACAGTGAAACTTTAAATGTCATATATGTGACCGATAATAAATGGCAGTTGCTTGATGCTTTGGATTTGCACCGCTTTATTCTCAACCCCCCGGAAGCATTGGTTTCTCAGCTTATGGACAATACTTTTGAAAGTGTTTCAGCGTTTGAAGACCGGGAAGAAGCGGTACATGTTTTACAGCATTACGACCTTTTCGTGTTGCCGGTAGTAGACTCGGAAGGAGTGCTGCTGGGAATCGTGACTGCCGACGATATTATGGACGTTGCAGAAGAGGAAGCTACCGAAGACTTTCATAAAACCGCAGCGGTGAACCCTTTGAAAAACACGTACCGGGAAGCCAGCATCTGGGAATTGTTCAACAAGAGAATCGGCTGGCTGATCATCCTGGTGCTGGTCAGTCTTTTGTCTGCCGGTATAATAGGATATTTTGAATCCACTTTGCAAAGCGTCATTATCCTGTCGGTTTTTATCCCTATGCTGATTGGCAGCGGCGGCAATGCAGGTGCACAATCAGCTACCCTGATGGTTCGTGCTCTGGCAACCGGTGACGTTGAAGAAAACCAGTGGTTTAAAACCATCAGCAAGGAATTGCTGGTTGGGCTTAGCCTGGGGGTAACTATGGGGTTTATAGGTTTTATTGTGGGCTATATGAAAGGCGGACATGAAATTGCCATGATTATTGGTTTTACTATGATGGCTATTATTATAGTAGCCAATCTGATTGGAGTCGCCCTGCCATTTATTCTCACCCGCCTGGGGCTGGACCCGGCAGTTGCCAGCAACCCGCTGATCGCTTCGATCGTAGATGCTACCGGGCTGTTCATTTACTTTGCAGTGGCTGTAAATGTTTTGCAGTTGGTATGAAAAAGAGGACTATTGAGACTTCTTCGTTATCCTCATAGTCATATCAGGGCTATACTCGCAAATGGTTATTTAGTTCAGTTTAACTTCAAAGCCCAGATCATCAATTTCGGCGGCTATTTTTTCCACAGTGATCAGAGTTTCTTCAAAATCTACTTCCACAAATCCCTCGGTATAGTGCGCTTCTGCTCTGTTTATCCCTTCAAGTTCCATAAGATTATCTTCAATGCTTTGTTTGCAGTGTCTGCAATTCATACCGGTTACTAATAATTTTGTTAACAATACTATTACCTCCTTGTTGCTTGTACTATTATAATTCTACTTAATTCAGCAGGGAAATACTACCTGCCTGATCAGATTATTGCCGTAAAACATAATGAGTAATCCGGCTGAGGCAATCTTAAAATAAGCAGCAACAATGAAGGGAATGCTGTCAATATATTGAATTAATACACTTAGGCCGGCTGGCTTGTGAACAAAGGGGAAAAGAGTGATAAATTGCTGATTGGAATAGATATAATAGATATAGACAGAGTTAAAAAAGCCGCTGAAAGGACACCGCGGTTTTTAACCAGGGTTTTTACCCGTCGGGAACTGGCTTACTGCTTAAGCAAAAAAAATCCGTATCCTTCACTGGCAGCAAGATTTGCAGCCAAAGAGGCTATAAGGAAAACTCATCCGCTGTTTAACAGCGGTATCCGCTATCATGATACGGAAGTAATTGTTAATGAAAACGGGCAGCCGCAATTGATATTGCATGGTAAAGCCCGGGAGAAGTTTGATGAGCATTTTAAACAGATGGCGTTAAGTCTGTCCCACGCTGATAAGCAGGCTATAGCGGCAGTTATTATTGAGGAGGGGATAAAATGAAATTGGTCAAAGCAGCGGAAATGCAGGATATTGACCGCAGAGCTGCCAGTGAATATGGGATCTTAAGTCTGGTGCTGATGGAAAATGCCGGCATCAGGACGGCGGAAATGGTGCCGGAAATGCTCGGCAGCGCGGCCGGCAAAAAAGTCATAATTCTGGCCGGCCGGGGGAATAATGGCGGTGACGGACTGGTGGCTGCCCGGCATTTACATAACAGCGCAGCTGAACCAGTAATCTTCCTGATGGGAAAAGTGGGGCAGTTAAGCCCGGACAGTAAAGTAAACTATGATATTCTGCAGAAAATGACCGATAGAATTTATCCTCTGACCGAAGACAGTCAGCGGGAGAAATTGAGTCTGGAGCTGCTTGATGCGGATATCATAATCGATGCTATATATGGTATTGGGTTTAAGGGTAGTTTGAATGCTTTTGAAACTGACATTGTTCAACTGATAAACAAAACAAAAGCACCGGTAATAGCAGTTGATATTCCTTCCGGAGTAGAAGCTGACAGCGGCAAAGTAAACGGTGAGGCGGTCAAAGCTGCGGCTACGGTGACTTTTGCCCTGCCCAAGCCGGGTTTGATACTCGAACCAGGCAAAAATCATACCGGTAAACTTAAAATTGCAGATATTTCTATTCCTGCGGCTCTGCTGCAGGATAAAAGATTGAAAACCGATCTCATCACAGAAGATATGGTGGCAGGCATGCTGGGGCCGCGAAATCCTGATGCTCACAAAGGGACTTTTGGACATGCTCTCTTGATCGGCGGCTCCACTGGTTTAAGCGGAGCCATCCTGCTGGCTGCCCGGGGAGCTATAAAATGCGGAGCAGGTTTGGTAAGTGCTGCCCTGCCGGTATCCCTGGTGCCGATATTCGATACTGCCTTACAGGAAGTGATGAGTATTCCACTGACTCAAACCAGTCAGGGGGCAATTTCGATAGAAGCTTTGCCTGCTATAGAAAATATTTTAGGGACTTCATCAGTTTGTGCTGTTGGTCCGGGCATGTCCCGGTACCAGGAAGCCCATGCCATAATACGGTTTATATTGGAAAGAGCAGGGGGCCCGGTCGTTATTGATGCGGATGGCTTAAATGCCCTGGCGGGCGATGTCAGTATTTTAAAAGAGCGCCAGGTTCCGGTGGTACTTACTCCTCACCCGGGAGAAATGGCCCGGCTTACCGGCAAGACTATTGAGGAAATACAGGCAGACCGTATTGATTGTGCGGCTCATTATGCCCGGGAATGGGGAGCTGTTATTGTACTTAAGGGTAATAAAACCGTTATCGCCGCACCTAAGGGAGAAATATACGTAAATATAACAGGTAACCCAGGGATGGCCACTGCCGGCAGCGGTGATGTGTTATGCGGAATCATTACCGGGCTCATTTCGCAAGGTTTAAAACCGGAGGCAGCAGCGGCAGCAGGGGTATACCTGCATGGCTTAAGCGGTGATCATGTTGCCGGGACAAAAGGGCAGCGGGGACTTATAGCCGGAGATTTACTTGAAGCATTACCCCTGGTGATGGCCCGATTTGAAAAAGTGTCATAAAAGTTTTACTGTATCTGTTAAAATTGATCTGGAAGCAACAAGAGAAAGAGGTGTTTAATATGCTGGCCAAAGACATAATGACTACTGACGTAATCACCGTTTCTGCGGATGAGCGGGTCGAGGCGGTAACCAAACTGCTTATTGATAACAAGATCAGCGGGATACCTGTAGTAGATAAGGATAACCATATTACAGGCATCGTTACCGAAAAGGATTTGCTGATTAAAGCTGGTGAATTAAAAGTGCCTTTTTATATTACTCTGTTTGACAGTATTATTTATTTGGAAAACCCTATGCGTTTCAGCAGCAATTTAAAAAAATATACTGCTGCCAAGGTCAAAGATATTATGACGGTAAAAGTGGAAGTTGTGGATGAGAACACTCCGGTACATGAGATTGCTGAGATCATGCAGAATAAAAAAATCAATCGCCTGCCGGTAGTCAGAAATAACAAACTTATCGGTATTGTTACCCGTAATGATGTGTTAAAGGCAATTGTGAAGAATAATGGATAATAAAAGGCCAACCTGGGCAGAAATAGATTTAAAAGCAATACATCATAATTTGCAGACCATCAGAAAAGCGGCGGTGCCAGCCCGCGTAATGGCAATCGTTAAAGCCAACGCATACGGCCATGGTGTCCATGAGGTAGCCAAAGCCTGTCTGCAGGAAGGAGTTGAGCATTTAGGGGTAGCCACTCTGGATGAAGCACTGGCTGTTCGCCGTGACGGGGTAGCGGTACCAATTTTAATTTTAGGGCCGGTCGGCAAAGAACACGCCCAGACAGCAGTGGATTGGAACCTTAGAATAACCGTTTTTGACCTGGCCATGGCGCAAGCTTTGTCAGATGCAGCGATTAAATCTTCTAAATCAGCTTATGTTCACATAAAATTAGATACCGGGATGGGGCGGGTAGGGTTTCCCCCGAATACAGAAACAGTAGAACAGATAGTGAATATTTCCCGCCTGCCGGGTATAAAACTGGAAGGTATATTTACCCATTTTGCCAGTGCGGATAAAGAAGATAAAAGCAAATCCCTGAAACAGTTGCAGCTTTTTAATGACCTGATTGCAGAACTTGAAAAACAAAAGGTGGATATCCCGCTTAAACATTGTTCGAACAGTGCAGCATTGATTGATTTGCCGGAAGCCCGTTTTAATATGGTCAGGGCTGGTATTATTTTATATGGGCTGTATCCATCACCTTATATAAGGCAGGAACTGTTCAAGGTTATACCGGCCATGACCTTAAAGAGCAAAATAAGCTTTTTAAAAAAACTGGCAACTGGTGCGACAGTAAGTTACGGATGTACATGGCAATGTAACCGTGAAACTACAGTGGCAACTGTACCGATAGGTTATGCTGACGGTTACAGGCGTCTGTTATCCAATAAGGCTTTTGCCGCAGTACGGGGTCAAAGGGTGCCGTTGATCGGAACCGTATGTATGGATCAGTGCATGTTTGATGTAACAGAAGTTGAAGGGGTCAGTGAAGGTGACGAAATAATCCTTTTTGGCAAATCCGAGGATTTAGTGACTGCTGATGAGCTGGCTGAAATAGAGGGAACCATCAATTATGAAATTGTATGTGCAGTCAGTTCCAGAGTTCCCAGGATTTACATTTCCTGAAATCAAGTAATTATTGGATTTGCGGGCAGGTATTCTTATCTCTATAATAGAAATATCAATTGATACATTTTTTTTATTTTATTCTGGAGGTGCTTGCTTTGCCAGCCTCAAAAAGGATCATTGTAACGGTTCCCGAAAGTCTTTTATCTGAAGTTGATTATATAACAGAATATGAGTGTAAGAATCGCAGTCAGATAGTCAGAGAAGCGATAACATTTTATCTCGGTGAGCGCAAAAAAGTTTTGATGATAGAACAAATGAAAAAAGGTTATTTGGAAATGGCTGAAATTAATTTGACGTTAGCCAGTGAAGATTGCGGAGTTGAAGAAAATACTCTGCGTAATCTGACACAAAAATTGTTGGAGTGATAATGAATATGATCAAACGGGGCGAAATTTATTTTGCTCAGCTGAATCCGGTGGTAGGTTCTGAACAGGGAGGCATAAGACCGGTAGTAGTTGTCCAGAATGACATTGGCAACCAATATAGCCCGACAACTATCGTGCTGGCTATCACCTCACAGATAAATAAAGCCAAATTGCCTACCCACATTGAGCTGAAAGCTGAAACTTATGGATTGGAAAGAGATTCGGTCATTCTGGCCGAACAGATCCGAACCATCGATAAAGGAAGATTGAAACAAAGGATTGCAGTTCTGAAAACAGAAACCATGAAAAAAGTTGACCAGGCCATGTTAATAAGTTTAGCCTTGCTCGAAAGTTAGTTACATATCGATAATACCGGGAGCAGTTTTTATGACAAAGCTGCTCCTTTTTTTATTGCCGGCGTTTTACTGCTGCGTATATTATAAGGGGTAAAACAAGAACAATTTGCCTGCTGTTTAATAGACTAAAACAAAGAGCAAGATATGAAGGAGGTAAATTTTTGCGGCCGATTATAGGGATAACTGGAAATTATGACCTTGAGGAAAACTTGCATTTCCTGGCCGAGGCATATGTGACCTCAATTAATAAGGCAGGTGCGGCAGCAATCATGATCCCGCCTGAGGAAGCCCGGCTGGATGATTATACAAAAATCTGTCACGGTATAATACTATCCGGCGGCGGCGATATAGATCCGGTTTACTTTAACGAAGCGCCATCATGGACTTTGGGTAATATAAATCCGCTAAGGGACTGGTTCGAGATCAAGCTGGCCAGGAAATGCTTGGCCATGGGAGTGCCTCTGTTAGGTATTTGCCGCGGATGTCAGGTTATAAACGTTGCAGCGGGAGGCAGTCTGATTCAGGATATTCGCTCCCGAATGAGTCATCAGCAAAAAGCTCCCCGCGATTATGCTTTTCATGATATATTTATTGACGAAGAGACTTATCTGTTTCAGATTTTGCGGAAGAACTCCATTAGAGTAAACAGTTTTCATCATCAGGCAATCAGGAAAGCCGGAGAGCAACTGAAGATAAGTGCCCGGGCGGAAGAAAACATAATTGAAGCAGTTGAAAAAAATGATCATCCATTTGCCATAGGTGTCCAGTGGCACCCCGAATGTATGAATGATGAAAATTCGACCCGCTTGTTTAAAGCATTTACAGAACAAGCAACAGTTTATCAACATAAACTGGATTCCAAAATGTATGCTTACCGCACTAACAGTCGGCTAAAATCATAAAATGATCAGGGGAAGGAGATTTACTTTATGCTGGTTATAAAAGGGGGGAAAGTCATTACCCTGGACCAGAGAGGCGTAATCGATAATGCAGTAATTATTCTGGATGGGCCGTTGATCAAAGCCGTAGGAGTAAATATCCCGGTACCGGAAGAATGTACATTGATAGATGCAGCGGGGGGATATATATTGCCAGGCTTCATCGATGCTCATACCCACATAGGTTTGGAAGAAGAAATATATGCAGTTGAAGGTGATGATGTCAATGAAACATCTGATCCTGTTACCCCTGAGTTACAAGCACTGGATGGTGTCAATTTCGCTGATCTGGCTTTTGCTGATGCCTTGTCCGGCGGGGTTACCCGGTCAGTAAGCCTGCCGGGAAGTGCTAATGTTATCGGCGGGCAGGCGGTATTATTAAAGCATTTGGCAGAGAGTGCCAGTGAAATGATTTACAAAAATCCAGCCGGACTTAAAGCGGCCCTGGGGGAAAACCCCAAGCGGGTTTATTCCCAACAGAAAAAAACTCCGGTTACCAGGATGGCCAGCGCCAGTTTACTTCGGGAAGCTCTTTTCGTTGCCCGGCAGAATATGGGAAAAAAAGATCTGGCCGCCAGGGAAGTATATCGGCAAAAACCTTTGCAGGCAGTCCTGGAAAGGAAAATGCCTTTAATGCTTCATGCTCACCGGGCCGATGATATTTTAACGGCACTGAGGATAAAGGACGAATTTGATATCGATATGATCATCCAGCATGGGACGGAAGCTTTTAAAGTTGCCGATGAACTGATCAAAAGAGACGTACCGGTATTACTGGGACCTTTGCTGGTCAATCGTGCCAAAGTGGAAATGAAGGAAGTGTCCTTTAAGAATGCTGTCAAACTTGAACAGCAGGGAGTAAAATTCAGCTTTATTACTGATCATCCAGTTATACCGATAAAGTATTTGCGGGAATGTGCGGCAATTGCTGTCAGAGAAGGATTGAACGAAGAAACAGCACTCAAAGCTTTAACCATTTATCCGGCACAAATATTAAAAGTCGACGATGAGATCGGTTCCATCACCGCCGGCAAAAGAGCGGACCTGGTAATATTTGACGGACATCCGTTTGATTTTCGCTCCCGGGTACGGCATGCGATAGTTGATGGAATTCTATGGGGGGATCAAGGTGAATAAAGGTGATGTGTACACTGTCTACCTGGATGGAAATGCAATGACTGTATGCGTGGTCGGTTTTTATAATGATGAACTCACCGGAGAAGAAATGGTGATCCTGGCGGTAGTAAGCCGGGAAAATATGGTGCATGTTCCGGTTGATGATTTGCAAAGCCTGTTTCCGGATAATAAATACCAGAATTAAATTTAGCTTCAAGAGGCCGCGATTAACGCAGCCTCTCAGACCGTCAAAAAAAGCGAATCTCATTGTTACATCACAAGCCCCGCTCAGTCGCCGTACCTCAGTACGCCTCAATCGTGGGGCTTGCTCGTGCCTCGATCTTCACTTTTTTTCTTCGGTCTGCCAACTTATTTGACAAACTGAGAGGCTGCGTTAATCGCGGCCTCTTTTTTTTACCATTATTTACTGCAAGGATTTCCAATATTTTTCTAAAACTTTAATAACAAAACTAATAGGAGGTGAGGCATATTACCCGTAAAAAAATTTCATTAATAGTTTTAGCTATCCTGGGCAGTTTACTTTTTACATATATAGCGGCAGGTTCTGTTATTCCCCGGATAGTGATCGACGGCAAAACGATATTTGCAGAACCTGCTCCCCGCATCGACAACAACCGTACTATGGTGCCGATCAGGTTTATAGTCGAGGATGAAGCACTAAAGGGAGAAGTTTTCTGGGATGCCCGGCAGCAAAAAGTGGCTGTGAACTTAAGAGGCAAATACATAGAATTATTTATCGGCAGCAAAAAAGCTGCCATAGATGGCAAAACTGTATATCTGGATGCGGCTCCGTACATTTATCAGGGCAGGACCTTTGTGCCGCTGCGTTTTATTGCTGAAGCTGCCGGAGCCGAAGTTGAATGGAAGGAATCTACTCAGCAAGTGATAATTGATTTTGAGCCGGCTGCTGCTGACCGCAAAGTTTTTGCTTATTATTATTATCGATCATTTGCTGAATTAAAGGCCAATGCTCATCTGTTAACCGATATTTCTTTCCGCTGGTTTCAGACAGACGGTGAAGGAAGACTGTTTTATGAATACCAGGATGATTATGATCAGATTCTGAAATTTACCCAAAAACAGGGAATTAAAACTCATGCCGGTGCAGCTTTAATGGATAGAAACGCTTTGCATCAACTGCTGGTCAGCCCGGAAAACAGAGCCCGTTTGATCGGTAATCTGCTGGATAGGGTGAAAAGGGATAATTATGATGGGGTCAATATTGATTTCGAATTTATTGATCCGGCTGATGCCGGGTATTTTACCTTGTTCATTAAAGAATTGAAGACATCATTAGGGCCGGAAAAACAATTGTCAGTGGCAGTTTTTGCCCGCACAGCGGGCGATAATTGGGCGACTCCCTATGAATATAAAAAAATTGGAGAAATAGCTGATCTGGTCGTGGTAATGGCATATGATTACAGCTATAAGACCAGTGCACCAGGGCCGGTTGCTCCTCTATGGTGGGTTGAAAAAACAGTTGCTTACATGACTGCAAATATTGAACCGGAAAAAATACTGCTGGGTATACCTACCTATGGCTATGATTGGGCTGACGGCCAGAAGACAACTACGGTTACAGGGGATAAATTAGCTCAGCTAAAACAGGCTTACAAGCTGAATGAGACTTTTGATACCAAAAGCTGGAGCCCTTCATATACTTATTGGGACAGCAACGGGCAATTTCATCAGATATGGATGGAAAACCAGGCCAGCATCAATGCAAAATATGACCTGGCCATAAAAAATAACCTGGGAGGAATTTCTTTCTGGCGCATCGGTAACGGCTGCAGCGATTTATATAATATTCTCTCACCGACGCAATAAAGTATAACTGTTTATGAAAAAATACCGTTAATGTATAATTGTATATTATAACCACCTGATCAGGTGGTTTATTTTTGGGTGCTATCATTTAATGCCCCTTTATACTGGTTATTTGAGCAAGGAAAGACTAAAATTGAGCAGGAGGGGAGAAAATGACTCAAGAACAACCTGATTTATTCAGTACAATAGGACCTCATAAGGAAGAAAAGGCAGTTTACGAACCACCACAGGAATATTTGATACAAGAAGCTGCCCGGCCACCCGCAGCAGCAAATGAAACTGATGAGTTTATGTTGCCGGGAGCAAAAAAAGACCCAACCTGGCCGGAAGCCGGGAAACTTGCTGAACTGCATTCTATAGCCGGTAATTGTGAATTATGCCGTCTGCGCAGTACCTGTAATCAGGTGGTGTTCGGCGAAGGACCGGAAGACAGCCGGTTAATGTTGATCGGGGAAGGACCAGGACAGGACGAAGATTTACAGGGCAGACCTTTCGTGGGACGTGCCGGCCAGCTGCTGGATAAGATTTTGCAAGCGGCCGAAATAGAAAGAACTGATGTATATATTACCAATGTAGTTAAATGCAGGCCGCCCCAAAACCGTTTGCCGGATGTGGAAGAAGTTAAAGCCTGCAAGGGCTGCCTGGAAGCCCAGGTTCGCCTGATAAAGCCCGGAATAATTGTATGCCTGGGAGCTCTGGCTACCCAGACAGTTGTTGACCCCCGGGCCAGGATAAGCAAAGTAAGGGGTATCTGGCTGACCCGGGCCGGGATAAAAATCATGCCAACCTTTCATCCGGCGGCAGTGCTAAGGAATCCTGAATATAAAAGGCCGGTCTGGGAAGATTTTAAATTGATCAGAGATGAGTATAAAAAGATCCAGGGCCGCTAAAGGCTTAACTAGAGGTGACAAGGTGGAACTTTATGTTGAATCTGATAAAGCTATGCAGCTTTTAGGGAAAAAAATTGCTCCTTTACTAACGAAGGGTGATATAGTATATCTGCGTGGGGAATTAGGGGCGGGAAAGACCACTTTGGTACGGGGAATTACACGCGGTATGGGATACCCCGGTAAAGTGACAAGTCCAACATTTACACTTATGAATATTTATCCCGTCGATCCGGATATCTACCATTTTGATTTTTATCGTTTGGAAGAAAACGATTTAAATGATTTAGGCCTGGATGATTATTTGGCCGGAGAAGGGATAACTTTAATTGAGTGGCCGGAAGTCGGGCTCAATATGCTGCCCTCAGAGGCACTTGTTATCAGTATAAGTCTGGTAGATGACGATTATGACCGGGAACGCAAAGTAGAAATAACGGCCCGGGGGCCTTATTATGAACAGAAGCTGAAGGAGATCGAAGAAACATGCTTATTATAGCAGTGGACTGTGCTACTCCCGCGGCGGGGGCGGCTTTATCTGACGGGGAGAAAATTATAGCTGAGTACAGTAATAATTTTAAGCAAGTCCATTCGGAGAACTTTATGCCATTGATCGATAAATGCCTGCAGGATTATGGCTGCAGTTTAAAAGACCTGGACGCAATTGCTGTAACCGTGGGGCCCGGTTCCTTTACCGGCATCAGAATAGGTATGGCTGCGGTCAAAGGTTTAAGTCTGGGCTCCGGAGTCCCCATAATAGGAATATCAACTCTGGAGGCCGTTGCTTATAATATGGTCTTAAGTGATTATCTGGTCTGCCCGGTATTAAACGCCCGTAAAAATGAAGTATATGCTGCTGCTTACAGTGTTAAAAGCATAAAACCGGAAATTTTATGGGGACCTGCAGCTTGCCCGCCCCAGGTCATGGCTGATGGAATAAATAAACTGGCAGCAAACTGTCCGGGAATTGTTTTTTTAGGCGATGGTTATAAACCTTACCGGGAAATTTTCCGCTCATATTTTGGCAGTCAGATAGCAGAAGTTCCGCCGCATATGATGCAGCCCCGGGCAGCGGGTATTGCCAGCCTGGCTGCGATCAAACTTAAACAGGGATCATTTGAGGATGTACATGCTATAAGGCCTTATTATATAAGACTTTCAGAAGCCGAGTATCAATTGGGAAAGGATGACAGGTAGTTGCTGAATCCCCATTATATATTAAGGAAAATGGTGTCCCAGGATATCAATGAGATAATGGCGATAGAGCAGAATGCTTTTAGTATGCCCTGGTCCAGGGAATCATACCTGGCGGAAATGAAGAATCATTTTGCTCATTATGTAGTTTGCGATATCGGGGGAAAGATAGCAGGCTATGGCGGGATTTGGATAGTTTTTGAAGAAGCTCACATTACTAATGTGGCTGTAGGGACTGAGTTTCGCCGCCAGGGCTTAGGGACTGCCATCATGTTGGAACTGGAGAAACTGGCCCGGGAGAAGAAGGCGGCGAGGATTTTACTGGAAGTAAGACCATCCAATGAACCGGCCTTAAGAACTTACAGAAAACTGAATTATCTGCCCAACAATGTGCGCACCGAGTATTATACTGATAATGGCGAAGACGCCCTGATTATGATCAAATTATTATTTTAGGCTTAAGACAAGGTTGGTGAAACAGGTGCCGGATATAAATATTTTAGGAATAGAAACTTCCTGTGATGAGACTGCCGCAGCTATTGTAAAAAATGGACGGCATATTCTTGCCAATATAGTCAATTCGCAAATCTCCATACATGAGAAATTCGGCGGAGTAGTACCGGAAATTGCTTCCCGCAAGCATATTGAAAATATAAGCCTGGTGGTCGATGCGGCTTTTAAGCAAGCGGGCTTGACTTATGAAGAGATAGACGCGGTAGCTGTAACTAATGCTCCGGGACTGGTGGGAGCTTTGCTGGTAGGCTTGTCGTTTGCCAAAGGTTTTGCCTATGCTCTGGGTAAACCTCTTATTGCGGCCAATCATTTACACGGACATATATATGCTAATTTCCTGGAACATGATGATATTGAGTTCCCGGCCATTTGTCTGATCGTATCAGGCGGACATACCAGTATAGTATATATGCCTGCTGCCGGTGAATATGAAATATTAGGTTCAACCATTGACGATGCAGCCGGAGAAGCTTTTGACAAAGTAGCAAGGTTTTTGGGGTTAGGTTATCCGGGAGGCCCGGCCATACAAAAGGCTGCCGCCGCCGGCCAGGCCGGGAAATATTCTTTGCCCCGGGTATTTTTAAATCGCAAAGACCTGGATTTCAGTTTCAGCGGACTGAAAACTGCGGCCATGAACCTATGGAAGAAGAATGACCAGGCACCCAATATAGTCAATGATCTGGCCGCGGAATTTCAGGAAACCCTGGCAGAAATATTGACGGTTAAGACTTTGCGGGCGGCTGAGCTTAAAAAAGCTAATACGGTTTTACTGGCCGGAGGAGTTGCTGCCAACAGTGCTCTGCGAATATTGATGAAAAAAGAAGGAGAAGCAAAAGGTTTAAAAGTATATTATCCGTCCCTTTTGCTTTGTACTGATAATGCGGCTATGATTGCCGGCAGTGCGTACTTTCAGTATGTAAAAGGTAATTTTGCACCGCTTAATCTGAATGCTTATGCCAGCCTTTTGTCCTTGTGAAAAATGCCTGTGGATAATGTGCATAACTCTGTTGATAATTAACAGAGCGCCATTCACAAAACTTCACTATAGTCCCGGTAGTTTTCGACAAATGTTTAGTTGCCTGAAGGCGGTCAGTTTATCTTGTGGATAACAAAAAAAGCAAGGAGTGGTAATGTGTATCCGACATTATTCAAATTAGGCCCAATAACTGTAAATTCGTGGGGATTTATGCTGGCATTGGCAGTAATTATTTCCATATTTGGGGTAGGCCGTCTTTTCGAACGCGAAGGCTGTGATAAAGAAATAGTCGTCGACATGGTACTGATAATGGTTATAGCAGGAATTTTAGGCTCGCGCTTGGCTTATGTTTTAGTTTATGAATGGCAGGATTTTTTACAAAATCCAGCTGTTGTATTCCGCCTGCAGGATGGAGGTATAGCAGGGTTGATCTGGTACGGCGGGTTGATTGCCGGCTTTCTGGCCTTTGCAGTTTATGTCCGGCGGAAAAAGCTTGATGCCTGGCAGTTGCTGGACATGTTTGCTCCGTATGTGGCTTTAAGCTATGCTCTGGTTAGAATCGGCTGTTTTTTAGCCGGGTGTTGTTACGGCGAAACTACTTCCTGCAGTCTGGGGGTAGTATTCCCCGATGTAGACTCCCTGCCCCGCCACCCCACCCAACTATATAGTTCAGTGATCAATTTTATTTTGTATGCTTTCTTGTTGTGGTATTTCCCGCGGCGTAAGTTTGTGGGCGAAATATTTATTTTATATATCGGCGGTTATGCAGTTTATCGTTTTATAATTGATTTCTTCCGGGAAAATTTGATATTTTACGGTGTATTTACCTTGGGACAGGTTATCAGTGCCGTGCTTTTGATCATTGCGATCGGCCTGTATCTGCGGAGAAGAAAAACCGGCCAGGAAAAATCAAATTAAACTTAAGAATGGACGGATTATGAATATTTATGATGAAGACAATATGAGAAAGTCGTTGCGGCAAATCATGCTTACCGCCCGGGGAGAACTTTCTTTTGAGCAGGTTCAGGAGTTAAGCGGCAGTATAATTGCCAAACTTGACGCTTTTAAACAGATAACTGAAGCAGAAAACATAATGTGTTTTTTGAGTATAAAAAATGAAGTAAACTTGTACCCGTTTATCGATCAAGCCCGGGAACAGGGCAAGAGGATCCTGGTACCCCGGGTTAGAACTGCTGGGGTAATCGAAGCTGTTGAGTATCAGCTGGAAAGAACCCGTAAAGGCCTTTACGGTATTATTGAACCGGAAGGTGAACCGGTAGAGGCAAAGCAGATCGATGCGGTGCTGGTACCAGGCTTGGGCTTTGATTATCAAGGCTATCGTTTAGGTTATGGCGGAGGTTATTATGACCGGTTCCTGACTTTGCTCAGAGAAGACACTTTTATCTGCGGCGTCTGCTATGATTTTCAGGTGGTGGAGACGGTGTTTCCCCAACCGCAAGATAAAGCTGTGGACTGGATAGTAACGGATAAATCCGAAGTGGTTATTGATTGGGAGCATTTTTAAGCAAAAAAGAGGCTGCCCCTTTTGGGACGGCCTCTTTTAAAATAGACTTTATTCACCGGTTTTTTCAGCAGTATTTCCCATTTCTTTCAAGGCGGCAAATACTCCACCTAATCCGGCCAAATCACTGGGGATGATAAGCTTGGTAGCCTGGCCGTCGCCTAATTCTTTTAAGGTTTCCAAAGATTTTATAGCCAGGACTTTTTCGTCGGCCTGGGCATCCTTGATCATTACTAAACTGTCAGCAAAAGCCCGCTGGACATTTAAAATAGCCTGGGCTTCGCCTTCGGCTGTCAGGATCTGTGCTTGACGTTGTCCTTCTGCTTGAAGGATAGCTGACAGTTTGATGGCTTCCGCATTTAAGATCTGGGCCTGCCGGGCTCCTTCGGCATCCAGTATAGCTGCGGTTTTCTGCCCTTCAGCTCTTAAAATTGCTTCACGTTTTTCCCGCTCTGCCCGCATTTGTTTTTCCATGGCCGTTTGAATATCCTGGGGCGGCAGAATGTTCTTCAGTTCCACCCGGTTGACCTTGATACCCCATTTGTCAGTGGCCTCGTCAAGGATAACCCTGAGCTTGGTATTTACTAAATCTCTTGAAGTAAGAGTCTGGTCGAGTTCTAAATCACCGACTATATTTCTTAAGGTGGTGGCAGACAAATTTTCAATAGCCAAAATAGCATTGGAAATCTCGTAAGCATACTTAAATGGATCAGTTACCTGGTAATATACTACCGTATCAATCATCATAGTTACATTATCCTTGGTTATAACCGGCTGCGGGGGAAAATCAACCACCTGTTCCCGCAAATCGATTATCATCCGGAAGCTGTCGATAAAGGGGATAATAACATTGATCCCCTGCTCGGCAACCTTGTGAAACTTTCCCAGCCTTTCCACAACACCTACGGTTGCCTGGCGAATAATTTTTATGGAAGAAAAAGCCACTATTATTACGAAAAACACCAGGATTACATTGACAAATATGCTCCACACTATTATCAAACCCCTTTCATTAATTAAAAACTAACTTGCTTTTTGCACTACCAGTTTTACCCCGTCAATGGAGAGCACTTCGATCAGGGTTCCGGCTTCGATTTCTTCTGATGACACTGCTGTCCATATCTCCCCGTTGATCTTAACCTGCCCGTAATGCAAAGGCAGCATTTCATCAACAGTAATACCTCGCTGGCCGATTAAAGCTTTCACATTACTGGCGGTATCGTTGGATTTTATCAGCTTTAATACCAGCGGGCGGGTAAAAATTACCAGCAATACAGTTAAAAAAGCAAATATCAGCAGTTGAGTCTCGATCTGCGGGAACCATTCCAGACTGACTCCCAATGCAACCACCAAGGCAGACAGGGACAGGTACAGGAACCAGAAACCGACCGTAAAAATCTCTATTGCGCCGCAAACCAGAGCTACAACGATCCATGCAATTACAGACATGGCAATTCTCCTCCTCTCTGAAAGAAAAGCTATTTGTTTAATATCATAACATATGTGATTAAGGGTTTACTATGCAAGATTCAGGCATCAAATATGCTTCCGGCTATAAACAGGTCGATTATTGTAAACATAGTGGTGATAATGTATAATAACAACTGATAACAAGCTCCGATTCAGTTTTTCCTAAGGTTTAAAGCTATGGAAAGCTGAACGATAAGGTGTAAGGGGAAACCTCTATGCCCCCCGTATGGAAAGGAGTATGAAACAGTCAATCGACTTGATAACACTCTTTGCCAGGAGTGTTATTTTTTTGAGGAGGTAAACATTAATGAACAAAGATGAAGTATTGAAAAAACTGCAGGAGACTGCTAAAGATGGTAAGATCAGCTGTGCTGAGGCCCGGGAAATTATGCATGATTATAAAGTTCCTCATGGGCAAATGGGGAGAATCTGTGATGAAGTAGGAATCAAAATCAAAGGTTGTGAACTGGGCTGTTTTTAGACAGGAACAGGAATCTGTGATGTGAGCTGGGATGGACTTATAGTGGACAGTTAACAAGTTTGTTAGCAGCAGGAGAAGAGGTAATTATGACTGATAAATTTGACCGGGAAATCAACTATTTAAGAATCTCAGTAACTGACCGATGCAATTTACGCTGCCGTTACTGCATGCCCGAAGAAGGAATTGATGACAAGTTAAGCCACCAAAATATCTTGAGTCTGGAAGATTATGCCCGGATAGTAAGGACATCAACCCGGGCAGGGATACGCAAAGTCAGGCTTACCGGGGGCGAACCATTAGTCAGGAAAAACCTTGTGCAGTTGGTCAGATATATTTCGGAAACCCCCTGGATTGATGATATTGCGATTACTACCAACGGGATTTTATTCCCCGGGCTTGCGCAGCAGCTTAAAGAGGCCGGACTCAATCGCATAAACATCAGTCTGGACAGTTTGAAGGAAGAGAGATTTAAGTATATTACCCGCCTGGGCAATTTAAGCCAGGTAAAAACTGCCGTCTTCAAAGCCCTGGAACTAGGACTTAACCCGGTAAAAATTAACACCGTGGTAATAAAAGGTTTTAATGATGATGAAATAATCGACTTTGCAAAACTGGCTCATGATTTTCCTCTGCATGTCAGGTTTATTGAATTCATGCCTATCGGCGATCTGCTCTTCTGGAGAAAAGATCGTTTGATGAAAGCCGACGCCATAAAATCTGTTATTGAAAAACGGTATGATCTGGAAAATGCCAGGAACATACAAGGCAATGGTCCGGCCAGGTATTTTAAAACTATAGGCGGGCAAGGGTCGCTTGGTTTTATAAGCCCTATGAGCAATCATTTCTGTGCCCAGTGCAACCGTATACGAATGACTGCTGACGGAATGCTGCGTGGTTGCCTGTATGAGAAAAATGAAATCGACTTGAAACCCGCATTGCTCAAAACAGATGATGAAGAGATCCTGCGCTTGATCAATAAAACCATTGATAATAAACCTGCCCGGCATAATATGAATGATGGCTGGGGCAAGGAAAATGAACGTAAAATGTATCAAATCGGAGGTTAATATGGAGTTTACGCATATTAATGAGCAGGGAAGGGCACGTATGGTAGATGTCAGTGCCAAAGGAGATACTGCACGTACTGCCATAGCCCGGGCAACAGTAAAAATGCTGCCGGAAACCCTGGAAATGATAAAAACCGGAGGGATTGAAAAAGGTGATGTATTGGCTGTAGCGCAGATTGCGGGAGTGATGGCAGCTAAAAAGACTTCCGAGCTGATTCCTATGTGTCATCCATTAATGATAACATCTGTCGATATCAAATTTTTTTTAGACGAAGAAAATTCACGGATCATAATATTGGCTGCCGTAAAGACAACCGGCAAGACCGGAGTAGAAATGGAAGCACTTACAGCTGCTTCGACAGCGGCTTTAACTGTTTATGACATGGCAAAAGCCGTTGATCGCTGGATGATTATTGAAGAGATCAAACTGTTGGAAAAAGCAGGCGGCAAAAGCGGGCATGTTTTAAGAAATGAGGGAGATAATGAGTAAAGGCACATTATATTCTATATGTATCAGTCCTGAAAGAGGACAGCTTAAAAAAGAAGTGGAGAAAGCTGAAACTATTGATAATTTCGGTATTGAAAATGATGGACATGCAGGCGATTGGGGCCGGCAGATCACCTGTCTGAGATATGAAAGTGTGCTGAAAGTCAAAGAAGAAAAAGGACTGGATGTCGGCCCGGGCAGTTTTGCCGAAAATCTTTTGATCGAGGGGCTTGATTTGGTTGCCATCGGGGTGGGAGGCCGATTGAAAATCGGCAATGATGTCATCTTGCAGGTATCGCAGATCGGCAAAGAGGATCATCCCAGTATAGTAACCAGAACCCTGGGAGTAACGCTTTTGCCTTATGAAGGATTGTTTTGCCGGGTAATCAAGGGCGGCCTGATTGAAAAAGGCGACCCGGTTGAGGTGTTATGATGTTTAAAACCGGAATTTTGATAATGAGTGACAAAGGTGCCCGCGGTGAAAGAGAAGACTTGAGCGGACCGCAGATACAGGCCATGCTGGGAGATGACTTCAGTATTGATTACTATGAAGTAATCCCGGATGAAAAGGAGCGTATTAAAGATAAACTGATATTTTTATGTGATGAACTTAAACTTGATCTGGTGTTAACATCAGGAGGCACCGGCTTCTCCCGCCGGGATGTAACTCCCGATGCAACTTGGGCGGTTGTGGAAAAACCAACTCCAGGAATTCCTGAAGCTATTCGCAGTTATGGACTGCAAAAAACGCCCAAAGCCATGCTTTCCAGGGCTGCAGCAGGAATCAGAGGCAATACTCTGATCGTTAACCTGCCGGGCAGTGTTAAAGGGGTGCGTGAATCACTGGAGGCAATTTTGCCTGCTCTGGGTCATGGGCTGGAGATAATCAGTGGTTCTGCTGCCGAATGCGGACAGGAATAAAATGAAACCGTTTATAAAAAAACGAGTTATTTAAAGGTATAAAAAGAAATCAGCAGGTGCATACTATTATTCAAAAATAACGGGCAAATTTGACAGGTATTTTGATTTGAATACTTGATAAATGTTGCCTAATATTAATACTAGTTATTAGCACTCACTGCTAATGAGTGCTAATAAATAAAAATCAACTATAAGGGGGTATACCTTTGAAGATTCAGCCATTAGCAGATCGTTTGGTAATCAAAGTTGTTGAAGCTACAGAAGAAAAGACCAAGAGCGGACTTTATGTTCCTGATACTGCCAAAGAAAAACCCATGGAAGGTGAAGTTCTGGCAGTCGGACCGGGGGCACTCAATGAAAAAGGTGAAAGAGTTCCTGTGGATGTAGTTGTTGGTGACAAAGTCATCTACTCCAAGTACGGCGGAATGGAAGTTAAGATAGACGGTGAAGCCTATCTGATTTTATCAGAAAGAGATATTCTGGCAAAATTCGTTTAATAAAAAAAGACTAATTAAAGGAGGATACATAGATGATATCCAAAGAAATAAAATTTGGCGAAGAGGCCAGGCGTGCCCTGGAAAGAGGAGTAGACAAATTAGCTAATTCGGTAAAAATCACCCTGGGGCCTAAAGGAAGAAATGTAGTTTTAGACAGAAAATTTGGCTCGCCGACCATTACCAATGATGGTGTAACTATTGCCAGAGACATTGACCTGGAAGACCCCTGGGAAAATCTTGGCTGCCAGTTGGTTAAAGAAGTTGCTATAAAGACAAATGATGTAGCTGGTGACGGAACTACCACCGCAACGGTTCTGGCCCAGGCTATGATAAAAGAAGGGCTCAAAAACGTAGCTGCCGGTGCCAATCCAATGATAATGAGAAAAGGTATTGATAAAGCGGTGGCAGCAGTTGTTGAAGCTATAAAAGATCAGAGTCATTCAGTTGAATCCAAGGAAGCTATCGCTCAGGTTGCAGCCATTTCAGCCAATGATCCTGAAATCGGCAGAATTATTGCTGATGCCATGGAAAAAGTAGGCAGAGACGGAGTTATAACCGTTGAAGAATCACAGTCACTGGGAACTCAACTGGAAGTTGTCGAAGGTATGATGTTTGACCGCGGTTATATTTCCCATTATATGATCACTAATACAGAAAAAATGGAAGCAGTATTGGATGATCCTTACATTCTGATCAATGATAAAAAGATATCTTCAATATCAGAAATACTGCCGGTGCTGGAAAAAGTCGTGCAAACCGGCAAACCTTTACTGCTGATTGCTGAAGAAATCGAAGGCGAAGCACTGGCAACATTAGTTTTAAATAAGCTGAGAGGCACCTTTACATGCGTAGCTGTTAAGGCCCCTGCTTTTGGCGAAAGAAGAAAAGCCATGCTGGAAGATATTGCAATTCTGACTAACGGCCAGGTAGTATCTGAAGATCTGGGCGTAAAGATGGAAAATGTTACTTTGGAAATGCTGGGCAAAGCCCGTCAGGTAGTAGTGAAAAAAGAAGAAACTATAATTATAGACGGAGCCGGCAGCGAAGATGATGTAAAGAACAGAATAGCCAATATCAAGAGACAGTTGGAAGAAACTGATTCCGAGTATGATCGGGAAAAACTGCAGGAAAGAATGGCTAAACTGGCAGGTGGAGTTGCGGTTATACAAGTCGGAGCCGCTACTGAAACCGAATTGAAAGAGAAAAAGCACCGCATGGAAGATGCTCTCGCGGCTACTAAAGCAGCAGTAGAAGAAGGCATTGTCTCCGGCGGCGGGGTTGCTCTGATAAATGTTATTAAAGCTATCGATGCAGTCGAGGCTGAAGGCGATGAAATGACTGGTGTTAAATTAGTCAAGAAAGCTCTCGAAGAACCTTTACGCCAGATTGCCAACAATGCCGGGGTAGAAGGCTCTGTAGTAGTTGAAAAAGTTAAAGAAGCTGCTGATGGCATTGGTTATAATGCTCTTACCGGAATATATGAAAATATGATCGATGCAGGTATTATAGATCCTGCCAAAGTTACCCGCTCAGCAGTACAAAATGCAGCCAGCATAGCTTCTTTGGTTCTTACTACCGAAGCTGTAGTAACCGAATCTCCCAAAGAAGACGACATGAAGGCTATGGCCGGCATGGGCGGCGGCGGAATGCCTCCGGGAATGATGTAAGATAAATAATTATAAAAAACAGCCCTTTTGGGCTGTTTTTTATTGTCCTGAAAGGTTCCCGGATAATTCAGATTATATATTTTGCCGTGGAAATATTAAAAATAAAAGGAGACCTGAAAATCAGGCCTCCTCAGACCGAAGAAAAAAAGCGAAGCTCATTGTTACATCACAAGCCCCGCTCAGTCGCCGTACCTCAGTACGCCTCAATCGTGGGGCTTGCTCGTGCCTCGATCTTCGCTTTTTTTCTTCGGTCTGCCAACTTATTTGACAAACTGAAGAGACCTGAAAATCAGGCCTCCTTTTATATATTGCTGTTATTTACAGGTCATAATATAGTTCGAATTCCACGGGATGCGGAATTTCGCTTACCCGGCGGGATTCACGGCGTTTATTTTCTACCCATATGTCGATCAGGCGCTGCGGGAATACTCCGCCCTGCACTAAAAAGTCGTGGTCTTTTTCCAGGGCATCCAGTGCTTCATCGAGAGATTTGGGCAGGCTTTTTATTTTAGCCTTTTCTTCAGCAGACAGGTTATAAAGATTCATATCGTAAGGGCCAAAACCTTCTGTAACCGGATCAATATTATTTTTGATCCCATCCAAGCCTGCCATCAGAATTGCAGCAAAAGCCAGATAAGGATTGCAGGTGGCATCAGAAGAACGGAATTCAAAACGTCTCTGGTTTGGACTCTTGGCATAAGCGGGAATCCTTATAACTGCACTGCGGTTAGCAGTAGCAAAGCAGATGTTAACCGGAGCTTCATAACCGGGAACCAGTCTTTTATAGGAATTAGTGCTGGGATTGGTGAAAGCTAATACCGCCGGGGCATGTTTCAAGAGGCCGCCGATAAAGTTCAAAGCTAGTTTGCTAAGTTCTGAATAGCCATCTTTATCATAGAAAAGGGGTTTACCGTCTTTGAACATATGCATGTGAACATGCATTCCATTACCGGCTTCAGCAAAAAGCGGCTTGGGCATAAAAGTAGCGGTTTTCCCTTCCTGGAAGGCCAGATTTTTGATCAAATACTTGGCCAGCATGGTTCTGTCAGCCATTTCCAACAATCTGCCAAATTCAACTTCAATTTCAATTTGCCCCGGACCGCCTACTTCATGGTGATGATATTTGACGGGAATATTGTTTTCTTCCATCAAAACACACATGCGGGCTCTTAAATCATAGAGTATATCCTGGGGCGGAGCGATATGGTAGCCACCTTTGAGGGGGATTTTATAACCCTGATTTGGATATTCATCAATACCGCTGTTCCATACAGCTTGTTCAGCATCTATTGAAAAACCGGTTTTATGCGGAGAAACGTTATAACTGATATGGTCAAAAACGTGGAATTCGTATTCGGGTCCTAATCTGATTTCATCAGCAATCCCGCTGGATCTCATATACTCCTCAGCTTTACGGGCAATCGTCCGGGGATCCTGATCGAAGCGGTAATTATCTGGCTGGGCAATGACAAAAACATCACCGATCATACTTAATGTAGCAACTTGAGTGAAGGGATCGTAAACTGCTGTGGAAATATCTGGTATAAAGACCATGTCACTGCGTTCCACTGGTGCAAATCCATAGTTGGATCCATCAAAGCCAATTCCGTAAACCAGCGTATCTGGAGTAAAACGATTTACAGGAATGCTTAAATGTCTCCACCTTCCTGCCAGATCGATGATTTTAAAGTCAATCATCTGGATACTTTTTTCTCCGCAAAACTGCATGACTTCTTCATATGTAGTAAACACTTAATAATCATCCTCCCCAAAAATAAATAACAACGGAATTATAGCAAATTGAAAAAATATAGTAAAGTACACAGTATCATGTATACAATCAATAAATTATGGAATATTATGTTACCCCCTAAACAGTTATATATTGGCCGCTGTTTTAATATCAATATATAACTTTTATTTTATCGGTGCGGAGGTGAAGGGGTGAACAAAAAACGCTGGATAATATCCGGACTTATATTATTGCTGCTGGCCGGCGGGCTAATATCAGCGGATAATCTGCATCAACTATATATAAAGTCACAGCTTGATCCTCTGCTCGAACTGAAAGAATCAACTAATAATATGCAGGAACTGAAATCATACCGGTATGAAATGAAGTCCGGTTTTACAGTTGAACAGCGGGAGGAGGTGATAAGCGAAGTATCCGGTGAAAAAGAAGCTGGAAAAACTCATATAAAGGGGGAGATGGTCAACACAGAAATTGATATCTACTATATCGATCGTACCATCTACAATTACGATTCATTTTCCGATAAATGGCTGGTAATTGAAAGCAGTACCAACAGCTCCGAGGAATTGCTGATCTCTGAGCTGAATCCCTGGTCCAATTTTTCCTTTAAACAGGTTGATGCAGCAGAAAAAACCGGTTTTGAAAAGGTAGATGGTATTGAATGTCTGGTAGTAAAGTGTCAGCCTGCCATAGAGAATCAACTCCTGGAAACCTTATGGCAGAACTTTGAATATCAAATGTGGATAGACTATGAAGACAGAATGTTGAGAAAAGCTGTATTATCAGCTGTTAACCAACAATCACCGGCAACGGTATTAAAAATCGAAGTCCATTTTTATGATTTTAATGAAAGGATGTCGATCGACCCGCCTGATGTGACAGCTAAGAAAAAATAGTTGTGAGTTAAATACGGGGCCTTAAGGGGCCCCGGTCAGACCGTCAAAAAAAGCGAATCTCATTGTTACATCACAAGCCCCGCTCAGTCGCCGTACCTCAGTACGCCTCAATCGTGGGGCTTGCTCGTGCCTCGATCTTCACTTTTTTTTTCGGTCTGCCTACTTATTTGACAAACTGTACGGGGCCTTAACGGGCCCCGGTTTTATTTTTCTGTTTCCTTTAATTGCTGTTTAAGTTACTTGTTGTTATAATCGTTTTGTCAGGAGGGATGACAGATGAATCTGCAGGAAGTAGATGTTCTGATCAGCACAGAAGAAATAAAAGCCAAAGTTCAGGAGCTCGGTCGGCAAATAACCGAGGAATACCGGGGAAGTGACCTTTTGATAATTGGAATTTTAAAAGGGGCCTTCATATTTATGGCCGATTTGATCAGGGAAATAGACATTCCTCTGGAAATTGATTTTATGGATGTTTCCAGTTATGGAGCTTCCACGGTTTCTTCCGGTGAGGTCAGAATCATAAAGGATCTGGATTACTCTATAAAAGATAGAAATATTTTAATTGTGGAAGATATTATTGACAGCGGACTGACGCTTAAATACATAACTTCAATATTATATAAACGGGAACCGGCCAGTATAAAAATCTGCTGTATGCTGGATAAACCGTCCCGCCGCAAAACCGATATCAAGCCCGACTTTTGCGGATATTCCATCGAAGACCGTTTTATAGTTGGTTATGGGCTGGATTATGCGGAAAAATACCGTGAATATCCGGCTATATGTGAGTTGAAAGCTTCAGTTTATAAAAAACCGTAAGACAATAATTGAAAGGATTTATGACAGCCTGATATTGGAATTAAAATTTACATAAGCAAAAAAATAAGGGGGTAGATTTATGGAAAACTATAATAGCATCAAGTGGGAACTGGCAGATGAAGGAGTAGGTCTTTTGACACTGAACCGTCCGCAGGCTTACAATTCAGTCGATGGAGAGATGCTGGATGAGTTGGAATCGTTTTGGCGTACCCGGCTCTATGACACGGATACCCGGGTGATAATCCTGCAGGGAGCAGGCGAGAAAGGTTTTTGTGCTGGTCTGGATATGAAATATTCTATTGAAAATGCCAGCACAATAAGCAATGCGGTTCAGTTTTATAAATTCCAGTCCCGTCTGGGACGGCTGAATCTTGCTATGCGCAGAGCGCCTCAACCTATCATTGCACTGGTACACGGTGCAGCGGCCGGCGAAGGGTTCAGCTTCGTACTGGCGTCGGATATCCGCATCATATCTCCTGATGCACGTTTTTGTGCAGCTTACATAAATATCGGTGTCGGCGGAGCCGATATGGCTTGCAGCTATTTGCTGCCGCGCTTGATTGGAGCCGGGAGGGCTTATGAAATCATGTATCTGGGTGAGTTTATATCCTCACAGGAAGCGGTCGACCTGGGGCTGATATCAAGAGTTGTTGAAAGGCCGGCTTTGTATGATACCGGCCTGGCAATGGCCAAAAAAATGGCAGCTCGCAATCCGCTGGTTTTAAGACTTACCAAGGAAGCCATCAATATGAATCTGGATGCGGGAGGGATGGAACAGGCCATTAATATGGAAGACCGCAGTCAGGTTTTATTGGCAATGGCTTCCGGTATCACATCAACAGTTTAGAAATATAAGCGGATGCTGTTATCTTCCTTTTACAGGGCAAAAAGAATTAGGCTTTACCGTGGTAGTTTAAGTATCATGACCGGTATTGCATTTTATCGTAAAAGTAAACCGGGCCTCATCCCGTGGGATGAGGCCCTCAGGCCGTTCAAAAAAGCGAATTTCTTTGTTACATCTCAAACCCCACTCAATCACCGTGTACCATGGATTCCTCAATCTGGGGCTCGCTCGTGCCTCGACCTTCACTTTTTTTCTTTGGTCTGCCAACTTCTTTGACAAGCTGCGGGCGTCATACCGTGGGAAGATGACATTCCCTCCTGATGAGCCCAACTTAAAGTAATATTATTAAAGGTGATTTATTATACGAAACGAATATTTCCATTATGGTATAATATTTAAAAATGCGGTTTAAAAAAAGTTATAAAGGAGGTAAGAGATGGGTTACGATACGTTGAAGGCTATAGGACTGCGGATAAACTACACCGAGAAATACAGAAAAGAAAAAGCGGAACTGGAAAAGGAATTTCAGAAGCATCTGGATGAATGGATAACATATCCGATAATGGTTGTCAATTATGCTAAAAAGTTTGGCGACTTGCCGGCACTGCATCATAAACCATACGGAAAGTGGGAGACATTTTCCTGGAAACAGATGGGCGAGATTCTATTTGCGGTGGCTTCGGAACTTCTCAACTCCGGAATCAAAGAAGGAGACAGAATCGGAATATTTTCAGTTAACCGGGCAGAATGGCACCTCGCAGATTTAGGTGCCTTACTCATAAGATGTGTTACCGTACCAATTTACGCAACCAATACTGAAGAAGAAGCGGCCTACATAATCAACGACGCTGAAGTCAGGGTTTTGTTTGTCGGCCGGCAGGTCCATTATGACAAATCATACCCTCTTTTGGACAAGTGCCCGTCTCTGGAAAAGATAGTCGTATTCCATCACGGTACCAAAATTCATGATGATGATCGTGTTGTCATGTGGGATGATTTTCTGGCAGCGGGAATAGAAGCTTCCCGTAAAGAAGATATCGAAGAAATCACGAAAAGAGCCAGCTATGATGATATGAGTGAGATCATTTATACTTCCGGAACTACCGGCGAACCTAAAGGCGCTGTGCATACCCACAAGACCATGATGCATAATGCCTGGGGCGTGGGACGGTATACCGAACTAAACAATTTCAACGAGGGAGACTCTTCAATGTGTATGCTGCCGCTGACCCATGTGCTCGAGGGATCATGGTCTTTCGGGATCTTATCAATGGGAATGCAGCTTTATTATTGCGAAGACCACAATGAGATCCTTGAATATCTGGCGGAAGCAAATCCAACGGTTATGAATGCCGCTCCCCGTCTTTTTGAGAAGATATACGCTACTCTATATACTAAAATCAGAGATGCTTCGCCGCTGAAACAAAAAATCTTTCACTGGTCGGTAGAGATCGGGAAACAGCATGGAGATCTGGTTTTAGCCGGTATACAGCCGGGACCGTTCCTTTCCCTCAAGAGGAAAATTGCTGACAAACTGGTACTGCATAAAGTTTGTGCTTTGTTTGGCACGAATTTTCATCATTTAAATTATGGCGGAGCCCCCCTTAATCCGGAAATAGAAAAGTTTTTCTTCTACTGCGGGGTGCTGGTAACGGGAGGCTACGGTCTTACTGAAACATCTCCGGTTTTGGCCATGAATGGTCCGCATTGTTTTAAATTCGGGTCGGTAGGGCCTGCTGCGCCGCTGGTGGATATCAGGATCGATCCTGTTACAGGCGAAATACAAGCCAAAGGGCCCAATATTGTTAAAGAATATTATAAAAAACCTGAAGCCACCAAAGAAGCATTTACTGAAGACGGCTGGTTTAAAACCGGCGATATTGGACATTTTGATGAAGATGGATATCTTTATATCACTGACCGTATTAAAGACCTTATCATTACCTCGGGCGGCAAAAATATCGCGCCGCAACTGATTGAGACTTTGATGGCGGAGGATCATTTCATTGAGTATATAGCCGCAGTGGGAGATGGCAGAAAATATGTATCAGCTCTTATCGTACCGGCTTATGTGAATTTGGAAGATTGGGCAGCTAAACAGGGAATCACTTATACTGGCAGAGCAGGGTTGATAAAGAACCCCAAAGTTATTGAATTTTATCAAAAAATTATTGATAATCGTCAACAGAGCCTGGGACAGGCTGAACGTATCAAGAAATTTACGCTGCTGGAAAATGAATTCTCCCAGGAAACCGGAGAAATTACACCAACTATGAAGGTCAAGAGAAAGGTCGTGCAGGAGAAATACAAGGATTTGATCGAAGCTATGTATGTGGAATAAACCGGGTTCTGCTATATAAAGTTTTATCAATAAACTTTTTTGCTGCCGAAACGCTTAAACAGTGTTTCGGCAGTTTCCTTTAAGAAGAAGAAGTATATGGTTTAATTGCCGGTGTTGACATTAAACTGGCAATAGTTGACACGCATAACCGGCTTTGATAATATCAGGTTAACATAAAAATTAATAACGAACGAAAGTGGGTCTAGGGTTCCGCATGTTTAGAGCATGGCTGGTCCGAGTGACACAGGTGCTGTAAGCACTACACCGTATAGGGATAAAAGCCCAGGCGGATAGGTTTCGAAATACGAGACTGTCCACTTGGGCTGAATTTTTTGCAAGATATTTTAGGAGGAGTTGCCATGGCAAAAGTAGGAATAATTATGGGCAGTGATTCGGATCTGAGTGTTATGAAAGAAGCCGGAGATATTCTTGAGCAGTTTGGTGCAGAATATGATTACACAGTATGTTCTGCTCACCGTTCACCGGCTGAAACTGCAGAATATGCGGCAGCTGCTGCGGGAAATGGCTATGAAGTAATAATTGCCGGGGCCGGCGGGGCTGCTCATCTGCCTGGAGTAATAGCAGCTTATACAATTTTACCGGTTATCGGCGTTCCGATCAAAACCAGCACTCTTTCAGGAGTGGATTCTCTGTATTCCATTGTCCAGATGCCCAAAGGCATACCAGTAGCAACAGTAGCTGTCAACGGCAGTGCCAATGCCGGCTTGCTGGCTGTTGAGATCATTGCTCTGCATGATGAAAATATTCGCCGCCAGCTGCTTAATTACCGGCAGAAAATGGCCGCCGAAGTAATGAAAAAAGATGAATTGCTGAAAGAAATCGGTGCTGATGCATATCTTAAACAGAAGAATTTGAAATAATTTATTAAGCCAATCAGCATAATAATTATTCCAAGCAAAGCGGGGGTAGTAATGAAAGAAAAAGAAAAAATTAGTTACAAAACAGCCGGAGTTGACATTGAGGCTGCCAGCCAGTCGGTGGAAATGATCAAAACCTGGGTGGAGAAAACCCGGCGGCCGGAAGTTTTGACCGGAATAGGGCTATTCGGCGGCTTGTTTGCTCTTGACAGCCGCAAGTACCAGGAACCGGTTCTGGTTTCCGGCACTGATGGTGTGGGAACCAAGCTGAAAATTGCCCAGATGTTGGATATTCATGATACTGTAGGAATCGATCTGGTGGCCATGTGTGTAAATGATGTTTTGTGCCATGGTGCTGAACCGCTGTTTTTTCTGGACTACATTGCCCTGGGGAAACTTGAGCCGGGTTTGGTGGAAGCTTTGGTCAAAGGGGTCAGCGAGGGATGTATCCAGGCGGGGTGTGCCTTGATCGGCGGCGAAACAGCTGAGATGCCAGGCTTTTATAAAGTCGATGAATACGATTTGGCTGGCTTTACTGTAGGAGCTGCAGAGCGTTCACAGCTGATCACCGGCAGTAATATTGACGCCGGTGATGTTATAATCGGACTCCCTTCATCAGGAATACACTCCAACGGCTTTTCCCTGGTCAGAAAAGTGCTGCTGGAAAAATCCGGACTGAAACTGGATGAGTATGCGCCGGAATTAGGCAGGACCTGGGGAGAAGAACTGCTTACCCCTACCCGTATCTACGTAAAAAGCATTTTACCTTTAACACAGGAATTTGAAATCAAAGGTATTGCTCATATAACCGGCGGAGGAATGCCGGAAAATATCCAGCGTATACTTCCTGCGGGCTTACAGGCAGTAATCGAAAGTAAGCAGATAAAGAGCCAGCCGATTTATCAAATTATTCAGGCGGCCGGCGGGATTGATAAAGCGGAAATGTTTAAGACTTTTAATATGGGAATAGGACTTGCAATTGTTGTATCAACGCGTTACTATGATAAAGTGCTTGAAAGACTGGAAAACTCAGGAGAAAATCCGCAGGTAATTGGCTGCATAGAATCGGGGAGTGAAGGTGTAGTTATTATATGATAAGAATTACTGAGCCAGGCCGATTGCGACTGGCAGTTTTAGCTTCCGGCCGGGGCAGCAATTTTGACGCTCTTTGCCAGGCCATTGAGGAGAATAGATTGGAAGCGGATATAGTACTGGTCATAAGTGATAAAAAGGAAGCACCGGTACTTAAGAAAGCCCGGAGCCGCAAAATAGATAATTATCACATGGCAATAAAGGATTTCAGTGATAAAGCTGCTTATGAACAGGAGATAATAAAAAAGCTTAAAGAGTACGACGTACAGTTAGTAGTGTTGGCAGGTTATATGCGTCTGGTCGGCAAGGATCTGCTGGAGGCATACAAATGGAAAATTATCAATATACACCCGGCGCTGCTGCCTGCTTTTCCTGGCCTGGATGCGCAGCAGCAGGCGGTGGATTACGGGGTAAAGTTCAGCGGCTGCACAGTCCATTTTGTCGACGACGGAGTCGACAGCGGCCCTATAATTATGCAAAGAGTAGTAGCCGTATTACCGGACGATGATGCTGAAATATTAGCTGAGCGCATTCTTAAGGAGGAGCACCTGATTTATGCCGAAACGCTGCAGCTGTTTGCTGAAGGAAAAGTATATCTGAAGGGCAGAAAAGTAGTAATAAAATAAGTCTATTTGCATTATAAGGAGGAATGATCATGTCCAGAGTTTTGATCAGTGTATCAGATAAAACCGGTATAGTTGAGTTGGCCGGCAGCCTGGAAAAAATGGGCTGGGAAATAATATCTACCGGCGGGACTTATAACACTTTAAAGGAAGCCGCCATAAAAGTGACCAAAGTGGCAGAGATAACAGGTTTCCCGGAAATACTGGAAGGCAGGGTCAAGACTCTGCATCCCCGGATCCATGGCGGTATCTTAGCCAAACGGATCCCGGAGCATTTAGCCCAGTTAAAAGAACACCAAATAGACCTGATCGACATGGTAGTAGTTAATCTTTATCCTTTCCGGCAGACGATTGCCAAATCGGATGTAACTCATGAAGAAGCCATTGAAAACATTGATATCGGCGGGCCATCAATGATCAGAGCGGCAGCCAAGAATTACCGTGATGTAGCGGTAGTGGTAAAACCGGAACGTTACCCGCAGTTAATTGCGGAATTAAAGGAAACCGGCCATATCAGTGAGCCAACCAGGCTTCAGCTGGCCTGGGAAGCTTTCACCCACACTGCGGCTTATGATGCGGTGATAAGTTCATATCTCGCTCCGGCGGGTGAGCCTTTAAGCGGGGAAAACTTTATTATTGCCGGAGAAAAAGTATATGGCTTGCGTTACGGGGAAAATCCGCATCAGCAGGCAGCATTCTACCGCAATATGATGCCGGGGGCCGGACTTCCCGATGCTCAGCAGTTAAATGGCAAGGAACTGTCTTATAATAATATAATCGATACCCAGGCCGCCTGGTCGCTGGTGAGAGAGTTTGCGCAGCCGGCCTGTGTAATCGTCAAACATACTAATCCCTGCGGAGTAGCCGAAGCAGATAATATAAAGGATGCTTATGAGAAAGCCTTTGCGGCTGATTCTCAGTCAGCTTACGGGGGAATCATTGCCCTTAACCGGCCGGTCGATGAGGCAACTGCAGAACTCATTGCCAAGCCGTTTATGGAAGTAATCATTGCTCCGGATTTTGAAGAAAAAGCTTTGGAAGTGCTGAAGGCCAAAGTAAATCTGCGCCTGCTCAAAATGACCGTGACCAAAAAAGAAAAGTGGGAATTTAAGAGTGTTGAAGGCGGTTTTGTTGTCCAGGAAACGGACAATGACGGTTTTGATATTGCGGCAGCTAAAACCGTAACTGCTGCCGTACCGGATGCAAAGCAGTTAAAAGATATGGAGTTTGCCTGGAAAATAGTTAAACATGTCAAGAGTAATGCTATTGTAATAGCCAAAGACGGGGTGACGGTCGGCATAGGAGCCGGACAAATGAACCGGGTCGGTGCCGCCGAAATTGCACTGAAAGGTAAGGAAGATTTAAGCAGCGGTGCAGTAATGGCTTCAGATGCTTACTTCCCCTTTGGAGATACGGTGGAATTAGCCGGCAGATACGGGGTCAAGGCTATTATTCAGCCGGGAGGATCAATTCGCGATGAGGAAAGCATTACTGGCTGTGACAGATTGGGTATAGCTATGATATTTACCGGGGTAAGACATTTTAAACACGGCTAAAAATAAAATTACCGGAGGGGAAAATGGGCAAGAGAGTTTTGGTAATAGGCCAGGGCGGCAGGGAACATGCACTTATCTGGAAATTAAAACAAAGTCCTGGGATCGATAAACTATATGCAGCGCCGGGCAATCCGGGAATAGCCGCTTTGGCTGAATGTATTGATATCAAGGCTGAACAGGTAGAACAGCTTTTGCTTTGGGCTAAGCAAAATGACATAGACTTTACAGTAGTAGGTCCTGAAATACCGTTGATGGAAGGTATAGTGGACCAATTTGCTGCGGCCGGATTAAGAATATTCGGCCCCTCAGCTGCGGCAGCACAACTGGAAGGAAGCAAAATATTTGCCAAGAATCTATTTAAGAAATACCGGATCCCAACGGCCCGGTTTGAAGTTTTCAATGATCTTAAGGAAGCCCGCGCCTATGCTTATGAATTGATGCAAAAGGGGAAGCCCGTAGTTATAAAAGCTGACGGGCTGGCAGCAGGCAAAGGGGTTGTTATTGCCAACGCCTGGCAGGAAGCAGACCAGGCTTTAAAGAGTATGATGGAAGACAAAAGTTTCGGCGCTGCCGGGGAAAGAGTGATTATCGAAGAATTCTTAAGCGGCGAGGAAGTCAGCTTTTTCGCTGTAAGTGACGGTAAGGACTTTGTGCCCCTGATTGCTGCCCAGGATCACAAACAGGTTTTTGATGACGATAAAGGACCTAATACGGGAGGTATGGGGTCATATGTAAAACCGCCTGTTTTTACCGGGGCATTGGAGGCTGAAGTTATAGAGAAAATTATCAAACCGGTTATCGCCGCCATGCAGGCGGAAGGCTGCTCTTATAAAGGAGTGCTGTATGCCGGACTGATGATAACTGACGAAGGCCCTAAAGTACTGGAGTTCAATGCTCGTTTTGGGGATCCCGAGACCCAGGTGGTGATGCCGATGATTAAAGGCGATTTGCTGCCTATTTTGGAAGCATCAGTTGATGGTGAACTGAAAAACTGCCAGGCAGAAATCGAGGCCGGGAATTGCGTTTGTGTAGTATTGGCTTCCGGCGGCTATCCAGGCTCGTATGATAAGGGACAGACAATAGAAGGACTGGAAAACCTGGCAGATGATACGATCGTTTTTCATGCCGGCACCAGTCTCAACGACGGGAAATTATATACCAATGGCGGACGGGTTTTGGCAGTTGTCTGCCGGGGGGCAGATATAAAAGCGGCCCGTGATAAAGTATATAGTGAAATTGAAAAAGTAAAATTTGCCGGGATGCACTACCGGACTGATATAGCCGGAAAAGCTTTGCGCAGAGGGTAGAGATTATGGAGAGTTCCAAAGCACCATTAATAAGAGTAGGCGGTACTATTATTATAATAGCGCTGCTGCTTTATATGCCCACCAGGGAATTTTTAAAAATGACTTTTATACTGGGTATACCTTTTGTGTTATTTTTGGTTTTGATGAAGAAGAATAAAAAATATTCATTCTTGTGGTTGGTTGCTGTTGTGTGTTTATTCCTGGTTGCAGGCTTTTATATTTATTCACTGACCACGCTGCCCGAGCGTATCGAAACCCGGCATATAATTATTACCGGTGAAGGTTTAATAGCGGATGGCAAATATGATGAGGCGGTAGCTAATTATCGCCAACTGGAAAAAATCGGGGAAATCGATAAAATGAATAAAAAAATTGCCCGGGTAGAAGCAGAAAGAGAAGCTGATAATTTGGTGGAAGAAGCCAGAATATTGATAGAGGCAGGAAATGATGAAGCTGCCCGTGAAGTTTTGCTGAAAATTCCATCGGATACCAGAGCAGCCCAGGAAGCGGTGAAATTACTGCGGGAATTGAATAATTAAATCAATCAGAAGGGGTAGATAAAGTGGTAACACTTAAGGATATCAAGGAAAACCGACTGGTAAGGCAGTACATGGATTTAGGCAATGCTTATATCGGCAACATCGGAGCTATTGAGCATAATATAAATCATGCCGAGTTGTCGGCTGAGCTGTGCAGCCAGGTACTTGCCAGGCTGGGTTATTCCCCGCGGGAAGCCGAACTGGGAGCAATTGCCGGCTATCTTCACGACATAGGCAATCTGGTCAATCGCTATGGACATGGAATGTCCGGCGCCTTGATCGCTTTTAGTATCCTGCTGGATATGGGAATGGAGGCGGATGAAATCGCTGTCATCATGGGAGCTATCGGCAACCATGAAGAAAATTCCGGCGGCCGGCCAGTTAATAACGTTGGTGCCGCTTTAATTCTGGCAGATAAATCGGATGTTCACCGGTCAAGGGTGCGCAAGCAGGATTTTGCCGTTTTCACTCCCCGTGACCGGGTAAATTATGCGGTAACTGAATCTAAGCTGCTGGTAGATGAAAATAAACGTCAGATCACCATGAAAATACAGATCGATACCAGGGTCTGCTCGGTTATGGAGTATTTCGAAATATTTCTTACCAAAATGCTGATGAGCAGGCGGGCGGCAGAATTTTTAGGCTGTGAATTTGAACTGCTGGTAAACGATAACAAGCTTTTGTAGGGGGAGGTAAAAGCTGTGGCATTCACCCCAAAGTGGAAAGATGAGAACAGTGATCTATTAGTTAAAACGATTTTGAGTTTAAAGACCGAAGAAGAAGTATACCGGCTGTTGGATGATCTGTGCACTGTCAGTGAAATCAAGGCCATGGCGCAGAGGATTTATGTGGCCCAGCTGCTGGCTAACAATACTACCTACAATACTATTGCCATAAAGACAGGCGCCAGTACCGCAACCATCAGCCGGGTCAAAAGATGCCTCAACTATGGCTCGGGCGGCTATGAAAAAGCTCTGCAGAGCATAACAGGAGATATTGAAGATGAGAAATAGAGAAATACCTAAAGGCTTAAGGGATCTGCTGCCGGATGAAGTCAAGATCAAAAGGAATATTGAAAACCAGGCGGCCAGTCTTTTTACCGGTTATGGGTATGAAGAAGTGATAACACCTGCTTTTGAGTATCTGGAAGTTATAGAATCCGGTGCCGGCAGCAACATCCGCGAGGAGTTGTTCATGTTTATGGACCGGGAAGGGGGCATTCTTACATTGCGCCCGGAAATGACAGTTTCCATTGCCCGCCTGGCTGCCACCCATATGCAGGATGAGGCTTTGCCTTTAAGACTTTATTACATGGGCAATGTTTTTCGCCATGTGCAGCCACAGAAAGCCCGGTACCGGGAATTCTGGCAGGCAGGTATAGAACTGCTGGGAACCAAAGGGCCTTGGGCCGATGCTGAAATTATCACTATTGCTGCCAAAACATTAAGTACTATCGGCCTGAGTGACTTCAAAATCAGTTTGAATCATATTGGTATTTTCAACAGTATCCTGGAGGAAAGCAATATGAACCATCAGGATATGGCCCTGATTCGCCAGTTGGTTGAAAGCAAAGACCTGGTAGAGTTATCACAAGTTCTGGAATCTTTGCCCATAAATGAACGCCTGAAAGAGACAATTGCCAGTTTACCGGTTTTGCATGGCGGGCTGGAAACGATAGGTAAGATACCGTATCTGGAAGACAGCCCGAAAGCAAGGGAAGCTGTAAGCGAGTTGCTGAAAATATATGAAGCTTTAAATACCTTCGGGGTAATTGAGCATATAGTACTTGATATGGGAGTTTTAAGAGGATTGGATTACTATACCGGCATAGTCTTTGAAGGCTATTCTCCGGACCTGGGTTATGGATTGTTAGGCGGAGGCCGTTATGATAACCTGCTCGGCCAATTCGGTTTCCCCTGCCCGGCCACCGGGTTTGCCCTGGGACTGGAAAGAACTGCACTGGTTTTGAAAGATAAAATAGAAGAACCACGGCGCTATCTGGTCGGCGGGACCGACTTTCAAGCCATGGTGAACAAATGTGATGAGCTGCGCTCATCCGGGTTTATTGCGGAAATGGATACTGAATTAAGAGGACGCGGCGAGCTTCTGAAGATTTGTGAAAAAAAGCTTGATACCAACCTTGTTTATATAGATTAAAGCGTAAAAAATTCGGAAAGCCAGCTTACTGCTTATTAGTTTTGGAGGAGTTATAATGCAGGCAAATTATTTGACTATTGCCCTTTCCAAAGGGACATTACTGAAACCTACTATCGAGCTGCTGGAAAGCATCGGGCTGCCTGCGCAGGGCTTGACCCCGGAAAGTCGTCAGATGGTTTTCAGCTACGAGCCGGAGCGTATTAAATATATAATGTGCCGCCCGACCGATGTGCCTACTTATGTTGAACAGGGAGCGGCTGATTTGGGTATCGTCGGTAAAGATGTCATCGTTGAGCAGCGCAGAGATGTTTTTGAGATGGCGGATTTAGAATACGGCTATTGCAGGTTTGTAGTTGCTGGCCCGGCCCATTTGCATAATATTCCCTTGAAAGAACTGAATTACAAACGGGTAGCCACAAAATTCCCGGTGACAGCAGAGCAATTTTTCCGCAGTCAGGGATTGCAGGTTGAAATAATCACTTTACATGGCAACATTGAACTGGCACCGATCATGGGTTTGTCCGATCTGATAGTTGATATAGTATCTACCGGCCGGACTTTAAAGGAGAACAATCTGGCGGAGATCATAAAAATAATGGATTCCACCACCAGACTGATCTGCAATCGGGTCAGCTACCGCACTAAATATGATGAGATCCAACCTTTGGTTGAAACCATACAAAAGCAAGTGAAAGGCGGAATCACAGCATGAAAATCAGAAGAATTGATGCGAATACTGAGGAACTGAATGTATTTCTGCAGCAAAATCTGTCTGATATGAAACAGTATCAGGAAAGTGTAGACAGAATAGCGGCAGTGGTCAAAGATAAGGGCGATCAGGGCATATTCGAATTAACTATGCAATTTGACGGTGCCAGCCTCAATCGTGACAATTTTCTGGTTTCCAGCGATGAAATCGAGGCAGCCTATAACTTAGTCGACGATGAATATATCAATGCGATTCGTGCTGCCATTGACAATATAGATCTTTTCCACTCCCGGCAGTTGCGCAACTCCTGGATGGAACCGGACGAAAAAGGTAATATAACCGGGCAGCTGTTCCGGCCTTTAAAGCGGGTGGGGATCTATGTGCCGGGAGGCACAGCGGCTTATCCATCCTCAGTACTTATGAATGCTATTCCGGCGCAGGTAGCCGGAGTTGATGAAATAGCCATGGTAAGCCCCCCGGACAAAAACGGTAAAATGAATCCTTATACCCTGGTGGCCGCGGCGGAACTTGATATCAGTGAAATATATAAAATGGGCGGAGCCCAGGCCATTTTTGCCCTGGCCTGGGGGACGGAAACGGTGCCTAAAGTTGATTTGATCAGCGGCCCCGGCAATATATATGTTACCCTGGCCAAAAAAGCCGTTTATGGTGAAGTCAGTATAGATATGCTGGCCGGCCCCAGTGAAATACTGATCGTAGCTGATAAATGGGCTGATCCTGCATATATAGCAGCGGATATGATGTCACAGGCTGAACATGACGTCTTAGCCCGCAGTATTTTAGTTACTGATGATGCCAGCCTGTTTGACAGGGTGGAGGCGGAATTGAACCGTCAGATCAAGGATTTGTCACGCCGGGAAATCATAGAGGAATCTTTAAATAAAAATGGCGCTTTTATTTTGACAGAAACCATGTATGATGCATGCCAGGCGGCAAACCTGATAGCACCTGAACATCTGGAGCTTATGGTAGAACATCCTTTTGAATATCTCCACCGCATACATAACGCCGGAGCAATTTTTATGGGGAGTAATACGCCTGAAGCGGTCGGGGATTATTTGGCCGGGCCGAATCACATTCTGCCTACCGGGGGAACTGCCCGTTTTTATTCTCCGGTTACCGTAGATACTTTTATGAAAGCTTCCAGCTTGATATATTATTCCCGGGAAGGCCTGGAAGATGATGCTGATGATATTTTAAAACTGGCAACAGTCGAAGGACTGACTGCTCATGCCAACTCAGTACGCATAAGAAAGGAGAAGATCAAATGAAGGAAAACAGCCGCAGGGCAGAGATCCAACGAAAGACTGGTGAAACTGAAGTTTTAGTGCAAATAGCACTGGATGGTACCGGCAAGTATCAGATCGATACCGAAGTTCCTTTCTTAAGCCATATGCTGACACTTTTTGCTGTGCACAGCCTATGCGATTTAAAGGTCACCGCCCGGGGAGATATTGAAGTTGATGACCACCATTCGGTAGAGGATATCGGAATCTGTCTGGGGCAGGCCATAAAAGCGTCTTTGGGCGAAAGGCGCGGTATCAGCCGTTACGGGGATTCCATTATACCTATGGATGAAGCTCTGGTGCAGGTAGTGCTGGACTTATCCGGCCGGCCTTATCTGGTCTTTGATGCAGATTTTAAGCAGGAGAAGATCGGCAACTTTTCCACCGAAAATGTGCGTGAGTTCTTTCAGGCCATTGTCAACAGTGCCGGGATAAACCTGCAAATCGATATGATCCGCGGCACTAATTCCCATCATATCGCTGAGGCAATTTTCAAGGCTTTTGCCCGGGCCCTGAAAAAAGCTGTAACTGATGAACCAAGAGTTGAAGGCGTCTGGTCAAGTAAGGGCAGCTTATAGTAACGGACAGCATTGATATATGGAGTGGATACTATGATAAGTTTAAAATATGATGAAAAAGGTTTGATACCGGCTATCATTCAGGATTCCCGCAATAACGAGATCCTGATGATGGCTTATATGAATGAGGAATCTTTGGCAAAAACTATCGAGAGCGGCTATACCTGGTTTTTTTCCCGCAGCCGGCAGCAATTATGGATGAAAGGTGAAACCTCCGGAAATACTCAAAAAGTTGAACAAATCCTTTATGACTGCGATGCAGATACCCTGCTGATTAAAGTAAAACCGGCCGGGCCTGCCTGTCATACCGGGAATTACTCTTGCTTTTACGGGGATTTAAAGGGAGAACTTATTGATGCTCCTGGCTTTGATGATGCTAATATATTGCAGGAATTATACGGAGTTATTTTAAAAAGGTTGGAGGAAATGCCGGAAGGTTCATATACTTCTTATCTGTTCAGCGAAGGGATCGATAAGATACTGAAAAAAGTCGGGGAAGAAAGTGCCGAAGTTATTATTGCCGCCAAGAACCGGGAGAAAAAAGAAGTAGTGTATGAAACTGCAGATCTGATCTATCATCTGTTAGTCATGATGGTCGAACAGGGTGTCAAGCTGCAGGATGTATATGCAGAACTGCGCTCCCGCAGCTAACCAGAGCGTTAAAAAACGCCAATGACTGCGTTGACCGGATTGCCCGCTCCATCGACGTACCTCAGTACGCCCGCAGTCGCGCTCATTCCGGCCGCCTTGTCCTTGACGCTTTTTAACAGCTCTGGGAACCAGACCGCTAAATAAATGAATCTCATTGTTACTTCACAAGCCCCGACGGGTCATCGTATCTTAGTACGACTTAATCGCGGGGCTTGCTTGTGCCTCGACCTTCACCATTTTTGCTCGCTCTGGAGACATAAAAAAATGTTAATACTGCGTTGACCGGATTTCCCGCTCCATCGACGTACCTCAGTACGATTCAATTGCGGAGCTTGCTCGGGCCTCGACCTTCACTTTTTTGTTTAAGCCTGCCAACTTCTTTGACAAGCTGAAAGGTCCGGCTTATTGCCGGACCTTTTATATTTAATTACGG
>Ga0209098_1000077_pt1 | contig 104737 bp, 87 predicted proteins | sample AD_JPNHW1_MetaG_FD_184429 | JGI IMG/M metagenome (GOLD analysis project Ga0209098, IMG submission 184429) | Active sludge microbial communities of municipal wastewater-treating anaerobic digesters from Japan - AD_JPNHW1_MetaG (SPAdes) (version 2) | ecosystem: Engineered > Bioreactor > Anaerobic... | reverse complement strand
ACAGAACACCCAGAAGGGAAGCTATCCCATTGCGCGCCCGCTTTTTATGTATACCCTCGGGGAGCCGCAGGGGGCGATTCTGGCGTATCTGCAGTGGATTCACAGTCCGGAGGGGCAGAGCCTGGTGGTGCAAACAGGCTATGTCTCGCTGGCAGCGGCCTCAGGAGCTGCAGCCCCAGGGATCGCGGCTCCCGGAGCCGCGTCTGCGACAGCGGCCCCGGGGGCAGCAACGGCTCCAGGGGCCGAAGCTCCGGGAGCAGAAGCGGCAGCAACGGCTTCGCGGGCAGCAACGGCTCCGGCGGCAGCGGCGGAGGCGCATCAGCCATGAAACCAGCCCGTCGACCGCTCGAGCCCGTCAAGGAGTGGCTCATCGAACGCTTCATCTGGCTTTGCGGCGTCAGCGCCGTGCTGTTCGTCTTCGGAATTTTTCTTTTTGTCTTCCGCGAAGGGTCCAGCTTTCTCTGGCACGGATTCAAGGCCGGGGAATTTTTCACCAGCATCGAGTGGTATCCGACCTCGCGTATCCATGTGCGCTATGGCGCCTTGGCCCTGATCACCGGCACCTTCAGCGTTTCCCTGCTGGCGATGATCATCGCCGTCCCCTTCGGGATGGGGACCGCCATCTTTATTTCGGAATTTTGCCCGCCGCGCCTCAAGGAGATCCTCAAGATCACCATCGAATTGCTCGCCGCCATCCCCTCGGTGGTCTGGGGATTCATCGGCCTCACCCTGATGAACTCTTTGCTGCTCCGCCTTTTCGATGCACCGCTCGGCTTGAATATGCTGAACGGCGCGATCATCCTCGCCCTGATGAGCGTGCCGATCATCGTCTCCATCGGCGAGGACGCGCTCAAGGCGGTGCCGGACTCGTATCGCGAAGCGGCCCTGGCGCTCGGCTGCACCCGTTGGCAGATGGTCCTGCGGGTGCTCTTGCCCGCGGCGCGCAACGGCCTGCTGGCCGCCGTGCTGCTGGGTATCGGCCGCGCCGTTGGCGAGACCATGGCGGTACTAATGGCCACCGGTCACTCCATCCGCATTCCCCATAGTGTGCTCGAGCCGGTGCGCACCCTGACCGCGACCATTGCGGCGGAACTGGGGGAGGCGCCGGTCCATTCGGAGCATTACCAGGTCCTTTTCATCATCGGGATCCTCCTCTTTACCATCACATTTGCCATCAATCTTGGCGCGGATCTGATCGTGCGCGGCATTCGCAGGAAATCATAACCGGGATCGGCCATGTTCGAAGCCACAGAACATACCCGGCGCATGCAGCGGCGGGAAGGGATCATCAAGTATCTGCTCTCGGCGATGACGCTGCTGATCGTCCTGCCGCTGGTGCTGATCGTCCTGTTCCTCCTGTACAAGGCAGCACCGGTGCTTTCTCTCGATTTTCTCCTCGAGAATCCGATTCATGGCATGCGCGCCGGTGGCGTCTGGGCACCGTTGCTGGGCACCATTTATCTGGTGCTGATCTCGCTGCTGATCGCCACGCCGGTGGGGGTATTTGCGGCGGTCTACCTGAACGAATATGCCGGGGACACCTGGGTGACGCGGGCCGTCAACCTGGCGGTGGTCAATCTGGCCGGGGTGCCCAGCATTGTGCATGCTCTATTCGGCCTCGGCGCCTTTGTGCTTTTCGCCGGCATGGGCCGCTCCATTCTTGCGGCCTCGCTGACCCTGGCGATCATGACCCTCCCGGTGATCATCGCCAGCACCAAGGAGGCCCTCGCCGCGGTCCCGCTTCCGTTCCGGCAGGCATGCTGGAACCTCGGCGCCACCCGCTGGCAAACGATCCGCCATGTGGTGCTGCCCAACTCGATCAGCGGCATCCTCACCGGCATCATTCTGCAGGTCTCACGCGCGGCCGGAGAGACCGCACCGGTGATGTTCACCGGAGCGGTCTTCTTCAAGGCGATCCGGCCCGGCGACCCCTTCGCCTACGGTCTGCTCGATCAATGCATGGCGCTCTCGATGCATCTCTTCACCGTCTCCACCCAGGTTCCGGATGTTCCCGAACCGATCACCTACGGCACCGCGGTGGTGCTGCTGGGCGTGGTGCTGCTCTTCAACGCCCTGGCGATCCTCATCCGCTTCAGGCTGCGGAGCCGGAAAAAATGGTGAATGCGGCGGCCAAAATACGCGTCAAGGACCTGCGCGTCTCCTACGGGACGCAGCAGGCCCTCAAAGGCATCTCGTTCGATATCTTCACGAACGAGATTCTCGCCATCATCGGCCCGGCGCAGTCGGGCAAGACCACCCTGCTGCGCACCATCAACCGCACTCTCGAGTTCACGGCCGGGGCTCATTATAGCGGTTCGGTGAAGGTCGACGAGGTCGAGGTTGGCAAGGTCAAAAACATCTATGAACTGCGGCGCAAGATCGGCATGGTCGCCCCGCTGCCGGTCGGATTACCGCTTACCATCTACGACAATGTCGCCTTTGCGCCGCGCATGGGCGGCATGCGCCATAAAAGCGATATCGATGCGGTCGTCGAACGCTGCCTGCGTCAGGCAGCGCTCTGGGACGAGGTCAAGGACCGGCTCGATACCCTCGGGACCAAGCTTTCCGGCGGGCAGCAGCAGCGCCTGACCATCGCCCGGGCTCTCTCGCACGAGCCGGAGATTCTCTGTCTCGACGAATTCTCGATCGCCATCGATCCGGTCACGACCATGCGCATCGAGGAGGTGCTGCGCGAACTGCGCCGCGAGATGACGATCATTCTCGTCACCAATCTGGTCCAGCAGGCCCGCCGTCTCTCCGACCGGACCCTCTTCCTCTTCGCCGGAGAGGTCGTCGAGCTCGACCGCTCCGAGGTCATCTTTTCCGACCGGCCGGCGCAGCAAAAGACCTACGACTATGTCAACGGGATTTTTGGATGATCGAGCCCGCCTACAGCATCACGACCCGGAATCTCAGTCTCTGGTACGCCGATTTTCAGGCGCTGCGGAATGTGGATTTTACGGTGCGCGCCGGCCTGATCACCGCCCTCATCGGTCCCTCCGGTTGCGGCAAAACCACCCTGCTGCGCTGCTTCAACCGCGTCAATGAGCGCTATGGCACTGTGCGCACCACCGGCGAGATCCGCCTGCTCGGCAAGAATATTTACGATCCCGATATTTCCCTCATTGAGCTGCGCAAGAGCGTGGGGATGGTCTTTCAGCGGCCCAATCCCCTGCCGATCTCCATCTATGAGAACATCGTCTTCGGTCTGCGCCTGCATACCCCGGCGCCGGCGCTCAAACGCTCCCGCCTCGACGAGGCTGTGCAGCAAGCCCTCGCGGATGTCGGTTTATGGGAGAGCCTTAAGGATAAGCTGAAATCACGCGCCACCGGCCTCTCGCTGGACCAGCAGCAAAAACTGTGCATCGCGCGCTTGCTGCCGCTCAAGCCGGAGATCATCCTCATGGATGAGCCTTGCTCCGCCCTGGACGTAGAGGCCACCCGGCACGTGGAGGAGCTGATGCTCGATCTGGCGGGACGTTATACCATTGTTATCGTTACACACAACATGGCCCAGGCCAAACGCGTCAGCCATGAGTGCGCCTTCATGCTGCTCGGGGAGCTGATCGAGCACAGCCGCACCGAGGATCTCTTTATCCGGCCGCTCGACCAGCGCACCGCCGAATACCTCGAAGGCCGCTTTGGATGAGCGCGGCCCGGTGCTGACCGCGCACGTTTTTCCACCCCTCTGCTAACCTCCTCTCTCTCCTTCTCGCCCCCTGGCGGCTTTTCCCCGGCGCCTCGCGCGCGGGTCGCGGCAGTGATAATTCCGCTTGAAACAGTCCGGCGAAATTGGTACTTTATACACTGAATCCGCCACCCCATCCAGGAACTGCTCTTGTTGAAAAATAATGACATACGCGCCGGTCTCGATATAGGATCGGTCTCCGCCAAGCTGGTGCTCATCCTGCCGCCCGGGCCCGCAGAACGGATTGCGGCGGTCTGGCCGGAACTGCAGCCGCACACCGCCGGGGACGGCCTGTCGCTTTGGGTTCTGCAGCGCCCGGTTTTGGGCGAGCCGCTGGCCCTCGCCCATGAGCTTATCGCCCGTCTGCTCGAACAGGCCCCCGCCGGCATGCCACTGCTGCTGCAGGTAACCGGGATCCACGCCCAGCATTTGGCTGGACAACTCCATCTGCCCTTCATCAATGAATTCAAGGCGCTGGCCAACGGGGCGGTCGCCCTCAATCCCGATGCGCACACCATTCTCGAAATCGGCGGCGATGCCTCCCGCTATTTGCAGCTCCGCTGCGATCCGCAGAGCCGCCGTGTCGCCCTGCTCGATTATGCGCGCAACGGCGACTGTGCCGCGGGGACGGGTTCTTTCATCGACCAGCAGGTGGCGCGCATGGGTTTTGCCGTGGCCGAGATCGGCAAGCTGGTGGCGACGGCGGAAACGGCGGCCAACATCGCCGGGCGGTGTTCGGTCTTCGCCAAATCGGATATGGTGCATGCCCAGCAGCGCGGCTATTCGCCGGCGGCGATTCTCAAGGGATTGTGCCGGGCGGTGGTCCGGAATTACCTGGGAACGGTAGTGCGCGGCAAGACCTTATCTGCGCCGGTGATGTTCCTCGGTGGCGTGGCCGCCAATCAGGGGGTCGTTGCGGCCTTGCGCGAAGCGCTCGGCATGGAGGTCGAGGTCCCGGCCCTGCACGCTTTCGCCGCTGCTTTGGGGTGTGCCCGGCTCGATGGCGGCGCGGCGCTGACGCGCGCTCATCTGCGCGCGCTGCAGGATCTGCGGGAGCAGAGTCTGGCGGGCGAGAGCCGCCGCGAGCGCCTCGATCTGGCGCAGGTCCGTTTTGTCCCGGAGACCAAGGCCGGTGCGGTTCCCGGCGAGGAGCCGATCGAGGCCTGGCTTGGCATCGATGTCGGCTCGGTCAGCACCAACCTGGTCCTGCTCGACTGCGACGGCAAGGTTCTCGATGAGATCTATACGCGGACCGAAGGCAAGCCGGTCGAGGTGGTGCGGCGCGAGCTGCAGGGCTGGCGGCCCAAATGGGAGGGGCGCGTCCGGGTGAAGGGTGTCGGCACCACCGGTTCGGGCCGCGAGATTACCGCCGCGCTGGTGGGCGCCGATACGGTCAACGACGAGATCACCGCCCATAAAACCGGAGCCGCCTTTGTCGCCGCGGGGCTGGGGATGCCGCCGGCCGACACGATCTTTGAGATCGGCGGGCAGGATGCCAAGTTTATCGCGATCGAGGCGGGGGTGGTCGTCGATTTCGCCATGAATGAAGCCTGCGCCGCCGGTACCGGCTCGTTTCTCGAAGAGCAGGCGGGCAAACTGGGTCTCTCCATCGTCGATGAATTCGCCGCGCTCGCCCTCCGGGCGGAAAATCCCGCTGCAATGGGGGAGCGCTGCACGGTCTTTATGGAAAAGGATGTATCGGCGCTGCTGCAACAGGGTATGGCCCGCGAGGCGATCGCCGCCGGCCTGGCCTTCGCGGTGGTGCAGAACTATCTCAATCGCGTGGTGCGCGGGCGCCGGATCGGCGAGGTGATCTTTTTCCAGGGCGGCACCGCCTACAACCAGGCGGTGGCCGCGGCCTTCGCCGCCACCCTCGGCAAGACCATTCTGGTGCCGCCGCACTGCGGCGTCATGGGGGCGATCGGCGCGGCGCTCCTCGCCCGCGAAAAAATGCAGGGCGGAGCGGCCAGCCGATTCCACGGATTCGATCTCGAGGCGGTGCAATTTGCGGTCCGCCATTTCAACTGCAACGCCTGCTCCAATCAATGCGACATGCAGGAGGTGCGGGTGAATGGCGAAAAAAGCTACTGGGGCGACAAATGCTCCGAGCGCTACCGCAAGGCGGCGCGGAGCGAGCGCCGCACCGTGATCCCCGACCTTTTCGATCTGCACCGTGATCTGCTGTTGCGGGAGATGGCCGGCCCGGACGGACGCGAAGTTAAGATCGGTGTTCCGCGCACCATGTACTTTTTCGACCGATTTCCCTTCTGGCACGCCTACTTCGACGCCCTTGGCGCGGAGATCGTCCTCTCCGATCCGACCAACCGCCAGACCATCGCCGGTGGCCGCGCATACTGCATCGCCGAACCCTGTTTTCCCATCCTGGCGGCCCACGGCCATGTCGCCGAGCTGATGAAGCGCGGCGTGGACTATCTCTTTCTCCCCAATGCCATCAACGCCGAGACCGCATTTCCGGAAACCTTTTCCTGGTATTGCCCCTGGGGCCAAACGCTGCCGCTGGTGATCAGGAATACGATTCATCACTCGCCCTGGGCTGAAAAAATCCTTGCGCCGGTGCTCCACTTCCGTGAGGGTGCGCCGCAGGTCGCGCTTGAACTGCAAGGGATGGCCGAGCTGCTCGGCGTCGATGCCGCCCATAACCGCCGCGCTGTTGCCGCCGCCTACGCCGCGCAGGAGGAGTATACGCGCACCATCAAGAGCGCCGGCCGCGAAGCACTGCGTCTTCTGGCTGATTCGCAGCGCGAGGCGGTTATCCTGCTGGGCCGGCCCTACAACGTCATGGATCCGGGTCTTAATCTCAACCTGGCAGGCAAGCTGCGCGATCAGTACTGTATCGATGTCATCCCGATGGATTTCCTCCCCTTCGAGGAGATCGATATCAGCCCGGTGCACGACAACATGTTCTGGAACTATGGGCGGCGCATCCTGCAGGCGGCCACCCTGGCGGGCCGGGCGAAAAACCTCCATGCCATCTACATCACCAATTTCAAATGCGGCCCCGATTCCTATATCAAGCACTGGATCCGCGACGCCCTGGGTGCGCCTTATCTCACTCTGCAGTTTGATGAGCACGGCAACGATGCCGGCATGCTGACGCGCTGCGAAGCCTATTTGCAGAGCAAGGGTTTACTGCGCAGCAGCACGACCGTTTCGGCTGCCGTAGAGGAGCTGAACTGAATGGCCAAAGCAGTGAAAAGTCTGCGGGGCCGGAGGCTGTACATTCCGCTGATGTCGGTCGAAGGGGCGCGCTGCATGTCGGCAGCCTTTCAGTCGATCGGCATCGACGCCTGCCCTGCGCCGGAATGCGATGCGCATGCCATCGATCTCGCCCGCAAATATCTCTCCGGCGATGAATGCCTGCCCGAATCGATCACCCTCGGCAGCTTTCTCCAGGTGGCCGAGGCGCCCGATTTTGATCCGGCCAAAACCGCTTTTCTCATGCCGACCTCCAACGGCCCCTGCCGCTTCGGCCATTATGCGCCGCTGGCGGCTAAAATCTTCGCAGAGCGCGGCCAGGGGGAGGTGCTGATCTTCTCGCCCACCAGCGACGACGGCTACAACAGCATCGGGGAGGGTGCGCAGAGCTTCATCCGCACCGCCTGGCGGGCGGTGATCGCCTCGGACATTCTGCGCAAGATGCTCTATAAAACCCGTCCTTATGAAAAGGAAAAGGGGCTGAGCGACCGTATTTTCGCCGCTGCCCTGGACCGGGTTTGCCAGGCCCTCGCCCTGCCGGAGCTCTCGCATAAAAAAAGGATGCGGGAACTCCTGATCGCCCTGACCGCCGCCCGGGATGCCTTCCGCACCATCCCGCTGCAGCCGCGCGGATCGCGCGTTTTGATCGGCATTGTCGGCGAAATATTTTGCCGCCTCAACGACTACTCCAACCGCCACCTCATCCGGTTGATCGAAAAATACGGCGGCGAGGCCTGGATGTCCGATGTGGCCGAATGGGTCTGGTATACCAATGACGAGGAGGAGAAACGGCTGCTGAAGCAGGGCAAAAAGTATTCCCGCGCCATGTTGATCTGCAAGATCCGGCAGAAGGTGATGCACGATGACGAGGTGCGGATGATGAAGCCCTTCCGGCAGGAGTTCTGGGATTATCCCGAGCCGCGCAGCACGGTGCAGCTGTTGGCTCTCAGCCGACCCTATTTGCCGCGGGAAGGGGCCCACGGCGAGATGGTGATTAGCACCGCCCGCACCGTCTGGTACCACCGCAAGGGGGCGCACGGGGTCATCGATATTTCGCCGTTCACCTGCATGAATGGCATCGTTTGCGAGTCGGTCTACCCGCGCCTGAGCCAGGATCTGGATCAATTTCCGGTTCGGGTGCTCTATTACGATGGTCTGCAAAGCAGCTTTGAAAGCGATGTGGAGATCTTTATCGAGCTGGCACAAAATTATAAAAAGAACCAGGCGGGGGAGGGAGAGAAGGCGTGATGCGGCGAACAGCGGAGGTGCTTTCTTCGGCTGTCATCTGGATCGTCGGATTGGCGGTGGCCGTGCCGGCGCTGCTCTTGATCATCCTCATGGCGGTTTTGTTACCGGTGCGGATCTATAACCGGCCCGGCAGAGCGCTGCTGCGGCTGATCGTCTGGATTTTCGGCGGACGGGTTAAGGCCGAGGGTGTCGAGCAGCTCGATCCGGACAAAACCTATCTGTTCATGCCCAACCATGTCAGTCTTTTCGACATTCCCCTGGTGGGCGGATACATCCCCAACTATGCCCGCGGCGTCGAGGCGGCGGAGCATTTCAGCTGGCCGCTGATCGGCTGGTTTGTGCGCAGCATTGGCAATATTCCGATCGAGCGCGCCAGTATTCATGGCTCGTGGAGCAGCCTGGAGAAAGCGGCGGCGCAGATCCGCGGCGGCAAGTCGATCATTATCATGCCCGAGGGGACGCGCACCCTCACCGGGCGTCTCAGTACCTTTAAAAAGCTGCCCTTCCGCCTGGCCCAGATCGCCGGGGTGGATGTCGTCCCCATCGGTCTCTCCGGCCTCTTCCGTTTCAAGCCGCGCCGGGGATGGCTGGTCCATCCGGGTCCGATCAAGATCAGGATCGGTGCGCCCATCGCCTATCATGAGTTCAAGGATATGGAACTTCAGGAGTTGAGCGATCTGGTGCGCACGCGCATCGAAAGCCTGATCGAATTTCCCTGATTTGCCGGGCAGGCGGCCTCTTCCTGCCGAACGGATACCCCCACTCTTTTCTGGAGATTGACCATGTTTAAAAACCTGCTGCCCAAAGAGCACGCCTTTTTTGATAATTTTTCCGCGCATGCGGCCCTGATTCATAAGGCGTGCCAGGCGCTGTTGCGGCTGACACAGGGTGCTGTGGCGGTGACGGCCGGTATTCAGCAGATCAAGGATCTTGAGCATGACGCTGATGCGGTCACGCATGAATGCATCGATGCCTTGCACCGCACCTTTATCACCCCGGTCGATCGGCCCGATATCCACCGCCTGATCAGAACCATGGACGATGTCCTCGACTGCATCGATGCCGCCGTGATCCGGATGGGGTTGTATGATATCCAGACCATGCGTGAGGAATCGGTGGCCATGGCCGAGATCCTTGTCGCCTGTTCCGTTCAGATCCAGGAAGCGGTCAAAGCCCTGCGCGATCTCAAGAACCGGGAGATGATCAGCAAACAGTGCCGCACCATCCATGAGCTTGAAACCCGCGGTGATGACGTGCAGCGCGCCGCCTTGCGCCGGCTCTTTCAGGAAAACGATGCCGTCGTGATCATCAAATGGAAGGATGTCTTCGAACGGCTGGAAAAGTCCATCGACCGCGCGGATGACGTCGCCAATATCATCGAGGGGATCGTCATTTCGGCCAGTTGAGCCGAAATCCGGAATTTAGCGAGAGAAATGAGATGAATTCAACCTGGATTGTTGTCGTCCTGACCGTGGCTGTGGCACTTATTTTTGATGTCATCAACGGTTTTCACGATTCTGCCAATTCCATTGCCACAGTCGTCTCCACGCGGGTGCTTTCTCCGCGGATTGCGGTGGTGTGGGCGGCTTTTTTCAATTTTATTGCCATGTTCATCTTTATGCCGCGTGTCGCCGATACCATTTCCAAGATCGTGCGGATTCAGCCCGGTGATCCGGCGTTTGTCTATGTCGTTCTCTCCGGTCTGGCCGGGGCCATTCTCTGGGACCTGCTCACCTGGTGGCTGGGCCTGCCCACCAGCTCTTCGCATGCCCTGATCGGGGGCTTCGCCGGGGCGGGTATGGCCTTCAAGGGCACGCAGGTGATCCGCTGGGAAAAGATCTGGGCGACCGTTCAATTCATTCCCCTTTCGCCCCTGATCGGCATGGTCATGGGCTTTGCCATCATGATTGGGGTGTACTGGATCTTCCGCAAAACGCGTCCCTACGACGTCGACCGGCTGTTCCGTAAGGGCCAGCTCATCTCCGCGGCGCTCTACTCTCTGGGGCACGGCGGCAACGATGCGCAGAAAACCATGGGCATCATCGTCGCGCTCCTGGTCGCCGCTGGGGTCTTTACAGTGGATACCCGGCTGTCGCTTTTTGATGGGCGCACCTGCTGGATCATCCTCAGTTGCCAGCTGGCTATGGCCATCGGCACCGCGATGGGGGGCTGGCGCATCGTCAAGACGATGGGAATGAAGCTGACGCAGCTCAAGCCGGTGCACGGCTTTTGCGCGGAGACCTCCGGAGCGCTCACGATCTTTTTCGCCACGCACATGGGCATTCCGGTTTCGACCACCCACACCATTGCCGGGGCCATCGTCGGTGTCGGCTCCACTACGCATGCCTCGCGGATCAAATGGGGGGTAGCCATGCGCATTGTCCTTTCCTGGCTGATCACCATCCCCTTCTCGGCGATCGCCGCTGCTCTCTGCTTTTGGTTGATCCAGGCCCTGCATGGTGCCTTTTAACAAAAAAGCCCTGGCAAGTGCACTTGCCAGGGCTGAACGGCGTGTATGGGATCAATCAGAGTTTTTTCACCTGAACCGCCTGCGGCCCCTTCTGTGTCTCTTCCACTTCAAACTCCACCGCATCACCCCCGTTAAGAGAGCGAAAACCATCACCAACGATGCCTGAAAAGTGGACGAAGATATCACCGCCTGAGTCACGCGTGATGAATCCATATCCCTTCGAGGTATTGAACCACTTCACTGTTCCACGTTCCATAACGAGAGCCCTTTCTGAGTATATGTGTACATGGAGCGTACACCCTTAGCGGCCTACTTGTTGCTGGTGCGGAGATGGTCCGTGCAGCAAATGGTACCAGGGAAACCCACGGTGTATATGCGCTATGTTATGAATTTATAGTAAAAGTTCGCAAAATGCAAGTATTTTAAACAATTTTCCCCGTACTTGGGGGGCGGAAAAACCATGAGTATCGATTTTACTTGCATTTTTATGAAGAATTGTGTATTTTTTAGTAGATATCAAAATGATATCATAAAAATACAAAGGAGTGTCGTATGCTAAGCGAGCAGAAATCGACCCAGTTCAACGGCTGGATCGCCCTGGTTTTCATTCTCGCCGCCATAGGCTTGACCATTTGGCAGTTCATCGCATCGGTGCAGGCGCAGGTCCATCAGAGCGGCTTTCCGGTCGCTATCATTGTCTGGTGCCTCCTGCTCGGGTTGGAGGGCTTTCTCATCCATGGCTTTTTCACCCTCGAACCCAATGAAGCGGCGGTTCTGCTGCTGCTCGGCAAATATGTGGGCACGGAAAAGACCAGCGGCTTTCGCTATGCCAATCCGCTCTATACCCGCAAATATCTGTCCCTGCGGGTGCGCAATTTCGACGGGGAGATCCTCAAGGTCAACGACAACCGCGGCAATCCCATCGAGATTTCGACGATCGTGGTCTGGCGCATCGATGACACGGCACAGGCGCTTTTTGAGGTACAGCACTACGAAGAGTATGTGCGGATGCAATCGGAGTCGGCCTTGCGCCATCTGGCGACACAGTATCCCTACGACAGCCATGAGGCGGGCGAGGTGAGCCTCCGCGCCTCTCTGGACGAGATCTCGGATGCGTTGGGCAAGGAGATCCAGGCGCGAGTGAACAAGGCGGGCGTGATCATCGAAGAGGCGCGGATCAACCATCTGGCCTATGCGCCCGAGATTGCGTCGGCGATGCTGCAGCGCCAGCAGGCCGAGGCGATCATTGCGGCGCGGCAAAAGATCGTCGATGGTGCCGTCGGCATGGTACAGATGGCGCTCGATCGGCTGAAGGGGGAGGGCGTGCTGACCCTGGACGAGGAGCGCAAGGCCAATATGGTGAGCAATCTGATGGTGGTGCTGTGCGCGGAACGGGCGGCCACGCCGGTGTTGAATACCGGCACCCTCTATTAAGGCTGCTGCGGCATGGCAGAAAAAAAATCCATACTGCTGCGCATCGATCCGCGGCTCTGGGAGGAATTGCAGCGCTGGGCCGATGATGAGTTGCGCAGTCTGAATGGGCAGATGGAGTGGATCCTGCGGGAGGCCGTGCGCCGGCATAGGCGCCGGACAGCGGACGCGTCAGAGGAGAGTGACAACACCGATGCCGGAGAGGGCCTATGAGCGAATCCTGGCGCGTGGAGAGACCGGTGGTGGGCATTGCCGGCGCCGGGCCGGCGGGCATGATGGCGGCCCTGCAGGCGGCTCAGGCCGGGGCACGGGTGCTGCTGTTCGAGGGCAATCCAGGGGTTGGACGCAAGCTGGCGGTCACCGGCAGCGGTCGCTGCAATATCACCAACAGCCGGATCGATCCTGAGCGTTATGCCTGCGATGCGCCCGGTTTTATGGCCCGGGTTCTGGCGGCTTTTGGCCATGCCGATCTGGTGGCGTTTCTGGCGGGGATGGCGGTGCCGGTGGTGGCGCTGGAGGACGGCTGGTGTTATCCGCGGTCCGGGTCCGCGGCTGCGGTGGTGGAGGCCTTTGCCATCGCCCTGGAGCTGGCCGGCATCGAGCTGCATTGCAGCGAGAAGGTGCGCAATTTTGCGCCCCGCAGCGAAGGCTGGGTGCTGCAGGCGGGCGGGGAGTACCGGCTCGACCGGTTGATCGTTGCCGCCGGGGGGGCGGCGCAGCCGAATCTGGGATCCCGCGGTGAACTTTTTGCGCCGCTCGGCCGGCTCGGCCATACGCGGCGTCCGGACCGGCCCGCCCTGGCGCCGGTTGCCGCCGATATGCGCCGCCTGCACAAGCTGCAGGGGGTACGGATGGATATCGGCTTGCAGCTCTGTCATCGCAGCGACGTGCTGGCGGAGAGCGCCGGCAATGCTATTTTCACTCAATGGGGGCTCAACGGTCCTGCCGCGATGGATCTGAGCCATCTCATCAGCGCGCGGCCGGGGGCGGCGCTCGAGCTGCTCGTGCATTTCATGCCGGGAGCAGAAGCGCTGCTCGAGGCGCAGTTGCGGGCCTTTGCCGGCACGCCGTGGCCACTGACGGCGGTTCTTTCTGGGCTGCTGCCGCCCAAGGTGGCGCGTTTTCTCGTGCAGAGTGCCGGGTTGGCCGCCGGGCTGCGCATGCACGAGTTCACTGCCGCGGCCCACACGGCGTTGTGGCGGCAGGCGACGCAGACCCGTCTGGAGGTACAGGGAACGCGGGACCTCCATTTTGCCCAGGTCTCCGCCGGGGGGGTGCCGGCTGTCGAGGTTGTGGCGGAAACCATGGCCTCCCGCAAAGCCGGCGGGCTCTTCCTCGCCGGGGAGGTCCTCGATGTCGTCGGTCCCTGCGGCGGCTATAATTTGCAGTTTGCCTTCAGCAGCGGCGCTCTGGCCGGCCGGGCGGCCGCGGTCTAGGCCGGTTGCGCCGCGAGTGCGGCCAGCGCTGTTTCATCGAGGCGATAGACCGTCCATTCCTCCAGGGGTTTTGCTCCCATCCGCAGATAAAAATCGATGGCCGGGCGATTCCAGTCCAGCACCGACCACTCCATCCGGCCGCAGCCTTTTTCCCCCGCGATCCTGACCAATTCCATAAAGAGCGCCTTGCCGTAGCCGCTGCTGCGTTCCTCAGGCCGGACAAAGAGGTCCTCGAGATAGAGGCTCGGCTTGCCGGTAAAGGTGGAGTAGGTGAAAAAATAGAGGGCGAAGCCGACCGGGTCGGGTTTGCCCGGCACTTCGCAGAGGAGGGCGCGGAAGTAGGGATCCGGCCCGAATCCGTTCTTGAGGAGGGCCGCTTCGGTGTTGACCACCGCGTGCGCAAGCTTTTCATAGGCGGCAATGCCCCGGATCAACTCCAGCAAGGCCGGAGCGTCCGCGGCGGTGGCGGGACGGATGGCACAGGGATTGGGGTTTGACATGGTCGTTTCTCCACGGCGCAAAGGGTGGAAAAAAAGAAGGCTCCGGTCCTGGATGCGACCGGAGCCTGGGGCTCATTATCCGTTTTGCAGCACCGGCGGATCTAGACGAAGATCTCGTAGCCGGTTTCTTTTTTCAGTTTTTCGACGATCGAGCTGTTCAGGTCGCGGCGCTTGCTGCGCAGCAGCTGCTGTTCGAGATCGCTCTTGACCTCGTCGAAGGGGCGGGTCTCTTTTTTGCGATCGATGACCTGGAGGATATGGTAGCCGTACTGGGTTTCGATGATATCCGAAAGACCGCCGACCGGCACGGTGAAAGCGGCATCCTCGAAGGGTTTGACCATGTGGCCGCGGGGGAAATTCTCATAGAGTCCGCCGGTTGCTTTGGAGCCCGGGTCCTCGGTGTTTTCCTTGGCCAGCGTGGCGAAATCCTCACCGGCTTTGGCGCGGCTGAGCAGGCCTTCCATCTTTTTCCGGATCTCGGCCTTGGCGGCCTCATCCTTGCCCTGGGTCATGAGCAGGATGTGGCGCACCGAAGCGGTTTTATCCTGGCTGTAGGCCTCTTTGAGGTCGGCATCGGTCACCTTGACATCGGCATAGAGTTTGTCGAAATATTTGCGCATGGTCATTTCGCGCTCGACGTCTTTTTTGACGGTTTCGATGCTGATGCCCTCGCCGCCGAGGCGCTTCAGGAAGGCCTCTTCGCCGCCGTTCTGGGTATAGATGAATTTCAGGGTGCTGTCGACTTCGGTCGGTTTGATGCTGACACCGGCCTGTTTGGCGCCTTCCAGGAGCAGATTGCGCTCACCCATACGTTCGATGTTCACCTTGAGGAAATCGGGCAGGCGTTTGGGATCGAGCGTCTTGATCTGGTCGATATTCTTGCCCATGGCCATCTGCATTTCGGTGAAGAAGGTGCCGGGAGTGATGGTGAAATATTTGCACTTGACCAGGGTTTTATTGGCGTCGGGATCGACCGCGGGATAGGATTTCGCGAGTTCCTTCGCGACATCATAGATAGGCGTGCCCTTCTCCAGCTTCATACCTTTTTGACCACCGCAGCCGCCGGCGAGCAGGGCTCCGGCTAACAGGGTCAGGATGAACATTTTGCGCATGAAGTTCTCCTTCCGCATTCTAGGGTTGGTGGATTATTTTTATAAATTACAGTATACATAATAATTTTTGCAAATCATAGCGATTTATTTTGGCAACCGGAAGGCTGCTCCGTTTCGCTGGCAGGCGCTGCTGCCGGCCGCGGGCGAAACATATTTTGCAAATTTCGAAAAAACTTGGTAAGTTATACACATACCCAGGAAAAGCGGGAGGATGATGGAATCCGGAACAGAATTGATCGTCGTGCGCCACGGTGAGACCGAGTGGAATGCGGACAAGCGCATGCAGGGTCACATGGATGTGCCCTTGAGTGCCACCGGTATTTTGCAGGCGCAGGCGGTAGCGTCGCGCCTGGCCGCCGAGCCGGTCGACAGGATTTACAGCAGTGATCTCAAGCGGGCCTTCAAGACCGCGGAGATCATCCGCGGCGAACGCAAGATGGCGCTGTTCACTGATGTGCGTCTGCGTGAAATCCATATGGGCACCTTTCAGGGGATGACCCAGGGGGAGGCGCAGGAGAAGCACGCCGAGGCCTGGGAGCGGTTTTTTGTCCAGGATGCCGAGTATGCCTTGCCCGGCGGGCAGAGCCGTGCACAGAAGCAGATGGAAATCGCCGAGTTTATGGAGGAGGTCGTGCGCGACAATCCCAACCGGCGGCTGGTGGTGGTCACCCATGGCGGCATTCTCATCGCCATGCTGCGCCATGTTCTCCACCTCCCTCCCAGCCATCATTTCCGGGTGAGCATCAAGAATGCGGGCATCCAGAGATTTCTCTGCCGCAAGGGGAGCTGGTTTCTGGTCACCTGGGGCGAAGTGGACCATCTGGACGGAGCGGAGGCAGGTTTGTGAGAAGCACGAAAATTGTCGCCACGCTGGGGCCCGCCTCGCGGGAACCGGCAGTACTGGAACAGCTCATCGATGCGGGGATGAACGTCGCCCGGATCAATTTTTCCCACGGCACCTATGCGGAGCATGCGGCGTTGATCGCCGATGTCCGGCGCGTCGCGGCGATGAAGGAGCAGCCGGTGGCCATTTTGCAGGATCTGCAAGGGCCCAAGATCCGCACCGGCGCGCTCGCCGGCGTGGAGGCGGTCGAGCTGCGGCCCGGCGCGGCCCTGGTCATCACCACGGCGGCGTGCGACGGGGATGCCCGGAGGGTCAGCACCAGCTATGCGGCCTTGCCGGATGATGTGCGGCCGGGCGACCGGGTGCTGCTCTCGGATGGGCTGATGGAGGTGCGTGTGGTCAAGGTGACCGGCCGGGAGGTGATCACCGAGGTGGTGACCGGCGGTATGCTGCGCGCGCACCAGGGGATCAACCTGCCGGGGGTGCCGCTGAGTGCACCGGCCTTGACCGTAAAGGACCGCGAGGATCTCGCCTTTGGCCTGGAGCAGGAGGTCGATCTGGTGACCCTCTCCTTTGTGCGGCATGCCGCGGATATCCGCGAGATCAAGACCGCGATTGCCGCCGCCGGCAAGACCACCCCGGTGGTGGCCAAGATCGAGCGCGCCGAGGCCTTTGATGAATTGCCGGAGATCCTCGCTGAGGTCGATGGGGTGATGGTGGCGCGCGGGGATCTGGGTGTGGAGATGCCGCCGGAACAGGTGCCGATCCTGCAGAAGCAGCTGATCGAGGCGGCCAATGCTGCGGGCCGGCCGGTGATCACCGCCACCCAGATGCTAGAATCGATGATCACCAATCCGCGTCCGACGCGCGCCGAGGTCAACGATGTCGCCAATGCCATCATTGACGGCAGCGATGCGGTCATGCTCAGCGGCGAGTCGGCGGTCGGGCGCTATCCGGTCGAGGCGGTGGCGATGATGGCGCGGATCGCGGAGGTGGCGGAGGCGAGCGAGCGCCATGGCGATCTGGGCGCCGACCGGCGCTGGAACATTCCGCAGCCGCGCAGCGCGCCCCAGGCGATTGCGGCTGCGGCGGCGACGATCGTCCAGCAGATCCCGATCGCGGCCATCTGCGTCTTCACCCTGTCGGGCAACACGGCGCGCCTCATCGCGCAGCAGCGCCCGCACACGCCGATCTTTGCCTTCACCCCGGATCAGCGCACCTGGCGGCGGCTGAACCTGGTGTGGGGAGTGATACCGCAGCACATCGAGTTTGTGGCCGACCTGCAAAGCTTGTGGCCGCGGGTGCAGCCGCTCTTGCAGCGCCATCTCGCCGGCCAGACGGGGCAGGTTATTATGGTCGGCGGCCATCCCTTCGGGGCCGGGGTCAGCACCAATTTTATCAAAATTCAGAGCCTGTAAAGGGGCGTGCAGGGGAATCACTTGACTTTTACGAATTAAAACGATACATTAATGACGTAAAATGTTATTTTTTGGGCAGCTTGTTCGTTAAGCTGTCTTTTTTTTAAAGACGGATGACAGCCGGATGGGGCGTAGCCCGGTGCAGGCGGCGAGGAGGAGTGCGTTGCGATTACTGGAATACATGAGCCCAAACTCGATATTTCTCGATCTGGAGGCGGGGGACAAGACCGAAGCCATTTCGGAAATCGTCGAGCATATGGCCAAAGCTCATTTGATACAGAATGCGGAAGAGTTCAAAAAAGAGGTCTACGAACGGGAGCGCCTCGGCAGTACCGGGATCGGCAAAGGGATCGCCATCCCGCATGCGCGCACCCGTGCGGTTAGCCGCCTGATCATTGCCTTCGCGCGGCTCAAACACGGGGTGGATTTCGGTGCAGAGGACGATGATCCGGTGCGGCTGCTCTTTTTGCTGGGCACCCCGGTCGACACCGTGGGCGACTATCTGAAGATCCTCGCCAAGCTTTCCCGGCTGCTGAAAGAGGACACCCTGCGCAAGCAGCTGCTCAAGGCCCATTCCGCACAAGAGGTGCTGGAGCTGCTCGAGAAAGCCGAAGGCCTGACCATCTGACCGCCCGGCAGAATCTTGCGGAAGGGATGATACCTAAAGAGCCGCAGCATGAACCATGCTGCGGCTCTTGTCATTTCAGGCCAGCGGCGGCGGGGCAGAGGCGGGATCAGCGGCTCTTTTCCGTCCAGATCCGGGCGAGATGGATGATCACCTCCACGGCCTTTTCCATGTCCTGGATGGAGATCCACTCCTGGCGGGAATGAAAATTGTGCCCGCCGGTGAAGATATTGGGTGTGAGGAGCCCCTGGTAGGAGAGGCGTGATCCGTCGGTGCCGCCGCGGATGATGTTGCGGACGGGGGTGACCTCGGTACGGCGCACGGCCTCGAGCGCGTACTCCACCACATGGGGCTTTTTCTCGATTTCATACTTCATATTGCGGTAGGACTCATCCACCTTGAAGGTCATCTGCGCTTTGGGGCAGCTCGTCATGACCTGTTCCGCCCATTGTTGCAGACGGGCTTCCTTCTCCTGCAGGCCTTCGACGGTGAAATCGCGAATGAGGAACTTGAGGGTGGCTTCTTCGACGCCGCCATGGATGTGATGGGGATGGATATACCCCTCCCGGCCTGACGTGGTTTCCGGGGAGAGGGCATCGGCGGGCAATTGATCGATGATCCGCGCGGCGATCTTGATGGCGTTGACGAGCTTGCCTTTGGCGTAGCCGGGGTGGAGATTGACCCCGGCGATGGTGATGGTCACGCTGTCGGCGCAAAAGGTTTCATCCTCGACCTCGCCGAGGGATTCGCCGTCGATGGTATAGGCAAAATCAGCGCCGAAAGCGGCAACATCGAAATGCTCTGTGCCGCGGCCCACCTCTTCGTCCGGGGTGATGGCGATGCGCAGCATGCCGTGCGGAATCTCCGGATGGCGGCGGAGATGGTCCACAGCGGTGAGGATCTCGGCGATGCCCGCCTTGTTGTCGGCACCGAGCAGGGTGCTGCCATCGGAGGTGATGATGTCATGACCGATCTGGCGGGCGAGTTCCGGCGTCTCCGCGGCGCGGATGACGATGCCGGCGGGCAGGGTGATATCGCCGCCGCGGTAGTTGTGGTGGATGATCGCCTTGACGCCGGCGCCGCTTACTTCAGGCGAGGTGTCCATGTGGGCGATCAGGCCGATGACCGGCACCGGATGATCCACATTGGCGGGGAGGGTGGCGGTCACATAGCCCCACGCATCGATTGCGGCATCTTTCAACCCCATCTCCAGCAGTTCCCGGACCAATTGCTGGCCGAGGATCTTTTGTTTTTCCGTGCTCGGATAGCTGGCGGACTCTTCCGAAGACTGGGTATCAAAGGTGGTGTAGCGCAGAAAGCGCTCGGCACAGCGCTCCTCATTTGTGTTCATAGGATCAAGACTCCATGCAAAAAGTGGCCCTTCCGCGGGCGGGCGTCTGGGCCGGTTTGCGCATAAGCCGCGGCGAACCGGTTCAGCGCAAAACAAGTCTTGCTAGTTCGCGCCCGATCCCGTAAATTGAACTCTCTGGTTTAATATACTAAAAGGAAACGAGATGACAAGAAGAATTTTCCTCGCTCTTGTCGCCCTGATGGTGCTTTTAGGGTGCGGGAAAAAGCAGGATAAGCCGCGCCAGCAGGCCCCGCTCGCAGCGGTGGGCGATCGCACGGACAACGGCGGCATGCTGCGATTCACCGTCGAGGGCAAGACGATGCACGACCGTTTTGTCGTCGCCCAGTTCACGCCGCGCGGGGATCTTTTCCCCGAGGATAATTTGCAGATCTATAATTATGATATCCAGTCCGACAAATACCCGCGTCTGCTGCTCAGCATCAACAGCCGGGAGAGCGATCTTCGCCGCTGGCAGGACCAGAGCTTGCCGGCGGAACTCGTCGCCTTTACGGTGTCGGCGCAAAGCCCGCCGCTTACTGCACGAGGCGAGGTCCGCATCACTCGCGTTGCGGATCCCTTTATCGAGGGGCAGTTTCGCGCGGAGCTGCTCCAAGAGGAGAGCGGCAAAAGTTACGAAATCCGCGGCGAATTCAAGGCGGTGCTGCGCCTGAACGTGTAGGCCGTTGCGGCGCCGCCGCGGCACAGCGCGCTGAGCCGGCAGGGGCCGAGAGAGAGCGGAAAGAGACAGGAATCAAGGTGCAGGATAAGGATTGGGTTGAGCGGCTGGCGGCCCGGGATGAAGCGGCGTTTCGTGAGCTGTATGAAGCGCATGCGGACCGCATCTACCGGCTGTGTCTGCGGATGCTGCAGAACCGGCAGGAGGCGGAGGATGCCGCCCAGGAGATTTTCCTCAGGATTCTTGCGGCCCTGCCCCAATTTCGCGCGGATGCCCAGCTCTCCTCATGGATCTACCGGATCACTCTGAACTATTGCCTCAATCTGCAGCGGCAGCGCAAGGTGAAGCGCTGGCTCTCGCTTGAATGGCTTGAATTGCAGCCCGAGGCCGCCCACCCGGATGAGGGCGCGGAGCGCCGGATTGAGCGTGAAGAGGAGTCCGCGCTGCTGACGGCGGCGATCAACCGCCTGCCCGAACGGCAGCGCACCGCCCTGATCCTCTTCCGCTTTGAGGAGAAAAGCTACCAGGAGATCGCCGCGATTCTCGGGTGTTCGCTAACCGCGGTGGAGAGCCGGATCTTTCAAGCCAAAAAAAATCTCGGAAAATTGCTGGCAAAGGCGCTGAAGGATACAAGTTTTGCATGAGACAGGTGTCTAACAGGATAGAGGCCAGGATGCGACACAGGACAATCCAGAATATGCTGCTCCTCTTTCGCGAGGGGCGGCTGGAGGCGGAGCGGCACCGGCAGGTGGCGGAGCATATTGAGCAGTGCGCGCCATGCCGCGTGCTGGCGGAGCGGCTCGGCCGGATCTACGGAGCGCCCGCCACAGATCGTGCGGTCACCGCTCCCGCCGCGCTCTATCCGCGGGTGCGCGCCCGCTGGCAATCGCAGCCGGCCGGAATCCCGGCGTCGGCGCACATCCGCTCCGCATGGAGCACCGCCCTGATGCCGCTGGGGCCGGGCCGTTCCCTGGCCGCAGCTGTCCTGCTGCTGGCGGCGATCGGCGCCGGTTTGATTCTCGGCGCCCTCCCGAACGAAGCGCCGGCCGTGGTCGATCAGAACCAACCCTGGAAAGAAGTGTTTTATACCGACATGCTGCAGGCGGACAATACCCACTCCTATTATCAGGTTGTGGAAGATCTGTACAAGCCGGCCGCGGCGGAGGAGAAATGAAGAAACGCTGGTTTTTGGCGGCACTGCTCCTGCTCACAGTCGTGAACCTCGCGGCTTTTTCTTCGCTCGCCTGGCGGCGTTGGTGTGCGCACTGCAGCAGCAAGGCCTGCTGCCCGGTTGCCACGGCCGGGATACTGAGCCAAGAGCTCGATCTCTCCCCGGAGCAGACCGCCGCGGTGGAGAGCTTGCATTCCCGCTTCTCTGCCGATGCCCGGATCCTCTCGGAGAGACTGGAGCAGGAGCAAGTCGTGCTGACGCAAGAGCTGATGAAGGAGCAACCGGACAGTGCGGTCATTTCGTTGGTGCTGCGGCGGATCAGCGACCGCCAGTATGGCCTCTCCCGGGCCTCGGTCGATCATCTCCTGGCGCAAAAAAAGCTACTCAGCCCCGGGCAGCAGCAAAAGCTGTTCGGTATGGTGCTCCATTCCTGCGCAATGAATTCATCCCAATGCATCCATCCATCCACAAATCAACCCTAAACAAGGAGAACCATCCATGAAAAAGCTGGTCATTTTTGTCGCCCTGCTGTTCGTTTGTGCTCTGGCGGCCGGCGCCCTGTATGCCGTGACCGTCACCGATGACAAGGCCAAATCCACCACCACGGTCCAGAAGGACGATTGCTGCAAGAAGGGGCAGGCTGAGTGCAAGGACTCGGCAGCCGGCCAGAAAGAGTGCTGCAAGGAAAAGAAGGAAGGCTGCGAGAAGAAGGAAGGCTGCTGCCCGGCGAGCAAGGACAAGCCTTCATGCGCTCCCAAGGAAGGCGCCTGTCCGCACAGCTGCCCGGCCAAGCCGGAATGCGAAAAGAAGTAATCCGGTTGTTCTCCGGAAAAGGGAAGGCTGCAAGGCTTTCCCTTTTTTTTTGCAGAATCGTGTTGCATCGGCGGCTGTTTCTTGATACATTACGCCAGCGCCGGTCCCCTCAGGGAGTGTTCATGATCAGAAAATTGAGTTTTGCAGAGCTGGATGAACGGCGGCGGTTGCGGGAGCACGGCGAGCGGCCGCACACCCCCGCTGCCGTGGTGCTCCTGGATGATATCCGCAGTCTTCACAATGTCGGAGCGATTTTCCGAACCGCTGATGGCGCCGGTTTCGGCCATCTCTATCTCTGCGGCATCACCGGCACGCCGCCGCGCAATGAGATCCGCAAGACCAGCCTCGGCGCGGAGGAGAGCGTGCCGTGGAGCTATCATGCGGATCCCCTGCCGCTGGCCCGGCAGCTCAAGGCGGAGGGTTATCAGCTCGTCGTCCTCGAACAGACCAATGCCAGCACCGATTTTACCGCGGCGCCCTGGCGTTTCCCCCTGTGCCTGATCATCGGCCACGAGTACACCGGCGTGCGCGAGGCGCTGGTGGAACTGGCGGATCTGGCGGTGGAGATCCCGATGGACGGGAGCAAGCATTCGCTCAACGTGTCAGTGGCTTTTGGCATTGCCGCTTATGAAATCGCCCGTCACCGGGATGATATCCGCAAAGGATGATGTTTAAGTTGCCGTGACCGCTGCACCACACCGCGATGCGCCATCCGGGCTGCGGCAGGCCAAGCGAACAGGAGGAAGGCAGCGATGGGCAAGACTTTAAAGGAATGGTTTGAGGCACTGGGGCCCTTTGGCAAGCGGGGAATCATCTATACACTGGCTGGTCTGGCGGGGCTGATCGCCCACATGGTACGCGGGGGCATGCAGCAGCCGTTTGGCATCGTGATCTGGCTCCTTATCACCGGCATCGGGCTTTATTATCTCTTCGTGCTGGCCGGCCGTCGTTCGTGAGCGTATTCTTTATTTCAGGAGAAGCCGATGAGCAATTTTGCGATTGATTTGCAGGGCAAGGTAGCGCTGGTGACCGGGGGATCGCGCGGCATTGGCCGGGCCATCGCCCTGCGGCTTGCCGAAGCCGGTGCCGATGTGGCGATCAACTATTTGCGGCAGCGTACCGCTGCCGATGAGACGGTGGCGCTGGTGGAAAAACGGGGGCGGCGCGCCCTGGCCATCCGGGCCAATGTGGGGGAGGTAGAAAACATCCCGGTGATGATCCAGGAGATCAAGGACAAATTCGGGCGGCTGGATATTCTCGTCAGCAACGCTGCCTCGGGGGTACTCAAGCCGGCGCTCGAGCTCAATGAGCACCACTGGCACTGGACGATGGACATCAATGCCGGCACTCTGCTGCCCCTGACCCAATTCAGCCTGCCGTTGATGGAGGCGCAGGGCGGTCACATCATCGCGGTTTCGAGCCTGGGCTCGGTGCGTGCCATTCCCAATTATGCCGCGGTCGGGGCCTCCAAGGCGGCGCTCGAGTCGCTCATCCGCCATCTGGCGGTCGAGCTCGCCGCGCGCAACATTCATGTCAATGCGGTCTCCGCCGGGGTGGTGGACACCGATGCGCTGAAGCATTTTCCGAATCGCGAGCAGCTCCTGGAGACGAGCCGGCAGAAAACCCCCTCCGGGCGGCTGACCACACCCGAGGATGTGGCGGATGTCGTGCTGCTGCTCTGTTCGCCGCTGGCGCAGCAGATCCACGGACAGACCATCGTCGTCGACGGCGGCTACGCGATCACCGGCTGAAGCCGCATCCCGCTGTAAAAGAAAAGGCGCGCCCTTCGCAGTCGAAGGGCGCGCCTTTTTGTGTTCAGGGCGGCGGCAGCGGTTTGCCTGAGGGCCTGCAGCAGCAGCCGAGCGGAAGCAGCCAGGCCAGCGGCAGCGGCCACGCTCTTGCCGCGGCGGGCGGGCTATGCCTGAAACCAGGAGATCAGGCCGGTATCGAAGGGTGTGGCCATCTCGCTGTGACTCGGCATGACGCGGACCGAAAATCCATGCTGTCCGGTTTTCTCGCAGGGGATGATCGCCTCGAAACGGTAGAGGTTCTTTTTCACCTGCTCGGTCTGCTGCATCACCATGCTCTGGCCATCGATGATCTCGTCATCCGAGTCGAGCGGGCCGAAATAGGCCTCGACGCGGAGTTCTTCCGGCTTGAGGCCGTCCGCGTCGACGGTGGCCGTGATGCGCATCTGGCCACCGACGCGTACCTCATCGCCCTCCTCCGATTCAACCACCGTGACCTGCACCTTGGGCCACTGGCTCTGCACGCGCACCTTCCAGGCCGCCAGTTCCCGGGCCAGCTCCAGCTTGTTGCGGCTGAGTTTTTGCCAGCGCAGCTCGGCGGGCAGATAATATTGTTCGAAATAGTCGCGCACCATGCGGTTGGTATTGAAGACCGGGCTGAGCACCTGGATGCTGCTCTTCATCATCGCGATCCATTCGCGCGGCAGGTTGTTGCTGCTGCGCTGGTAGAAGAGCGGCACGACCTCCTGTTCCAGCAGGGAGTAGAGCGATTCCACCTCGTAGAGATCCTGTTCCTCGGCGTTTTCGAATTCCTCGCCGCGGCCGATGGCCCAGCCGACGTTTTTGGTATAGGCTTCATCCCACCAGCCGTCGAGGATGCTGACATTGAGGGCGCCGTTTAGGCTGGCCTTCATGCCGCTGGTGCCGCTGGCTTCGCGCGGCCGGATCGGGGTATTGAGCCAGACATCGACGCCGCGCACCATACTGGCTGCGACCTCCATGTCGTAATCCTCGATGAAAACGATGCTGCTGTGGAACTCCTCCTTGCGGATGATATTGACGATGTCGCGAATAATGCCTTTGCCGATGTTGTCGCGGGGGTGGGCCTTGCCGGCGAAGATGAACTGGACCGGGCGTTCCTTGTTGTTGAGGATGGTCTTGAGGCGGTCGAGATCCTGAAAGATCAGTTTGGCGCGTTTGTAGGAGGCGAAGCGGCGGGCGAAGCCGATGGTCAGGGCTTCGGGATCGAGCACTTCGTCGGCCTTGGCGATGTCCTCGGGGCGGGCCTCGGCTTTTTCCAGCTGGGTGCGCAGGCGTTTGCGGGTGAAGGCAACCAGGCGTTCGCGGCGGCGTTCGTGGGTGCGCCAGAGTTCTTCATCGGGAATCTGCTGGATGCGGTCCCAGACCGAGTCTTCGGCAGCGATACTGGACCAGCGCGGGCCGAGGTAGCGCTGGAAGAGTTCGGCCATATCTTCGGAGATCCAGGTCGGCAAATGGACGCCGTTGGTGACGTGGCCGATGGGCACTTCATTTTCGGGAATTTCCGGCCAGAGGTAATGCCACATCTTGCGGGCCACCTCGCCGTGCAATTTACTGACACCGTTGCAGACGCCGGACATGGTGATGGCAAAGATGGCCATGTTGAATTTGCCGTCGCTCTGGGGCAGGCCGATACCGCCGAGGTGGTGAAACTGATCGGCGGAGATCTGCAGGGAGCCGAAATAGTTGCCGATATAGCGGTCGATCAGGCCGAGATCGAACTCGTCGATGCCGGCGGGCACGGGCGTATGGCTGGTGAAAATGGTGCTGTTGCGGTTGGCTTCCTGAGCCTCCTGGAAGGAGAGACCCGACTCCTGCATCAGGAGGTGGACGCGTTCGAGGGCCATGAAGGCGGAGTGCCCTTCGTTCATGTGGCAGATATCCGGACGCAAGCCGAGGCGTTCGAGGGCGCGGATGCCGCCGATGCCGAGGACGATTTCCTGTTTGATGCGCATCTCTTCCTCGCCGCCATAGAGCGAGTCGGTGATGTCCTGGTCTTCCTGGCTGTTTTCCGGCACATTGGTATCGAGGAGGTAGAGGGGTACGCGGCCGACCTGGGCGCACCAGATGCGGACGTGGACCGGGCGCTGCAGGATCTCGACGGTGATGGTGACCGGTTTGCCGTTGGGGTCGCATTCCAGCTTGATCGGCATGTTATAAAAGTCATTTTCCGGATAATTTTCCTGCTGCCAGCCATCCTTGGAGAGGTACTGATGGAAGTAGCCTTTTTGGTAGAGCAGGCCGACGCCGACCAAGGGGATGCCCAGGTCGCTGGCGGATTTGAGGTGATCCGCCGAGAGGACGCCGAGACCGCCGGAGTAGAGGGGCAGGCCTTCGTTGAGGCCGTATTCCATGGAAAAGTAGGCGATGCGAAAGTTTTTCTGCTGCGGGTAATTTTTCTGGAACCAGGATTTTTGCGAGAGGTAGTTTTCGAGGGCGGCGCGGGTGCGCTGCAGATGCGAGAGGTAGCCATCGTCCTTGGCGCGGGCCTCGAGGCGGGCCTGATCTATGCTGCCGAGCAGGCGCACCGGATTATGTCCGGAGCTTTCCCACAGTTCGCGGTCGAGGCGGCGGAAGAGGTTGCGGAGATCGTGATCCCAGGTCCAATAGAGATTATAGGCGAGGTCGCGCAGGGCGGAGAGTTCTACGGGCAGGGAGGGAACCACTTTATACTTGTGGATCGAGACGGCCATGGGAGTTCCTCTAGTGCGTGAAGGAAAAAAATATTTCATATAAAATAGTGAAAAAAGCGCTTCCAATCAAGTAAAAATGCACCCCGGCGCAGCGATGAGCGGGGTTGGGGTGCCTGCGGGCTGGCACGACAGTTGCAAAAGAGGTGGCGGAGTGGATGCAGATGTGGTTGCGCAGCGGCGCGGCATCCGCTCCCGGCAACAACAAGCAAGGTAAAGATTCATAATAACAAGGATTAACGGGATACGGGTCGCCGGGTGAATGAAGAGATTCAGCAGCAGGGATCAGGTGGTGAAGCACCCGTGATGTATTGCCCTGAGTTAGCGTATCAGAGAGAGACAGTTCGCGCATCCTGGCATGGTACGGCACCCTGGTTTGGCACCCCGCTCCTCACTCTCGCAAGTAGGACTTTTTTGCAAGTTACAACTTTCAATGTACGGAGGAAGTGATGAATTCTTCATCTCAGCATCCCATCCTGCTGGTAGTCCTGGCGCTTCTCATCCTGACGTCGACGCTGCTGGCTGCGACGGGCGACACCCTGTCGGTGGGCAACAGTGCGGGGCTGCCCGGCATGAGCGGCTATACGATTCCCGTCAACTTGCGCAATGTCACGACGCTGAAGGGGCTACTCTTCAAGATCAAGGATGTTCCTGATTCCCTGGTCGTCACCAACGTCGCCGCAACCGGCCGGGCCTCCGGATTCCGCAGTGAATGGACCGTGGTGGGCGGGACGGTCAAGATTCTGATGTTCCCGACCAACACCTCCACCCCGCTGTTGACGGCCGGCAATGGCACGATCGCCAACCTGACGGTTTCGGTCAATGCGGCGGCGGTGCGCGGCACCAAGGCGACGGTGACCCCGGACAGTGTCAAGGCGGCCAACAACACACAGCAAGCCGCGACCGTCTACGTCAAGAGCGGATATTTCTGGTACGGCATCAAGGGCGATATCAAGGCGGACGGTCTGGTCAATCTCTTCGATGTGCTGCGCCTGATCGACATCGTTCTGGGCCGCACCCCATCGGCGACTGAATATGAAAAGTGGTCGAGCGATCTGAACAATGACGGCGTGATCGATGTCGCTGACATCACCTCGCTGATCGATCTTGCGGTCGCTGCCACGCCCAGAATCGAAGCGGCGGATGCTCCGGCCGACTATTCCGGCCATGCGGAGCTGGCCATCTCCGCGCTGCCCAAGGATGTTACCGGTTTGGTCTCTGTGCCGGTGCAGATCAAAGCCACCGCGCCGGTCAGTGGTCTGCAGTTCTCCTTCAAGCTGGATTCACGCCGGTTCCTCGTCGCCCAACCGCGGGTGACCGAGCTCAGCCGCAACATGAGCGTCGCGATCCAGCCGCAGGGCGATGAAGTGGGCGTCATGTTGTACAGCCTCACCGGCGACCCCTTGCCGCTCAATGAGGGCACCGTGCTGCAGATCCCGGTAACCATTGCCGAACCGCTATCGCAGAACGAAGATCTCGAGATCATCGCAGCGCTGGCCGGAACGGTGGGCGGCGGCAAGCTGCAAACCGACTTTGGCAGCAGCCATAGCGTGAGCGCCGCCCCGGAATCGTATGCTCTGATGCAGAATACACCGAATCCTTTCAATATGTCGACCCGGATCACCTACGAAGTGCCCGAACTGCGCCAGGGCACGGCCCCGATCAAGCTGATGGTCTTCAACGCTCAGGGCCAGGAAGTGCGCACTCTGGTGAATGAAAGAAGGAGTGCCGGACGCTACACGGTGAACTGGGACGGCCGCGATGATGCCGGTACTTATGTCTCCTCCGGGGTCTATTTTTACAAACTGACGGCCGGTTCGGTTGTCATCACCAAGAAACTGGCGGTCACGAAGTAACGGGGCCTCTTCGCGAAGGCATCACCCTAATTGAGAGGATTCTGAAATGAAATCTTGCCGGGCGACGGCCCTTTGGGCCAGTATGATCGTGGCAGCGATGATTTCGCCAGGGCTGGCGCAGGTTGTGGACGATTTCAACCGCACCAGCCTGGGGAGCAACTGGACTGCCGATACCGAATATAAAATAGTCAGCAATACCCTGGATAACACGGCGACTACCACCGGCTGGACCTATCTGGCGGTCTACAACGCGGTGACCAATCCCTATCAGGTGCAATTCACCTGGGCGTCCACCGCCGATGCCAGCGGCATCAACGCCGGCGGATTTGCGATGCTGCTGAACAGCGCCTCGATCACGGCCAACGGCATGATGATCTTCCGCCGCGACACCAACCTGGAGATCAATCCCATCGTCAACGGCAATGTCGACCGCACCGTGGTCGTGGCTTCAACCGCCGCCTCCCAGGCCGCGCCGACCAAGGGCAGCATTGTCAAGATCGTCTTCCGCACCGATGCGACCAAGGCCTATTTCGACTATTATGTCAACGGTGTCCTTGATGGCACCCTGAGCTATCTGCGCGCCAGCTACGCGGCCATTCCCGCCACCTACTACGCGGGCGTGTGCCTCTATGGCAACATGAACAACAATATCGATGATTTTACCGTTACCGGGCAGAGCCTGACCCTGACCTCCCCCAACGGCGGGGAATCCTGGCTGGCGGGTTCGACACATGCCATCACCTGGAACTCGAGCGGCTTCACCGGCACCATTGCCCTGGATTACTCCCTCGATGCCGGGGCGACCTGGACAGCCATTACCGGCTCGGCGACCAACTCGGGCACCTATTCCTGGACCCTGCCCGCCACCACCTCGGCCAATGCCCGGGTGCGCGTCCGCGATGCCAGCGACAGCAATCCGCTGGATGCCAGCGACGCCAATTTCACCATCGCGCCGCAAACCGAATCGATCACCCTGCTCACCCCCAACGGCGGAGAGAGTTGGGAGATCAATGCCGCCCGGAACATCACCTGGAGTTCCACTGGCGCGATCGCCAATGTGCGCATTTTCTATTCCGCGGACGCCGGCACCAACTGGAGCCTGGTCGTCACGAGCACGCCGAATGACGGCTCCTACACCTGGACCACGCCGGGCGTGACCACCACCCACGGCCTTATCCGCATCACCGATGCCCTGGATGGCCTGCCGCTCGACGAGAGCAATGCCACCTTTGCGATCCTGACCCTGGCGACGCTCTACGTCCGGGACACCAGCGGGCAGCCCGGCTCGACCGGCAATCAGGTCCTGGTGTGCCTCGATAATATCACGCCCATCCGCGGCCTCTCGTTCAAGCTCACCGATTCGCCCGCCTATCTGACGGCGATGAACATCCTGCCGGTGGAGCGCGCTGCCGAGTTTACGGTGACCAAATCGGATAACGGCACCGCGGTGACGATCATGGTGGTGAGCATGACCGGCACTTCGATCCCGCCCGGCAGCGGTCCCATCTGTCAGCTCTCCTATGATGTCTCGGGCACGGCCCCCCTGGGCGAATTCTCCAGCCTCGATTTTAGCAATGTGGTCGTGAGCGATGACAGCAGCCGGGCGGTTCTGCCGGAGCTCATGCCGGGAAAATTCTGGTTTGTCAAGATGGGCGATCTCGACAACGGCGGCACCATTGATCTCCTCGACATCAGCCGCGCCGCCGATATTGTCCTCGGGCGGCCACCGGCCATCAGCGAGAACGAGATCATGAGCGGCGACCTCGATCACGATGGCGACCTCGATCTCTACGATCTCTTGAATATCTGGGAAATCGTCTATTAATGCGCAAGGGGAGAGTGTAGCCGAACGTACCCCTTGGTCAGATGCGTTTGTATTCGAACGTGGGAACGCCTATGAAAAGATGGCAGCTTGTGCTTTGGCTGGTTGTGCTCGGTACCGTTCCTCAGGTCCAGGCACAAACCACCTATACCGATAACTTTAACCGGGCTGCGTTGGGGTCCGACTGGTCGGTCGATGCCTCCTGGTACCAGATCGTCTCGGGCGCGCTCGACAACACCCTGACCGTGGCGAGCTGGGACTATTACGCGGTCTATCTGCCCCTCTTCAATCCGACCGAGGTCTCGTGGACCTGGGCAGCCGGCAGTGACGTGGAGGGCGACAACTCGGGCGGGGCGATCCTGCGCTATGACCTGACCACGAGAAGCGGTTATTTTATTTTGCGCCGCTATGGCGATCTGACCCTCCATCCCATCGTCAATGGCATCATCCAGCGCAATGCCACCACCATCGCCAGTGTCTCTCCGGCGCAGGCCTATCCCAAGGCGGGGGATATCATGAAGGTGGTCATTTCCACCGATGCCAGCGGTCACCACTTCAAACTGTATATCAACAACAAGCTCGATGGCACCCTCACCGATGCCGCCAAGCTCTACGGCAACGGCACGACCCTCTACTGCGGCATCGCCCTCTACGGACAGCGCAACAACAACATTGATGATTTTACCGTCAAGGGGAGCGTCCCGACGACACCCCCCGAAACGATCGCGGTGACCTCTCCCAACGGCGGCGAAATCTGGTATAGCGGGTCCAGCCATGCCGTCACCTGGAGTTCGGCCAACCTGACCAACAATGTCAAGGTCGAGCTCTCCAGCAATGGCGGTTCCTCCTACACCACCCTGGCGACCGTGGCCAACACCGGATCCTACGCCTGGACGCTTCCCGGAACGACCTCGACGACCTGCCGCATCCGGGTTTCTGATGCCACCGACAACGCGCCGCTGGATATCAGCGATGCCAATTTCACCATCGCCACCCCGCCGGATACCGTGACCGTCACGGCTCCCAACGGCGGCGAGGATCTGTATTCGGGGAATGCCTTTACGATCCGCTGGACTTCAACCTTTACGGGGGGCAATGTCAGGATCGAATACTCCACCGATGGCGGCACCACCTTCAGCTCGATCATCGCAACGACGCCCAATTCCGGCAGCTACATCTGGACCGTGCCGGCGGTGAGTTCGGCCTTGGGCCGCATCCGCATCTCGGAGGTCACCGACGGCATCCCCACCGACCAGAGCAATGCCAATTTCACCCTCCACATCACGCCGCCCGACCTGGCGATCGTCCGCCCCAATGGCGGCGACACCTGGCTCTTCGGCGCCGCCCAGGAGATCCAGTGGACCGGCCCGGATTCGACCACCATGCCTTTTGTCAATCTCTATTACTCGCTCGACAACGGCGGCACCTGGGACAGCATCATTTCCGGCACCCGCAACGACGGCGCTTACACCTGGACGGTCCCCAGTGTGCTGACCACGCAGGCGCTGATTCGGGTCGAGGATGCTGCCGATGCGCTCAAGAATGACCAGAGCAACGCGGTCTTTACGATCACCTCGCTGGTGCTGCTGCAGGTCAAGGACAACAGCGGCCAGCCGGGCTCGACCGGCAACAAGGTGGCGATCCATCTCAACAACCAGACCAACATCCGCGGGCTTTCTTTCCGGGTGAACGATTCGCCCAATCTGCTCACGGCGATGACCGTCACGCCGGTCGGACGCGCCGTCAATTTCTCGGTCACCAAGGTCGACAACGGCACCAATGTGATCATCTACCTGGTCTCGATGGCCGGCAGTCTGATCACGGTCGGCAGCGCGCCGATCATCAACATCAGTTATGATGTTTCCGGCAGCGCGCCGGTGGGCGATTATGCCGACCTGACGCTCTCGGATGTGACGGTTGCCGATGCCAACAGCCTCCCGGTGGTGCCGGCGCTGCTCGACGGCAAGTTCTATTTTGTCGTCAAGGGAGATGTCAACCAGGACGGCAACGTCACGACGCTGGATTTGGAACGCGCCATTCAGCTGCTGCTCAAGACGGGTGATCCGATCACCCCCGCCGAGCTTCTCAGCGGCGATATGGATGCGGATGGCGATTTTGATCTGATCGATTTCATGACCATCTGGGAAGTGATCTATTGATCTCCCGGTGGGCTTTTGCAAGGGATGTAAGAGATATGGGAATCAAAGCAGGAACACGACTGGGGTTGGGGCTGCTGCTCGGCCTCGCTCCGCTCGCCATGGCGGCGGATGCGGTGCTGCAGTTGGGCACAGGCAGCGGCAAGGTCGGGACGCAGCACAATGTCGTGCAGCTGGCCATGGCCAATGACACGACGGTCATCGCGCTGCAGCTCGAGGTGGCGGATGTACCCGATTTCATCAAGCCGGATTCCGTGTGGACGACCGATCGTAGCGCCGGTTTTACCGTGGCCTGGAAGGAGGATTCGCTGAGCGTGCTGCACATTCTGCTGCTGAGCATGGACGCCAAATCCTCGATCGCCAGCGGGAGCGGCGCGGTTCTCAATATCAGTTATTCGGTGCAGGCGGGTGCGGACCGCTTCAAGGACCTCGATCTGGTCTTTTATACCGCGCCCAAGGTGGTGGCGCCCGGATCGGTCAAGATCCCGGCGGTGGGGCTGGCGGGCAAGTTTTTCATCGGCAATACCGCGGTGGCCACGCACGCGGAGCTCCAGCCCGGGCGATTCGCCCTGGCGCAAAATTTCCCCAATCCCTTCAATCCGGAGACGCGGCTGGCCTTTGAGCTGCCGGAGCGCGGAGAGGCTGTGCTCGCGGTCTATAATTTGCTGGGACAGCGGATCCGGACGCTGGCCGAGGGAGAATGGACGGCCGGCCTGCATGAAGTGATCTGGGACGGGCTGACCGATGCGGGGGCGCAGGCTGCCGGCGGCGTCTATATCTACCGTCTGCAAGCCGGTGCGCATCAGGAGAGCCGGCGGATGGTGTTAATGCGGTGAGAGCAACGGGACATGGCGCGTTCGCGGGTTTCTTCACGGGTTGACGGCGTGAGGGAACGCGCCTTTTTTTCTGGCCGCGGGAGAGATCCCGCGGCCTTTTTTTATGCGGAGCCGGGGTGGATCATTTCTTCTTGAGGATGGTGTTCCAGCCGTTGCCGCCGCCGAGATTGGGGCGGTAGAGCTTGCTGACCTGGCTGGCCTGTTCGGTGACATAAAAGGCCTCGGGCGAGACCTTCTTGACGAGAGTGAGCACGTCCTCCAACTCCTTGCGCGGAAACACGACAACGAGCATGCTGACGACGCCGTTGAGACCTTCGCCGAGAAAAGTGGTCACCGCATAGCCGGCTGCGCGCAGGATTTCGGCGATCTGGCCGCCATGCTCCGCGCTGATGACCCGGAGTACGGTGTTGCCGAAGGCGATGCGGCGTTCGAGCAGGATCCCGACGACATTGCCAGTGGAGAAGCCGAGCGCATAAAAGATGATGAGAATCGGCTCGGCGGCGACCTCCTGCAGCACCTTGGCGACGACCAGCAGCCAGACACTGACCTCGACAAAGCCGAGGGCGAAGGCGATTCTGGTCCGGCCATGGACGATGCTGATGGTGCGGACCGTGCCCAGCGTGACATCGGTGACACGGGAGAAAAAGACGATGATGCCAGTGATCAGGGTTGTCAAGTCCACGCGCGCTTGTCCTTTCGTCCTGCGGGCGCGCCAGACCGGCGCCGGTTCACAGCGCCGGCCGGAGGCGTCCAGGAAAGCAGGGTTCTACTTCTTGGGCCAGGGGATCTCTTTGTAACGGTCGCCGGTCGAGTTGACGATGGTGCGGTACCACGCCTCCGGATAGAGGGGGTGCTGCACGCCGCCATGTTCATCCCGGAGATTGCCGTCGAGGTACTTCCAGATCAGCTGCTCCCCCAGTTTTTTCCAGCGGGCGACGGTTGCGTCGCCGGAGCGGCAGGAAAACTCGGTCAGATAGTCGCGTGCGAGCAAGGGGGAGTCTTTATAGAGGGCGAGGGCGGCCGCATCGATCTGCGGGACCGCGGCCATGAACTGGCCCTCGAGTTCCCGTTGTGCGGTCTGCACGTCCACGATCATGTCGCTGTAGCGGGAGTAGGTATAGTTGGCGACGAAATTGAAGACCCAGAAGGCCGAGTCCCAGGAGAAGGCGGCGAAGGAGCCGGCACCGGCGCCATAGTTTTTGGGCGCGCGGCTGATGCCGCAGTACATCGGCACATAGACGGTGCAATAGGTGTCATCGACGCCGAACCAGAGGATGCCGCCGATGGGATCGGGCAAACTGCCGCGGGACTGGGCGACGAAAGAGAAGCCGGTCTGCTGGGTCGAGATGGCGCGTTCATGGAAATATTTGGTGCTATCGACCGTCCATTCCATCGGCCGCCAGCGGTAGGGGAGTTTGTACGGGCCGGCGCCGACATCGAGGGTCATGTCAAGGGGGGTGCCCTCATAGTGATCGCGCATCAGTTCCATGACGTCGCGGGCACTCAGCTTTTTATCCGGTCTGATCCACAGCGGCAGGGGCTGGCTGCCCGGCACGCCGCAGGCAAAGTCGCTGGGGAGGTTGAGCGAGGGGGCGGCGCGGCGGAATCCGCTCCAGACGCGGGCTTCGCAGAAGCGCTGGGCGCTGAAATCGAGCGGGGCATAGGCGTCGGCGAAACTGAACTCCTTGTCTGCTCCGGCAAAGTAACCTTTTTCGCGGGCGAAGGTGATGACATCGCGGGCGTAGAGGCAGTTCTGGGGGTCATTGAGGGGAAACTGGCGGATGCGGGCCTGATTGGCGTGGCCGCAGATATAGCCATCGGGGACCCGACGCGCCACCCAGAGGGCCCCGTTGCCGCCCTCGCCCTTGCCGATCATCTCCATGATCCAGACCTCGTGCGGGTCGGAGATGGAGAAGGATTCGCCCTCGCTGCAATAGCCGTACTCGGCGGCGAGGCTGGTCATAACCTGGATGGCTTCGCGGGCGGTTTTGGCGCGCTGCAGTGCGAGATACATCAGACTGCCATAGTCGACATGGCCCTTGGGATCGTGCAGTTCGCCGCGGCCGCCGAAGGTGGTTTCGCCGATGGCGAGCTGATGTTCGTTCATGTTGCCGACGACGGCATAGGTCTCCGCCACCTGCTTGATCTGGCCGAGGTAGGTGCCGCTGTCCCAGTCATAGACGGCGATCAGGGTGCCGGGGATATGTTTGCCGGCGGGCAGGTAGAGCAGCTCGCCATAGAGGGTGTGGGAATCGGCGGAATAGGTGATCATGGTGGAGCTGTCGGTTGAAGCGCCGCGGGTGATGAGAAAATTGGTGCAGGCATCCGCCGCGGCAGTGGAGAGCGCCACGACGGCACAAATCAACAGGACAAAGCGTTTCATCAAACCTCCGGTCGGATGGAATGGATTAGGGGTTGAATATTCGGCTAAAAGCCTTCCTTGATGGTATCGCCGATGATGTGGATACCGCGCTCGATCTCCTCCTCGTTGCTCATGGAGAAATTCAGGCGCATGGTCGCCAGGCCGTCGCCCTCGCAGGGAAAGAAGAATTTGCCGGGCACGAACGCGGCCTTGCGTTCGATGCATTTCCAATAGAGTTGTTCGGTATCGGTGCCGCTGGGGCCCTCCGCCCAAATGAACATGCCGCCCTCCGGCCTGGCGTAGTGCCACTCTTTCGGGAAGTAGCGGTCCAGGGCGGCCAGCATCGCCTCCTGTTTCGGCTTGTAGAGCGCGACGATCTTGGGGATCTGTTGATCGAGATAGCCGCCGAGCAGGTACTCGGTGGCCATGGCCTGGTTGAGGGTGCTGGTATTGAGATCGACGCCCTGCTTTGCGAGCACCAGCCAGCGCCGCACCGGCTCGGGGGCGACGCAGACGCCGAGGCGCAGGCCCGGGGCAAAGACCTTGGAGAGGGTGGTGGTGTAGATGGTATGCTCGGGAATCAGGGAGTGGAGGGAGGGCAGGGCGTCACCGCGGTAGCGCAAGTCGCTGTAGGGATCGTCTTCGCAGAGCAGGACGTCGTGTTTGGCGATCAGTTCCGCGATCTGGTGGCGGCGTGCCAGGCCGAGACAGCGCCCGGTGGGATTCTGGAAGGTCGGCACCAGATAGACCAGCTTGACCGGTTGCGAGGCCAGGACTTCTTCGAGGGCCTCGGGGCGGATGCCCTCGTCGTCCATGGCGGCGCAGACATAGCGGGGGCCGTAGGGATTGAAGGCGGAGAGCGCGCCGAGGTAGGTGGGGGCCTCCACAGCGACGCAATCGCCGGGGGTGATCAGAACCTTGCCCAGGGCATCGAGCAATCCCTGCGAACCACTGGTGATGCAGATGCCCGCGGCGGTAGCGTGGATTCCTTTTTTCGCCAGATAAGGCACCAGGGCTTCGCGCAGTGGGATGAAGCCTTCGGTCATATCGTATTGCAGGGCCCGGGTGCCATATTTTTCCAGCACCTGGTTGGCCAGCATCTTAATGATCTCGAAGGGATAGCTCTCCGGCGCGGGGTAGCCGCCGGCGAGTGAGATCATGCCCGGCTGACTGACGACCTTGAGGATTTCGCGGATGATATTGGCGCCCATGTTCCTGGTGCGATCGGCAAACAGCGTTTCAAAATTCATGACAGCATCTCCTCCTCCAGTAATGGCATCATGGCACGCATGCGAAGAGTGCAAGGGGCTTGCGGGAGAAACGGGGGCCACGGCGGGCAATGGGCAGCCGCCCGCTGAAGAGACCGGCAGGGTGGGATGAACCGAGAATCAGAAGGGAAGCAGAAGGCACGGAATCGACTCTGAAGCGAACAACGCGCCATGACGCGAATCCTTATATTTGCCCCTGAACATAGGGAAAAAATCACTGATTATCAAGCAAAAACGGCGGCGGCTGCGGGCGCCGCCCGGATTAGTTCTTTGTTTGCTCCGCCATTTTTGCTACATTACCCTGCATGTGATCCGGATGACGCGCAATGACCGATAACAAGAGAGTTTGGGCCGTGGCGGGCCTGGTGCTGCTGCTGGTGGGCGTCGTGCTGATGCCGCCAGCGGCCTCGCGGCTCGACCACCGCGGGATGCATTCATGGCGCCTCTACGATGACCGGGGCGGCCTGCTGCGGGAGGTGCTTTCCGGCGAGGAGGGCCGCGGCATCTGGATCCCGCTGCAGCAGATGGGGCCGGAGATCGCGGCGGCGGTCGTTGCGGTGGAGGACAAGCGTTTTTACCGCCATCCCGGCATCGACCCGCTGGCGGTGCTGCGGGCGGTGTGGCTGAATCTGCGTCAGCGTGAGGTGCGCTCGGGGGGATCGACCCTGACGATGCAGCTGGCGCGGCAGCTCTATCGTTTGCCGCGGCGCTGGTACGCCAAGCCGATCGAGGCCCTGCTCACCCTGCGTCTTGAGATCTGGCTGAGCAAGGCGGAGATCCTCGAACACTACCTGAACCGGGCCCCCTTCGGCAATCAGCTCTTCGGCGTCGAGGCGGCGAGCCGCGCCTACTTCCAGAAGCCGGTACGGCTGCTCTCCCTGGCGGAGGCGGCTTTTCTGGCGGGGCTGCCGCAATCCCCTGGCCGGTTCAATCCTTATACCCATTGCGAACGCGCGCGCAAACGTCAGGGGGTCGTTCTCGCTGCGCTGCTGCGGCAGGGCCGCATCAGCCGGGAGCGTTTTGTCAGCGCCAGCGCGCAGCCACTCACCCTGCAGCCGCGGCAGGTGGTTTTTGCGGCGCCGCATTTTTGCCAGATGGTTCTGGAGCAATGCCGACAAACCGGGGCAGCCGGCCCCGAGATCCGCACCACCCTTGACCGCCGCCTGCAGATGCGGGTGGAGCAGCTGGTCGAGGGACATCTTGCGCAGCTGGCCGGCAACCATGTCACCAACGCGGCGGTGCTGGTGCTCGAGAATAGCAGCGGCGCGGTCAAGGCCTGGGTGGGCTCGCGTGATTTCTTCGACGAGATCCATCAGGGTCAGGTGGATGGTGTGCGCAGCCTCCGTCAGCCCGGTTCCGCGATCAAACCCTTCACCTATGCTCTGGCGCTCGAGCACGGTTTCACGGCTGCGGCCATCCTCGCCGATATCGAGAGTCTGGGCGGCGAGGAGGAGGGGCGCCCGGTTGTGCACAATTATGATGAAAAGTACCACGGCCCGGTGCGCCTGCGCACTGCGCTGGCCTGCTCCTATAATGTTGCCACGGTGCGGCTGCTCGAGGCGCTCGGCGTCGATCTGCTGCTCGAGCGGCTGCAGCGCGCCGGCTTTGCCAGTCTGCAGCAGCCCGCCGCCTTTTACGGGCCGGGACTGACGCTCGGCAACGGCGAGGTCACCCTGCTGGAGTTGACCAATGCCTACCGGGCCTTTGCCAATGGCGGCCTGCTGCGGCCCATCCGCTCTGTGCAGAGCGATTCCACCGCGGCCGCGACGCGGCTGGAGGAGGTTCCGGCGGCGGAGGAGGGCGAGCGGATCTATTCGCGGGCGGCGGCCTTTATCATCGCCGATATCCTCTCCGATCATCATGCGCGCGCTCCCGCTTTCGGCCTCGGCGGACCGCTGCATCTGCCCTTCCCCTGCGCCGCCAAGACCGGGACGACCAAGGATTTTCGCGATAACTGGACGGTGGGCTTTACCAGCGCCTATACGGTCGGCGTCTGGGTTGGCAATTTCGACGGCCAGCCGATGGAAAAGATCAGTGGGATCACCGGTGCGGCGCCGCTGTTCCGCGACATCATGCTCGAGCTGCACGCCGGCCAGGATCCGCCCCCCCTGGCGCTGCCGCCCGGCCTAGTCCACGCCGCGATCTGTCCGCTCTCGGGCCAGCGCCCCGGCGCCGCATGTCCGGGCCGCCTCGAGGAGTGGTTCATCGCCGGCACAATCCCCGCGGGCGAATGCCGTGTACACCGCCTGGTGGCCATTGACCGCCGCAGCGGCCTGCTGGCGGACGCGGCAACGCCGCGCGCCGAAATCCGCAACCGTCTCTTTGAGGTCTGGCCGCCGGAATACCGCGCCTGGATGGCCATGCAGCATCTACCCCTGCCGCCGGAGGCCGGGCCGCCGGCGGCAACATCAAAGGCCGGGCGCCTGGCCATCATAACCCCGACGGATGGCGATATTCTCAAGATCGATCCCGTGCTGCGCCGCGAGTATCAGACCCTGCTTCTCGAAGCGGTGGTCCCCGAGGGGGTGCGGGAGGTCGAATGGCTGCACGGCGACACGACGCTGGCGCGGGTGCGCGCCCCCTTCCAGCTGCGCTGGCCGCTGTCGCCCGGCCTGCATGCCTTCAGGATCCGCACCCGCAGCGGTACGGGGTGGCGGGAAAGTGCCGCGGTGAGGATCCGGGTACTGTGAAGAACCGGAACAAAGGCATTTTGGAGGATGTTACAGTTATATATTGTTTTTTTTGGGCAGACTACACGGCGGATGGAGCAGGGGCGGGCCGGTTCAACTGAACCCGGCTGGTCCTGCGCCTGATCCATCCCGCGCGTACAACAACCGCATTACAAGACAGGACAATCATGCGTCGTTTTTGGATCTCTCTGGTACTGGGGTTTTGGGTTGCGGCTGCCGCTGCGGCGGGACCCCAGGGTGTGCAACTGCTTTCGAGCTCGAACCGGCAGCTGGTGCTGGAATTTACCCCGCAGGAGTGGCGGATCGATTCGGTGGCCGTCGACGGTCATACCTACCGGACCTTTCAGTTTGCCGGCGCCGAGCTGACCGGCGCGCCGGGTGCGCCGCAGCTTCCGGCCAGGACACTCGTCGCGGGCATTCCGCCCGAGGGCGGGGTCTCGCTGCGCATCGTCACAGCCGAATATGAGACGCGCTCCGGCGCGGTGCTGCCGGTGGGACGGCGCGTTCCGGATGGCGCCCTCGACCGGCTGGTGCACACGCCGGATGCGGCGCTCTATGCGGATCAGGAGTTCGCGCCCGGGGTCATCGAACTCTCCGCGCCGCAAGAGTTCCGCGGCCTGCGGACGGTCCGGGTGATCTTTCATCCCCTCCAGGTGGCGCCCGGACGGGCTCAAGTGCGTTTGTACCGCCGCATCGTGGCCGAATTGACCTTTGACGCTGCTGCAACCACATCCGCTACTCCCGCCGCGATGGCGGCCGTGGCAGGGGCGGAAGAGGGCGTGCTCCAGGATCTTCTGGTCAATTATCAGCAGGCACGTTCCTGGCGCAACACCCCTCAGCCGCGCCTGGCCAAGGCGCAGCGGGGCAATTTCCCCGGCGACAACTGGTACAAGATCATCATTCGCGGCGACGGCAAAGGGAACAAGGAGGGCATCTACAAGATCACGGCCGCGGCGCTGAGTCAGGCCGGCGTGCCGCTGGCGAGCATCGATCCCGCAACGTTGCAGCTCTTCAACAACGGCGGCCGGGAGCTGGCGGAGAACATCGCCACGGCGCGTCCCGATTCCCTCATCGAAAATGCGATCCTGGTCAGCGGCGAAGCCGATGGCAAGATGGACAGCGGGGATTATATCCTCTTTTATGGCCGTTCGCTCGAGGGCAAGTACTACAGCACGGCGGATGGCAAGTATCACCATTACATCAACCGCTACGGCTATGACAATATCTACTGGCTCACCTTTGGCCTGACCCGGGGGAAGCGGATGCAAAGCCGCAGCTCCTTGCCGGTCATCGGCGAGGCCGAGAGCAGTTTCCGCGACCTGGCCTTCATCGAGGAGGACAAGTCCAATATCTACAAATCGGGATCGGACTGGCTCGGCTTTGAGATGGCCCGGGACAAGGCGACCTATTCCCAGGTCTTCGCCCTCCCCGGGGCGGTGCCCCAGAGCCCGGCCGCTTTCCGTTTTCAGGTGGCGGCGACCACCTCGGGTACGCATGTCTTCAAGATGAATGCCAATGGCAACGCCCTCGGCCAGATCAGCCTTTCCGGGCAGCTCAGCGCCTACACCGTCCGCCTCGCCGAATACAACACCGCGGGTGTCCTTCTCGACGGCAACAACTCCCTCGGGATCGATTACCTGGCCACATCGGACATCAGTCAGGCCTATGTCGACTGGATCGAGGTCGAATATCCCCGCCATTTTCAGGCGGTCGGGGATCAGCTGCTCTTCAATTCACCCGTGCGTGCGGGCACGGCGACCTATGCGGTGAGCAATTTCAACCGCGCCGAGATCACCGTTTATGACGTCACCGCCTTCCAGGAGGTGGGGGTGATCGAATCCACCCAGATTGAAGGCGCGACGGTACGTTTCGCCGATTCCGTGAACAGCATTTCACCGCGGCGCTATCTTGCGGTGACACCTGCCGCGTATATGGCCGTCACCGATATCCAGCACGATGCCGGCTCCAATCTGCGCCTGGCGCGCGATGCCGATTATATCATCATCACCCACGACAACTTTTATCAGCAGGCGATGCAGCTCGAAAGCCTGCGCGAAGACTGGAATTCCGGTGACCGCCTCGAGACGGAGGTGGTGAAACTCTCGGATATTTATGATGAGTTCAGCTGGGGATTGACCGATCCCGTCGCCATCCGTGATTTTCTCGCCTACGCCTATGATCATTGGGGGCAGCCGGCCTATGTGCTCCTGCTTGGCGACGGCCACTATGATTACCGCAATATCTACAAGTACGGCACCCCCAATCTGATCCCGCCCTATGAGAGCCCGGAGACCTCAGAGATCTCGTCGCGCACCTGCGACGACTGGTTCACCTACCTCAAGGGCTCCAGCAATGGCGCGCAGATGGCCATCGGCCGGCTGCCGGTGCAGACGGTCGATGAAGCCCAGGGCGTAGTCACCAAACTCATCGACTATGAGAGCAAATCTGCGGCGGAGGAGTGGCGCAAGACCGTGACGATCGTCGGCGATGACGAGCTGGTCTCCGGCGGCAAGGGCGAGGAGGTCGAACACACCCGCCAGGCGGAATGGCTGGCCGAACACTATGTGCCGGCTTCGCTCAATGTGGAAAAGATCTATCTGATGGAGTACCCGGCCGTGCGCACTGCGAGCATCTCCGGGGTGACCAAGCCGCAGGCGAGCGAGGCCTTTATCAACCGCATCAATCAGGGCAGCCTGCTGATCAACTTCATCGGCCATGGCGCCGATGAGCTGCTCACGCATGAGAATATTTTCAATCTCGCCACCGACTTTGCAAAGGTCCAGAACAGCCAGCGCTATGCCCTCTGGGTGGCCTCGACCTGCGAGTTCGCCTACTGGGACCAGCCGCAGAAGCAGAGTTTTGCCGAGTATCTGGTCAATGCAGCCGGCCGCGGCGCGATCGGGATGATCTCCTCGACGCGGCTGGTCTATTCGAGCGAGAATGCCTCGCTCAATTACAATCTCTTCAACCAGCTCTTCCTCAGCTATGAATCGACCGGCAAGGTCGCGCGGATCGGCGATGCCTTTATGCTCGCCAAGCGCACTTCATCGGCCAGCCTGCTGAACAATGAAAAATTTGTGCTGCTCGGAGATCCGGCGATGCGGCTGGAGGCGCCGCAGTACCGGGCGACGGTTGACACCCTGGCGCCGGGCAAGACCCTGCAGGCCTTGACGCATTTTACGGTCAAGGGCCGCATGGACAAGGGCGGCACCTCGTGGAGCGATTTTAGCGGCACCTTGCTGCTGCGCGTTTTCGACGCGCGCAAGGCGCGGACGCATACGACGGAGGGGGGCACGACCGTCGAGTACATCCTGCCGGGCAATACCATCTTTCGCGGCACGGCGGCCAGTGCGAATGGGCGGTTCGATGCGCAGTTCATCGTGCCCAAGGATATCTCCTACGGCGGCAGCGATGGCCGCATCAGCCTCTATCTCTGGAGCAAGGAGGGTGAGGGCACGGGCTATCTGAACAACCTCGCCGTGGATGGCTCGGCCATGGGTCTGGTCGACCGCGAGGGCCCGGCGATCAAGATCCATTTTGGCAATCCCTCGTTCGCGTCCGGGGATTACACCACCCAGAATCCAGTCCTGCACGTGCTCATCAGCGATTCCCTGAGCGGAGTGAACATCGCCGGCGACATCGGCCATCAAATCATCATGAATCTGGATGAGGCCGAGGGCAAGAACATCACCGAGAATTTTCAATATACCACCGGCAGTTACACCGCCGGCGAACTCACCTATCCGCTGGCGCAGCTGACTCCCGGGCGGCATACGCTGACGGTCAAGGCCTGGGACAATTCGAACAATTCGACCACCGCTGAGGTCGAGTTCATTGTTGTGGCGGAAACCGCGCTGACCCTGACCAATCTGCTCAATTATCCCAATCCCATGTCCAACCGGACGCAATTCACCTTCGAAGTCAGCCAGGAGGCGGAGGTTTCCCTCCAGCTTTATACCGTTTCGGGCCGGCTGGTGCGCAAATTTCCGGCGATGCCAGCGGTGGTGGGATTCAATGTCTATCCTGAACTTTGGGATGGCACGGATGCGGAGGGGGATCTGGTTGCCAATGGCGTCTATCTGTATCGGGTGCAAGCCCGTAGCAAAGGAGGCGAGTCCGCCGTGACCGATGCCCTGGGCAAGGTGATCGTGGCGCGGTGAGGCCTGGCGGCGGGCGGCGTTCTATTTCTGGTCGAGGACGTCGCGCACTTTTTTGGTGATTTTTTCCAGAGTGAAGGGTTTGGCGATAAAGGCGACATTCTCACGGTCGACATTTTCGTGGGCCATGAGGACATCGCTGGCGTAGCCGGACATATAGAGCACCTTGAGATCGGGGCTGGTCTGGCGCAGGCGTTCCGCCAGTTCTGCGCCGCTCATATTGGGCATGACCACATCGGTAAGGAGCAGGTCGATCTTGCCGTCGTGGCGTTCGCTGGCGATGAGCGCATCGCCGCCGAGGGAAGCCTCAATGACCTTGTAGCCCTGCAGCGTGAGCATGTGCGCTGTCAGGGTGCGCACATCCTCCTCATCCTCCACCAGCAGTATGGTCTCCTTGCCGCGCGGCAGGGTGTCATAGGCATTCCTCAAGTCGGTCTCGGCTGCGGTTTCATCCACCTGGGGTAAAAAGATCCGGAAGAGTGTCCCCTTATCCGGCTCGCTGTAGCATTCCACATGCCCTTTATTTTGCCGGACGATGCCGAAGACCGTCGGCAGTCCCAGTCCGGTGCCCTGTTTCTTGGTGGTAAAAAAGGGCTCATAGATGCGCGCGCGGGTCTCCTCGTTCATCCCCACCCCGTTATCCTGCACCGAGAGCAGCATATAGCGTCCCGGCTGGGCGTCGATATGGTCGCGGCAATATTTTTCGTCCAGGGTGACCCGGTCGGTTTCGACGACGAGGCGGCCGCCCCTGGGCATGGCATCGCGGGCGTTGACGACCAGGTTGACGATGATCTGCTCCACCTCCGCCGGATCGGCTTTGATGTTGCCGGCCCCCTCCTTGAACCGTGTCACCAGCTCGATATTTTCGTTGATGAGGCGCTTGAGCACGCTCACCATATCAATGAGGGTGGCGTTGAGATCGATCACCTTCTGTTCCATGGGGGTGCGCCGGCTAAAGGCGAGCAGCTGTTTGGTATGGGTCGAGGCGCGGGAGCAGGCCTTGATGATCTGCTGCACATGGCTGTAGAGGGGATCGCTGGGCAGGATGGATTTGATCATCAGCTCGGAATAGCCGTTGATGATGGTGAGGAGGTTGTTAAAGTCGTGGGCGACGCCGCCGGCGAGGCGGCCGATGGCGTCCATTTTTTCCGCATGGTAGACCTGTTTTTGCAGGTCGATCTCGTGGGTGACGTCGCGTTTGACGGCGACGTAGCTGATGATCTGGCCGCTGCGGTCGCGGATCGGGGAGATGGTGGCCTCCTCCTCGAAGAGCGAGCCGTCCTTGCGTTTATTGATGAAATGGCCGTGCCAGCTTTTGCCGCTCATCAGGGTGGTCCAGATGTCGTGATAAAAGGGGGCATCGTGTTTGCCGCTGCCGAGAAGGCGGGGGTTTTCGCCGAGCACCTCCTCCTTGTCGTAGCCGGTGACGCGTTCGAAGGCGGGGTTGACATAGAGGATGCGGTTTTCGATGTCGGTGATCATGATGCTCTCGGCGGCCTGCTCGATGGCGATCGCCAGACGGGAGTACTCGGTTTCGGAGCGCTGGCGGTCGCTGAGGTCGCGCGCAAAACAGAGGATATAGCTCTGGTTGTCCATCTGGACGCCGTTCAGGGTGAGCTCGGCGGGGAGGATGCCGCCGGTTTTGGTGCTGAGGCGGCATTCATGGGTGATGGCTTCTTTGCTGGAGAGTTCCTTGAGCAGGCGCTTCCACTTTTCCGGGACCAGGTTGGGTTCCACCGCCGCGATGGTCAGGGTGCTGAGTTCCGGCATGGAGTAGCCGAGGAGTTTGAGGCCCGCCTCATTGGCCAGGGCGAAGCGGCCCTCGGGATTGAGCCAATAGATGGCGACGGCGGTATGATCGACGGCGAACTTGGTGAAGCGCAAGGCCTTGTCGATGCGGCGGGTGCGCCGTTCCTGTTCGCGTTTTTCGATGGCTTCGCGCGCGGCGGCGGCCAGGCGAAAGATATGGGCGGTGTGGATGACGTCGGAGGCGCCGGCTTTCATGCAGGCCACGGCGATTTCGCTGTCCAGGCTGGCCGAGAGGACGATCAGGGGGATGTCGATATGGTGCTCCTGCAGGTGCGCGAGGGCGCGCAGGGCATCGAAAGCGGGGAGGAAATAGTTGGCGATGATCAGGTCGGGCTTGGCGGCCAGGGCCTGGGAGAAGCCCTTGGCGGTGTTGACGCGCACGAACTCGCACGGCAAGCCGCCGTTAACAAGTTCGCGGGCGATGATTTCCGCCTGCTGCGCATCTTCCTCGATGATGAGCAGGTGCAATCCGGTCTCCATAGGGATTCCATCCACCCCTGGTTAGGTCAGTGAATCATTTCCGAGGTGTCGTTATGGCCGGCTTCAAGTGGGGGCGCTTCCTCCTCGAAAAAGAGAATGTAGATGAGCAGAAGGACCATGCCAACGCTGATGGCGATATCCGCGATATTGAAGACCGGCCAACGCTCCATGCTGTAGCCAGAGAAGTGGAAGGAGAGGAGCTTGAAGGCCGGGATCTGGATGTTGAAAAAATCAAAGTCAAGGAAATCGACCACCTGGCCGCGGAAGATGCGGTCGGTGAGGTTGCCGAGTGCGCCGCCGATGATGATGGTCATGGAGATGCGGGCCCATTCCTGCCGTTCCTGTAATTTGAAGAGATAGAGCAGCAGCACCAGGCTGGCGATGACGGCGAAAACGGTGAAAAAAACATTGTCGCTGATGCGCACTCCGAAGGCCATGCCGGGATTTTCGACATAGGTCAGCCGGAAGAAATCACCGAACACCGGAATGGAGTCATATAGCCGCATGTTCGTCTTGACCACCCATTTAATCGCCTGGTCGAAGAAGAAGATCAGGGCGGATATCCAGAGGATGCGATAGGATTTCATGATTACCGTTTCAGAATCTCCTCTTTGGACTTGCATTCGATGCAAAGGCGGGCATGGGGGACGGCCTCGAGGCGTTCCATGCTGATATCCTTGCCGCACTGCACGCAGGCGCCGTACTCGCCCTTGTCGATGCGCTCGAGCGCCAGGTTCAAATGATAGAGCAGATTCCCGTCGCGCGCGGCAAAAAAGTACTGCTGTTCACGGTCCATCGTATCGGTGCCCTGGTCGGCCATATGAAAAGAGTAGGCGGAGTGGTCGCCCGAGGTCTCTTTCATCGAAACATTCAATCCGCTCGATTTCATATGTTCCAGTTCCGAAAGCAGCCGGTCGCGTTTTTCCATGATAATTTTCTTGAGGTACGCCAGTTGTTCCTTGGTCATCTCATCCTCCCGATGATCTACACAATTACTTACTTCTTGGCTATGCCGGTCCGCAGCAGCTGATCTTCGATTTTGAGTTCCTTTTGAAACTCGCCGCCGGTAGCGCCCAGATGCAGGGTTTCGCACAGGGTTTCGTTGCGGATATAGTCGCTCTGGTTTTCGACCGCCTGTTCCACCTCTGCGGCGGCCTGCAGCCAGATCTGGATGCGGTCGGTGACCTGGAATCCGGCCTCCTTGCGCATATTCTGCACCCGGTTGACGAACTCGCGCGCCAGTCCCTCGAAGCGGAGGGCCTCGGTGAGGGTGGTATCGAGAGCGACGGTGAGGTCGCCCTCGCTGGCGGCGACCAGACCGGGCCGGTTCTCGGTCTGGATGGTGATATCTGCGGTGGTGATGCGGGCCTCATGCCCTTCGATCACCATCTGTTTGCTGCCGACTTTCACCAGGGCATCGATATCGGCCTCGCTGAAGGCTCGGATGGCCTCGGCGGCGCGGTTGACGTGCTTGCCGAACTTGGGTCCGAGATTCTTGAAGAGGGGCTCGGCATGACGCTGCACCAGCTCCGCCGGGTCGGCGGCAAAATGCAGGGACTTGACATTGAGCTCGTCAAGGATGAGGCCGGACATGCCGGTGATCATCTGGCGGTGCTTCTCGTCGCGGGCGACGATGGTGATCGCCGCCAGGGGTTGACGTACCTTGGCGCCGGCTTCGTTGCGCAGGGAGCGGCCGAGGAAGACGATGCGGCGGACCAGATCCATCCGCGCCTCCAGCTGTTCGTCCCGATAGGCCACGGGCTCTTCGCCCGCCTGCGGGTAGGTGGCGAGATGAACGCTCTCGGGCAGACCGGCGGCGCTGTCGCGGAGATTACGGTAGATCTCTTCGGCGAAGAAGGGGGCCATCGGCGCCATCAGGCGGCTGACCGTGACCAGGGACTCGTACAGGGTTTGAAAGGCGGCCTGCTTGTCGGCGCCCATCTCCGCTTTCCAGAAGCGGCGGCGCGAGCGCCGTACATACCAGTTGGAGAGATCATCGACGACAAAATCGGCGATGGCGCGCGCGGCCTTGGTCAGGTCGTAGCGGGCGAGGTTCTCGTTGACGCGCCGGGTCAGGGAGGTCAGTGACGAGCAAAGCCAGCGGTCGAGCTCAGAGCGTTCGGCAGCCGGGATGCGCTGCGCCGCATCATAGCGGTAGCCATCTATGTTGGCGTAGAGCACAAAAAAGGAGTAGGTGTTGGCGAGCGTGCCGAGAAACTTGCGGGTGACGTCGCGAACCCCTTCCGGATCAAAACGGGTCGGCAGCCAGGGCGGGCTGGCGGTCAGGAGATACCAGCGCAAGGCATCCGCGCCCTGGGCGTTGAGAAAATCGAGAGGCGCCACGGCATTGCCGCGCGTCTTGGACATCTTTTGCCCATCCTTGTCGAGAATCAGCTCCAGCGAGACACAGCTCTTGTAGGCCGGCTGGTCGAAGAGAAAGGCGCCGATGACCAGCAGGGAGTAAAACCAGCCGCGGGTTTGATCCACGCCCTCGGAGATGAAATCGGCGGGAAAGCTTTTTTCGAACTTGTCCTTGTTCTCGAAGGGATAATGCCACTGGGCATAAGGCATGCTGCCGGAATCGAACCAGCAGTCGATCACCTCCGGGACGCGCTCCATGGTGCCGCCGCAGGAGGGGCAGGTGATGTCGATCTGATCCATCATCGGCTTGTGCAGATCGAGATCCTGCGGCACGGTGTTGGCGGCCTTCTCGCGCAGCTCGGTGATGCTGCCGATGCACTCCTGGGCCTTGCACTGGCTGCAGCGCCAGATCGGCAGCGGCGTGCCCCAGAACCGGTCGCGGGAGAGGGCCCAGTCGATGTTGTTCTCCAGCCACTCGCCGAAGCGTCCCTCGCCCACCTCGCGCGGATACCAGGCGATCTTGTTGTTGTTGGCGATCAGCCGCTCCTTGAAGGCGGTTGTCTTGATATACCAGGATTTGCGCGCATAGTAGAGCAGCGGCGAATGGCAGCGCCAGCAGTGCGGATAGCTGTGGGTGATCGGCTCGGAGCGGTAAAGGACGCCGCGGCTCTTGAGCTCCTGAATAATGGACTTGTCCGCCTCCTTGACAAAGAGACCCGCCCAGGGCGTGACCTCGGCGGTGAAACGGCCGCTCTTGTCGACCGGCTGCAAGACGGGCAGATCGTATTTCAGTCCGAGCTGGTAATCATCCTCGCCAAAGGCGGGGGCAATATGGACAATGCCGGTACCGTCGGTGGTGGTGACGAAATCGCCGAGCACGGTATAATGGCTGCGCTTGTCGGGCTGGACGAAATCATAGATCGGCTCATATTCCAGTCCGGCCAGTTCCGCACCGGTGCGGGTTTCAAGGATGTCGTATGCGCCCTCCAGCACCTCGAGGCGGGCCTTGGCCAGAATCAGGAAGTGCCCCAGGTGCGCCACCTTGACGTATTCGATCTCGGGGTGCAGCGCGAGGGCGACATTGGAAAGCAGGGTCCAGGGCGTGGTCGTCCAGACGAGGAAATAGGTATCCTGTTCCCCCTTAACCCGGGCGCGGACATAGACCGAGGGGTCGCGCACCTCTTCGTACCCCTGTGATACCTCGTGGCTCGAGAGCGGGGTTTCGCAATGCGGGCAATAGGGCTGGATCTTGTGGCCCTGGTAGATCAGATTCTTTTTCCAGAACTCCTTGAGGATCCACCAGACCGATTCGATATAGTCGTTGGTATAGGTGATATAGGGATTCTTGAGATCGACCCAGAAGCCGGTGCGGCGGGTGATCTCATCCCATTCCTGCAGATAGGACCAGACGCTCTCACGGCATTTGGCATTGAACTTGTCAATGCCGTAGGCGATGACCTGGTCCTTGCGCTCGAAGCCGAGCTGCTTTTCGACCTCGATCTCGACCGGCAGGCCGTGGGTATCCCAGCCGGCCTTGCGTTCGACGCGGTAGCCCTGCATGGTGCGCAGGCGGCAGACGGCGTCCTTGACGGTGCGGGAGATGACATGGTGAATGCCGGGCCGTCCATTGGCGGTCGGGGGGCCTTCGAAAAAGACGAAGGGTTTGTTTTCGTCGCGTTCGGAGACGCTGCGCTCGAAAATATGGTTCTCGTCCCACCAGGCCAGAATTGCTTTTTCGATCTCGGGAAAATTGAGTTTTTCAGGTAAAGGCTTGTACATGGATTCCAGTTCCGTTACTTCGGCGATAGTCGCGAATGATGATTTCTGTTCTTAAAGATATTTTTGCAGCAGCGGCCCGAGGCGGGAGATGGTCTCCTCCGGCCAGGCGCTGCGTTCGGTAATGATCGCTCCGGCCAGGGCCTTCTGGCAGCTGCACGCTGCGGTTTCCGGAAAAGCGGCGATGCTGCGGCGGATCACCTCCCTGGCGGCGACGCTGCTCTGGCGCAGGTTCTCCACGACCAGCTCGACCGATACGGTGTGGCCGGTTTCAGCCTCCCACCAGCAGTCGAAATCGGTGATCATGGCCAGCGTGGCATAGCAGATCTCCGCTTCGCGGGCCAGGCGCGCTTCGTTCATCTGGGTCATGCCGACCACATCCATGCCCCAGGAGCGATAGAGCCGGGATTCGGCCAGGGTCGAGAAGGCCGGGCCTTCGATATTGACATAGGTCCCGCCCTGGTGCACGCTCATGCCCAGCCCGGCGGCGGCCCTGGTCAGGATTTCGCCGACGGTGGCGCACAGCGGGTGGGCGAAGGCGATGTGGGCGACGATGCCGCTCCCGAAAAAGGTATTGGGCCGGGCCTGATTGGTGCGGTCGACGAACTGGTCGATGAGCACCAGATCGAGCGGTTTGAGTTCGGGCCGGAGCGAGCCCACCGCAGAAACCGAGATGATCCAGGCGACATCGAGCGATTTCATCGCCCAGATGTTGGCGCGGTTGTTGACCTCCGCCGGCAGGATGCGGTGCCCGCGGCCGTGGCGCGGCAGGAAAAGCACCTCGCGGCCATCGAGGCGGCCGAGGGTCAGGACGTCGGAGGGATCGCCAAAGGGCGTATCGACACGGATCTCCCGGACCTGCTCCAGTCCCTCGATCTGATAAAGACCCGACCCGCCGATAATGCCGATGCGCGGCATGGACCAGCTCCTTTTACAGGGCACGGATGATCGCACGCAACAGGGCGCGCATCCGCGGTCCCAGTTCTGCGGCGACGTGGTTGACCTGCTCGTGACTCACACTGTTCATCGCTCCCGGCAGAGATTGATCGGTCACGGCGGTGACCGCCAGGAGTTCCATTTCGAGCTGGCGGGCGACCAGGACCTCCGGCACCACCGACATGCCGACGGTGTCGATGCCGAGGATCTGCAGCATGCGGATCTCCGCCTCGGTTTCGAAGGCGGGGCCCATGACCGCGCCGAAGGTTGTCTCATGCAGCTCGATCTTGAGTTCCGCGGCGGCCTGCCGGGCAAGCCGGCGCAGGGCGGCGCTGTAGGGTTCGCTCATGTCCGGGAAACGCACGCCGAGGGCGGGATCGTACGGGCCGATGAGCGGATTGGCGCCCATCAGATTGATATGATCCCTGATCAGGGCGATGCTGCCCGGGACCAGCTGCGGCTGGATGCCGCCGGCTGCGTTGGTCAAGATGAGGCGGCGGATGCCAAGCGCATGCATGACGCGGACCGGCAGGGTGACCTGGCGCAGCGGATAGCCTTCATAGCCATGAAACCGGCCCTGCATGGCCATCACCATTTTGCCCTCGAGTTCGCCCAGCACGAGCCGTCCGGCGTGAAATTTCACCGTCGACTCGGGAAAGTGCGGGATCTCGCCGTAAGGGATGATGCGGGCGGCGCCGATCTCATCGGCCAGAGCGCCCAGTCCCGTGCCCAGGATGATGCCCAGGTCGAAAGGTCTGGCATCCTCTTTGCGGATCCACTCCGCCGCTGTCCGTACCTGTTCCAACAGTTCCACACGATGCTCCCAAAATACACCGGAATCCTAGATCACGATCTGATCCGAAAGGGTATTGTCTCCACTGTTCGGCTCGCGATTCTGCTCCCGGTCGCGGGTTTCCTCTTCGCCGTCCTCTTCGACCATTCGCATCCCGGTGGGGGTGTCGAAGCGGCGCTCTCCCCGGACGATGCGCGGGCCATCCGGTCGCGGCGGGAAGGGTTCCGCCGGGGATTCAGCGGCCGGCCAGCGCAGCGGAGCCGCCGGAGCTGGAGCCGGCGTTGGCGCAAAAGCCGGAGCAGGCGCTGCGGCGGCGGAGGGCGCTGCGGCCGGGGCCGCCGGATGCGGGAATGGCAGGCTGCTCTGCGTCGGGGCCGGTGGTGGCGTCTGGGCTGGCGGGTGCGGTGTTGGCGCTTCCGGCTCGGCCGGCAGGACCGGGCGCGGCAGCCGACCACGCAGGGCGGGTCCGGCGCCGGGCTGTTCGTCGCCCTGTTTGACCATCGCGTCGTCGATGCCGAGCACGTCGAGCAGTTCGATCTGGGATTCGAGCAGGTGCCGCAGCCGCCGCGAGAAGGATTCCTTCTGGGCGCGGAGCAGGTTGATCTCCGAATGGAGCTCCTGCAGTTCCTCTTTGGCTTGTTCGATGATCTTTTCGGCCTGGAGCTCGGCCTCATGGATGCGCAGTTCCGCTTCGCGGAGCGAGTTGAAGCGCGACTCCTCGACCGTGCTGGTCGCTTTCATCAGGGTTTCGCGCAGGGTATGTTCCACCTGCTGATAGTCGCGCAGCTGGGTGCGCAGTTTGATCAACTCGTCGCTCTGCAGGTTCTTGTCGCGCAGGAGGAGCTCGAGTTCGTCGGCGACCATGATCAGAAAGGCTTCCACCTCCTCCGGATCATAACCGCGCATGCTTTTCTTGAATTCCTGCTTGCGGATGTCCAATGGGGTCAGTTTCACAGTGGTCTCCGAGGTTTAGATTCTTTCTCCAAACAGTGCCCGGCCGAGGCGAATCAGGGTGGCGCCTTCTTCGATGGCGATCTCAAAATCGTCACTCATGCCCATGGAGAGATGGCGGATGCCATATCCGGAAGTATTCAGGCGCTCCTGCAGCGTCTTGAGGCTCTGGAAGCAGGAACGGATCCGCCGGGAGTCGGGAGAAAGCGCGCCGATGGTCATCAGGCCGGTCAGGTGCAGATGGGGCAGGCGGGCGATTTCGCTGGCCAGAGCCTCCGTTGCATCCGGTGCGACGCCGAATTTCCGGCTTTCTCCGGAAGTATTGACCTCCAGGAAACACTCTATGATGGAATCTTGCGCTGCGGCCGCGTGGTCCAGCTCGCGGGCGATGTGCGGGGAGTCGACCGATTCGATGACGGTGGCGAACTGCAGCGCGCGTTTGACTTTATTGCTCTGGAGATGGCCGATCATGTGCCAGGAGAGCGGCAGATCCGGGAGGAGCTGAACTTTTGCCCAGGCTTCCTGGACGCGGTTTTCCCCAATGAGCGTGAGGCCGAGAGCGGCCGCCGCACGAATGTGTTCCGCGGATACGGTTTTGGTCACCGCGAGCAGGGAGACCTGCCCGGTCTGCCGGCCGCTGCGCAGGCAAGCGGAGTGAATCCGTTCGGTCACATATTTCAGGTTATCAGAAATGGCCATCTGGTCGAATTTTATTAACGTTAAATATAGATTTATTTTACATGAAATGCAATAAAATAGATTACTCAAAGCCACCGGAAAAACAAGTCGCACAGTTTTAGGGCACAAAAATCCTGTCGTTAGTATCCGCAAATTGGCTGTATAGCCACTATTTAAAAAGTGCGTCATGATTTGCACTGCTATGTGATGCTAGAAAGGGGTGTAAATATGAAGTTCAGGTGGGGCCTGGATTCACTAGCCAAAACTATGCAAATTGCTCTTCTGGCGTTTAAAAACTGGAAAATATACCCCCAACTGAAGCCAGCAGCATTTTTTTTGCTCTCCCACTCTCCCCCGAATATCATCGCGAAATTTAACTGTCTTTTTAATTGCGCAAGCGGAGTTCTACTGAAACCGATTTAGTTTGAGTTACTGCTTTACACGAAGAACGAGGAGAAAGTCACATCAGTGATTTTGATATTTCTACCTAAGTTAAAAACAATTTCCCCAGATAACTTCAAGCGCGAGTAAAAGCAAGATTGCTATAATGTATCAAGGCGAACAGAGCTGCAACTTGCCTATTGTTTATGTTCCACCATCCGAAAGACCTAAAGCCGAAAGGAACTAAAATGAAGACAATTAAAATAACACTAATGTTTATTGGTATTTCCTTTTTCATCGCGGAGATCGTCAGAGCTCAGCATATAGACGCGAATGCTAATGAGTATTCGACAGAAGGATTTTATGTTAGGCAGAATGGGAATTGGTGGTTCCCCATCGGTACCTATTTTGAAGCTTTTGCAGACCCTGTTACGGAAGAATTTTTCAATAGCATTCGTGAGTATTTTGATGCTTACTATGTAAGTCTTAATACATTGGATTTTCACGGAGGTGCCGGAATTACTAATCCCAATGACTTGAACGATCCCACAGCCGTTTGGTTGCCTACGGGCATCGCCTATTTAATGCGCAGAGATACCTTGGGCATAGATGCTCTCAATGATTGCATTGCGGCGGGTAGAATATCAGATACCGATCCTTTGGGACCAGATGACCAAGCCCATGCTGCGGCAAGACTAAATAACAGTAAAGGAATTGCGATATTAGATACGATTAGCTCTATCGCTGAAATTACGAATAAGGATTTGATCTTCATGCTTCCAGACGAACCTGAACGCGGGAATTCATATCAAATATCATTTACAATGTGGCTTGATAACTGGTATTTTCACGGCGATTTATTACAAAGATTCACTGATTTGAGAGATAGTTCTAGAACTGGATCATTGACCTATCTTGATCTCGGTCCTACTTATGGGAGCAAGTTGATTTTCAACAGAATCTACCCAGATTCGGTTGACGCCCTCAGCAATTGCTTGCCCGAGTATGACCACGATCGATTCACCGAATCTTATCCAAACAATGATTATGATCGTAATCTTGACACAACGATCAATGAGTACTGGTCGTCGTCAGATATATTAGGAATTAATAATTATGAATTAACAGTTAATGATCCTGCCGTATTGGGACGTAATGTAAAAAAGGCTCCTTAATTTGCCTGCAGAAAAACCTGTTTGGCCTTGGGTGTCTCTTGAGCAAGAACGATATGGTAGTCCGTCATTGAATATGTTTACTAATGCCCGAAGACAAACATATTCAGCAATTGCGAACAGGGCGGCAGGCATTTTTTATTATGGTTCGGTTGGGAATACGAGTGAGTATTGGGATAGAGCCTTTGATTTAATCAAAGAAATTAACCTTTTCCAGTATATCTTGTGTCAGCGGGATAATTATGACTGGAATGCTGCATACGATATCAAATGGAGGACTATTCAAATAGATGATAGGTTTTTTATGTTTGCAATCAACGACACCGATATTGTCAGAACAGTTAACGTATCGCAGTTTGGGAGTCTTACTTTAAATGGACACGAATGTGGCGTTTGGACGGCAAATGACAGTGCAGTAAGAAAGCTGTCCTCGCCGCTTAATCTGAGTTTTGAACGCAACTTATCTTCAACTTCTGCGGATAGCAACTGGTTGTATAGCGGACAAGCTCAACTATCAGCGAGCTGGCATAAAATGGAAGCTAAGGCACTACAGTTAAAAGATACTAGCAACAATTCCCGAACATGGGTTGAACAATTTTTTAACTGTGTTCCTGGATATACCTATGAAGTAAAAGTATGGTATATGACTGATGACGAGGTTTTGGGACAAACCGGGAATCAAAGATTAATTTTGCAATACTATAATGGCGGTACCTGGTTGAGCGAAAGTTCTGCCGTCGAAACGGCAACTAATATGGAATGGACTCAACTTTCAGTATCTATGGAAGCGCCTGTTAATGCAACAAAGGCAAAAATTCACATTGATTCCGGCAGCCAAGTTAGTTACACAAATAGTGTTTATTGGGATGACATGGTCGTAGAAATGTCGCTTGCAAGCAGTTCGCCTAAAATACTCGTTCAGAGAATGCACCCTGCTTCACCAAAAATTGCAGTCGAGAATAATCACCCGAATCCTTTCAACTCAGCTACTACTATTAATTTTGAAATATCCAGCCAAGAGTTGGTCATTATAAAAATATACAATTCTTTGGGTAAATTAATCAATATCTTAGCAAATGGAAACATGCTGCCGGGCAAACATACTGTAAAATGGGATGGTAGAGATGAGAACGGAATCGCTGTTTCGAGTGGGATCTATTTCTATAAGCTTTCGTTAGGAAATGTCTCAAAGACATTCAAAATGACATTACTGCAATAATATCAAACGACTATAGGATGGGTTAAGCATTAGGTTTTATAAGGCATTACACGGGAAACGGTAGTAATGCCGGAGGGCAAGGAATGCCTTGCCCTCCGGCTGCTTCCCTCGATCTGGCTCTCCCTGGCAGGTTGTTCCTTAGCAGAGCCTGCTTTCGTTTGACCAGACAAGAGTATATAGCACTTAATCTTGGACAACGTTTAGTTCTTTCTCATTTTTACGATTTAGGCTCAAGGATTTGATCTTCTCAGGTAACAAGTCGATGTATTGTTGGGCGACCCTTTTAGAAAGCCTGGTCAGCTGGCCGATTTGATCGTGATCAAAGATACCGTGTTGCCAGAGCATTTCGACACGGTGATAATCTTTGATATACCGATCGCCCGCTTCTGCGGAATGATTGGTGATAATGGCTATTTCCGGTGTCAAGTGCCCTTCCAGATAGAAGGGTGGTAATGATTTCGCGTTTATGCGTGATGGCCCCGGACAGGTCATGGTTGTTGCCGCGGGTTGGGAGCATTTTGCCGGATTTTTGTATTTCATTGACATATTTGCTAACAACCGCGTCGCAGACTTCCAGGAGCATAGCCAGATCCAGTTGATTTAACAGAGCACCCTGATCCAAGGCTTCATCGACCAAGCGGATCAGCCGTTTTTTCCGGAGCGAGTAAGAGTCAAATCTATGAGTGATATGGCTGACATCATCGTCAATTATACAACGAAGCCGGTATGCCAGAATCATGATACGAATGGGTGAAGTAAGTTTTTAACAATTACATAATTTCATTGCTTCGCAAATGGTGAATGATTGATCTCAGCCCTTTAATCATGGAGGCCGTCATGTTGAGGAACATCAGTGTAGCTATTATCATTACATTCTCATTCTTCTTGCAATGTACACCGAACCAGTCCACCAATCCGGATGACCAAAAGACAAATAACAGCTTAGAGCGAAAAGGGGAGGGAAACAGCCTAACTAAAGATATAACCAAGGGAGAAATTTTGGATTATTCAATGCCGGAATATAAATCTTATTACTTTAATGATGATCCAGAACTTAAAGCAGCAGCAGAAATTGAGAACCCATCTGCAGCAAAAAAAACATATGTTGTGAAATTTTCTATCAAAGATGACAATGGTTTTATTTGTTTGATCAAACAGATGACAGCGATACTTGAAGCCTCTTGCTCTACAGTAGTTGATCTTACTGGTTCATTTCCAGATACCATCAGATCGGGTTGGTTTACTGGTGTAATAGAACTATATTGGGGCACTACTCTTTGTGACGAAAAAATAAAGCCCGATGCTTTCAGCGCATTTCATAAATCGGAATCATACAATAGCAATGTAATAACGGATTATGATCTGAGTAATTATGCTGGTCTGTACTATGAGGAGTGTTCTACTTATGTGTTTGGATACCTAAATACAAATATCTCTGTCACATCTGGTGCATTAAGGATTCAAATACCGAGCGGACAAAGTGATAGAAAAGGAGGAGAATCTTTTTTAAATACAAGAACTTTTCAGTATGGGCAATTAAAGGGTTTGATTAAAATGAATTTAGATGCTCCATTTACTTTGGGGGCATTTTGGCTTTGGGATAGAACATATGGTCAAGATGCTATTGTAATGGAAATCTATAAAAATAGCGGAGATCAATTTGTTGCAGACTGTTATATCTATAAGGGCAACCCCGAAGTACCTGTGTATAATCCAGGTTCGTATGTTCTCTCCATTGATCCAAAGACATCATTCTATGAATATAAAATTGATTGGAAAAGCGAATTTGTTGATTTTTATGTCGACAGTCAACGAATACGGCAATGCACCGATCCATTAAAAATACCGTCATCGTCACTTAGTTTTTCATATAATTATAGAATGACAAATTGGTCAGGTGGTTATCCACATCAGTGTCTTCCTGCTTTGCCACCAGATACGACCGAATATTTAGTGGACTGGGCCTGCTGGTGATTATAGTGATTGCACTTTTCGCGCCGCGCCATTGGATCGACGGTTTGCTATCCGCTTTTTGAGTGACGTACAAGACTTAACATCAAGAGGCCGCAGCTGGCAGACTTGCGTGTACGAAAGTTGTCTTCGGTCAGGGGCGAGTGCCACACCGGATACATTTGGCGCAACCTGGAACAAGGGCGAGGTTTTATCGTTTTTACTATCAGCCCACACGCAGCCGGACCGGTCCGTATCAGATGCTCGAAAAGTGTTCCTGCGCTTTGCAGGCTAATGGCGATGAATGGGCAGAACACTTCTAGCATTGTGCCGGCGTCACCCTAATGGGCAGTTTTGCCCATAGCCGGCACAATTTTGAAAAAGCACTGAGCCCGGACAAGGAACTGGCTGCCAGGATGCTTGAAGCTGTCCGGAGACTCTACCTTGTCGAGGAAGAGGCCCGTCAGGCCAACCTCTTTTATTCTGATCGCTATAAATTGCGCCAAGAAAAATCTGTCCTCATTCTAAGCGAGATCAGAGATTAGCTGCATTTAAATATCATGAAGGCCTTCCTCGTTTTCCTGACCGGCAAAGCCATTACCTATAAGCTGGGTATGTGGCTGTGCCTGGAGCGTTGCATTACCGATGGTCGCTTTGAGATCGACAATAATCTGATTGAAAATGTCATCTCTCCTTTTGCCTTGGGCTGTAAGAATTACCTCTTTTCCAGCTCAGTGAGGCCGCCCAAAACGCTGCCCTGATCTATTCCTTGGTGGCGACTGCCCAATGCCATAATGTCAACCCGAGCGAATATCTGGCATTTGTCCTCCGCAACATCTCTGATTATTCCTTCCCCCAAATTAGCTGACTTGCTGCCGCAGAATTGGAAGACCAGGAGCTTAGCCTGGGCCGCGTGCAACCCGCTTGACGAGCACGTACTTGGCCGAACGGATGGTACGCCGGCATAAACCGGTGAAGAGTTAAGGATGAAAGAGCCTCACAATGAAGGTTTATCAAGCCACATTGGCCCCGAGTCATGCGGTGGGCATCGTAAGGTATACATCGAAGCGTTGACAGGGGTACACACAGGCCAAGTATTGAGTTGCGAAATCAGACAGTCCCGCAGGCCGACGCTGTTATGCAAAGCGGAAGGCAATATTTCAAGGGGCGCTATATGCGAGTCCCGAGAAACGCGGCGCAGTCGGAGACCCTGAGCATGTGTGGAAACTCTCTACACGGGAACCGGGAGAGCCTGGAGATGCCCAACGGGAACCAGCCGGCGGGCGGGTCAGGAAAGGCAAGTTGCCGTACGCCTGACATCGACGTTTCCAGGCAGTCGGACAGCCCCATAGTACCTATGAAGCAGCCGAACAAGGCAGCGGTCAGGCTTACCGCGGAGGCTGTGGAGGGAAGGGAGCTGACAAGGAGAACGCTTCGGAGGCCGCTGCATTCCGGACACAGAGCCGGGGAGATGCGTCGCTGGGTCTGCGAGGTATGCGCAGAATTGCGCAAAAGGATAAGGAGGTGCGCTTTACGGCGTTACTGCACATCACCTTGGATCTGCTGGGCGAGAGTTTCTACCAACTCAAGCGACAAGCTTCACCATGAGTGGACGGTATGACCTGGAAACATTACGAGATGGACCTGGAGAATCGGTTGACGGATTTGCACGAACGTCTGGATCGAGGGACCTGCCGCGCTCAAGCGAGTAAGCGTAGCAATATCCCAAAAGTAGACGGACGAATGCGTTCGTTGGGTGCGGCTATTGAGGACAAGATCGTTCAACAAGCCACAATCACTGTTCTCAACCAGATTTATGAGGAAGATTTCGTAAACTTTTCCTATGGATTCCGGCCTGGACGTAGCCAGCATGATGCGCTGGATGCACTGTGGGTGGGATTGATGGGGAAGAAGGTCAACTGGGTCCTGGACGCGGGTATCCAGGGATTCTTTGACAACCTGGATCACACATGGCTGCTAAAATTTCTGGCACACTGTATCGGAGACCGCAGGATGCTGCGCCTGATACAGAAATGGCTAAAGGCGGGAGTATCCGAAGTTGGGCACTGGACCAGAAGCGAGAAAGGAACACCGCAAGGCGCGGTGATATCCCCTCTACTGGCCAATTTCTATCTTCACTATGTTCTTGATCTGTGGGTTAAGAAATGGCGGAAACGAGCTCAAGGTGATGTTATCGTCGTGCGCTATGCTGATGATTTTATCCTGGGTTTCCAGCACCAATGGGAGGCCAAACTATTTCTGGCAGAATTGCGTGCGCGGCTGGATATTTTCGGCCTGACATTCCACCCGGATAAGACACGGCTTATCGAATTTGGCCGATTTGCGGTGGATAATCGCAGGAATCGGGGAGAGGCAAAACCTGAGGTATTCGACTTCTTGGGTTTTACGCCTATATGCAGTCAAAGGCACCTTAGCAAAGGATTCATTGTAAAGCGCAAGACATCAGCCAAGCGTCTGCGAGCCCGCCTGCAACAACTGAAGCAGGAACTGATGTGGCGTCGCCACCTTTCCATCATTAAAGTTGGTGCCTGGTTGCGCAGGGTAATACAGGGTTTTCTGAATTACCACCACGCTATACCAGGGAATTCAGCGGCAGTAGGCGCTTTCGGTTGTAGGCTGTCCGATACTGGTTGCGTGCTCTGCGCAGGCGCAGCCAAAGGCATGCAATGAACTGGAGCCGATTTGGCCCTATTGCTGATCGTTGGATTCCGAAAGCTCGAATTCTTCATCCTTATCTGAATGTTCGATTTTTCGCCAATCATCCGAGGTAGGAGCCGTATGCGGTAATACTGCACGTACGGATCTGTGCGGGGGGCTGCTCGTAAGAGCAGTCCCTACCGCGACCGGCTATAGTTTTGTTGCATCCGCAAACAAGCCAGTTTTAAGGAGTATCATGAACCAATGGGGCTGATGGCGTGGTTCTTTTAATCGCGCGCCACCATAACGGCATAACCTTGATAGGGAGGAAGTTGCGGGTGGTTGAAAATGAGGGTCCCGCAGCGGGAGTTGCCCTGCGATAGACGTGTCTGGAGGATTTGTACAAATTGGCTACCATCCTGGAAAAGCATCGTGATACGGTATCGGCCCGTTTGCAGCCCGACAATGATATGTTCGTTAATGGCAGCACTTTGTGTAGCTGGTATCTCATAATGGTAAGGGACCGTATTTTCTACAATCGATATGCAGAGAGCAGGCATATGGGCTTGCTGCTCGAGTTGCCCGGCGATGCTGTCGGCACGTATAAGGAGGGTACGACCGCCGACGGTGCCGTTGATTAAAACTATGGATTTCCTGAGCAAGGCCATGGAAGTCGAGAAGGTTTCGTCGCCGTTTGCTGCAGGTATGAGTACATGTAAAAATTCGTGTTCCTGGGCGTTTGGCGAAGGAATCAGCAGAATCCGATTGCTTTCCTCCATTACCCGGCCATTCCAATATGCCGAGCAGAGGGAGTCCGGAGAAGCAACGTTTTTGAATAGATACTCACAGGAATTGGGAAGCAAGGTTTTTATCGTCAGGACACCGTTATAAACAGCGCCAAAATTTTTGAATTGCCAATCAACAGGGATGACCTCCCGGCGTGCTAATTGGATAAGGTTGTTTTGAATGGCCGGAGGGATGCCGTTGTCGCGGAAATGCATTTGCCAGCTGGCTTTCAGGGGGTGTTGATCGGCCATTTTAATCTTGTCATAGATTACCACAAAATCAGGCTTACTCGCGGGGTCAGCTTGTCCGGGCACGAGATGGACCAGGGTCCTCGCGTAAAATGCCACTTGCGCTGCGGTGTAGACCGGTTTCAGGTCAACCTGCATGATCGTGGGTGTATAGAGATGTTCCTTTCTTTCATCATCTTTCGGGATGAAAACGGATAAATCCTCCTCATTGATGCTGCCTTTGCGGAATGATTTGATCTGGCTCATGGTGTAGGGGGCCTGATCCGGAGCACGATCGAATTTGTCCTGGCCGATCTGGGCTGAATCACCGAAGAACACGACATTATGGGCAAAGGAGGATCGGTAGAATTTTTCGCTGTAGCGGCTGCGGGGAATATCGTCTCCGGATATATAGCGTCCGCCATCGATGGCCAGATTGCCCTTTTTAAAGATGATAAAGTGTCCATTGCTGAAATGCTGATGGTTCGAGAAAAAATGGGGCATGGCGTCAAACCGGACGATGGTGGCCAGGGGATCTGTGTGTGCTCCATGGCGGCTGACAAGCGAGGCGGTTTGCTGATTGTAATGGTTTTGCGGCAGGGCTACCGGAAGTTGGAAAGACGAGGCGGGTGCAACCACCTCAGGCTGGTCCCAGATAAATTTATAGATTAGATTGATTTGGGCTTCGTGTTCCATTTCATTGTTGATATCATCACCGCAGTAGCAGTCAATGTATGATTTGAGTAGGGCGGCATCAGCGGAGCAATCCGGGTAGCGCTGCAGGCGGTGGAAGAGGCGGCGCAGATGATAGGTGGCGATATAGCCGGCGCCGATGTTGTTGATATCGCCATAAGAGAATCCCTCCGGTCTGAACAGTTCAGCCGGGCGGCAGGATTTTTGTCCGGTATCTCCTTTTTTCATAAAATAGCCGTCAGGTGTGGAGTAGTTCCACAGAAAGAGTCCCGCTTTTTTGAATATGGGTGTTGTGAACAGTTTCTTGTCATAGGTTTTGCTGCTGTTATAGACGCTGATGAGCTCGGCATATTCGATGAGTTCCGGCAGCTCTTTCAGCGTAAAATAACTGGGGCCTTCGTGCCAGCCCCCGTCAGGCTTGGATATGTAATTGGCGGCCTCCATTATTTGCTCAAAAAACGGTTTGGCATGCAAATAGACCTCACCGGATACGGTAGCATTTTTTTGAAGGGGGATGCGGCTGTATTGGATCTTTTTTTGCTTGTTTTCGAGGAGATCGCTGTCGCCGAGGGCGATGGAAAGATAGGCCAGGGCTTTTGTGTCCCAGGGGGCGTGATTTTCGAAAACGCTGCCGTAATAGCGATCCTTGGACGTCAGCCACTGTCCCCAATCCTTCAGGGTGTTGCTGATTTGGGCTGCGATGCCGGATTCCTGCGGCGCCAGGGCGTATGCCCAATCCAGGGCAATGGCCAGTGCTTTGATCGCATAGCCGATGCTCTCCAGATTCTTGCTCGTTTTGAGATCGCGGGAGGAAGATTCCTGGATGAGGAAATTGACCTCCTGCTTCATATTGGCGAGGTAGTTCTTTGTCTCGCTGCCGCCGTAGCAAGAGGCACACCTGGCCAGATGGCTCTTGCTGAAGAGCAAGTAGAGAAAGGAGTTTTTCATGATTTTATCGAGGATATGATGACAGCTTGAGGGGTCGAGCGCCAGGGGGACCGGACTGTTAATATAGGTGTTGTTCTTTATAAAAAGGGTGAAATCATGCTCATAAGCCCCGTTTTTCTGAAGGTTGATGGCGATCGAATCGAGATCGGCGCTAGTCAAAAGCAGGCGGGGATGGAGGGAGATTTTGGCCTCGATCGGAGTATGCGATATCAATAGGATCAAGATATATGAAAACAATGCATTGCGCATAGCTTGTCTCCTTCATGAAAACAGCTGGAAAAATGCGAGGCGTTTCGATATCGCGTCTGTTTATAATATCGGAATATCTGGGGACCAATACAAAGAATATTGCCATGCTGGATTGAAATGGCAAGAGGATATTTTGTTTTGTTTTTAATTGATATTTTTGTAATATTTATACTATGCAAATCATTTTGGCTCCATTGCTTAACTTCAAAGAGCGGGAAGTTTTATGAAAAAGGAATGGCTCGATTACCTGGCTGTTTTGATCAAATGGCGCAGAGTCATCATCATTAATTTCATCATCGTCGCTGTGCTTGCCGCGGTGCTGAGTCTGATCGTACCAATGACCTTTCGATCTTCCACTACCTTGATGCCGCCGACGGAAGACAATACAGACATTGGCCTCTCCTCCTTGCTGAGCAATCTGCCTCTCGGAGGTCTTGCCCTGGGGGGAATGTCCGATGAAGCTAATATTTTTATGGCCATTCTCAAAAGCCGCACCGTGATGGAATCGGTGGCCAGGCGTTTCGACCTGCAGAAACGCTATAAGAGCGACGACATGGAGAAGACGCTGCTGGTCCTTGAAAATTATATCGATGTCAAGTTGAATGAGGAAGGGACGATCTCCCTGACGACTAGCGCGGAGACGCCCTATTTCGCCTCGCGGGCGGAGAAGGATGGGGCGCGTCAGCTGGCCCAAGAGCAGACCCGGTTTTTTGTCAATCAATTGGACAGCGTGAACCGGGGATTCAAGACCGAGAAGGCGCGCAATTCGCGCATCTTCATTGAGAAGCGATACTGGCAAAACCTTGAAGACCTAAAAAAAGCGGAAGAGGAGTTCAAGCAATTCCAGCAAGCCCATGGGGCCATTTCCCTGCCGGAACAGGTCACCGCGACTATTGGCGCGGCCGCGGAAACCAAAGCCAGCATCACCGGCAAGGAAATTCAAATTGCATTGATGGAAAAATATCTCGATCCCACCCATCCCGATCTACTGCGGGCCCGCCTGGAGCTGCGTGAGTTGAAGAAGGTGTATGGCGATATCGACGGCAGCGCCGGCGTCGTCCCCGGCGGCCGTTCAGGCAAAGAGGGCGATCTTTATCTGCCGCTGCAGCGCGTGCCGGATATCGGCCTGCAATATGCCCGGCTATACAGGGAAGTAAAAATTCAGGAAAAGCTGCTCGAATATATTCTCCCCCAATATGAACAGGCGAAAGTGCAGGAAGCCAAGGACACGCCCACCGTTCAGGTGCTGGATCCGGCGCCGCTGCCGATCAAAAAATCCAAACCCAAACGGGCCATCTTTGTGATCATGTTTGCTCTCATTTCTGTCATCTTCAGCTCGCTCTTCGCGTTCAGCATGGAGCATTTGGCGGCCATGCGTTCATCCGATCCGGAGCGGTATGGGAAATTAACAGAGATCGCGACGACGTTGCGCAGCGACCTGCGCCATCTCTTCGTTCGCAAGAGATCTCATTAAAAAGGCTATTAGACTCGAATGCAGCAGCAATTTCTTGCATCTCACGCCTCAGTGCCCACATCACGCGGTGAGCTCTGGCTACTGGCAAGTGTCATGGCCATCCTGGAAGCGCTCCTGCTCTTTTTGGGTGCCAAATTTGCCAGCCCGCTGATCGCGTTGGCTGCTGTAGCCATGCTGTTTTTCGTCCCCTGGGTGCTTGTCAGCACTGAGCGAACCCTCTATTGCCTTATGGCCTATATCTCCGTGCTGCCTTCATATGCGGCCTATCTCCGTTATCCCTATTTAAAGTACTATGTCAATTTGGCGATGGTCGCTGCGGTAGTCCTTTTTATGTTTGGGCATCAATTCATCAGACGCTTGATGCAAGATGGCGATGCGCTCAAACGCTCTTCGCGACTCGACAGGGCCTTGCTGCTCTTCCTGTCGTGGGTGCTCTTTTCAGCTTTGTGGGGTTTCTTTATGGGCGGATCGGTCAAATATCTGCTCATTGAAGCCTACTTTTTCTCGCTTTATCTGTGTTACTTTATCGTCTCCGATAATTTCGATGATTATCAGCTGCGGCGCATGTGGGACTTTCTGGCCCTGGTGACCGTGTTTGTCTCATTTGAGTATATCTATATTGCCTTGAAAGAGGCGGGGCTGGGCGCCCTGCTGATTAAAAGAGTTTCCACGCAACAGCCCCATCTGGCGCAGTTGGCGATACCCTATCTGGCCAGCTTCATGCTTTTTGGCAAACCATCTCGATTGATCAAGCTGCTCTCAATCGCAGCAATCATGCCCATGGCGCTGATGGTTTTCTTCTCCCAGCAAAGAGCGCTATGGGGAGCCGTGTTTGTTTCGCTGGTTGTTTTATGGGCTTTTCGCTCAATGCAGCAGGGCTTTTCGATGCGCACGCTCCGCCGCTTCAGCGGCTATATCCTGACCACGCTGGTGATTCTGATCTTTATGGTTTGGATGGCAGATAAAATGATCATGGGATCGAGCATTTTCACAATTCTATGGCGCTTTTCCAGCCTCCTCGACATTGCCAATGATGAATCCCTGGCTATCCGCATGGGTGAGATCAGCCATGCCATGCAGCAATGGCAGAACCATCGGTTTCTGGGAACCGGTTTGGGCTCGACCATCAGCCCGGTGACCCTGATCCATTATTCCAACAATAACGTGGACAACAGCTATGCGGTGATCCTCTGGAAAACGGGGATCATCGGTCTCGCTCTATATCTCAGTGTCCTGGCGCTTGTTTTCAAACACGGACTCTATGTTTTCAGATGCACCAAAAGTATTGAGCGCCAGCGCATGATCGCCGCCCTGCTTTCCGGATTCACCGGGTTGCTGGTCATCGCCCTGACCAACGCTTGTCTGGCTTTTTATATTTACAGCATTATTTGGGCTGCAGGTTTTGCTTCGGTGGAGATCCTCTATCGCCTGGAACAGTCCAACCAAATTAATGGTCCTATCGAGAGATACTGAGGCCGCTCTTCCTCGCCAATGAAAGTCCATTTTATTGTACGCTATCCTTAAAAACATTCTCAAGCATTCCGCCGCCTACTCCATCGGCACTGTTTTGAACCGTGCCGTCGGCCTGCTGCTCTTGCCGCTCTATACGCGCTACCTCACCAAGGCAGATTATGGTGTGCTCGAGCTGCTCCTGGTCACCTCTTCGATCATTGGCGTCATCCTGCAATTGGGGATGGGTTCGGCGCTCTTCCGGACGATCCTTTACAAGGAGAACGTGGATACCCGCAAAGCCATCAGCACTGCTTTTTTTGCCCTGGCTGGTTTTGCGGTTCTCTCGATCGGGATTCTGTCCCTCACTGCGGACCGGCTCGCCAGTTTGCTGATGATCGGTCAAGATGGTGGGAGACTTTTGCGCATGTTGTTCGTCGGCAATTTTTTTCTGCTGCTCACCGCAATCCCCATGACCGTGCTGCGCATCAAGCAACGCTCGCTCACTTTCAGCGCTATTGCAGGCGGGCAATTCATTTTCGGCCTGATTCTGAATGTGTTGTTTCTGGTTGTTTTCAAAAAAGGGACCATGGGGATTTTGACCGCCAATGCCATCGCCGCGGCCATCTCTTGTCTGCTCTATCTCCTTTGTATCCGTAATAGCATTGACTGGTCGTTCTCCCTGGATGAGCTTAAGGACATGCTAGGATTTGGGCTGCCGCTTGTCCCCAGCGCCATCGCCGAGTTGGCCCTGATGATGTCCGATCGCTATTTTATCAACAGCTATCGCGGGGTCGAAGAGGTTGCGATGTACAGCGTGGCCTTGAGATTAGCGACGGTCATCGCTATGGCCGTAAGCGCCTTTCAGATGGCCTGGCCGGCCATTTTATTTCCGCTGGCCAAGGAGGCAGACGGTCCGAGGATCTTTTCACGGCTTTTTAATTTTTATCTCTTTTTTCTGGTGACCTTGATGCTCGGAATGTCAGTTTTCAAGTATGAATTGTTCACCCTTTTCGCGCCGCGGGAATTCGCCACCGGTGCGTCTGCCTTTACGCTCATCATGATATCGTTCATATTCTATGGCGTCTATTACTTCACCTCCGTGGGGATTCAGGTTAAAAAGAAAACCTTATATTTTCCGCTGGTCCTCGCCATCGCCGCGGGATTGGGGATAGCCTTGAATTTTTTGCTTATACCGGGGCAGGGTTTGATGGGGGCGGGCTATGCCAGGGCCGTCTCTTTTGCCGCCATGGCTGTTGGCATCGCGGTCATCTCGGAGCGCTATTATGCAATTCCATATAATTATTCTCGCATAGTCAAGCTTGTCGCCGTCGCCGGCTTTATCCTATTGTTAAATCACTGGATAAATTTTTCCAGTCTATTCCTGACGATTGCCGCACGATTTTTTATTCTGTTTTTATTTCCAGTTTTATTATATTTATGGGGATTTTTCGAAACCGGAACATTGCTCTTTGTAAAGCAAAAACTGAGCGCATTTACCAGCGCTCAGCATGCAGAGTCCTAGCGCGAAGGCTTGGTGTCGAATGCGGCATGTGCTAAAATATATAGCGGTCTTTTTGCTCAGTCTCTACCTGCGCATCGTCCGGGGACAAGGCCGGCGCGAGGTGCGGAACGATTTGAACGATTGCCGCATTCTGATCTCCGCGATGATAGGCCTGGGCAATTCCGTGCTTGCACTGCCCATGGTTGCCGCGCTGAAAAAGAGTTTCCCGCTGGCCAGGATCGACATCCTGACCAAAGACCAATCTTGCCGCGCCATCTTCGCCGCATCGGGATTGGCCGACCAGATCCATGTGCTTGCGGGCAGCGGCAAAGAAAAATGGCACACACTCAGGCGCTTGCGTGCTCAGGGCTATGATCTGGGCGTGCTTACTTTTCCGACTCTGGCTCTGCCCCAGGAAGTATTGCCTTTTTTCCTAAAGATAAAGGGTGTGGCCGCACACGATTATTCCATCTTGCATCCCTATTTCGGCAGATTGAAAAAGCATTTTGCTTACTGTCAACCGGTTCGTGCCAAGATTCACGATATCGAGCAAAATAAGCTCTTGTTGTCACCCTGGGTTGCCCCGGCCGAAGGGATCGATTTTTACCCCGACATAAATCTGCCCGAAGATGCCGACGCGAAAGCGAATGCATTTTTGGCAGAGCGGGGCATCCAGGCAGCGGAAAAGATAGTCGGTTTTCATCCCGGCAGCCGCCAGGGCGCGGTTCGCAAACGCTGGCCCTTTGAATATTATCTGGCGCTAGCCGATCGCTTATGCGGCGAGGCCGGGACGAGGGCGTTTTTTTTCCTGGGACCAGACGAGATCGAGTTACAGCAGCAGATGGCAGATCGCCGATTCCTGGTCGTTCAGTCGGATAATTTGTTCGAAGTGATGGCGCTGCTGCGAAAATGCTCATTATTCATCTCCAACGATTCCGGCATCATGCATACGGCGTCCCTATGCGGCATCCCCCTTTTGACCATCTGGGGCGGGACGGATGAACACAGGAATGCGGCCAGAGGGCATAGCATCACCAATGTGCTGCCGGAAGGATTTATTTGCAGGCCATGTATTGACTGGGTGCCCAGATATCCATGCCCTTATTTGCCGAAGCCCTGTGTCCATAGCATTGATGTATCCCGAGTTTTTAAGATTGCGCTGCCATTGGTGGCCGTCCAGTCAGCACCAATTCAATAGTTGGCTACGCACCCGCAATCGTGCAAAAGCCCAAAAAGTAAAGGAGCAGGAATGAAAGTCAATTTTTTAGATTTGCGGAGCCAATACCATTCCATCAAGAATGAAATTGATGATGTTATTCAACAGGTATTGGAAAAAAGCGCTTTTGCTGCGGGGCCTTTTGTCAAGTCTTTTGAGGAACATTTTGCGGCAGCGCATCAGTCAAAATTCTGTGTCGGCGTCAATTCCGGCACGGCCGCGCTGCATGTGACCATGATGGCGCTCGAGATCGGGCCAGGCGCTGAAGTGATCGTCCCGGCCAACACCTTTTTCGCCACCCCGGAGGCTGTCAGCCTGGCCGGCGCCAAACCAGTCTTCGTCGACAACGAAAAGGAGTTCTACAACATTGATGTCGCTCTGATCGAGAGGGCGATCACACCCAAAACCAGGGCCATTATTGCCGTCAACCTCTATGGCCAGCCGGCGCAGCTGGATAAGATCAAGGCGATCGCGGAAAAGCACCAGCTGTTGCTGATCGAGGACTGTGCCCAGTCGCACCTGGCCACCTTGAATGGCAAATCCACCGGAACTTTTGGCATTTTCGGCTGTTTCAGTTTTTATCCCGGCAAAAATCTCGGCGCGTACGGCGAAGGCGGCGCGGTGATCACCAACGACGAGGCTTTGTACAAAAAGATTATGATGTTGCGCGATCATGGTTCCGCGGTCAAGTATCACCATGATCTGATCGGTCAAAATTATCGCCTCGAAGGCATGCAGGGCGCCATCCTCGATGTCAAATTGAAGCATCTGCCGGAGTGGACGGAAACCCGCCGCAAGAATGCCGTGCTTTATCATAAGTATCTTTCCGGGATTTCTCAAACGTCACTGCCCGGCGAGATGGCCGGTGCCAGGCATGTCTACCATGTTTACTGCATCCGCGTGCCGCGTCGCGAAGAGTTGATCAAGTTCCTGACCGAGAACCAGATTTACACCGGCATTCATTACCCAATTCCCTGCCATCTGCAAAATGCGTACGCAAGTCTCGGCTATCAAAAAGGCGATATGCCGGTCGCCGAAGGATATGCGAATCAATTGCTTTCGCTGCCGATGTCGGAGCAGCTCCAAGAAGAAGAGATCCGCTATGTCGCAGAAAAAATTGCAGAGTTTTACAAAAGCTAGCTAGGCTGAGTACTGGAAGAATGCCTTCATTTAATATCCGGTCCGCAGAATTTATGAAATCTTATTGTCTTTCAGCTCTTTGGGCGCTTACTTTGATTGCCCTGTGCAGTTGCAGCAAGGACGAGAATCCCGTTGACAGTCCGCTATCGTATCGGGCAGAAATCGCCGTGCCCTTTGCAGATTACGCCGATACCCTGCGGATTTGCACCTGGCGGAATAGCCGGCGCGCCGCCTATTCCATCGCATTCGATGACGCGACCCGCTCCAGCCATTATCTAGTCTCTGCGCCCGAGCTGGAAGCGCGCGGATTGCGCGGGACGTTCAATCTGAACACGAAAGACATCGTTGATTGGGAGCCCTGGCAGAAATTGTTTGACAAGGGTCATGAGCTGGCCTCACATGGCTGGTCACATGTCCGCATGGGAGAACTCGATGAAACGACACTACATGCCGAGTTCAGCCGCGCCAAATCCGATCTATTGAAACTCATCAAGGGCATGAAAGAGGTACCCAGCTTCACTTTTCCGAATGGAAGCGCCTCGCCCCTGGCCCGGGCCATTGCCTTACAGTATCACCTCAGCGCGCGGGTTGGCGGCGGCATCAATGCGGCAAACTTCTCGCAAGAGGAGCTCTCCCGGGTCAATGGCATCGGCGTCTATGCGCCTTATGTAGAAAGCCGCTTCGAGCCTTTCATTCATCAAGTGATTGCCAAGGGTGGTTGGGTCCTTTTTTACTTTCATACGGTCAGCGCAGCCGGAGACAGCGGCGAGACGACGACACCGCTCGCACTTTTCCGGCAGCATCTTGACTTTGTCAAAGCGAGATCCGACAGTTTTTGGTTTGCCACCCAGGGTGAGGTGGCGACCTATATCACTGCCCGCACCGGAACCGAACTTGGCTGCGCAGTCAAGGAAGAGCGCATTCTGGCAGTCACGCTGAATGCTCCAAATTTTCGCGAGGCCGCAGAAACAACCCTTTCGATCATCGTGCCCAAGCCTGCGGAGTGGCTGAATCATCGCATTGTCGTTGAAGAGGAAGGCGCGGTATTAAGCGAGTTTGGGGCATCAGCTGCAGCCCAACTCGTCTGCGATCTGCCGGTCAACAAGACGGTCTGGATATGGGCGCGAAAATGACCACCGGCCGGCAGGTGATCATGCTTCTTTCCAATCCCTTCGAGCCAGATGTGCGTGTGCTCAAGGAGGCGCGTTCTCTTGTTGCGGCGGGCTATGCGGTAACCATCCTTTGCTGGGATCGGCCGGGTAAATTCCCGGCTGAACAGAGTGATGGGCAGATAAGAATATGTCGCATCCAGATCCACTCCGCTTACGGTGGTGGTATCAACCTGCTCTGGAATTTTGTCCGTTTCAATGCAGCGTTGGTCAAAAGAGTGATGAACGAAGATGCGGACATAGTTCATTGCCATGACCTGGATACTCTGCCGGGCGGTTTTATAGCGAGCAGATTGAAACGCAGCGCCCTGGTCTATGATGAGCATGAGACGGAGTATTTCACTCGGCTGCCCAGCCTGTTGCGGCGGATTTTCCGGGCGATGGAGCGCTTCCTGGCGCGGCGCGCCGATTTGGTTCTGGTAACCAATCTCATCCAGGTGCGCAAGATCCAGTCCATGCTGAAGGCGGGCAAGGTGCCGGTGGAGGTTAAGAACTGCCCACTCAAAGCTTTCTTCCATGCGCCTGCGCTGGAAGAGCGCGGCAAGGTCACCGTGGGTTGGATCGGCTATTTGCAGCGGGGCACGGGCATCGACAGGCTGGTGCGCATCTGCGACCGGCTTGCGGAAGGCCATCCTGAATTGCAGCTGCTGCTGGTCGGCAAGATTCATCCCGACTATGTGGTGGAGCTGCAGGCGCAGCTGCAGTCGGCCCGGCATCCTGAGAGAATCGAGCTGGTCGCAGCCGTCCCATATGACCAGGTCTTTCCTTTCTATCGCCGTGTGGATATCGCTGCGTTGCTTTATGAAGATATGATCCAGTACCGGTTGAATACGCCAACCAAGCTCTTTGAGGCCATGGCGCAAGGCATCCCGGTCGTCGCAACCGCAATCGGAGATGTCCAGGAGATCGTCGAGGCCCATCACTGCGGGTACATCGTCGCAGCCGGGAATGAGGATGAGATGGAGAGGAAACTGGAAGCGCTGATCATGGACAGGGCCCTGCGCTTGCAGATGGGAAAAAATGGCTTTCAGGCGGCTGAACGGTACTACAATTGGGAGCTCATGGCCAGCCGGCTTGTCAAGCATTACTGTGAAATAGCATAATAGTGCAGGATGCAGTTTTGTCCAATCAAGAAGAAAAGCTACCGCTGGTCTCTTTTGTCATTCCCATGCTCAACGAATTCGGGGCAATCGAGCGTTGTATCCGTTCCATTTTATCCCAGAATTATCCTGGCGATTGTCTGGAGATTGTCGTCGTGGATGGCCTCTCCACCGACGGTTCAAGGGATCGGGTGATGGCTCTGGCGAAAGAGCATGGTAATATTCGTCTTTTCGACAATCCGGAAAAACGCACGCCGAAAAGCCTGAACATCGGCATTCGCAGCAGTAAGGGCGAGGTGGTGATCATCCTCGGTGCGCACACCTGCATCGATCCGGAATTTGTGGCTTTGAATATTCGCTACATGCGTGAGCTGGAGGTAAAATGTGTCGGCGGCACGCAGGTCAATAGGGGCGATACCTTCTGGCAGCGAGCGATCGGCGCCGGCATGGGATCACGTTTCGGCATTCCCAGTGCTCCTTACCGTTTTGACAAGAATAAACGTTTTGTGGATACCGTGGTCTATGCCGCCTATGCCCGGGAACTTTTCGATGAGGTCGGCTATTTCGACGAGGAACTGCACATCTCCGAAGATGCCGAATTGAACTGGAGAATCCGCAAGGCGGGGCATAAGATATTTTTCACGCCCGAGATCATCTCCTACTATTATCCGCGGCAAAATCTGCGCAGGTTGGCGCGGCAGTTTTTCAACTATGGAATTTTACGGGTCAACGTGATCAAAAAGCACCACGACGCCGTCAAGCCCGTCCATCTGGTGCCGCCGTTTTTTGTGCTGATCTCGCTGCTCCTGGGGTTCGCCGCTTTTATATGGCCCCTGGCCGGCCGGACCCTGCTCGCGGCCTGGGCTGCCTATGCCCTTTACCTGGTTGCCGCCTCCATCATCACCTGCATCCAGGAGAAAAAGTACTCCTATTTTATGGCTTTGCCGGCTGTTTTTTTGACCATGCAGATTGGATGGGGCCTGGGCTTTCTGGTGGGAATATTCAAGACCTACAAGTGACCCGTCAGCGCCGCAAGGATTGATTCATGACCAAGACCTTGGAAAAAATTCTCCTCTTGCTGGTTGATTTCATCACGATCAATCTTGCGTTTTGGGGATTACTGCAGCTGCGCAGCAGCTTTGACCTCTTTGTCGAGCAGGGGCCGATGCTGCAGGCCCAGATATTTTTCCTGGTCTATCTTTACTGGCTCTTCCTTTTTATCTTTTTGGGCTTGTATCAGTCCTGGTATACCAAGTCGCGCTTTGATGAGTTGATCTCGGTGTTCAAGTCCATTATGCTCGGGACCTTTATCGTCTTTGTGGCTACCTTCGAGCCTGAGCGTGATCTGGCCAACCCGCCGACCTTCGGCCGCATCATGATCATCAGCTATTCCCTGCTGATGTTGCTCTGCGTCGGCGGCGGCCGCCTGATCCTGCACACCGTGCAGCGCCGCCTGATGCGCTCGGGTCTGGGACAGCGCAAGACCCTGATCATTGGCTATAACACGCAAGCGCAAAAGCTGGCTGACAAGATCCTGCAGTTTCCCGCCCTCGGCTACCGGGTGATCGGTTTTCTCAGTCTCAAGAGTGAGGAGGATGGCCTGAAGCACGGGCGGATGCCGGTATGGGGGGGACTCAACAAGCTGCGCCCGCTGGTGCAACGGCGCAAGGTGGAAGAGGTGATTCTCTCCCTGGGCCATCTGCCGCAAAAGCGGGTCATGCATGTGATCGGTCTACTCGAGCAGCTGCCGGTCCGCATCAAGATCGAGCCAGATCTTTATGGCCTGGTCATGGGGCAGGCGCGGACGCAGCAGATCTATGGTTTCCCGCTCATCGAGATCAATCCGCAGATCATGCAGCCGTGGGAGAAAACGGTCAAGAGGATGATGGATGTCCTTTTTTCCCTGCTTTTTTTGCTCCTGACCGCGCCCCTGTTCCTGCTCATCGCCCTCATCATCAAGATCGAGTCGCCGGGACCGGTCTTTTTCAAGCAAAAGCGCGTCGGCAAGAACGGCGCCGCCTACACCATCTTCAAGTTCCGCACGATGATCAAGGATGCGGAGAAATATACCGGACCGGTCTGGGCGGGCAAACGCGATCCGCGCATCACCCGCTTCGGCCGGATCATGCGCAAGCTGCGCCTCGATGAATTTCCCCAATTCATCAACGTCCTGGTCGGGGAGATGAGCCTGGTCGGTCCCCGGCCGGAGCGTCCCTATTTCGTGGAAAAACTCAAACGCGAATATCCCTACTATCTGCGCCGGCTCAAGGTCAAACCGGGCATCACCGGCTGGGCCCAGGTAAAGGGTGAGTACGACACCAGCATCGAGGAGGCCAAGGAGAAGCTGGCCTATGACCTCTATTATATCGAGAACATGTCGCTGCGCATGGACCTGCGCATTCTTTTCTACACCATCGCGGTCATGCTCCGCTTCAAGGGCCAGTAAGCGCACACCAGCCGGTCTCACGCCGCGCCGCCGCGCTGCGGGAGGCCGGACCCATCAAAGAGAGGTAAATCCCATGCTTGACCTGAAATTTATCCGGGAGAACCCGGAGATCGTCCGCAAGGCGATCCATGACAAGGGCGACAAGGCGGACCTGGACCGCCTGCTCGCGCTGGACGTGACACGGCGGGAGATCATCGGCGCGGTCGAGTCGGCGCGCGCCGAGCAGAATCGCGTCTCCCAGAAGATCGCCGAGATGAAAAAAGCCCGGGAGGATGCCACGGCGGTGATCGCCGAGATGCGCGCCCTGGGCGACCGCATCAAGTCGCTCGACGAACAGCTGCGCGGGACCGAGGAGGAGATCTTTCAGATCCAGATCCGCATCCCCAATATACCCCACGCCAGCGTCCCGGTTGGGGACCCGAGCCACAATCAGATCGTCAAGCAGTGGGGCGAGCTCCCCGCGCCGGAGTTCAAGCCCCTGCCGCATTACGAGATCGCGGAAAAACTCGGACTGGTCGATTTCGCGCGCGCCGCGCGCATGAGCGGTGCCTCCTTTGTGGGCTATCGCGGCCTCGGAGCCAAACTCGAGCGCGCCCTGATCAATTTCATGCTCGACCTCCACATCAGCAAGCACGGCTACACCGAGGTCTCGCCGCCCTTCGTGACCAAGCGGGAGGCGATGTTCGGCACCGGCCAGCTGCCCAAGCTCGAGGAGGACATGTACCACATTCCCGGCGACGATCTCTTCCTGATCCCCACCGCCGAGGTGCCGGTGACCAATCTTCATCGCGAGGAGATCCTCGAAGGCAGCGATTTGCCGCTGCTCTACACCGCCTATACCCCCTGCTTCCGCCGTGAGGCCGGGACCTACGGCAAGGAGACCCGTGGCATGGTGCGCATCCACCAGTTCGACAAGGTGGAGATGGTCAAGTTCACCACACCCGAGAGTTCGTACGATGAGCTGGAAAAACTGCTGGCCAATGCCGAAGAGGTGCTGCAGCTGCTCGGTCTGCCCTACCGTATTCTCGCCCTCGCGACCGGCGATCTCAGTTTCGCGGCCGCCAAGTGCTACGACATCGAGGTCTGGGCCGCGGGCATGGACAAGTGGCTGGAGGTTTCGAGCTGCAGTAATTTTGCCGACTTTCAGGCCCGCCGCGCCAACATCCGGTTCCGGCCGGCCAAGGGCGCCAAGCCGGAATACGTTCATACCCTCAACGGCTCCGGGCTGGCGCTGCCGCGAACGGTCATTGCCATCCTCGAGAACTATCAGACCGACGAGGGCACCATCGTCGTTCCCAAGGCCCTGCGTCCCTATATGGGGGTCGATGTCATCCGCTGAGCTGATCCGTAAACGAAAAAGCCGCTTCTGCAGAACAGAGGCGGCTTTTTTTGTTTCGGCGCGATCCCGGTCATGGCTGGGGATTTTCCCCAGTCGGCGGGAGGTCCGGCGCCGGCGCCGCGGTGCTGTCGGCGGGCATGGCCTTGCGGTTATCGAGCATCTCGTGCAGATGTTTCAGGACCGTGGTGATGCGTTCGCGCTCAGCGCGGATGCGCTCGAGGGTTTGCTCGGATTGTTCTGCTTTCTGGCGCTCGGTGGCCAGCTGCCGGTAGAGCTCCTGCTCGAGTTCCTGCTGGGAGATATCGCCCGGCGCGTTTTTGGCCCGGCCGGGATGGAGGTCGGGGAAGGGGATCAGGGGAATGGTGAGTCCGGCGGTGATGCGCCACTGCGGCACGTTGGGCAAGGTTTGCCAGGGCTGGGAGCTGCTGCCGATATAGCGGGTTTCGTCCACATTGCCGGTGAGGCGCAGGTCGGCGGCGAGGTGGACCTGGACGGTCGAGGGCAGAGTGTAGCTGAGGCCGGGGGAGAAGTAGAGAAAATTCTCGCGCGTATAGGCGGTGGCGGCCGGTTTGCGCAAAAAGGCGCGGCCCTGCAGCTCGGCACAGAGATCGAGCCGGCCGAGGCGTTGGGTGAACGCGCCGCCGTAAACGAACTCGATGCTGTTATGCATCGCAACCAGGGTGTCCTGCGCAGCGGTGGTCAGGACCAGGCCGTGATCGTCATGGAAGAAGAAGCCGAGGTTGGCGTTGAGGCTCCTGCCGGCGCCGGGCTGATCGATCGCACCGAGACGGGAGACCAGCAGGGAGAGGCCCAGGGCGACCCGGCCGGCGGCATAGGGTTCCAGGGGCAGATTATGGTATTCCGCGAGGGGCAGGCGCAGTTCGACCAGGCCGCCCCAGCGCAAGGGGCTCTCCGCGGCGCCAAAGCCGGCAAAGCGGGCGCGGAGAAAGAGATCGTCGGGCAGGTTATAGCCCTTGCCGGGCTTGTGGTTATCCTGGTAGATGATCTGCTGCAGCGAGAGGTCGATGTGGTCGCGCAGGCCGTAGATCAGGGTTAGGCTGTTCTGGATGTCCCAGTAGGTCTCGCCGGTGATGAGATGGGGGGCGAGTTCATGGATCTGGTCCTGAAAAAAGAAGCGCACCGGAAGCTGGGCGTAAAGGTGGCCGTGCGGAATGGTCCATGCCGGCCGGACCTGCTGCAGGGGCAGGCGGGTGATTTCGCCGGCCGCCAGGCTGACGGCGAGGGTCAGGAACGATGCTATAAGGAGGTGCTTTTTCATAGGGGTGCCTGATGGGTGCAAAATTTGCCTTTAATGTATCAAACGGCAGTGCCGGAAGCAACAGCTTTTTACGGTTAACTTGACCCGGAGCACGTCCGGGCCTCAGCCGCGATAGCGGCGGACATCGATCTCATAGCGGCCGATCTTGTAGGCGATGATGCGCTCGGTGATGCCGAGCATGCGTGCGGCCTTGGCGCGGATGCCGCGCGCGGATTTCAGGGCATCCTGAATGAGCTCCTTTTCATAATTGGCGACCGCATCGGTCAGGGACCAGCGCGGCAGGGTGCCGCTGCTCTCGGCGGTCTGCAGGGTCGGCGGCAGATGGTAGCTGTGGATAACCTGGTCCTCACAAACCAGGACGGCGCGTTCGATGCAGTTTTCCAGCTCGCGCACATTGCCCGGCCAGTGGTAGCGCATCAGCATGTCGATGGCCGGAGTGGAGATGCGCTGGATCGACTTGCCATGCTGGCGGCCGTACTTGAGCATGAAATGATCGGCGAGGAGGAGGATGTCGCTCTTGCGCTCGCGCAGCGGTGGCAGAAAGATCGCAAAGACATTGAGACGGTAATAGAGATCCTCGCGAAAGACCCCGCGCGCCATCAGCTCCTCCAGATCGGCGTTGGTGGCGGCGATAACGCGCACATCGACCTTGAGCGTCTCGAGCCCGCCGACGCGTTCGAACTCGTGCTCCTGCAGGACGCGGAGCAGCTTGACCTGGGTCATCGGCGAGAGGTCGCCGACCTCGTCGAGAAAGATGGTGCCGCCGTCAGCGAGTTCGAAGCGGCCCTTTTTGCGCGCCACCGCACCGGTGAAGGCGCCCTTTTCGTAGCCGAAGAATTCCGATTCGATGAGATTTTCAGGGATCGCGGCGCAATTGACACGGATGAAGGGGGCTTCGCTCCGGGGCGAGTTGTAGTGGAGGGCCTGGGCGACCAATTCCTTGCCGGTGCCCGATTCGCCGCGCAGCAGCACCGTGGTGGATGCATGCGCCACCTGGGCCACTTTTTCATAGACCTCGCGCATTTCGCGGCTGTTGCCGATGATGTTCTGGAGACGGTTCTCCTGATGCAGCTGCTGCTTGAGGATGACATTTTCGGTGAGCAGTTTCTGCTGTTCAGCCTCGGTCATCTGGCGGAGGGCCAGGCGCTGCACCAGGGCGGAGGCGATCAGGGTGAGGAAATTGAGGGTGCTGTCATAGTCGCGCCGCGCGACGTAAGGGAGATTGATGAAGAGGACGCCGAGGGTGCGGTAGTCGAGGGCGATGGGGACACCGAAGAAGCTCTGTTCGGGGCGGCCGGCGCCTTCCCAGCTGCCGAGACGGTTGAGAAAGAGGGGCTCCTTGCTGACCCTGGGGACGACCACGGGCTTGCCGGTTTCGGCGATACGTCCGCTCAGGCCTTCGTTGTAGCGGTAGATGTCGCGGGCCGGGTGCGCCGGCAGACCGACGGCGGCGGAGAGATGGAGGGTTTTGTTCTCGGCGTCGCAGAGAAGGAGGCCTCCGGAGAGGATGCGGTAGGAGCTGTGCAGGATCTGCAGGGTGACGTTGAGGGATTCCTGGAAATTGAGGCTGCGGCTCAACCCCTGATGGATTTCGAGCAGGATGGCGAGCTTGGGCGCGGACATTGCCCCGCGGCCGGGGAGGTGCGGCGGTTCCATAAGGTATCCTTAAAGTTACAAATTTGTAGTAAAGAGAGTGAGAGCGACAATTATGAAGGTAATGGGCGATCGATCCGCAGGTGCCGTACTTCTATTTCCGCCCTGCTGCGCAGGGCCGGAGCAGCCGCACCCCAGCGGTGGGGCCCGAGCTACAAAAAAGTAGTCTCATGGTCATATTCTACAAAAATGTAGTGAATGGAATGCAAAAAAGCCAGTACTTTTATCGCGCCGGCGTGGGGCGGAAATGCCATTGTATAAACAATAGGTTATAGAGGTTCGATGCAGAAAATTATGGCAGCGCCGGTGCTTTTCTGGCATTCGCTTTGCATTAGGGGACGCGTAAACTATACCCTTCCATTATTCCCACACAAGGAGCAGCACCATGGCTGGAGATTCCCCCAACTCAACCCGCAAGGCGATACTGGTTCAGATCGGCGGCAACCACAAGGTCGACTATCTGCCGGCGGAGCCGGCGGCGAACTATTATGGCAAGAACAGTTTTAACGATCAAGTCATGCGCGAAAGACTGCCAAAAGAGGTCTATAAAAAGCTGCGCGCCACGATCCGCAGCGGCGAGAAACTGGACATGAGCATTGCCGATGCGGTCGCCCATGCGATGAAAGAGTGGGCCCTGAGCAAGGGGGTGACCCATTTTACCCACTGGTTCCAGCCGCAAACCGGCTCGACCGCGGAAAAACATGATGCCTTTATCGAGGTCGAGGACGACGGCTCGGTCATCGAGCGCTTCCGCGGCGAACAGCTCGTCCAGGGCGAGCCGGATGCCTCCTCCTTTCCGAGCGGGGGGATGCGCTCCACCTTTGAAGCGCGCGGCTATACGATGTGGGATCCCTCCAGTCCGGCCTTCATCGTCGAAGGCCCGCATGGCGGCATCCTCTGCATCCCTTCGGTCTTTATCAGCTATACCGGCGAGGCGCTGGATAAAAAGACGCCGCTGCTGCGTTCGATGAATGCCATCAACCGCTCGGCGCTGCGGGTGCTGCAGCTTTTCGGCAATCACACGGCGCAGCGGGTGATCACGACCATCGGCACCGAGCAGGAATATTTTCTCGTCGACAAGGCATTTTTCAACCTGCGTCCGGATCTGCGCATCACCGGCCGCACCCTGATCGGCGCCCGTCCCCCCAAGGGACAGCAGCTCGAAGACCACTATTTCGGCTCGATCAAGGAGCGGGTCCTCGCCTTCATGCAGGATGCCGAGATGGAGTTGTACAAGCTGGGGGTGCCCGCCAAGACGCGCCACAATGAGGTCGCGCCGCATCAGTTCGAGATTGCCCCGATCTACGCGGAGGCCAATGTCGGCGCCGACCGCAACCACCTGATCATGGAGGTCCTGCGCCGCGTGGCCAATCGTCACAGCCTCGCTTTGCTGCTGCACGAGAAGCCCTTTGCCGGGATCAATGGCAGCGGCAAGCACAACAACTGGTCGATGTCCGATTCGGATGGCAACAATCTGCTCGAGCCCGGCAAGACGCCGGAGGCCAACCTGCAGTTCCTGGTCTTCCTGGTCGCGGTCGTGCGTGCGGTCTATTATTTCGGCGATCTCCTGCGCGCCGCCATCGCCTCGGCGGGTAACGATCACCGTCTCGGCGCCAACGAGGCGCCGCCGGCGATCATGTCGGTCTTTCTCGGCGAGCAGCTCACGGCGATTCTGGATGCCATCAAGGCGGGCAAAGCGGCCAAGGCGACCAATGAGAGCATCATCGACCTCGGCATCGGTCAGCTGCCCAAGGTTTTGCGCGATTATACCGACCGCAACCGCACCTCGCCTTTCGCCTTCACCGGCAACAAGTTCGAATTCAGGGCGATCGGCTCTTCAGCCTCCGTCAGCCTCGCCAATACCGTGCTCAATGCCGCGGTGGCCGATTCGCTCGATATTCTCGTCAATGAGATCGAAAAGGAGCGGGGCAAGGGGAGCGATCTCAAGGCCGCGGCGCTGAGCGTGCTCCGCAAGCACATCAAGGAGACCGAGCCAATCCGCTTCAACGGCAACAACTACAGCAAGGAGTGGGAGCAGGAGGCGGCGCGGCGCAATCTGCCCAACATCAAAAACACCGCCTATGCCCTGGATGCCCTGGCGGCCTCCAAGAATATGGAGATGCTGGTGCGCCAACATGCCTTTACCCAGCCTGAGCTGGAGGCGCGGTACCACACCAAACTGGAGCAGTTCATCAAGCAGCTGCAGATCGAAGCGGACACCCTGAGTCACATGGTCGGCGTTCTGGTGGTCCCGGCGGCCATTGCCTACCAGGAACGGCTGATCACGGCGGTCAAGGGACTAAAGGAACTGGAAGCGGTCGTGGGGGAGCTCTCTTTCACCACGGAGGTGGAGCTGCTGCGCACGGTGACAAGTCTGATCGATCAGATCGGCCTGAAGCGGAAGGAGCTGAGTGCGGCGCTGGCCAAGGCGGAAGGCCTGGAGGAGTTGTCCAAATGCGCCAAGTTCATGGCCGATCATGTCCGGCCGATCATGGAGGAGTTGCGCAAGCCGGTCGACGAACTCGAACTTTTGGTTGATGATGACAAGTGGCCCCTGCCGCGCTATTCGGAAATGCTGTTTCTGCTGTAACGCGGCCTGCGCCGCGCTTCCGGGTGGGTAAAAAAAAAGCGATGAGGGATCTCATCGCCTTTTTTTTGCTCTTGTGGATTAGTTGGATTTGCCGAGTATTTTGTATACGCCGGTGCCGCATTTGGCACAAATGCCTTTGAGGGCTTTGCGGCCGTTTTTCATCGTGACGGTTTTGCCATCCTTGACTTCGGTTTTGGCTTTGCATTTAACGCAATATGCTGTATCGGCCACGATCGTATCCTCCCGTTAAGTTAATCCCCACAATGCGCTAATTCTAACTTAAAATAACGCATTCATGCGCAAAAGTCAATCAAAAGTTACCCCGGCGGGCAAAAAAAAGAAGCCTGCGGTTCAGGGCGGGGAGGCGTCATATTTACCCAACCGGCCGTAAAACGAACGATCGGTGCGGCTCAGGGTGCGTCCGGCGAAGTGCCAGATCAGGGCCGCCAGGAGCAGCCCGAAGAGGTCGGCCAGGGCATCGAAGCCGTCGCAAAAGCGGCCGGGGATGAGGGCCTGATGCAGTTCGTCGATGAGCGCCAAGGGGATGCCGATGCGGAGCATGGCCGAGATACCGGCACGCGCGTGGTCGGCCCGGCCGCGCACGCAGGCGCGGACGATGAGCAGCCCGAGGAGGAAATAGACGAAGAGGTGGTAGATCTTGTCTTCCAGCTTCAAGCCGAGCGCGGGCGGCTGGAGGTCGGGCAGCGAAGTGAGGGTGAGGATGACGCCGCCGCAGATCCAGGCCGGGAGCTGCCAGTAGAGTGTTTCCCGCTTCGGTTTCAGCATGGCGTTTGCAGCGCCTGGATGGCCAGGGGCAGGGTTTCGAGCAGATCGCCGGCAATCATCCCCATTTCGCCCTTGTGTTCGGCCGCGAGGTCGCCGGCGGCGCCGTGCAGCCAGACCCCGCAGAGGGCGGCATCGAGCGGGGCGAATCCCTGGGCGAGGAGGCCGGCGATGAGGCCGGTGAGGACGTCGCCGGAGCCGGCGGTCGCCATGCCGGGATTGCCGGTGTGATTGAGGTAGAGGGCGCCCTCCGGAGCGGCGATGAGAGTGGGATTGCCCTTGAGGACGAGGATATGCCCGAGCTGGCGGGCCCAGGCACCGGCGGCGGCCAGGGGATCGGCGAGCAGATCGCGGACCGGGATGCCGGTGAGCCGGGAGAATTCACCGGGGTGGGGCGTCAGGATCAGCGTACCCGGATAGTGTTGCAGCAGCGCGAGATCCCCGGCGCAGAGCGTGAGTCCGTCTGCATCGAGGACAAGCGGCTGGTGCATCTCGCGCAGCAGGCGATGGACCAGGGCGGCGGTCCGGGGATGCTGTCCGAGTCCGGGACCCACGGCCAGGGCGGTGCGCGCGGTGATCGCCCCGGACCACTCCGGCCAGGCGGCCTCGCTGAGCACGCCGGGGATCTCATCAGCGAAAGGCCAGGTGATGACCTCGGTGAGTTTGGGGGCGAGCAGGGGCAGCAGGCTTGTGGCGGCGGCGAGGTAGCAGAGACCGCAGCCGGCGCGCAGGGCGGCGCTGGCGGCGAGGACGGCGGCGCCGGTATAGCCGAGGGATCCGGCGATGATGCCGACGCTGCCGAGGCTGTTCTTGTGGGCGGTAATGGCGCGGTGCGGCAGGCGGGCCGCGATGTCGGCGGCCTCGAGGCGGCGCACCGGCGGACCCGCGGGCGGCGCCCAGTCGGGGGGCATGCCGATGTCGACGAGATGCAGGGCGCCAGCGTGTTCGCGGCCCGGTGAGAGCAGCAGGCCCCGTTTCAACCGGGCCATGACGGCCGTCGCGCGGGCCTGAATGGCTTCTCCAGACACCGCACCGGTATCGGCAGCGACGCCGGTGGGCAGATCCACGGCGAGGATGGGAACGGCGAGGGTGTTGAGCAGGCCGGTCATTTCCGCCAGGAGGCCGCGCAGCGGGGTGCTCGCCCCGGTCCCGAGCATGGCATCGATGATCAGGTGCGGCGGCGGGCAGGGTGCGGCTGGAAGATTCTCGAGAAAGGTTACCGCTCCCCCCATCTTTTCCCAGATGGTCAGGTTAACCAGGGCATCGCCGCTGATCCGGGCTCGGGCCGTGACCGCCCAGAGGGTGATCACCGCCCCGGCATTGGCGAGATGTCGCGCGATGACAAAGCCGTCGCCGCCGTTATTGCCGGGGCCGCAGACGATCAGGACCCGTTTGCCCGCGGGCGCGCCCAGCATCGTCCGGGCGATGTCGGCCGTGCCGCGTCCGGCATTCTCCATCAGCAGCAGCGCGGGAAGGCCAAGCTGCTCCTGGCAGGCGCGATCGAGGGCGGCCATCTCGGCCGCGGTGACGACGATTTGCATGACGCTCTCCTGATGAATCAAGGCGTTGGGCTGCCTCGTCCCTTCCCCGGGACCCTAGGCGCCCGCCGGCTGCTCCTGGATAACCACCACCGCGACGGCGGCTAGGCGGCTGTGGCTGAGAGTGAGCAGGATCTGCTGACGTGCGAACAGCGCCGCCAACCCGCCGTGGAGCTTGAGCTCCGGACGGCCATTGGGGGCATTCTCGACCTGGATATCGTGCCAGCGGAAATGGCGGTACTCCACTTCGCTCAGGCACTTGATGAAGGCCTCCTTGGCGGCAAAGCGGGCGGCCATCGAGTCGATGCCGGGGGTTTTGCGGCGGCAGTAGGCGATCTCCTCGGCGGTGAGGATGCGCCGGAGAAAATGGTCGCCCCAACGGTCAACGGCGGCGGCAAAACGGTCGAGATCGACGATATCGGCGCCGATGGCGCGGACCATCCGGCACTCCCTTCTGCTGGTACAAGCCCTGATAAGCGGAACTGTTTAAAAATTAATACATATGGTCATCTAAAGCAATAACTTTTCCTTGCTTGTCTATCTTTTTTCATGTACTTTTATTAAAGGGAAAGACAGCTCATCTTAGTGGATTGCCGTACAGCACTCATGGATCCCATTTCTCCACAGCTCATACGCGACGCCATCGCCGGAGACCAGAAGGCCTATGCCGAGATCGTCCACCGCTACCGCAATCAGATTTTCAATCTTATCCTGCGGATGGTGCGGCGGCGGGAAGAGGCGGAGGACCTGACGCAGGAGACCTTCATCAAGGCATTCAATGCCCTGGCGAGCTTTAACGCCGAATACGCTTTCAGCACGTGGCTTTACAAGATTGCGGTCAACAATTGCATCGACCATTTTCGCAAGAAGCGTCTCAAGACCTTTCCGATCGACAATCCCATTACGGCCAAGGATGGCGAATTGCAGCGCGAATTCCCCGATCAGGAGGCCGGGCCCGATGCCGGTTTGATGGAAAAGGAGCGCCGATTGACGATCGAGGAGGCGATCGACGCCCTTCCTGAAAAGTACCGTCAGGCCATCCTGCTGCGGCATGCCCAGGATAAATCCTACGAAGAGATTGCCGCGGTGCTCAAGATTCCCATCGGCACGGTCAAGGTGCGCATTTTCCGGGCGCGCGAGATGCTGAAAAAAAAGCTGCGCGATCAACGCCGGACGCTCTTCAGTTGAGTCCGGCGCACAGCACCCGGCCGACCAGGTCATCGCGCCGCCGGGCAGACGCTCTTCACTGGAGTCCGGCGCACAGCTCGCGGCAGACCAGATCGTAGAGGAGCAGGCCGGACCGGGTCAGCGCCAGGTGTGCGCCATTCCGGGTCAGCAGTTCCTCCCCCGCCGTGGCGGCGAAAGGGGGCGACCCTGTCGCCATGCCGCCCAGCTGTTTCAGAGCGCGGGCGTTCCGCTCCAGGAACGGCTCGCCGAAGCGCTCGCGCCAGCGATCGAGGTCGATGCCGCTGCTGCAGCGCAAGCCGAGCATCACCGCCTCGATGCGTTCTTCCTCCCTCCCCAATATTTCCCGTCCTGCCACCGCCGATTCATGACGTTCCCACGCGGCGAGATAGCTCCCGAGATCCCGATTGTTCCACCAGCGCTCGCCCCCGGCAAAGGAGTGGGCCGCCGGCCCCAGACCGAGGTAGGCCAGGCTGGACCAATAGTGCTGATTGTGCCGGGATTCCCGTCCGGGCAGGCTGTAGTTCGAGATCTCGTAGTGGCCATATCCCGTCGATTCCAGCAGCTCCTTTCCCCGCAGATACATCTCCCGTTCTTCCTCTTCCGGGCAGGTTTGCAGCTCGCCGCGGGCGACCGCGCGAGCCAGGGGGGTGCCGCTCTCCACGGTCAGTCCGTAGAGCGAGAGGTGCTCCGGCCGGCTGGCGAGCGCGCGGTTGACGGAGTCGGTGTAGCCGGCCAGGGATTGACCGGGCAAGCCGAAGATGAGGTCCAGGCTGAGATTGGCAAAGCCCGCATTCCGGGCGGCAGCGATGGCGGTGCGGGCATCGGCAGCGGAGTGGATGCGCGTCAGCAGGTGCAGCTCGCGGTCGTCGAAGGACTGGATCCCGAGCGAGAGCCGGTTGATGCCGGCACGGCGGTAGCCGGCGAGGTGACCGATGTCCAGGGCGCCGGGATTGGCCTCGAGGGTGATCTCGGCATCCGGCAGCAGCGGCCAGACGGCGGTAATGGTGGCCATCAGAGGGGAGAGGGCTTCAGGCGCAATCAGGGAGGGGGTACCGCCGCCCCAATAGATGCTCGACAGGGTGCGGCCGGCGAAGAGGCGGCTGTGCTGATAAAAGGCGATCTCCTGCTGCAGCGCCGCGAGGTAGCGCGGCAGCAGGCCGGTGCGGGTGGTGGAGTAAAAGTCGCAATAGATGCACTTGTGCTGGCAAAAGGGCACGTGGATGTAGAGTGCCAGCGGATCCATAGTTCAGCGGATGATGCCGAAAATGCGCGACCAGCGGATCCGATGCAGGAGCGATTCGCTGTGGTCGTAGGAAAAGTAGATCACCATAGCCTGGCCGCGGATGTTCTGCATCGGCATGAAGCCCCAGTAGCGGCTGTCCTGGCTGTTGTCGCGGTTGTCGCCCATCATGAAGAGATGCCTAGGGGGCACCACGACCGGCCCGAAATCGTAAGCGAAGCCCTCGTAGCGGCGGATGGTATAGTCGCGTCCCTCCGGGGTGTGGACGCGGTAATAGTTGATCCAGCGTCCCTCCGAGTCATCGAAGCGGCGTTCGAGGAAGCGGATTTCGCCCTCGGGGCGGTGATTGATATAGACCAGCCCTTTGCGCAGCTCAAGGGTGTCGCCCGGCACGCCGATGCAGCGTTTGATATAGTCGAGCTTTTCGTCGAGGGGATATTTAAAGACGATGATGTCCCCGCGCTTGGGTTGATGAATGGCCGGCATGTGCAGGGAGGGCAATTTGATGTCGGTCAGGGGGATGCGGTCCGGGGTATTCGCACCATAGACGAATTTGTTGACCAGGAGAAAATCCCCGACCAGGAGGGTATCCTTCATCGAGCCGGTGGGAATGCGGAAGGCCTGAATGACCAGCATGCGCAGGATCAGGGCGGCTACCAGCGCCACGGTCAATGCCTCAAAATACTCCTTGAAGATCTGTCGTCCTTTACCGCTCATGCGTCATCCTTTCGCCATGCGGCTGGGCAGGCTTAGTAGGTCCATTCAATCTTATCTAACTTTTTCTCCGCCGCTGAGGTTCCCAGGGCCACTGCGATCAAGGCGAGCACGGCGGAGGTGAGGATGCCCGGATCCGGTGAGTTGAAGAGGAAAAAACTGAGGGCGATCAGGCCGCCGACGAGGCCGAGAAAGCCAAAGAGCACCAGGGAGAGGAAAAAGCTGCTGCCGGCGCTGATCATCCGTTTGGGATGATCCCATGTGAAATTGGCAAAGTAGGCCCCGAAGAGTCCGCCGCACAGGGTGGCCAGGAGGTCCAGCACCGCCAGGACGGCCAGAATGCGCACAAAGGCGGCAGCGGCGGCAGGATGGATCGCGGTGATGATGCCCGCGGCGAAGATCCCGCTGCACAGGACGAAGAGAAAGCTGAGCGTCATCTTGGCGAGCCAGACCCAGCGCAGCCGGACCGGAGCGAGTTTGAAGAGGCCGAAGGCCGAGCGTTCCATCGGCACCATGCGTGTGGCCAGGGTACTGCCCATGAGCATGCTGAAGATGAAGAGAAAGAGAAAGGGCATATAGACGGCGAGGCGGCCGCTCTGTTCCACACCGCGGTTGAGAAAGGGCAGCAGGATCATCATCAGGGTGAAGAGGAGGATCTGCATGAGCTGCTGGGTGTCGCGGCGAATGATGCGGAAATCGCGCCGGATGATATGGCCGAAGAGGCTGCCGTCGCGGCGCAGGGCCGGCAGCGGTGCCGGCCGGGAGCGGCGGCGCCGGTGCGTGGTCATTTCCAGCCCGCTGAAGATGTCGTGGTGCAGGGCCCGCTGCAGCAGCGCGGAGGTGCAGGCGTAGAGCAGCAGGCCGGCGGTCACGAGCAGGAGCGCGTTGCCTGCGGCGGCGGCGTAGCGCTGTGCCTGGATGAACATGAGGCTGTTGACGAGCCAATCCGATGGCAGCCAGACAGAGAGCCGGGCGCCGGCATCGAGAATGTGCTGACCGGGCAGGGCGGCCGCCGAGATCGGGATGCGTTCCGGGCGCAGCACCTGAAAGCCGAGCCAAACAGCGATCGAGATGAGGCTGAGGAAGACGGCCGCGACATTCTTGGCCTTGCGGGCCGGCATGACGCTCACCAGGCCCATCGCCAGAAAGGCGCCCAATCCGGTGGGAATGGCCAGAAAGAGCAGGCTGCCCGGCAGGAGCACCAGCCAGAAGAGCAGGGGTGCGCCGGTGGCGATGCCGGCCGAGATCAGCACCGGCAAGGCGATGCCGAAAAAGAGGGTTGAATTGGCGACCGTGGTTTCGAGTAACTTGAACTGCAGGATGGTCGTGAGCGGAATGGGGGAACTCAGCAGCAGGGGCAGGTCCTTGGAAAGAAAAAAGATATGCAACACCAGAGCGAGGCCGCTGAAGAGGAGCATGATGAATACGCCGAGGAGTATGTTGCGCAGCAGCAGCTGAACGGCCGGAATCCCCAATCCCGGATTATGCATCATCACGGCCATCATTGCGTAGATATTGACCAGCACCAGCAGCGGCAGGAGGATCAAGCCGGCATAGCCCAGCCAGCGGCGGCGTGATTTTTTGCCGCCGCGGCGCATAGTGTTGACGAGGGCGCGGAGGCGGGTCTGCAGCAGGAGGTGGAGCATGCGCTTACTTTTCCTCCAGGAAGCGGCTGACGTCGTCGCCGTTACCGGAGCCGGTCAGCTGCAGGAAAATCTCTTCGAGGGAAGCCTTGTCCGTGGCGGTTTTTTGCCGCAGTTCCTCCATGGTGCCGAGGGCGATCAGCCGCCCTTCGTGAATGATGCCGGCGCGGTCGCACATGCGTTCTGCCACCTCGAGGATGTGGGTGGACATAAAAACGGTGGCGCCATGGTCGACCAGACCGCGCAGCAGGTCCTTGAGATTGCGCGCGGCTTTGGGATCGAGTCCGACGGTGGGTTCATCGAGAAAGAGGACGCGGGGTTCATGGACCAGGGCCCCGGCGAGGGCCACCTTTTGCTTCATGCCGTGGGAGAACTCTTCAATCAGTTCATCGGCGCGATCGTTGATCTCGAAAATATCAAAAAGCTGCTGCATCCGGCGTGCGGCATCGTTTTCGGGCACGCGATAGAGACGGGCGACGAAGTGGACGAATTCGCGGGCGGTCAGCTTTTCATAGAGGACCGGCGATTCCTGCACCAGGCCAAAGAGCCGTTTTGCCCCGAGTGGATCCGCCGCCAGGTCGATGCCGTCAATGAGCACGCGTCCCCGGTCCGGATGGAGCAGCCCGGTCATCATCTTGATCGAGGTGGTCTTGCCGGCGCCGTTGGGGCCGAGAAAGACAAAGAGCTCGTTCTCGATGCGCAGGGAGAGCTCCTCGACGGCGACGCGCTCGCCGAACGATTTATGCAGTTTTTCGACTTCAAGCATACCCGCGTATTCCCCCCGGAAGTTCAGTGTCCACACCGTGTCCCCCGGATGAGGGATGAACGGTATCAGGATTTGAGAATGGCAAGAAAGGCCTCCTGGGGCACTTCGACGCGGCCCAGTTGTTTCATCCGCTTCTTGCCCTCTTTTTGTTTCTCGAGCAGCTTGCGCTTGCGGGTGATGTCGCCGCCGTAGCACTTGGCGGTGACATTCTTGCGCACGGCGCGGACCGTTTCGCGGGCGATGACCTTGCTGCCGATGGCGGCCTGGATCGCGACCTCGAACTGCTGGCGCGGGATGAGCTCGCTCAGTTTTTCGCAGACGCGGCGCCCCCACTCATAGGCTTTATCGCGGTGCACGATCGTCGAAAGGGCGTCGACCGATTCGCCGTTGAGCAGGATATCGAGCTTGACCACCGGGCCTTCGCGGAAGCCGGTGAACTCGTAATCGAAGGAGGCATAGCCGCGCGTCACCGATTTAAGCTTGTCGTAGAAATCGAAGATGACCTCGCTCAGCGGAAACTCATAGTGCATATTGACGCGGCTCTTGTCGACATATTCGGTGTTGATGTAGGTGCCGCGCCGTTCCATCGCCAGGGACATGATCGCGCCGATGTATTCGGAGGGCGTGACGATGCTCGCCTTGATATAGGGCTCCTCGACGTGATCGATATCGTTGGGGGAGGGCAGGTTGGCCGGATTATCCATCACCAGCTGGGCGCCCCTGTTGGTGAAGACGTGGTACTCCACATTCGGGACGGTGGTCACCAGGTCGAGGTCGTATTCGCGCTCGAGCCGCTCCTGGACGATCTCCATATGGAGGAGGCCGAGGAAACCGCAGCGGAAGCCGAAGCCGAGGGCGAGCGAGGTTTCGGGCTCATACCAGAGAGCCGAATCGTTCAGTTTCAATTTCTCCAGTGCCGCGCGCAGCTCTTCATAATTTTCGGCGATCGAGGGAAAGAGTCCGGAGAAGACCATGGGCAGGACCTCGCGGTAGCCGGGCAAGGGCTCGACCGCCGGATTCTCCTCAGTGGTGATGGTGTCGCCGACCTTGGTGTCCTTGACATCCTTGGCGCCGGCGATGACATAGCCGACCTCGCCGGCATGGAGCACATCCTGGCGGATCTGCTTCATGCGCAGGATCCCCACCTCCTGGGCTTCGAAGACCTTGCCGGTGGAGAAGAACTTGATCTTTTGTCCCGCGGTGATCGATCCCTCCACCACGCGCACATAGGCGATGGCCCCGCGGTAGGCGTTAAAGACCGAATCGAAGATCAGGGCGCGCGCCGATTTGTCCGATGCGGGCACGGGAGGCGGGATGCGTTCGACCACCGCTTCGAGGATCTCAGGGATGCCTGTGCCGGCCTTGGCGCTGGCCAGGATGATCTCCGACTCCTTGCAGCCGAGCAGATCGATGATCTGGTGTTTGATGGCGTCGATGTCGATATTGGGCAGGTCGATCTTGTTGATCACCGGGATGATCTCGAGATCGTTCTCGATGGCGAGGTAGAGATTGCTGACCGTCTGTGCCTCGACGCCCTGGGCGGCATCGACCACCAGCAGGGCGCCCTCGCAGGCGGCGAGGCTGCGCGAGACCTCGTAGGTGAAATCGACGTGTCCCGGGGTGTCGATGAGATTGAGGGTATAGATCTCGCCGTTGGGCCGGGTATACTCCATCGTCACGGGGTGCATTTTGATGGTGATGCCGCGCTCGCGTTCCAGGTCCATGCTGTCGAGCACCTGGTCCTTCATCTCATAGCTGCTCAGGGTGCCGGTGGCCTCGAGCAGGCGGTCGGCGAGGGTCGATTTGCCGTGATCGATATGGGCGATGATGCAAAAATTTCGGATCGGGTTTCTGGTCATATTCCTGCTTGATAATTAAGGTCCTGCAATGTAACATAAAAGGTAAGTAAAATATACAAATAAATCAAATGAAAAAGCGGCCGCCCGGGTCCGGCCTGCGCCGGCCAGGAGTTACGATCCGCGCCATACAGAACTTTGCGCGCGCCGCAGAGACCGGCAGCATGCGCCCGGGAGCGGACTGGCTGCACCGGCCAAAGATTCCGGTGCCCACGCGGAAGCGGGCTGGCTGCACCGGCCAGGGGCACCGGCACCCGCCGGCTGGCCTGCGCCGGGGTCCAGCCTTATGCCTTGACCGTTGACAAAGGCCGGCGGAATCGGTATATTACAGAAATCCTGAATTCGATCGGAGCGCGCATGAAAATTGCAATGGTTTGTTATCCGACCCATGGCGGCAGCGGGGTTGTGGCGACCGAGCTGGGAATGTGCCTGGCGCAGCGGGGGCATGAGGTCCATTTTATCAGCTACAGCACCCCCTTCCGCCTGCGCGGATTTCACGAGAATGTCTTTTATCACGAGGTGGATGTCTCCGCCTATCCGCTGTTCAAATATCCCCCCTATGATCTCAGCCTCGCGGCGCAGATCATGGAGGTGGCCGACGAGTACACCCTGGACATCGTCCATGCCCACTATGCCATCCCCCACGCCATCAGCGCCTATCTTGCCCGGCAGATGATGCGCGGCAGGGGGCCGAAGGTCGTAACGACCCTGCATGGCACCGACATCACCCTGGTCGGCAAGGATGCCTCGTTCAAGGAGGCGGTGAAATTCGGGATCGATGAATCCGATGGCGTCACCGCCGTCTCGAACTATCTGGCCGAGCAAACCCGCGCCACCTTTGGCGTCGAACGCGAGATCCGCGTGATCTATAATTTTGTCGACACCGAACGCTTTACGCCCCGGGTGGAGAATTGCATCCGCACGCGCTTCGCCCCGCACGGAGAGGCGATCCTGATGCATGCCTCCAATTTTCGCCCGGTCAAGCGCCTCACCGATACGATCGAAATTCTCGCGCGGGTGCGGCAACAGCTCCCTGCCAAGCTGCTGCTGGTGGGTGAGGGACCGGACCGGCAGGAATCGCATGCCCTGACCGAAAAACTGGGCCTGCACGATGAGGTGATCTACCTCGGCACCCAGGATGATATGGAGCGGCTGCTGGGCTGCGCCGATCTGTTCCTGCTGCCCAGCAGTGAGGAGAGTTTTGGCCTGGCGGCCCTGGAGGCGATGAGCTGCGGCACCCCGGTTATCAGCACCCGCATCGGCGGCCTGCCGGAAGTCGTGGACGACGGCCGCGAGGGCTATCTCTTGCCGGTCGGCGATGTCGATGGCATGGCTGCTGCGGCGATTGCGGTGCTGCGCGACAAGGACCAGATGGCCCGGATGCGGACGGCGGCGCGCGCCAAAGCCGAAAGCCGCTTCCGCACCGAAACCCTCGTCCCTGAGTACGAGCGTTTTTATGAGGAGACGTTGCGGGGCAAACCCTCAGTTATCTGATGTTTCCCGTGAAAAAGCTGCGGTTGTGCTGCGGCACGGGCGAAAAAGTGCCTTTCCGGCCGGAATCCGGCGTCAATTAGCCGCATTCCGCGGCCGCGGACGGCCTGTTCTGGCATGCAAGTTGTAGGACTACTTTTGTGATTCGTCGCCGGCTGTTATTGAGCATATTGGGGCCTCTGCTGGGCGTGCTGCTCGCTGCGGGCATCTATGTGCAGAACCATTTCCGCGACCTCCTCGAAAAAGAGCTGGGCAGCAAGCTTGAATCTCTGGCGCTGGCGGCCGGCCAGGATGTGGACGCCGGACTGATCATGCTGCTCCGGCCGGGCGATGAATCGAGCCGTGTCTACACCACCCTGCGCGAACGGATGCACGACTTTGCGGCCGCGGCGGGACTGCGGCGGGTGATCCTCTTCTCCCCTGAACAGGGAGTCTGGCTGGACAGTGACGGAGTGGCTCCGATCGGCTCCCCCTTTGTCCGCCTGCTCTTTGACCGCGACGTTATCGAGAAGGCCGTGCGCAGCCACGCGGCCAGTTCACTGCTCTTCACCGGCAGCGACGGCCGCCTCTACAAATCGGCCTATGCACCGCTGCAGAGCGAGGGGCGGCGGATCGGCGTCATCGTCGTCGAGGGCAGTGCCGAATCCCTGCAGGCGGTGCGCGATTCGCAGCGCGTTCTGGTGCAGATCGGTCTCATCGCTGCTGCGGCCGCCCTGCTTCTCGCCTGGGTGCTCTCGCGGCGTCTGACCCGGCCGGTCGCGCGGCTGCAGCAGGCCGCCGAGCGCATCGGCCGCGGCGATCTTTCACAAGCCGTGCCCGTCGCCGGCAAGGATGAGATCGCCTTCCTCGGCCGGACCATGGAGGAGATGCGCAGTTCACTGATCGCGCGCAACGAACAGCAAAAGGCCATGCTCGCCGGCCTGGCCCATGAGATCCGCAACCCACTGGGCGGAATCGAACTTTTCGCCGGACTCATCCGCGATGACGCCGGGACCAATTCCCTGCGCCAGCAGGCGGAGCGGATCCTGCGCGAGACCGGCAACCTGAAACGGCTGATCAACGATTTTCTCGATTACGCCCGCCCCCTGCAGGCCCGGCCGCAACGCTGCCGCATCCGCGATTTCTGGCAAGAGTGCGGTGAACTGATCAGCGCCGACATCGGCACCGCTCCTCTCCGTTTTGTCTTGCACGGCGACGGTTACGCCTGGGTGGACCCGGTCCACTTCAAGCAGATGCTGCTCAATATCCTGCTCAACGCGGCCCAGAGCATGGACAAGGGCGGCCAGATCGAGGGCACGGTCTTGGTCCAGGGCGCGCTTCTCATCCTTGACATCAGCGACCAGGGCCGGGGCATCGCAGCGGCCGACCAGAAATCGGTGTTTGAGCCTTTCTTCAGCCGCAAGGAGAAAGGCCTGGGCCTCGGACTGGCGATGGTGCGCAATCTCGCTGTCGCCAACCGATCCCGCGTCGAGCTGGTGCACAGCTCAGCGGAGGGCAGCTGTTTCCGGCTGGTGCTGCCAGCTGCGCTGGCCGCCGGGAAGGAGTCGAGTTGAAGATACTGCTTGTAGAGGACAATGAAACCCTGCGCGAGGGCATGGCCCAGGTGCTGGCCAAGATGGACCTCGAAGTGCTCCAGGCCGCGGACGGGCAAACGGCGCTGCACCATCTCGCCGGGGATAATGTCGCGATCGTCGTCACCGATTACCGCATGGCGGGGATGGATGGTCTGGAGGTGCTGCAGCAGGTGAAAAAGGCGGCGCCGGCCACGGAAGTGCTGCTGATCACCGCCTATGGCAGCATCGATCTGGCCGTCCGGGCGATGCAGCTGGGCGCCGCGGACTTTATTGCCAAGCCCTTCTCCCATGAGGAGTTCCGCCTGCGCATCGGCCGCATCCTTGACCGCATCGCGCGGGAGGAGAAGCTCAGCCGGCTGCATGACGAGAACAGCTATCTGCGCCAGGAGCTGGAGGCGGCAGGCAAGTTCGGCCAGCTCATCGGCGAGTCGCCGCAGATGCAGGAGCTCTACCGCGCCATTGCCAAGGTGGCCCGGAGCGACTCGAGCGTCATTCTTTATGGCGAGAGCGGCACCGGCAAGGAGTTGGCCGCGCATGCCATTCACAAGAGCAGCAGCCGGGCGCAGCATCCTTTTATCCGCGTCCATTGCGGCGCCCTGGCCGAGGGGGTGCTGGAGTCGGAGCTTTTCGGTCATGAGAAGGGTTCCTTCACCGGGGCGGTCCGGCGCAAGCGCGGACGTTTCGAGCTGGCCCATACCGGCACCATTTTTCTTGACGAGATCGGCGATATAACACCGGGCACCCAGATCAAGCTGCTGCGCGTCCTCCAGGAGCGTGAGTTTGAACGCGTCGGCGGCGAGCAAACCCTGACGGTGGATGTGCGCGTCATCGCGGCCACGCATCGTGACCTGCTGGGGCTGGTCGAGCAGGGCAAGTTCCGCCGCGATCTTTATTACCGGCTGCACATCATCCCCATCCAGCTGCCGCCGCTGCGCGAACGCGGGGAGGACATCCTGCTGCTGGCGCATCATTTTCTCCAGCGCATCTGCGCGGAGTTGGGACGGCCGCTGCTGCCGCTCACGCCGGCGGCCGAAGCGGCGTTGCGACAGTACAGCTGGCCGGGCAATGTCCGCGAACTCGAAAATGTCCTTGAGCGCGCGGTCGTGCTGGCCGAAAGAGAACTCCTGGACGCCCGGGATTTGCCCCTGACGTCTGCAGGCGTAACGCCGCCGCCGGCCGGCGGTGAAGCGGAGACGCTGGATGAAATGCTCGAGCGGATGGAAAAGGCCGCGATCGAGCGGGCCATGGCCCAGGCCAACGGCGTCAAGATGGAGGCTGCGCGCCGTCTGGGCATCAAGACGAGCGCCCTCTATTATAAACTGGAAAAATACGGCCTGATGCGGGAGGAGGATCCGGCCCACGATTCCGGATCCGCAGCCGATCCTGTATAACCCGGAACGATGGAATTGTGGCTGGCGATTGAACCTGTTTTTCCGGATCCGCAGCCGATCCTGTATAACCCGGAACGATGGAATTTTGGCTATGCGATTGAACCTGCGCCATTTGCAGCTGTACCGCCATGGACTCTGGCTCCGGCTGCTGCTGTTTTTGCTTTGCACCGGAACGGCCGGCCTGTGGGGGCAAACCGGACTGGAGCGGAGCTACGCTGAGCTGCAGCGGCAGCTCCTGGCCCTGCGGCAGGAGAACGGCGCCCTGATGGTGGCCAGCGATTCCCTGGCGCTGGAGATCCAGCAGTTGAAGAGCAGCGAGCCGCTCAGCTTTTTCGCCCGGCGCAGGCTGGAGAGCGCCCTGCGCCGGGCGCAGGAGCTGGCGAGTCGGCGCGAGGAGAATCTCAGTGCCCAGCTCGGGCTGCAAGGCGAGGCCGCACGCCTGGCCGTGCGGCTCGATGACTGGTACGCCGCACGCATCGATTCCCTCCTCGAGGCTGCCGGTCGGATGTCCGGTTCACAGCGGCAGGAGACGGCGGCGCAGGTGGAACCTCTTCGCCGCCGCAAGGCGGCTTTGCAGGAGGCTCTGAATTCTGTTGCGGGTGCGCTGCCTCCTCCCGGAGCGCTGAACATCCGGAATACCGATACGCCCGGGGAGATCGCTGCCAAGGCCGATCTGCTACGGACCCGGGAGGGACAGGTGCGCGCGCAGGCGCAGCTCCTCGAACGCCGCGCCGGCCAGGTCCGGCAGGAAAGCGCGCTGCGCAAAAAGATGGCCGATCTGGTCAGTGACCTTAGTGTCTTTGAGCAGCGCGATGAGACCGCACAACGAGTGAGCCGGAGCGAGGGATCGGGCGTCACCACATCCACCGAAAAGAGTGGCTCGAGTTTCGGCCCAGAATCGGGTGTTTTGGTAGAGCGGGCCTCGCCGGCCGACCAGCTGCTGCGGCTCGATCTGCGTACCCTCAGCGCTGAGGATACCGACCTGCTCTTGCGTGAGCTGGAGGGCCAGCGCCGGGTGCTGCTGCAGCGCGCTGACAGTCTGGCCACCCGAGCGCGCAGTTTTGACGCGGAGGTGGAGCGGCTCCGGGACCAATTGCGGCTGTTGCACTGAATGCGGCGGGCGTTGGCCTATATCCTCTTCGCCGCCGGACTCGCCCTGGCCGGCGAGAATACGGCCCCGGCCGCGGCCTGGAAGATGAGCCATCGTCTCCAAGCCGGGTGGGAGCAGGACAGCAATGTTTATGAAGCCCTCAGCGGGCCCCGTTCCGGGCAGGACTTGCGCCTGCTCTACGAATTGCGGGCGGGCGGACACCGCGGCAGCCGCACCTTCCGTCTCGGATATCGCAGCGGCGGACAGTTCTATTCCGGGTTGTCGCGAGAAAACAAGCTGATCCAGGAGGCCGAGGCGGGAGTCGAGCTTCCCCTCACCCCGGCGCTGCGCCTCGGCTGGACGGGGTATGGCCGCATCAAGCTTTTTCTCAAGCGCGGCGAAGATTATGCCTTCGGCCGCGGCCAGCTCTATCTGGGCCTGCGGCTGCCGGCCCGTCTCCTCCTCAAGGTGGGGTGCAGCGGCGAGGGCCTCGATTACCCCGGCGCCCGGTTCTATGACTATTCTGCCCCCGGCCTTTTTCTTCAACTGCAGCGCCCTGTCGGCGGCCGTTTCGTGGTGTCCGGGCACGCCAGCTTGCAGCGTTTGCACTACCGCCGTTCCCTGTATCAGATGGTCTCGCGCAATGAGGCCTTTCCCCTCCGCGACGCGTATCAGCGGGACCGCATCGCCAGCGGTGGACTGCGTGTGGAGGCCAGCTGGCAGGGCTTTCTCGGCCAGCTCGGTTACCGCTACGAAAAAAGCGCGTCCAATGCGCCCGGCTACGATTATGGCCGCAGCGTGCTCGAGGCCTCCTTCGTTCAGCAGCTTGCCGGATGGTATTTCCGCGGCGTGCTCACCTTGCAGAAAAAGCAGTACCGGGACAACCTCTATCCCTTCTGGCCGCTGCAGCTGGATACCGAGCAGGAGGAGAGCAACTTTCTCGTCGCAGACCTGTCGCGGCCGCTGATGGAGCGGATCGAGCTGATCCTGCGTGCCGCCTGGTATCGCAATGAGTCCCCCTGGGCCAATCTCTACTATCGCAAACGCCTGTTGAGTTTCCATTTCGAGTTGCGGATTTGAGTTCAGTATGGATGCCAGGGAGGCTGATCGCGTCCCGAAATACTCTCCCCGGCCTGTGGCCTGAAGCTGCGCCCGCCGCCAGGCTCGCCGTATAAAGCGTTCCCGCCCGGGCGGCTTTTTTGCGGCTGTCCTCAAGCGCCGGCGTTTCTGCCTCCCGCCAGTGGCCTCATAAATGTTTTTTCCTGTGCAAAAAAAATCGTATATTAGGGTAGCAGAATCGGCCCTCTGGCGGCGTGAACGGGGCGGTCCGAAGGTTTCTCCCGGCGTGAGACAGCAAGGATGGTTGTGGAACAGAATACCCGGCAACAGCAAAATTTTCTCTCTCGACTGCGCTCTCACCGCTGGCGAGGATATGTCCTGGCAGGGGTGGTGATCTATCTGATCCTCATCAACCAGCTCATCCGCGTCCGTCCTGACCATGTCTTCATCGCCCTGGCGTTGCTGGCGCTGACCCTGGGCCGCGGGCGCGTCAAGTATTTTGTCATCGATTGGGCGCCGTGGATCATCTTCTGGATCTGTTACGACATGATGCGCGGAATTGTCGACAACTGGCGCGGCGCCATCAATGTCGTCTGGCCCTACAAGGCCGAGCTGGCGCTCTTTGGCCGATTTTTTCATGGTGTGATCCCCTGTTATTATTTGCAGGATTTGCAGCAGGCCCTGCAGGGGACGTTCATTAAGAATCTGCTGGATGCCAGCGGGGGATTGTTCTACACCCTTCATTTTGGCGTGCCGCTCATCGTCGGCTGGCTGTTCTGGCACACCACTGACGACCGCAAGTCGTTCTACCGCTTCGTTTGGACCATGACCCTGCTCAACTTTTCGGCCCTGACCACCTTTTTTCTCTATCCCGCCGCGCCGCCCTGGTATGTCTTCAGCTATGGATTCGGCCAGCCCGCGGTTGCCAGCCACTGGGGACTGGGCGCCGGGGCCTTGATCAATGTGGACCGGATGATCGGTATGAATTTCTTCCAGACCTTGTGGGGCGGCTTTAATCCCAATCATTTTGCCGCGATTCCATCGCTGCATGGGGCCTATCCCCTGGCCTTCGCCCTGTTTATGTATAAAAAGTTTCGGCGTTATCCGCTGTTGCTGGCGCTCTATCCGGCCGGGGTCTGGTTCTCGGCGGTCTACCTCAACCAGCATTACATCGTTGATCTCATCATCGGCGGGATCTACCTGGGCATTGCCTATCTGATCACGGATCGCCTGCTGATTCCCCATGTATTTTCGCGGTTTGTCAGCTGGGCGCCGCTGCACCGGAAGGAAAAATAAGGGGGAGGCAGAGTCTTTTCGCAGCCCAGTTGCCTTGCTATTTTCGCTTGACTTTTTGGCTAAAAATGAATATCTTTTATGCACGTTTGGCGGCGCTTTAGCTCAGCCGGTAGAGCAACGGACTGAAAATCCGTGTGTCCCCAGTTCGATTCTGGGAGGCGCCACCCGCAATCACCCCTGGATCCAGAGATTCAGGGGTTTTTTTATGGGTATGCGCGGGATTGCGATCGCGTGTGCAAAAAAGCGTTGCGGGCGTGCGGTTTATCCGCGATACACCCGAGGCTCGATGGTCCTCCGGCTAAAGCCGCGCCGGATCCGGCGGAAGTGGCGGGAATTGTTTTTCCGGGAGTTGCGATCTAAGCCGCTCCAAAAGCGGATCCTGGAGCCTTGCCGGGATGCGGAGGGAGGTGATGGCTGGCGGGAATTCGCCCTGCGCGAGGAAGAGTGTTTTACGCGACTGATCCAGTTTCCACCTGGAGACCTCCGCCCAGGGCAGAAAGCGGAGATCGAGCTTGAGCCCCTTTTCGCCGGCCTGATTAAATCCCCACTTAGTGTTGCCGATAACAGATCTTGTACTTTTTCAGGACGGTCCCTTTTTGGGCGCGCACAAAAAGATGGTCTTCTTTATCGATATGGATCAAGTGTGTTGTGTCCTCCAGGGTGAGGCTGGCGATCTGGTTTCCTGAACGGTCGAGGACTAAAAGATCACGATTGGGATTCTTGGCCAAGTGTCCCAGCAGTATGAATAGATGATCATGGCTGTCCATTGCGAGATCCATATAAAAAACTGTTTTTGGGACCGTGAAAAAGAGGATCTTGCTTGTTTCGCTTTTTTGTCCCGGATAATATTGTCTCTCCCAAATGACCTGCGCTGTCGAGGTTAATCTGGCTATCCTGTCCTTGAAGCGATAACAAAGATACCAGTCGCCGAGATAATCCATGGTGAACGAAAAGAGATCATGGATTCCTCCTTTGCCACTGCTCGCCGTTTTTAAGCTGGTCAGCACTTTTCCAGTACTGTCAATGGCATCGATGCCGATGAAGCCGTTTATGGCGAGCGGCGAAACATACATAAGGTTGTCGCTGCAGATCAGGAAATCTCCGACCGGTTTTGAATAGTGAATGGATTTCCGGTAATTCAGGTTGGAATCCAGGCAGATTAATCCAGGCCGATTCTGATCCGTCACATAGAGCAGATGCTGGAATATGCCGATAAGACGAAGTGCTTTAACATCGGATACCTCAGCATTGGGAAATTTTTTTGAAACCACGAACTCGCCACGGATGGTGAACTTTTTTATGGCGTTGTCCATCATATCCGTCAGATAGATGTTGCCCAGATCGTCGGTGCAGACTCCTGCCCATTGATAAAGCTCTGCTTTGTCGTCTTCGCCGATAGTTAATACGGGTTGGAGTTCGATCACCGAAGCATTTTGGCCATATGAACTGATGGCCCCCGAAAAGAGCAAGAGCATTGCCATCCCGATCGAGAACCGCATAAGTTTATGAATCATGGAAAGCCTCATGATCTGCTGCTGCATGAAAACTCTGACCCGATAATCACGCATAAGGTTCAACATAAGTTACACACCAAGCCCAACCGATGACGCAGGCAAACTGCCAGATCCACCATCCTCCCGTCTCCACCAAGCAATCCACGAAAGCCAAATCGCAGGGAGTAGGATCCTCTGACAGGGCTGCAATCGGCACCATAAAATGGATGAGCAGCAGCACGATAAATATCAAGCCAATTCGTTTTGCGGGTTTCATATCATCCTCCTTCAGGATTTCCTAATTAATGGCTGCATTTTGGACGCTTTGGGGATCAAAAGTATCGATCTGCGTAGGCGATACACCAGGAATATCCCGCAAAACACCAGGTGCTGTATGATGCCCAAAGCGCCGGAATAGCGGCTTCCAGGACAGAGGAGACCAAACATACCGCCAATCCCTTTTCGCAAGGGCGGGCGAGTTCAGCCTGGGCCTCCCCAATCTGGCCTGCCAGAATCAGGACCAGCAGGATAATCAGAGATGCCTTGGGAAAAATGCCTGACAGTGATGTTCTCATCTATGCCTCCGCAGGAAAAAGGGTGAGGAACGCTTCAGCCGTCGCGGCTGAAATGGATCTACTCCTTTATAATCAATCTCACCATAAAAAACAAGTACCAAAAGCGCTCATCGCAACCTCAATAATAACATCAAAACCTTCATCCGCAGTGGGCGGATGCCACCGGCGGGAATAAAATGGCCGTACAGGATGTAATAAGATTATCTCTCGAGAAATCAGAAATCAGCAGGTGTCAAAAATTTTAACAAAACTTCTTGACATTAAAGGTAAAAACAAGTATCATTAAGCGTGGGAAAGCCACATATAGCGAAATAATAAAATTGTCTGCACCTTCGTACCCGCACCCCTTGCCTCAACCTCTGCGCCTTGTCGCACCATCCCAAGTCGTTCATAGTGTGATCTCATTCCAGCCCCCGGTGGTGTAAAGCATCCGGGATTTCACCGGTGTTAGACTCAGCGGAAAGCCGAACCGGCCTTTTCCGCGGGGCTGTTTTTGCTCTGTTCATGAACGCAACCTGATCATTTCCTGGCATACGCCTCCTCAACCTCTCACAGAAAGGAAATTATGTGAAAAAGTTACTGAGCCTTATTATTCTGCTTTTTGCACTGACCGGCGGGGCGCTGGCCGATTACTCCATCAGCAATACGACCGGCGTTACCCCACTGGTTGGTCAGACAGCAGTCGGGCAGTCGTTCACGACCCTGACGGCAGGAACCGTTACTGCGATTAAAATCAATGGCAACATCGGCAGCTCCGTCTCCCTGACCCTGAGAATTTATGCGGGAGAATCGGTTGGGGTGCCGCTCTACACGCAGAGCGTGACGCGTTCCGGCAGCGGTGTCCGGACCCATACCTTTACCCTGACCACGCCCTTTCCGGTGACGGCCAATACCGGTTACACCTTCACAGTAACCGGATCCGGCTCGTTCCAGGCTTTCGCCACGCTCCTGAATCTCTATGGTGGCGGCCATGCCTATTATACTTCGTTCGGAAGTACGGGATTCCAGTCCTCTGTCGATCTGATCTTCACGGTCGATGTCGCCGCACTGCCGAACTACACGGTCTCCGGCTATGTCACCCATGCCGGGTTGCCGATTTCGGGCGCTACCCTGACCTTTTCGCATGATGGCGGCACCGTTACCACCGACCTACTGGGCTATTATTCCCGTTCGCTGGTGAGCGGCACGACAACCACCATTACCCCGAGCAAGGAGGGCTATGCCAGCTTCTCACCGGCGACGCGCACCTTGACCAATCTCTCCGGGGAACAATCCGGTCAGAATTTTGCCGGCTCGCTCGCCACCTACACCATTTCCGGCCGGGTTAACGACGGCACGCATCCGATCCCGGGTGTGACCCTGACCTTCTCGGTCGATCTCGGGACCGCCACCACCGATGCCAATGGCGAGTACTCGTACACCGTCTATCACGGCACCACGACGCTCATTACCCCGAGCCATCCCGGCTATCACGGCTGGAATCCAGGGACGCGGCTGCTGACCAATGTCACTGGAAATCAAAGCGGGCAGGATTTTACCGGTGAGATCAATATGTATGTCGTCACCGGCATTATCAGCAGCGGCATTACCCCGTTGCCGGGAGCGACGGTCACGTTCTCCTATAACGGTTCGACGGCTACCGCGGGTGCGCTGGGTATCTACTCCGCCACGGTGCCTTATGGAACCACAACAACCATCACCCCGAGCATGCCCGGGTACGGCAACTGGACACCCGCGAGCCGGACCTTGACCAGCATCTCGGAAAACTATATGCTGCAGAATTTCTCCGGGACGATCGTCCCCCTGACCATCTCCGGTAAGGTCACCGACGGCACCAATCCCCTCGCCGGAGTCACCCTCACCTTCTCCCATAACGGCGGGACCGCCACGACCAACAGCAGCGGCGAGTACACCTATACCGTCGATTACGGCACCTCCACGACGATCACGCCGAGCCATCCGGGCTATCATGGCTGGACGCCGGCCGCCATTACCTTGACGAGCATCGCCACCGATCAACCGAACCAGGATTTTACCGGTATTATCAATACCTACACCCTCTCCGGCAAGGTCACCGATGGCACCAATCCTATCTCCGGCGTCAGCCTGACCTTCTCGCACAACAGCGGAACGACCACGACCAACACTGCCGGCGAATATACCTGCATCGTCAATTATGGCACCACGACGACGATCACGCCGAGCCATCCGGGTTATCATGGCTGGGCCCCGGCCGCCATCACCCTGACGAGCATCGCCGTGGATCAACCGAACCAGGATTTCGCTGGTGTCATCAATACCTATACCCTCTCCGGCACCGTCGGTGACGGGAGCAAACCGGTCGCGGGCGCGACCCTGACCTTCTCGCACAACGGTGCGACCGCCTCCACGGACGCGGCGGGCGCCTGGTCTTGTGTGGTCAACTATAATACCACCACAACGATCACGCCGAGCCATCCCGGCTACAGCATCTGGGATCCCGCTGAAATCGCGCTCACCCAAATCGCCGCCGATCAGCCCAACCTGGACTTTAACGCGCAGCCCAGCCGCATGATGGTTGCGATCCAGTTCAAGGATGAAGCCGGTCTTCCGGTTGGCGATGTCACCTGCCGCGTGAGAATCCCCGGCCTGAGCGAGTGGGAAGCGATCAGTATGCCGGTGATGCACCTTCTTTGGGGCCAGCATCCCTACAACGCCCTGTTCCGCAGCTGGGATATGGCGATGGGCGGTCAGTACACCTTCAAGTTCACCGCGCCGGAGGGCTATGCCTTTACCGGTCCCGATGCTCTGGTCCTGGATGTGCCCGCAGCGGAGAATTTCTACTCGGTGGACGGTCACATCTACATTCTCCGCAAAACCTCCACGGTGCCGGTCGACACCACCAGCCTGGCATTGCCGGAACCGGTCGTCGATCGTCATCCTCTGGTTTTCGTCAGCGGCAGCCCGGCATGGGACGCTGAGTCGTGGCCCAATGTGGTGGATGAGGATCTC